>Ga0209486_10000196_pt1 | contig 28433 bp, 35 predicted proteins | sample NCCompost_FD_187518 | JGI IMG/M metagenome (GOLD analysis project Ga0209486, IMG submission 187518) | Agricultural soil microbial communities from Utah to study Nitrogen management - NC Compost (SPAdes) (version 2) | ecosystem: Environmental > Terrestrial > Soil > Agricultural land | place...
TTCTTACGACCTATTTGGACCTACCATAAACTTTTGTGCTAAAATTAATAAAAAAGCACCACCAAATGGGATAGCCATAGGTGCCGATTTGGTGAGAATCGTAAATTCATTTCCAAAACTTCCCAAACGATATTGCTTTCAGGAAATAAAAGAACTGTCTTGGAAAGAGAACAAATATTCGTACCCTGTATATATGCTAAAATCCGCTACAGAACGATATATCGCCAGAAAGTCGATATTGTCATCCAGAAATTCAATGTATGAACTTGGATCTACACCCAAAGTCCTAACAATATTGCTGATAGATGATGATCCATCTATCTCCTTTCTATTTACTCAATATCTAAGATCAGCAGGAATGGTTGTAGATTCGTATACTGATCCTGAGAAGGCCCTTACTCATTTCATAGAATCAGATTATAGACATTATGATCTGGTAATTACAGATATTCGAATGACTCATCTGAATGGGTTTCAATTATACCAGCAATTAAAAAGTTTTGATCCTAATATCCAGATAATATTTGTTACTGCACTTGATATAGCTCAAGAAATTACTTCGTTATTACCAGAGGTAAAGCTAACCCAATTCCTTATCAAACCAGTAAACCCACATGTTCTAATTAGTAGTGTCAAACAACATGCAAAGAGGCATATCTGGGGAGAATTATCGTAACCATTGAACAAGGAAGGTGGATACAAAAGTTGGCACCCGCAACACAGGTTATCTTTGGAAAGAGAAACGCCATTAATACCGAATTGGGAATTTTCAAAAGAGCAAACAAGCGGATTGACACTTGCATGACCCATACTAGACCGTCGCTTGCAGTCTCCATAAAACAAATAAGAGATGCATTTTTGTCGGCCAAGAGAAGAGGTGTGAGGCTTAGATATATCACTGAAATCAATCATCAGAACTTTGAAGACTGTAAGGTGTTACTAGGTATAGTAGATGAGCTAAGACATCTAGATGGTGTAAAGACTAACTTTATGATAAGTGAGGTGGAATATTTAGCACCGCTAATTCAAGAAAAGAGTGAAGCCATCGCGTTGGAGCATATTTACAGTGACACGGTTCAAATTGTAGAACATGGACGTTGTATATTTGATACTCTATGGAGTAAATCAATCTCAGCTGAAGAAAGAATAAGACAATTGCAGGAGGATGTAATACCTCAAGAGACAAGAATATTGGACAATCAAGATGAAATAATTAAGCAGATGATTCATTTGTCTGAAATATCTTCAGGCTTGTCAGTTGTATCAAATCATGGAGGACTGCAATTAACTTACAACAGCTTTTTGCAACAATGCAAAAATGTCCTTGAAAAACAGAAAAGGGGAGAAGGGGAAGGAATTAGATGGATTATGGGAATTGAAAAAGATAGTGTCAAACTGGTCAAGAAGTTTCTTAAACTAGGAGTAAAAATAAGACATGTAAAGAATCTAGCCCCTATCAATTTTGCAGTTAGTAAAAGTGGACTTGTCGCCACTGTAGAAGAGATGAAAAGAGGAGGGATGATCCAAAATCTTCTTACCAGTAACGAAAGATCTTATATAAAACATTTTACTTCCATGTTTGAGCAGTTATGGAAAGAAGGAGTCGATGCACGTTATCGAATTAAAGATATAGAAGAAAAGGTTGGCATTGCAGAAATAGAAATTATTCGGAACCCCGTTGATTCAATTGCTCGCGGCTGGGACATGGTAAGATCAGCTCGAAAAGAGATTGATGTTTTATTTTCGTCTTCTAATGCCTTAAAGCGGCAAATTACTATGGGAGCGTTGGCACTCTTGAAAAATGCATCAGAAAAGCAGAAGGTAAAGATTAGAATGTTACTTCCGTCTTCTGATGAGTCAGAAGAGCTAATTGAACAAACAAAATCTAATGTTCCTAAAATTAATATTAGAACCATAAGTGCAAGTCTTGAAACAAAGATCTCTATACTTGTAGTAGATTCTAGACAATGTCTTATTTTAGAGTTAAAGGATGATAAACAAAATTCATCGTATGAAGCGGTAGGATTATCCACATACTCAATCAGCCCTACTATTATCTCATCTTATCTTGCTGTATTCGAAAGTTTTTGGAGACAGGCAGAGCTTTTTGAAAGGATGAAAGAAGTCGAATTGTTGGAAAAGGATTTTGTCAATATTGCTGCACATGAATTGCGAAATCCCATTCAGCCAATTATTGGCTTTTCAGAATTGCTTTATTCTAAGATTGACAATCAAGAACATAGACGGTTACTTGATGAAGTCATATTGAATGCAAAGAGACTTGAGAGACTTGCACGATTAATGTTAGATGTAACCCGGATCGAGAACAATTCGTTGGTTCTAACAAGAGAAGCAGTTGATGCAAGTAGGATCTTGAAAGATATAGTCGAGAGTTATAATCACAAATTAGAAGAAAAAAATGCAGAGATTAACAATGAAAATACCAAATTGACAATTATTCAGAAGGGAATAAAAAACATCAATGCTTCAATAGACAGGGTTAGGATAACACAAGTGTTCTGTAACATTCTTGATAATGCTGTCAGTTTTAGTCATGAAGGAAAAATTCATGTAATATCAAAAGTTGAAAAACAAAGTGGGCAGCACTTTCTTATCATAAGCGTGAAAGACACGGGGCCTGGAATAGATCCAGAGATTTTGCCCAAACTATTCACAAAATTTGCATCCAAATCAGATATTGGTACAGGACTTGGACTCTTCATTTCAAAAGGGATTGTTGAGGCACATGGTGGCAAAATATGGGCAGAAAACAATCCGGACAGAGGAGCAACATTTAGCTTTAGTCTCCCAATCAATAATTAATTCCACACAAGATTATCTTGCAAACCCTGAGACTTGGTCACGATGTTAAGGTGCGGACCAATTATGAATTCAAATAGGTCCAGACAGAGACAGGACAGGCATGCTGATTTGGAAATAGAATAACCGAAAGATCTAGATTAATTAATGCAGATTCTGGAGGTAACTTTATTGATGTGAGTATTCAAACAGTCAAAATTGAGAATCGCCAACAAAAGAGTTAACAATGACAAAGGTAACAAAATTACAATGGATGACTCTAAAAATCCCAAGGTAAATGAAAGGATATTTCTTTTATGTGACCATTGTTTCTGGACTGTAACCTGCCTTAACAAGAATTATCTTCAAGAGACAGTGTCGAAAGATAACACTTGTCCTCGTTGCAATCAAGACCAATTGTCTAGCTTTCCTGTAATGCCCAATGATTCATTTACCTATAGCTATTCTAAAAAGAGAGGTATTGAGTTAAATTTTGGTATTAGAAGGACGTAAAATTACCGATACAACGAATGATCATATCAGGAGATATAATTAGAGCCCCAAAATAGACCTAACATGCATATGAATTGTATGGTAACGTCTGATGTTTAATGGGGAGGACAACATTGTTATATCATTAATCACTAGGAATGCATGTTGAAAGATATCAGGAAGTTGTTGATTCAACCTGGAAAACATATGGACCTTTCTAAGTTTGATCCTGATGACACATTTGGTGAAAAAAGGGATGAGATTGATAGCAAACTTCCAAAGCTTAAATCATTAATGTCGGAATTACAGTACAAACTGTACATTGAAAATGAAAAAGCGTTATTAATTGTTCTTCAAGGCATGGACACTTCTGGCAAAGATGGGGTAATAAGGCATGTGATAAGTGCGTTTAATCCAGTTTCCTGCAGAGTTGAGTCATTCAAGGTACCGACTTCTGAAGAATTGGCACATGATTTTTTGTGGAGGATTCACAAAACTGTACCGCGTAAAGGTTTTGTAGTAGTGTTTAATCGTTCTCATTATGAGGATGTTGTTGAAGTTCGTGTTCAGAAACTGGCACCGGAATCCACATGTTTGAAAAGATTTGATCAGATAAGACAGTTCGAAATAATGCTCTCAGAAAATAATGTGAAAATACTAAAGTTCTATTTGCATATTAGCAAGGAAGAGCAAAAGAAGAGACTTCAAGATAGATTGTCGAATCCAGAAAAGCGATGGAAAGTCAATAAAGACGATTTTAAAAAGCGAAAAAAATGGGATAAATATATGTCTGCTTACACAGATGCAATTAACAATTGTAGCATAAAACAGGCTCCTTGGTACGTCATTCCAGCAAATAAGAAATGGTTTAGAGATTGGGTGATATCCGAAATAATTGCAAATGCAATGACAGAAATGAAAATTAAATATCCACAACTTTCCTCTCAATTTAAAAACATAAAAATCTAAGCATTTTTTTCTAAAGTATTAAATGGATTCCGTTTTGAGTTAAATATGACATTCGAATTGCGATTAGAGATGAAAAAAAGAAAATCATTTACGCTATGCCAACATCTTGTTAGATATTCGAGCGAATGTATAAATGTACTAGACTTCCTTTATGCAATATTTGTACGAATCAATTAGATATATTAAAAAGATGTATCCAACATATAAAGAAGATTTGAATTGAAATGACGCAACCGCATGATAGTAACAATAATCGTAATCCAACATCACCATCGTCGAATCAAAAAGTACCGAGAAAAGCCTGGACGTCATTGGCTATATTAGGTTCTGCACTTTTAATTGCTATGTATGGTGAAACCATGTTACTACCTGCAATACCAGATATAATTGAGGAATTTGATATCTCTTACAATACATCCTCATGGATTCTGTCTGCATATCTTATTGCCGGTGCTGTTGCAACTCCACTAGGTGGTAAGCTCTCCGATATCTACGGTAGGAAAAAAATGGTTATGATCATATTGATTATTTATATTATTGGAATAACTCTAGGAGGAATTGCATCTAATATTACATTTCTGATAGTTGCCAGAGTAATCCAAGGAATTGGTATCTCAATGTTCCCTATTGCATTTGGAATCATACGAGATCAGTTTCCGATTGACAAACTGGCAATAGGTGTGGGTGTGTTCAGTTCGATGTTCGCAGCTGGATCTGTAGTTGGTTTAGCATTGGGAGCAAATATAATAGAGAACTTTGGTTGGAGAACTACCTTTTTCTCAATTGTATTTGTAGCCATTGGCTTATGGTTTATCATTAGGCGATATATAGATGATAGGCAAGAATCTGTGAACATGATTGATTCGCCAGAGCCACTTTATACTCCTACTTCTGTTGAGAACAAAATTAATGTTCCCAATGAAGAAACTACAAATGACAAGACTAAGAAAAATATAGATATGAAGGGGACCGTAACCCTTGCAGTTACTGTAATTTCGCTACTGATGGCTCTTTCTTATTCACAGACGAATAATATTGGAAGTTATCAAATTGCCATATTCCTATGCGTAGGCATTGCTTCACTAGTACTATTTGTAATTGTGGAAAAGAAATCAAAATCACCTTTGGTTAATTTCAAATTAATGACTAATAAGACGATTCTTTCTGCAAATATCATCCTGGTTATTGCGTTTCTATCAATGTTTACAATTTTTCAAACTATACCTGTGCTAGTAAGAAGTCCTCAACCATTTGGATTTGGGGAAAGCGTCATATCAACTGCAAATATTCAACTTCCGTTCATGATTGTGTTCCTGCTATTTGCTCCGTCTTCTGGTTTCATTGTATCGAAACTGGGTAACATAAAGCCAACAATAATTGGAAGTATAGTTAGTGCTCTAGGATTTTCTAGTCTTTTCTTGTTTCACTCAAATGGGATTCTAGTTTCAACAAATTTGGCGATAATTGCTGGAGGCTTGTCATTGATGCAAGTTGGTGGTTTTGATATTGTTCTACAATCCACACCGAGAAAATATTGTGGAATATCTCTCGGAATGACTGTTCTATTTAATTTGGTTGGAGGATCAGTTGGACCTGCCGTTGCAGGAATTTACATGCAGGCAAATCAAGTATTAATAAAAGGTGTTGGCTCATATCCTTCTCCTGATTCATATAACTTGATTTTTCTAACTATAGCTCTGGCTTCACTTATTCCAATAGCACTATCGATTTACATAAAAAAGACAAGTCCTTATAAGGTTCTCATTGAATAATCCTCCATGGCTTTACTATTCTATAAGATCTAACATCAATTTTAAATCTAATATTTCTTTCCTTAGAACGTTTCTATCACGAGTATCAATAGCATATTTGTAAAGGAGATCACATGCGCGGATTTGTCCCAAAATTATATCCTTCTTGTTTATGTAAAGAGAATGATGAAAATCCATCACAGAATACGCAATCCTTCTTCTGTGTAAAGACCCACATAGCTTGGCATCAATTTGTATCGTGGATTCAAGGTCTGTAAGGTTCATTTGTTTATTATCATCTCAAATCCAATTGGATCTTCCAGTCCCAATCCTAACCTTCTACACATCCAAATTGTACAATAATATTCTGAATGCTTTACTTCTTCTATGCTATTACATTTATCACAAGTCCATTTAACGGATTCTTTACAAATCTTGCAGAGTGAAGACGGTATCAAATTAGAGCCACATATTCTACAAGAATTCTTGTTAAACATATCAAGATTTAGAAGACCTGCTCCTATTAGGATTATGAGTATTGATCTTATGGAGTCACTTTGAACTATATTGAATATATGGTCATATTAGTTGTTATTTGTCACTTAAATGGTTGTACCACAAGGCTTTACTATCCAAAACCCAGGGTTGATATAGATGGTGTCTAAGATTATATGTTCGTGCAGCAAGGCTTTACTATCCAAAACCCAGGGTTGATATAGATTATGATCAAAATTCAGTATGTATTATTACTATTATTAATAATGATACTTGTTACTCCTTTTGTTTCTCTTTCATTTTCGCAAAACGTTACTAATCAAAATACTACTAATCAAAATACTACTAATCAAAATACTACTAATCAAAATACTACTAATCAAAATACTACTAATCAAAATACTACGAGTTCTACTATGTTTAATGGCAGTAAGAAAAATGATTCAAGTGTGACGGTAATTAATGCTGTTGGCGACATAGATTGTTTTAATCATCTTGATGATCAGATCAAATCGGACAATCCAGATCTCTTTATTGCCATTGGAGATCTATGTTATAAACCTGATTTGATTAATTTTACAACTATTTATGGTGATTTGATAAAGGATAACAAACTGGCCTGTATAGTTGGCAATCATGACTCAGATGAGGATGGGAATTCCGAACTTCAAAATCAAACACTGGAATTATGTGGTGATCATTGGTATCGCAAAATTGCAAATGATACGACCCTCTTGATTGGCTTAAATACAAACGGAGATACTGAATCACAAACAAAATGGGGACAGTCACTAGTAACAAATGGAACGTTGATGAAAGGAATCAAAAATGTATTTTTACTGGCTCATAAACCAGCACATACCCCGGAATCACATCACCCGGCAAGAAACTCAACGATTGTAATGTTAGCAGGTATTGAAAGTAACATCTCAAAAAGTGTTCAAGTTTATGAAATATCAGCCCATAATCATATAATGGCCGAGTCAAGTAATGGTCGCTGGTTTATTTCTGGAGCAGGTGGTAGAAGTCATTATGATGGAGAGACTAGTCCGGAGTGGCCGTACGTGAACAATAAAAATTATGGATATCTACAAATTAGAATAAATAATACAGATGGCAATGTGCTTGGTACTAATTTCTACGGATTGTATGGAAGACTACTTTACTGAGAAATCAATCTAGTAAATCTTTTAAATAACACACCTAAATGAATTTTCGTCATGACTGTTCAACTGTTCAATGCCTATTGACCCATTATTTGTAAAATTACAGTTCGGTTTCTAGATCTTGTATCCATTTCTAATAAAACCACTTGCTGCCACGTTCCAAGCGTCAATTTACCGTGTATGATGGGGATAGTTATACTAGGTCCTATCAGAGATGATCGTACGTGAGAATGACCATTTCCGTCGTGCCAGGTGTTGTCATGCTCATATTCTATGCCCTTTGGGACTATTCTAGATAACATTACTGGAAAATCATGAATAAGTCCTGATTCATATTCAATAGTTGTTACTGCCGCAGTGGACCCTAAAACAAAAATAGTGACAGTTCCATTTTTAATTTTGCTCTCTTTTACTATATTTGATAGCTGCGAAGTCATATCGATCATGTCACCCTCACCTTCTGTTTGCAGCTTAATAGTATCGGATACAACTTTCATATTTGGAGGATTGGCATAGCTCATCTTTTTGCAACCTTTTGTTTCTCCAAAAATTCCTTTAAACTCTTAAGATTATAGTCCCACATTCCTGCAAAAAAATTCATCATTTCTAATGCCTTTTCTTTGTTTAGTGAGTAAATTCTGTTCTTTCCTATTTTCCTTTCAAATATCAAGTCCGAATTTCTAAGAATTCGTAAATGAACAGATATAGCGGGCATAGTGAATTGAAAGTGTTTTGAGATTTCAGTAGGGGTCATATCTTTCTCCTTTAACAATATCAGAATTTTGCGTCTACTAGAATCTGAGATTGCCTTCCATGCAGATTCCATCAATATCAGATAATTAATTAATTATTTAAATATTTATATAATGATAAATATGATAAGAAATAAAATAATACATGAACGAAATAGACAAAATCCCAAAAGGCTATCATTCGATTACCCCTGTTCTGATTGTGAAAAATGGAGATGAAGCAATAGAATTTTATAAAAATGGTTTTGGTGTAGAAGAACGATGTCGTATGAAAGCCCCGGATGGTAGGGTTGCTCATGCTGAATTAAAGTTAGGCGATTCTGTCTTTATGTTGTCTGATGAATACCCCGAGATGAAGTGCCTTTCTCCAAAAACAATAGGTGGAAGTCCAGTTTCCATGTATGTGTATGTAGATGATGTTGATTCGATCTTCAATAAAGCGATTTCCTCTGGCGCCAAAGTACTAGATCCTGTCAAGGATCAATTCTGGGGAGACCGTCAAGGTAGACTTGAAGATCCATTTGGACATCTCTGGTCAATAGCAACACACAAAAAGGATCTTTCAGAAGAGGAAATGAAAAAGGCTGCAGAAGCTGCTTTTTCTCAAATGTCAAAGTAAATCTTTGCATTTCATTTTTTTAGCACTGTTTTGAGTTTCAGGGGTAATTTCGAATAGGGATTACTTTATAATGATATTACTTGAACGCCAACTTATTTTGTGATGGTTGTTTAGTAACAAGACTTTAAACCATACTATATATTATTGATGAATAAATCATATCCTACATAAAACAAAACGGGTCTATATGGAACATATAGTAATCAATTTTGCAGGTGATGTATTACTTGCCCAAGCAGTAAAAGAATATCTGACCTCCCAGAAAGTAGTATCCACTATCTATATGGTACCTGAAACTGATGAATTAAGCATATCATTTGAAGAAAATAATAAAAGAAATGGTATGAAGATCACTAAGGAAATTCTTAGAAACTATTTAGAGTCCCATAATCTAACAAGATACCAAATCATCCAATTAGAAAATATTCTTACTGTGGGGATTCCGAAAAGGATTGAAGAGATATCAAATCTTCTTATGTGTGAGATATGTGGTTGGAGGATAAATACTGAAGAGGAGTTACTTGTCCATAGAAGGATCCATTGGATTTAGAATCGCAATAATAGTATTAACATATATTTACAAGAACCATAAAATGTTTGTTTTCGATGATAGTTTCATTAATTTTTTTTATTAGTATAGGTATATTTTGCTACTTATTAACAGAAATTTTTATTTCGTCTGAAGATTTGTTTTCCAATTCACTTGTATCATTGCATGAAATACATATTTTGTTCTCAAAGGTAACAAATGTGCAAGGAATATTACAACAGGTAAATGCAGACACCGATACTAAAGATTATAACAATATGAATTCTGTCGCTTCACGAGAAAGAACTACTAGTAACATTCCTGTAGGACTTTGGACACCTATGAATAACAGTTTTGTACTTCAGCATCTTAAAGATGCGGAACAGAAAAAAGCAATCGATGTACTTCTCAAAAAGGGATATGGAGAGTACTACTATGTAATGAATAACTTCGAAGATCCTAAATCTGTTAAAATCACGGATAAGTTGTTAGAAAATGCAAATACAACTAACCTAAAAATAATAATTATTCTCTTACCGCCTTCTGAGGGAGGCCCTAGTACTAGCTACAATTGGAAAGGTTGGATAAAATATTTTAATTCTCTTGAAGAGAAATATCCAAAATCATTTGAAGGTTTTACGATTGATGATTTCAACTGGATAAGTACTAGATCTGATACTAAATTTAAGAACAATATAGATTTCATGGAGGATACAGAGCTATCTGTTGAGCTTAAACATAAAAGCGAAGATGTAAAATTTTACCCTACTGTATATTTTGAAGGTACAAAAACTGGACTAGTTGTGAAGAAATACAAGAATTATATTGATGGTTTAGTGGTAGCCAGTGGATGTTATTATAATATTTCTACCCTAGACAAACAATTGCAAATATTCTCAGAACTTTTTAACAAGCCCATGAGATATGTAGTATATCCAACGATAACCTATAATTATTCCAAACTTGATTACAGTCCGCCCACAGATCGCCTAATAATGGCTACCCTATCAATCGCATCAAATTCATCAGATGGGTTAGTTATTTGGCGAGATGCTGATAATCCCGTAATACAGAAACATATGGAAAATAGACAAGATAATCGCTATCTCTTAGATATCTCAAACTCCAAAGAATTGCAGATAGGTGACGAAAATATTGATACTGAAAATACGTCAACTGTCTCAAAGAATATTCATAATACTTGTAATAGTTGGACCAAAAAGTATGATGATGCATATGACAAGTGGATCAAACTATCAGAAGGAGAGGATAATAATGAATGGAAAAGGAAAATACTTTATTAACTAAAAACATAACTGGCGGCTGAATTAGCAAGCTGGAGAATGTGCTTTTGGAGTATACACTATTTTGTTTTCTTTATTTATTCAGAATCTGTAGAAGGTATCATAGAATTCTATTAAACTTGACTTTTATTGATAATGATCAAATGTTTTTTGTTTTTCCTCATTTGTTTTTCTATCCCAAAGAGGAACAGAGGCACAGTCTTTACACTCCAAATAAACATCTATTCCAACCTGTTTAGACAATACTTTATTTCTTTGGCTAGCAATTATTTTCCGCTTTCCGCAAATACTGCATGTTGAGAAAGTTCCTACGAGACTCATTTTTAAATTATGCACGACTTTTCAACTGGTAAACTCATGTTCTATTGACTATTCAATATTCTTAATTGTATGTCTTAAAACTTTTTTTATTATTAATTGAAACATGGGTCATCTGATACTTTTAGCTTACCTTCTTTTAGCCAAGCAGCAAGTCTGTTAATGCTACTTTAGATACTCCAATGCCTTTCTCTCCCCTTGCCTGATCAATTCCTTTATAGTATCCAGAGAAAAGTCGGCGTTTTGTAGAGGATATGGTGTTTCTGGATTAATCCTAGTGATTCTGTTTAATTTCAGAATTTTGGCACCGTGTTTTTGAACCAGTGACGAATGTTCCTTATTAATAAATTCAATTTTATCCTTGTCAATTTTTGATTTTTCAGATTCCTCAAATAAGTCGTATAATGCCTCAATCAGATTTACATGTCTCGTTATGAGTCTAGACATTTGTTCAAGGCTTTGAGTCTTGTCGCTAAACATAATATCTTTAGCCCTTGACATAACTTCACTCATATTCGCAGGGAGTTTTTCTATTTTCTTTGGGTAATTTTCTACAACGAAAATATTTTTGTTTTTACTTGGAGATGCTACCATTACCTCTCTTATTGGTGTATTACTTAGTAGCGACCCATCCCAAGCAAACGTCCCATCACTTACTTCCACCCATGGAAATCCATATTGTGGATAACCGATAGTGGCAAGAAGATGTTTCATTTCAATTGGTTTTTTATAACTATCGAAGATTAGTGGTTCTGCCGTAAGAACATCAACTGCAGTAATTATGAGGCGGCTATTAGTATTATTGTTACTATTACTAGTATTTGAATCATTTTGATGTGCCTTTGGCGAAAGTTTTTTGAAATCTATATATTTTTCGATCGTATTTCTTAAGGCCGAGTTGTCATATATGTAAGTCCATTTCCAAGGTGGCTGAACATACTCCTCTAGTTGTGAGAGATTTGAATTAGCAGTGTTGAAATTAAACCATCTAGGAATGAAAAAATTAGGCACTCCAAAAAATGCAGCATTCATAGACGCGGCAGGTGACCTCTTCAAACGTGTCTGATATTTTTGATAATCAAAATCAAAAGTGAAAATGTCTGGTATAATATTATAGCTGCTTTGTGCTAAATCCAACCAAAAGTCTTCTAAATCCTTCTCAGGTGTATCATTTCTGCTTCCCGCAGCTATTGCGCCATTAATACCACCAATTGAAGTGCCTGCTATTATGTCAAATTTTATATTTTTCTTTGCAAATGCTTTGAAGACTCCACATGCAAAAGCACCTAAGGAACCACCTCCTTGTAATATCAATACATTTTCGATGCCCTTTTCATGTTTATGATTAATCATTGCAATTAATTATAATACATTCTAATACAAATAATCTTAACGTTTTCTTATTAAAAATCCTATGAGGTAGAATTTGCCAAAGCTCACTTTGCAAACGAAATCAAGTTACGATGAGAACAATATCATATGTTTGTTCAAGCTAAGGTAACTTTACCTTCTGATAAAAAGATTTTGAACTTGGTTGTATAACTATTAAAACAATGTTGTACAAATTATTTTGATGAAAAAAGTACTTTTTACTGGAACCATAGCTTTAGTGTTGGCGTTTGTACTAATGTATGTGCCAATAGGATATGGTCAAAATCTTACATCGAATGCAACGAATATGATGGGAAATGCTTCTGCAGGTTTGAATCAGACTGCCTCTGAATTAGGAAAAAATGATACATTAGGAAATGTTCTAAATAAGACAGGAGAAGTAGGTAAAAAGATACTAGGTGGTGCGGCAGATGTCGTCAGCAATATTAGCGAAGAAGTTAAAGAAGGCATAGGAACAAACAAATAATTTTTTAATTTTTTTGTGCAGACAGCTCATAGTATCAAATGAAATATTGACGCGGGATCTTAACAAGGATTACATGATAGATGTCTAAACAGAATTCATTTATTATTAAAATGCAATCTATGTTTACGGCGAATTATAAAAATACTGTTTCGTTAGATGGTATATTTTGAGATCAATCTTATCAGATGCTATTCAGAATAGGATATTTGGTAGAGAAATATATTGAGTACTGGAGTTAGGGCCTCAAAAAATAAAAACATCGTAAAAGAAATGAACAAAATTAACACTAATGAAATGATATTGGTCCTGAATCCAAATTCCCAAGGTGGAAACACAGGAAAAAACTGGATATCAACATATAGTAAGGTTAAGAAATTTCTACCAAAAAATCATAGAATTATTTTTACAAAGAAAACAAATGATGGCATATTTGATACACGTAAGTTACTCCGAAAAGGTTACAAAAATATTGTTGCTATTGGAGGAGATGGTACAATTAATGAAATTGCAAATGGATTTTTTAATCTTCAACCACAAAACAAAAATATCGAAAATTTGGTAAAATTTAGTTTTGATACCAAACTTAAACTAATAAATCCGAATGGCGTATTGTATATTATCCCATCCGGGAGTCGAAATGTATTAGCAAGGTCTTTTGGACTAAAACATCAAGGAGAACAAGCTTTGAAACGTATTAAGCAGATGAAAAGACGAAAGATGGATACTATATTGGCTGTTATAACCGACAAAAATTCTCCTTCTTTAACCCATAAGAGAATAATATTAAATGCTGCAGAAATCGGAGTTGGAGCTGAAATTATAGATAGGTCTAAGAGAGTAAGAAGAAAAATAAAAAGTCGTTTTGTATCTACCGTGGCAAGCATAGTAGCAACCGTTCCAGCATACAACAGTAATGAATGCAATATTGTAATTGATGGAGATAAAAGAATCTCATCCAATATGACTATGGCTGTAGTAGCTAATGGCCGTTTTCTTGGAGGAGGTTTCAAAGCCGCGCCTCGAGCAAAGTTTTCGGATGGATTGTTAGATATTATTATTTTGAAAAATTCTGGGAGCCTCAAAATGCTTGATAAATTAATCGAATTGAAGGGTACAAGTACTTATAAATTTGAAGAGGACATACTCTATTATCAAGCTTCAGAAGTCAAATTCTTGCCAAAAGAAAAGAATGTTACTGTTACTGTTTCGGTGGATGGTGAACCAATCGGAATGCTTCCAGCCATTTTTAAAAGCTATCATAATGCCCTGACTATTAAGACTGAAACATCGTCGTCCAGGATATAGATAACTTTAGAATAACATAACACCGTAATTAAATATAGATCAATATTAGAAAACAAATATTGAATACATAATACACGATACGAAAATAACCATTAGATATTCTTTGAGAATTTTCTGGCAATTTTTTTTCGTTGATCCTCATGTTCTTGCATTGCGGAATGCTCCTCCGAAATATCTAAGGGTTCTCCAAATTGCCCACTCGTAGCATCATTTAACGCCTGATCGCGCTTGAATGGCTTCTTTTTTTCAGTGCTCATTAATACTAAATAATTATAGAATAACATTGTATCAATGTCTTGTTAAGCCACTACTATGCGAGACTAATACTTACCTCAAGAGCATCTGTAACATTCTTGGTAAACTCCAAACTTGTCTCTGTTGTGTGACTAAGATACTTGCCAGAATGTCTAACATAATCTAAATAATCTTTCATCTCATCCTCAAATAATATTACATTGTCGGCTACTATCACTGCTCTCTTTTCTAGTAAACCATACTCTTCAACAAGCTGAAGGTATCTTAGATATTCGTTCTTTGCTGCATCTAAGAAGATCATATTAAATTTGACTTTAAGGCTTGGAACCACCCTTATCGCATCCCCATTAATTACTTGAATTAATTTAGATAATCCTGAATTTTTAACGTTCTTTCTAGCTATGGTAGCAAGTTTTTCATCCTTTTCCACACTTATTACCATAGGTTTGTTGTACTGAGTATCAGTATCTAAATCCTTGCTTCCATACGAGAAATTTGATACAGTATTGGCAATCAAGATTGCCGAATATCCATGCAATGTTCCAATTTCCAGTACCTTCTTTGGTTTGTGTTCCTTTATTACACCTTCTACGATTTTTCCCTTAATAGGGCCTATTGAAGGAAGAGAATCCATTTTTGCCGTTTCTTCAATTTCTGCAAGTATCTTCATTACAGTATTGTCTTCGTTCTGTTTACTTTGACGCCTCAAATTAGCTATTATTTATCACTTTGGTATAAGAAAATTTCGACTCATTTTCTATTAATAATACTCATTCTTTATTTAAAACCTCGATGTTAGAATAATATCATTTGATAGCAAACAGTTATTAAAAATAATGTTGATATTTTGTCTATGAGTGGACAATCAAATGCGAAATTAACTGACCCTGATATTAGAGAGTTTTTTGAAAGAAAGAATTTTGCCTTTTTGTCTTCGTTAATGAAAGATGGCTCTCCACATGTTACACCTACATGGGTTGATATTGAAGATAATAACATTCTAATCAATACTGCATTAGGTAGAATAAAACAAACGAATATTTCAAGAGATCCTAGAATCGCATTATCAATTATTGATCAAGATAATCAATATGAAATGGTTACCATCAGAGGTAAGGTGACGGAGCAAATTACTGGCGACGTAGCTGAAAAGCATATTGATAAACTAGCGAGAAAATATATCAACCAGGACAAATATCCAAGAAGGTCAAAAAATGAACAAAGAGTCATATTAAAGATAAAACCAGAAAAAATATTTCATATGAAATAGTCCTGTTGGCGTAAATCGTAAATCGATATATGTTCGGACTGAAATCGTTATATTCTATATTGAATATTGTATATTATGTCTTCAGACGATCAAGAAAAATGTGCTGCGTGCGGAATGACATTCAATACCCAAGAGGAATTGAAAGAACATATGCTAGAATTACATAGACAATAATAATTACATAGATAATAATCAGAAAATTATTCTCACAAGCATAATTTTGCAGAATAGGAAAATTTCAATTGATTTCGTAAATTAAATTGTAATTTATATTGTAAGTTCGTAGATAGGAGGCGATATTTTTTCTTCCATAGTGCTTAAGAACTGATCTATACAATCATGACTAATTATAGATGGGATAGATACCCTAAGCTCTGATGGTACTAGATAATTAATGTGATTCAAAAGCTGACATCTTTTTCCAATTTCCTTTTCTTCCCGGCACATATTTATCAGATTTATAAATTGTTCACTATTTTTTAGCAATACAATATTATGATCAGACAGATTTATGAGCTTTAATTATCATTATTTTCTAGAATTGTTCTATAGAAAAAACAGTGGAAATTTTTAGATAATTGTAAACATGAAAAATTTTATTTTTCTCTTTTAAGCAAGACTGGTTAAAGATTCATGCTTTGCTCTTCCTAGCATGCAATGGGTTCAATAAAAATAGGAGTTTCCAGTGGTGATAATATTAGATATTTATGCTATAGCATTTTTTCAAGATTGCAACAAGTTACCTAACTACCATTACAGGACACGAAGAATGATTAACTACACCTTCTGCCACACTTCCCATTAACAATTTCTTAAATCCAGTTCTACCTCTGGTTCCCAATATAATCAAATCCATTTTTTCTTTGTCTGCAAATCCGACTATTCCTACTATAGATGACACCGAAACAATTATCTTGTCAGTTACAGGAATCTTGCTGTTTGCAAGTTTACTTCTTATTTCATCAAACCATTTTTGCACGTCTTTCTTTTGAGTGTCCAATACATCCTCTATGGCTTTTGGAGTAGTTACTCCTAATAGATTTGAATAAGCAAACCCCAGTTCTGAATACAATACATATAATATTGTTAATTCAGCATCATATTTTTTGACGAGACTAACTGCATATTCAGCAGCTTTCATGGAATTTTCTGAACCATCAATTGTAACTAATATTTTTTTTATGCTCAATGACAAACATAAAACTCCTTTAATTGATACTCCTTTAAGGAAAAAAATTGCATTAAAGTAATAGGAAAGCAATACCAATATGAAGATTTTGTTATAAGGTGGTCAACCTCATAATTTTTATAAACTTTCATACAACATTCTAATAACATTAAACTTTGAAAAGATAGTTACCAATTCAATGATGTAAAAATAATATGCATTTTTACAAAAGTGGATCAAATTTGAGTCTTTCCTACTGCTATGAAGACCATTGATGACTCAATTATTTTGTTTATTTTGAATCAAGTGGCGATTTATTGGATCAGACATAAATGTAATGATGACGTTTATTTATTATGGACTGCGATTTTTGCAGAAGTGAGTCTGAAAAGTACAAATCGTTCTACTCACCGTCTGGAGCCGATCCACGCGAATATCATATATGTATAAATTGTTTAAAAAGCTGGTTAAATGAAATAAATCAGTGAAATCGCAAATAGCGATTTGTCTATATCAAAATATGATTTATTCTAGATAAATTGACAATCTAATGAATAGAATAATTCAATAATCTGTTACGGCCAACAATTCTGAACTTGTACTGCTGACCATACAAATTAGTATAGAATTGAGCGTAGCTCTTTGCTGCAGTAAATGTCGTAAAATTGATTCTTAATCCATCAACAGCTGCCTCATTACCATATATATCTTCGATTTCGATGACATAATATTTTGGTAGTTTCTTCAGCTGCTTCATGGTCATGTAAATTATTATCAGGAAGAATGCTACTACAGTGAGAACGATAAGAACGTGTTCAAAACTTTTTACAAATTCTAAAACATTATTTATAACATACTGTTCGATCCATTTTGAGGATAATGATAAAAACCTAATAACTATTAAACCAACATACTCAATCACTTCATCCACCTCCAGGCAGCATCAATCATCATATAATAATATTCTCCAAGATCTTTAAAAGAGTATCTATAGATTCTGAAACGGGATTTAGGATTTATTGTATTGAATCAATGTTTGCTCTTACCGTATTAGTAATTTTATTATTGAATTTCTATTTGGAGTATCATTTTCACAAAATTCAAACAATTTATGGTTTTTATGACCATATCATATTCAAAATTGACTTAAAAGAAAAAATTGAGTAGAATATTGATTTTAAATAATATTGTTCCTCTGGCTCTATTCAGTTCCTTTTAACAGATCTATTGCTTCTACTAACTTGGCATCAGTAGCATCGATGTGCATATCCAGCTCTGATTGATCAGCTTTATCTTGGATCAAATCACGCAAGTCCTCTCGCATCATATGTTCAAGATCCTCCATGAAACTATGAGATCCTTTTTCTTCAAGTTCAGCTTCTACATGTTCGAAATTGTCCAGATAAGCCGTATTTGCTAGTTCTTCTGCTCCTGTAAAGTTGCCATCCTTATATTCAATTGATGTTTGATTGAGAAGATTTCTGGCATTTTCTAAGTAGTTGACAAATTTGTTTGATTCTTTATCGCCTTGAGCTGTCTCATTTTCTTGTCCAAATGTATATCTTAGATCAGAAAACGATGCTGGCACCAAAATAGCTGCTAATAGTATGGTCCATCTTAGATCGATATTGATTTTTTTCATTGTTAGGTCCCCCTAATTACATTTAGAGAGCTATTTAAACAATCTTGAGAAAACCATACTACAACCGAACAGTTCACCCAATAAGATATTTGGCTTAGAATTCTAATACTTTTTATTTCTCAAACCCGAAAAAAGTGTATTAAGAAAAATTGAATATATTTAACTCAATCAGCCTAGTTCTGAAAACAGCTTTTTCAAATCCAATTCACATCATCATAGGATCAGTCACAGGTATAGTTTTTTGGGTAGTAACAAACACGTTTGATAATATTTTGTTTTTTTCACCTTTTTTGGCGTTTTATGTTCCAAATGACATGCTTGGGTTGTTTTTGTTGTCTTGTATTAATTCAGTTTTGGTAGGTATTTTGGTAAACTTTAGTCTTCATATTATGAGGAACTTGAAACTGAAAATAAGTAAATCTGCACTCTCCGGTACAACAATTAGTATAATTTCTAGTACGTGTGCCAGCTGTTCCACTTTCGCATTTACAATTGCTTCAACTTTTGGTGCGCTGGGTTTTGCGGTATCTGATTTTTTAGCAGCTAATCAGACTATAATAAGAGAAATCTCAACCCTTATCTTGTTATTTGCAGTTTGTGCTAATTATGTGAAGATTAGAAACAGTTGTGAATTGCCTTATAGATATCAAATTGACGGTAAGTCCAGCAAATAATTATTTTATTTATCACGAATAATTAAAGATTGACAGGCATTAAATGCGATTGCCTGAGCCATATTAGATCTTAAATTCCAATTGACAAAATTACAAAAAGAAATAGGGAGGATTCTAATTTCAGTATAGTCATCATCACTTGTTGTTGTATGTCGTCTTAATAGGTAATGGATAACCTATCTATCCAGTCATATTACCGGTCATTCCGGTCATGTTACCAGTCATGTTACCGGTCATTCCGGTCATGTTATCGTCCATTCCAGTCATGTTACCGGTCATTCCGGTCATGTTTTCAGCAAACACAACAGTACCAATTGCTGGTACTAGTAACATTCCTAGAGCCAAGGTGATTGCTAATGACAAAACAAAAAATGTAGCCATTCTCATATGAAAGAATGCTACTTTATTTAAATTTTTCTTGAATTTCTTGGAATAGAAAAACTGCATAATATAACAATTTATCCAATGAATTCTTGATGAATTGCATCTTTTTATTCGATTTATAAAAATTTTAGGCAGGACTGAACAAACTATTAGCAAGACGAATTAAGATATTATCAAATTATAGTAATAATGTTATTGATATTTTTAATCACAGTGATCAATTGGTTTGAAAAATGGTTATATATTGAGATAATGACTCAAATTTTTGAATCGGAGCTCTTGGATAAGCTTATTGATTTTATAAATTGAAGAACAGATATGTTTGACTAAAATGAGTTCGATTTTTAGCTACGGTTTGTTGCCTATCAGAATTATGGCGGGTATTGTATTTATCGCCCACGGTATACCAAAATTCTATGATATATCAGGCGGATATGGTTTTTTTCAATCAATTAATTTGCCGCCGGAACTATTCATTCCAATTGCACTGCTTGAGGTGATAGGTGGTTTAGCTATCTTATTTGGAATACTGACAAGAATTGCTTCAGCATTATTTATTATTGAAATGATGGCGCAATAGTAACTGCCAAATTATCTAAAGGATTTATTGGTGGATATGAATTTGAACTACTTCTGATATCCATTTGCCTTACATTAGTAATTCTTGGTCCTGGAAAAATATCGATCGAAAATTATTTCTTAAAAAGGGAAATTTTCCCTAAAGGGAAACAGTTGTATCAAAAAACTACAAATACAGAAATTAGATAGTTGTTATGAGATTTATTTAGATTTTATAACCTATCTTTTTATGGGTAAAACAAGATAGGAAAAATCTAATGTATGGAAAAAAGCAACTATACAAGAATTTGATGTGTTACTACTTGAAATAATGAAAATTGTGATGTGTAAGTCAGGATGATAAACCCCACTTTTCGCGTACCTTTTCTTCGACCTTTGAAAAAACAAATCTATCAAATATCAAACCAACAGCAAATATTACAATCATAGTTGCAATTATCTGACTCATATTGGAAAACTCTCTTCCTATTGCCAAAATATAACCCAACCCTAACCCAGTAGTTATCAGCATTTCTGCACCAATTAATGCGTGCCAAGCAAAAGACCAAGTTTGTCTTAGACCCATTATTAAAGAAGGTGCCGAGGCAGGGATCATGACATGTCTAAATAATAGGAAACCGGCAGCTCCCATATTACGTGCAGCATGTAGATATATTGGCGGTATATTTCTAATTCCACCATAAGTTGAATTCATTACTGAGAATACTGAATTCATCACAATAACGAAAAGTATTCCAAAATCATTAAATCCTATCAAGAGAATCGCAAAAGGTACCCACGCTATACTTGGGAAAGATTGAAGTCCCAAAGCAAATGAACTCATTGTTTTTCCAAATTGCCTGAATCTAACCATAACGAGTCCAATGCATCCACCAATTACTACAGAGATTACAAATCCGATGAATAATCGCCAAAGTGTAATTGCAATACCTTCAATCAATGTATTTTCAGAAACCAGGTCAACAAATGACTCTGCAACCATTGTTGGAGAAGGAAGGGAAACACGTGGCCAGATTTCTAGCGAGAATACAATTTGCCAGATAACTAGAAATACAACTAGAAATGAAATTATACTTAAAACATCCTTCAAGTTAAAGTTGATTTCTTTTCTTGAATTTGAGGCAGTATCCATTTCAGAAAACCTTTTGACTGATTGCTCCCTTTAGAGAAATTCTATTCATAATAAAATTCAAGTGATTGGGTCACCATTCCACACAGATTTTAATTCTTTTTGTCATGATGGAAATATAAATGGTTTCACTTGTGAGGCTATCATTAGTTGTGATTCCAATTTCGAGTACTCTTCTATTCAATAATGATGAAGTGGGTTATTCAGTGATACCTAACTGGGAATCTCCATTAGAACTTGTCTTATTGCACCTTCAAAGACAGAGTAAGGTTGAGCACCTTCAATTTTTAATGGGGGCTTTCCTTCAGCGATAAGAATGAATGTGGGAGTGCTAGTTAAGCCTATACTACGTGCTAGATTATCATTTGTTGTTACTAAACTTTCATATTTTTTTGAATCAAGACATGCCGAAAATTTGTTTATATCAGTAACGCCTGCATATACTGCAAATTGAGTTAAACTATTTTTTGATACCCAATCAGTGTTCTCTCCTTTTGAATTTCTATATACCTCGTCATGATACGGCCAATATTTCCCCTGCTCTGCGGCACAATAAGATCCGATGGCGGCAAGAGTCGATGCCTTATCTGTTGGCCTGTCATTAATAACGAAATCTTTAAACAAAAAGTTAATCATTCCTGTATTGACATAATTATTGACAATTAGATCTTTTGTATCTCTATGAAACCTTGCACAATATTGACATTGATAATCGCCAAATTCTAATAAGGTTATATTCGATTTAGCCGTCCCCAGTGCAGATGCGTTTTGAACGATTGGCTGCAATAGCATACTTATCTGCTGTTCAGGCTCTTCTTGATTTTGGGGCATAACGTTTTGTCCCAAAGACAAAAATGCAGTTATCGAACCTCCAACTAATACTACACCAAATACCACGGCCCACATCAGAGTTTTCTTTTTAATTTTCTTGGAATTTGATTTCTTGACCTTTCGCTTCAATATTTTATTCTTGATTTCAGTAGCATAAAAACCATAGTAAACGAGTTGTAACTGCCTAAATCGAGAACAACATTGCCATAGCTAATTCTGGGATGCATTAATGGCATCCCAGCATTTTCTACATAACTGTCCATCAACTTTCCATTTAGGTTTTGGATTATACCTTAAGAAGCCAATTTTTTTTCCACATTTCACACAAAAATCTATTTTTGTTTGATAATCTCGTTCTTTTTTGTTATAGCATTTTTCGCACAGGAAAATATCATTTTCCATACCCCACTGCCATCTTGCTTTCTTTTTTTTGTCTTGGTCAATAATATTATGACAAATGAAGCATTGGTTTTGTTTTTTAATTAGTTGTTCTTCTTCTTCTTTCTGTTTATCAAGAAATTCCTTTGTTGTTTTCATATGACAGTCACTACAGAGATAGCCTGTAATATTCCAAGATTTTTCGGGTTTGTATTTAAATTTAAGATCCCTGTTGCATAAAGTACATGTCTGAGGTTTCCTAAACTGCAATCATTATTTTTTCAAGTATCTTGTAAAAAAATGTATCTTTACATTTACATTATGCATTAATTCTTTTTGGACTAGACTGCAATTTATTTGGTTAATCATTAAATGATATGACTTGCTTCTTTCCATATTTTGTGAATAATTCATCATACCTGCTTAAATTTGTTGAGCGCAAGTTACCATTTTCGTCATACATCTTCACAAAATTTGCTCGCATTGCAATATTGCCGTTTGAATCAAGGAATCTAACGCTATATCCATTCATTCCACTCTCTCTAATTTCTGTTACAAATTTTGCAGTTTTCACATTGTCTAGATTCAAATGTATATGCCAAGATTTATTTTCGTTACCTATAGTCATCCATTTGTCTTTTATACGAACCGGCAATCCTCTCTCAGGTCTAACTTCGCAAATCCCACTTCCACTATTTACTGATAACATAATATCGTCAATGTCCAGTAAATCGGAAACCAGTTTATTGATGAGGTCGCGAGACAATTGCGAATATTATCTACCTAGTTCAATAAAAATATGAGGTACGAATATCATTTCAAGCAAAATTGTACCATAGATAAAACTGTTTTAATGATTAGTTCTAGTATTCAAAGGGATGCTAAAAATTACATAAATAATGTTTTTTATATGATAATCTTGATTACCCTTCTGATACATATTGTCTGAGAAGCTTTCCGAAAGAAAATTGCCAGGTGAGTATGAATGGCAGGTTACAGAGAAAGTCAGGGAAACACATGATACCTATACTTACATTTTAACACCTATTTCTGCCTCCCAGAGATTCAATTTTGGTATAGGCCAATTTGTGACTCTGAGTGCAATGCTCAATAGACCCATAGCGTCAGGAGGTTTTGAGGAGAGTATGGTTAATCGAGCATATTCAATCGCATCGTCACCAACGAGAGACTTAATCGAACTTACAATCAAGGAAGAAAAGCCGTACGGTTATATTAATCCCGTTACAAAAAAATCGGACGCCTTTGCCGCCTATTTTAATCAGCAGGTAAAGATTGGAGATAAAATCAAATTGAAACTGAATCCATCTAAAGAACACTTCTTGTCGAAAGTAGATGCCGGAATTGAGAAGAACATAGCCTATTGGTCTGGAGCAAATGGAGCACAATCTGCAAGATGCCTGATTCAGTATATGGAGGATAAGAAGGATCCTGAGCAGAACCTTGTCCTATTTTACAGTAATACCAAATTATCCATAGAGAGTGCGAACGCCGAAACCAGTAATAACGAACATCATCCTGTTGAATCCTTGAATGTGATTTACTATAATTGGCTAATAGATGCCGCAAAAAAACTTGACAATCTGAAAGTGATATTTACCTTCACAAGGGAACAAGAGATTCCTACTGCGTCCAAGGATTCAAGGGTCAGTTTTAGGAAAGGAAGGTTCTTCTTAAATCCTGACGGAACCCCAGAAAGAACTTTATCGAATTATGGTAACAATGTTAAAACATCATTTAATCCGGTTTGTGGCAGTAGCGCATTCATAAATGGCACAGTAAGGTTACCAGATGGGAAGATAAAGAAAGGAAAAGGAATTTTGCAAAATTTGATTGAGCTGGAAGGAATAAGCCCGGAAAAGACCGATAAAGAGCAGTTTTACTTACAACAAGTTGGTGCAAACTAGTGAAGGAGATCACTTACTATATTATCTTGAAAATCTTTTGAAATTCTGCCATCAGTTAGAATATGAGTCAATTTGATAAATGATTATTGAATAAATTATATGAAGATTTAGCTATAAAATATTGTGCCAACAGTTAATTGTATTAGCTTTTAGAAGATATTGACATATGAATTTGAAGAAGAAAATCTCAAGTGCAGTCATTTTTCTTGTCGCATCTATCATCTTTGTATCAGCAACTCCATTGGCAAATAATGTATTTGCACAAACCGAAGGAGAAGAAGATTCAAGCAGTACAAACTATGAGAATTTCCAGAATTGTCTGTCCAATGCCAGCGGTATGTATAATGTTCCATCTGGTGATCAGATAGTGAATTGTTTTGCAGAAAGTGGATATGTTCAGGGAAGTTCCAGTACAAGTAACGCTGCAGATACAGAGGATGAATCTGAAAATGTGCAAGTGAGTGTAGCAGGCGATGAAAGTCAAGACGATAAAACTGAAAATGTGCAAGTCAATGTAGTAGGCGATGAAGACGAAGATGAAGACGAAGATGAAGACGAAGATGAAGACGAAGATGAAGACGAAGATGAAGACGAAGATGAAGAATAGACTTGCGATACAATTGATCTCATAAAGATCCCCATTCTTTCTTTTTAGTATTATATCATTTGTCCATCCAAGTCATTCCCATATAGAAGACATTCAAAAATGGATTTGGGTCGAATAAATCAGATCTTGATTCTATACCAGAAGGGATACCAAGATAATACTGTCGATAATCATGGTCAATTCATGATCGTTTTATATTGGCTAATGGATTGTCAACTGTCTAACCAGACTGCATCATTACTATAACTATCCAAGTTTTAGAAAGTACACTTACCGGAGCATAAGAGGATAAAAATTTTGTACCATCAATCACTTCTGAGACATTTCCGGATTTTCCGGATTTTCCGGATTTGAAGCTATTGAGATCTACAAAGGATTCATACTTGTTTGATAGGAGAGAATTTGAATCAGCTACTTTTTGACCATTACCATCCACGAATACTACTCTTATATCGTCCGGAAGACTGAAAGCGCGAAGCATGTTATTGAATTTAACAAGATTTAATACGCCACTCCAGATGCCTAGAAATGATGAGTCCTCTTTCTGATATATTGGAACAGAAATAAGAGCTACTTTGTCTCCAGTAGAAGATGACACAATTACATCTCCAAGGAATGCTTTTTTTGTATTCACAGCTCCTTGATAGTAATCCCTAAATGCAAAGTTATCTCTACCTTGCCCTAATTGTCGGTCGTATGGTTCTTCCATATACATATTTCCATTTGGAAGTAAATATGTAATTGCCTCAAAAGTATCCACATATTTCAAAATCGTATCTGCTATTTGTCGTTTCTCAACATCATCACTATCAGAAATTCCATGCAAGCTACTATTGATCTTGTCTGCGTATAGTACATTACTAACTTCAGGCATCATACTAGTTATCTGCAATATTGATGCTGATTCATTTAGATAGTTTACTAAATTACCAGATAAAATTTTTGCCAGTGTGCCATTATTTGCAAGTTGGTAAAGCGAGGAGTTGTTATTGTTAGTATAGTCCTGAGCATACACATTACTTGTGTTGTGTGTCCACTCCATGTAGCTGCAAGAAATAATAGCTATTAACATCATTAGAGTAACGCTGACGACTTTCCACATATCTTACAGAAGTGCATGATAACACGTATATAATTTTTTAAGTTTTAGTATTTCAAATATGCCAACGGTATCAACAAAATTCATTTTTGTCTTTTTGTTTAGGAACGGTATTCGAAATTGTACATTAGTACAGATAAAATTAACTTTGTAGAAGATAATTCAATGAGTGGCCCAAGAGCTCAGAATTCGTTCTTTGCAAATTTCCAGGTAGCTCTTATCTATATCAAAACCTATACATGAAACCCCCGATCTTATGGATGCCAATGCAGTCGAGCCGATTCCAATGAATGGGTCCAGTACTGCTTTACATTTATTCACTCCATGTAGTTTAATGCACATTTCTGGTAGCTTGCTTGGAAAAGTAGAAGGGTGTGGCCTCTGCTTTTTGTCCCAAATCGTCTCATATGGAATAAACCAAGTGTTACCCCGATCTCTTATATCCCCTGTTGCCGTTTTCCAACGACCAATATTTGTTTTATCTTGATAAGGAACCCCGATAGAAAGTTTATCTAACTTAACATTACCACTTTTAGTAAAATGAAAGATAAATTCAGAACAATCATTAAGATACCTATTGCTAATAAGTGGTTTGAAATGTCCAACTGCAATGTCCGATACTATGGCTGGATATTTTCCTACATCGGATTTTGGTATAGCAATGGACTTTACCCATATGATGACATTTTGTAATGTGAAATGCTCTCTTAAGACATTTGCAGCGTCTAAAGGTATCCATGGATCAGAAGGCTTGCTACCAATATTAATGAAAAAAGAGCCATCATCTGATAGAACTTTTTTGACTGCCCCACCCACATTTGCTAGGAATTTCAAATAATCATTTCTCGGTAGGGTATCCTTGTAGCGATTGTACCTAACACCTATATTATATGGAGGAGAAGTAACAACTACATCAATCGTTTTCTCCAATAGATTATTTTCAATTCCACTGATGCAATCACCGTGGAATAGTTTAATAGAAATTTCTTTTCTCTTTATTTCAACAAATTTCACTGGAATATCTTGCTTAATTTTGATTCATCTTCTTTTCAGATGTTCAATACCCAAAGCCAAATTAATTTGTATTAACTTGTTAATCTAGGTAGGAAAAAAAGAATCAATAATTTAAAGAGGATTTAGATCAAAACAAGATCATCTATTGAGGATATCATAACAACTGCTTTATTCCCTGCTAGGCCTTTCTTCATTCTACTTACCACTTCTTCTACATCCGAGGAATTAACAACAGTAGCAATAACTTTTCTAGAATTATACGCAAGTTCAACTGTACCACTACCTCTACCTGACGCAACCCTGTCTTTATCTTTGGTTACTCCCTTCACATCGTAGATTGTGGCCTCCAGATTTAGTTCTTTTAGTGAAGAAATGATATCACTGACATTCTCCGATTTAACAAGTACGGCAAGTCTCTTCATAGTTCTTGATTCTTTACCTGGCTCTTGTGCGTATGTTACTTCAAATGGGAGGTTCGTATTGTCTTTAACCATTTCTTTAGAGTTGCAATGCGAAGTATAAAAAGTTGATGTAAATAAATTTGGAATCAAGTATGAACCAAATAAATGATACCTCTTTTGATATAATTGACATTATGAAGATTCAAAACTGTTGTTATTACATGTAAGCACAGAGTTCGAGGCCAAAAATCCTGAAAGCCAATTAGGTGGGATGTAAAACCAGGTTTCCAGTATGACAGGAAACGTCAGAGCTTAAGCAGCTTGTACGTAGGGATACAAAATCTTGTTCTCTGTTCTGTAGAGAAATAACTATCCCTAGAGAAGGCTAGAGTTCCTGGAAATTGACGCATTTTAGGGATAATAATAGAATTGAGAAAGTCAACATGAGGTTCGAGTGAAGATGACTCAACTTCATTACAATAAACTGATATACGTGTAGACAAGAATTATTCCAATCCATTTTATACCGATATAGTAATTTGTGGGATAAATTGTAATGAATATGAATATGACATCTAAATTGCTAATTTATAGTGCTGCTGCATCTACGCTCATAGCAGGAGTACTACATTTGGCTCTTGTTCCAATGTTTCTTGGTCAAATGACACCTGAGGTAACGGTATTCTTTGTGGCTTCTGGTCTAGCCCAGATTTTCTGGAT
>Ga0209486_10000201_pt1 | contig 28320 bp, 28 predicted proteins | sample NCCompost_FD_187518 | JGI IMG/M metagenome (GOLD analysis project Ga0209486, IMG submission 187518) | Agricultural soil microbial communities from Utah to study Nitrogen management - NC Compost (SPAdes) (version 2) | ecosystem: Environmental > Terrestrial > Soil > Agricultural land | place...
GCGCGCCCTCGCTGCCGGGGTCACCGCCGTCCGCATCAGTGACGTCACTGCGCTCGCCAATCCCGGAGTCGGGACCCGACTCACCAACGCCCACTCGCCCGCCTGACCATGGCCACCCTTATGGCACCATCTGCTGCGTCGACGCCAGTTCCCGGGGCGCTCCTGCCCGTGTACAAGCGCGCCCCGATCGAACTGGTACGCGGAGATGGCATCCGTCTCTTCGACGCCGGTGGCCGCGAGTATGTCGACTTCACCAGCGGCATCGCGGTGAACGCGTTAGGCTACGGCGACGAAGGCTTGCGCCAGGCCATGCACGAAGCGGCCGACGGGTTGGTGCACGTCTCGAACCTGTTCCGCACGGCGCCGGGCGAGCTGCTGGCCCAGCGGCTCGTCGACCTTTCGTTCGCCGACCGCGTGTTCTTCTGCAATTCCGGCGTAGAAGCGAACGAAGGTGCGTTCAAGTTCGCGCGCCGCTGGGCCCGGGCCGTGGGTACACTCGCCAAACATGAGATCCTCGGCGTTCGTGGCGCATTCCATGGCCGGTTGTTCGCCACCCTCGCCGCGACTGATCGGCCGTCATATCGCGCACCATTCCGACCCCTTGCCGGCGGCGTCTCGATCGCCGAGCGCGACCTCGAGAGCCTGGGACTTCTGCTCGAGCCCGAGACCGTCGCCGCACTCGTGATCGAGCCCATTCAGGGTGAGGGCGGTGTTCGGGTACTGGACGCGGGTTACCTGCGCGAACTCCGTGCGCTGACACGCGAGCGCCGGATCGCGCTGATCTTCGACGAAATCCAATGCGGACTCGGTCGCACCGGGCACCTCTTTGCGTACCAACGCGTGAATGTCGAACCGGACATGATGACACTGGCGAAACCGATCGCCGGGGGCCTGCCGATGGGCGCCATTCTCATTACGGAAGAGATTGCCGCCACCATCCAGCCGGGAGACCACGGAACGACGTTCGGTGGCGGGCCGTTCGTCGCATCAGTCGCTCACCACGTGCTGGAGCGCGTGTCCGACGCCGCGCTCCTTGAGTCTGTGCGCACGAACGGACAATGGCTTGGCGCGGCTCTGCGTGAAATGGCCAACAACACTGCACGAATTCGCGACGTGCGCGGCGTGGGCTTCATCTGGGGCATCGACGTGCACGAACCCGCGGGCGACGTCATCGCCCGCGCGCGCGATGAGGGTCTGCTGCTCGTCAGCGCCGGCGATTACACGCTGCGCATCCTGCCGCCGCTCGTGGCGACCCGTGGCGACCTCGAAGAGGGACTGCACCGGCTGCAGCGCGCGTTAGGCTGATTTCCGGCTGTCGCGTGAGGCCGATGGGTGGCGCCATCGGCGACGCCGCTCCATCGTCATGCATGACCCCACCCCGGTTCAAGCCGCTCGAGTTCACCCGGCTCCAGCCCGACGAGGTCGTCCAGCGCGCGCGGGACTTCTACTCGGCGATGTCACGACGGCGCACCACGCGGCACTTCGCTCCGGACACCGTTCCACGTGAAGCGATCGAATTCGCCATCCGTACCGCTGGAACGGCGCCGAGTGGTGCCCATCAGCAACCATGGACGTTTGTGGCAGTTTCAGAGCCGGAGCTGAAGCTCCGAATTCGCGACGCCGCGGAAACAGAGGAGCACCAGAACTATCACGGCCGGATGCCTCCGGAATGGCTGGAGGCGCTGGCCCCCCTGGGGACCGACGAACACAAGTCGCACCTGACCGACGCGCCGTGGCTCGTTGTGGTGTTCCGAAAGTCCTTCGGATTCAACGCCGACGGCTCCAAACGCCCCTTCTATTACACGCAGGAGTCTGTCGGGATAGCCATCGGTTTCTTCATCGCCGCCGTACACATGATGGGGCTCGTTACCCTCACCCATACGCCCAATCCCATGGGCTTCCTGTCCGAGCTGCTCGAACGGCCACCGAACGAAAAGGCATACCTCATTCTTCCGGTGGGCTATCCGGCTCCCGACGCGCGGGTTCCTGACATCGACCGCTTACCATTGTCGGACATTGCCCTGTGGAAATAGGTGCACCCCCAGGGGGTTGTCGGCCGGGTCGGGGGCACGAATCTGGCAAGAGTGCTGCTGGACCCCGGTTCAGCGGGGTACATTCCCCGGCCATGGCGAGACTGTCCTTTTCCAGCTTCGCGGTTCTCCCGCTCGTGATGTCGGTCGCGTGCGCGCAGCCGCGCGCGTCGGCGCAGCCGACGGTCCCCGCTCAGTCGACCGAGAGTGCTGAGTCGTCGACGACGGCGCAGTCAGCGCCGCAGCGTCCAACGCTGGTCGTGATGCTTACGATCGACCAGATGCGCCCCGACTACCTCACGCTCTGGGAGAAGCAATTCAACGGTGGACTTGCGCGCCTGCTTCGTGGAGCCGTGTACCTCAACGGGTTTCAGGACCACGCCAACACCGAAACGGCGCCGGGGCATGCGAGCACGCTGTCAGGCCGGTTTCCGAAGAGTACGGGCATCGTATCGAACGTCGAAGGTGTGTACGACAATCAGTCGCAGCTGATCGGCGCGCCCGGCGACCCGGCGTCTCCTTACCGGTTCCGCGGTAGCACGCTGATCGATTGGATGCGGAGCGCCAATCCAGCCGCCAAGGCACTTTCCGTGTCGCGGAAGGATCGCGGCGCGATTCTTCCTATAGGCACTTCGAAGCAATCGGTGTTCTGGTATGCTCGGAGCCGCGGGATCTTCACCACCTCCCGGTACTACGGCGATTCGCTGCCCACCTGGGTGCAAGCGTTCAACGGTCGCCGGCTTCCGCATGCGTGGGCGGGGAGGTCCTGGGATCTTCTCCTGGACGCCTCGCAGTATCCGGAAAACGATTCGGCTCCGCATGAAAGCGGGGGCCAGGATTACACATTCCCGCATACACTCCCATCGGATCCGGCAGCGGCAGCGGCAGGCTTCCCGAGCGTTCCGTTCATGGATCAGCTGACACTGTCCTTCGCGCTGGAAGGCGTTAGGCAGATGAAGCTGGGCGAGGGCACCGGCACGGACCTGCTGGCGGTTTCATTATCAACCACCGACGCGATCGGACATCAGTATGGACCGGACTCGCGTGAGATTCATGACCAGATCGTCCGGCTCGACCGTTACCTCGGCGCGTTCTTCGATACGCTCTTCACGCTACGCGACTCAACGCGAATCGTTGTCGCATTCACCTCCGATCATTCCGTGACGCCGCTGCCGGCGTCGAAGTCGCGCTATCCGAACCAGGGCGCCGGAAAAGTGAACATCCGTCCGGCAGTCGTTCCCCTGTTCGCCAGCCTGCGTGCCGCCGGTGTGGATACAGGAACCTTCAGGTTCGATGACGACGGCGTTCTGTACCTTGACGAAGCGGCGCTCACGCGCCGCGGCCTGCGGCTGGAGGCTGTAGCACGAACCTTCGCGACCGAAGTGATGAAGGTGCCTGGGGTTCTCCGGGTTGACCGCGTCGCCACGCTGGCGACAAAAGACACCACTACGGATTATGTCGCGCGACGCTGGCTGCACATGCTGCCGCCCGACTTGAACGCCGCCGCAGTGGTCACCCTGAAGCCGTACTGGTACTGGACCGGCGTGAACTTCGCGACGCACGGATCTCCACACGACTCCGACGCCAACGTGCCCATCATCTTCTACGGAGCCGGAATCAAGCCTGGCCGCAACTCCAGAAAGGCGAATGTCGTGGACATCGCGCCGACGCTGGCTGAAATCATCGGGGTACGGCCGACCGAAACACATCTCGACGGGCGTCCGCTTCGCGACGCGATCAAGCCGTGATCTAGATGCGCCCCAGGGAGCTCGCGTCGATCGAGCGCGCGCGCTTTGGTCCACTCAGGACGCTGAACGTTCGTGTCAGCTTGCTCAGCGGAGAAGAATCCGCGCGACGCGTGGAGTCGTGGCTGCGATCAAAACAGGTCGAGCTGAGCGGCGACGTTCTGATCATCACCGGACGCGGCGCGGGAAGTATCGGCGGCGTTCCGGTGATCAAGGAATCGACGCTACGCGTATTGAATCGTCTGCGGCGCGCGGGAGTGATTCATGCGTTCGGCGAGGACACCGCCGGCTCGTTCGTTGTGCAATTGGCGCCCCTTCGCTCACTCCTCGAGGCACCGGCGCGAAGGAAAGGGTCGCGGTCCTCCCTTCCGAAAACGAAAGCAAACATTCAGGGCCTGAAGTCCGAGACGCGCGACCAGCTTCACTATCTCGCGAGTCGAGCGATTGACGCCCTCGGCGTGAAGAAGCCATCCGAAAGCCAGATCCTGACGGAAATGGAGCGGCACTTCTCGGTGTTTGCCCGGACTGCGCCGGTTGGTGTCGACATCGATCGCTGGCTCAACTCAGCTATCTCCAGGGCACTCATCGAGTACGCTGAAGAGGACCGGTAACTCCGGTCGAGAGTTTTGAGGGTTACTCACATTCTTTACCGTCTCGCGGATAGCGCTGACGGCGGAGTGACTGCCATTGGCGGCCGGAATGATGGCGACTGCATTTCCCCATAAATGCCTCCTTGAAAGGCACTTACAGGCTCCAGTACAGGCACGGACAGCTCCGGTACCACCGCGTCCGAAACGATAGGCGTGACTGAGCGAGGAGGCTCTAGCGATGTCACTGCAACGCGAGCCGAACTTCCGGTGCTGGAAGGTGTTACGCCGCAACAGTGGCAGCCGACGCTGATCGCTAAATCGACCAGAACGGGCTGAGACGACAATAGGTGCTGGGCAAGCTCCAAGGCGAGGTCCGGCCCGTCGACCTCGGAGAGAAGCATTTCGTGGCAGCGCAGCCACAACGGTTCGGGTGACGGACACCCACCCGGCAGGCTTATCTGTCTTCGACGGTCTGCAGGTAACCGGTCAACGAAGGAATCGGGTTGCTCATCAAGTTGGATCCCCCGGTCGCGAAGGATTTCGAGAAAGACCGTGGGCTCGTAGGTGACGTCGTAATCCTCGGAATCCGCCCCGGGGCAGCGGCCGACGTACGTAAGCGATCCGAGTCTTTGACCGATGCTGGCGCGAAGATGTCGCGCAACTGCAGATGGCGGCGATGCCAGCGAGAGCATCACTTCCGACAAATCACTACCAGACAGGAGCAAACGCTGTCGAACGAGGGGGCACGCACAAAACACCGCCTGCTTCGGCGAGCCTGTTTCGAGGCTGCGGAGGGCGGCTTCGGCGACGAGTTCGTCGCCCCAGGAGAGCGGCACAACCAGGTCGAACCCAAGCGCCCCGCAGGCGTGCGCCAATTGGATTGGCCTCGCCGGCAGTGCTTCGATTACTGTGTCTGTGCCGACCACTAGAACCGCCAGCGTTTCTGGCGACTTTCTGAATTGCGACTCCATCCCGTCCCTGGCAGCCGAGCCCGCCACTTCAGGGTAAGCAAACGCTGCGCCAGCGAAGTGTCCAGAATAGAAGGGCGTATATTGCGCGCATGTCGTCAGATGGAGCTCGACAGTCACCCCGGGTCGAGGCGCAAAGGCGGGTCGGCCTCAGACCGGATGAGCTTGCACGCTACGGTCGTCACCTCACCCTGCCCGAATTCGGGCTGGAAGGTCAGCAGCGGCTGAAAGCGGCCAGAGTCGCCGTCGTTGGTCTGGGAGGACTAGGCTCCCCTGCTGCCCTGTATCTCGCAGCCGCCGGCATCGGCACCATGGGGTTGATCGATGGAGATCGGGTCGACCTGACCAACCTCCAGCGGCAGGTTCTCTACGACGACGCCGACGTCGGTTCACCAAAGGTGGACGTGGCTTCGAGACGCCTCGCCCGGATGAACCCCGACGTTCAAATCCGGTCGTTTGCGACCCGGCTGGACTCAGGAAACGCCCTCGAGATCCTCCAGGACTTCGATATTGTCCTCGACGGCTCCGACAATTTTCCGACGCGGTATCTCGTAAACGACGCGACCGTGCTGCTCGGCATTCCGAGTGTTCACGGGAGCGTTCTCCGATTCGAAGGTCGTATCTCCCTTTTCGGTACCGAGAACGGGCCATGTTACCGGTGCCTGTATCCGGAGCCGCCCCCACCCGGGGTCGTTCAGGATTGCCAGGACGCCGGCGTACTTGGCGTAATGCCCGGCCTTATCGGTGTGCTGCAGGCAACAGAGGTAATCAAGACGATTTGCCGGTTAGGCGAATCACTGGCGGGCCGGCTGCTCATCGTCGACGGGCTCGGTCTTCGCTTCCGCACGTTCAGCATCGCGAAAAACCCGGCTTGCCCGGCCTGCTCAACCCGCGCATTACGAGCACTGATCGACTACGAAGCCTTTTGTGGCACCGGAACGCGCGTCCCCGCGGTTTCCCCATCCGGGGCGCTTCAGCACCTAACGCGTGACACCCAGGTGCTCGACGTGCGAGAACGATGGGAGTTTGAAATCGGGCATCTTCCGGGTGCGCGGCTGGTGCCGCTGGCGCAACTCGAGAACCATCTGGCGACACTCGATCCCGGACGAGACATCCTCGTCTATTGTCACCACGGATCGCGCAGCGCGGCGGCGGTCACCCGGCTGCAGGCTGCCGGCTTTACCCGCGTGTCGCACCTCGAGGGCGGGATTGACCGCTGGAGCGCCGAGGTCGACGACAGCATTGCGCGGTACTAGGCGGCCCACGTTAGGCATCATGACGGGAACCTGCGCGTCAGCATGAAATCGAGCGTCGTGGAAAGGGTGGCCAACGGCATCAACCCGTGCGCCGAGCCGGCGTCGTTCATCGCAGGCGCTGAGCCCGTCTCGCTCGATGGCGGGCGGCGCGGCGTACTCCTCCTTCACGGGTTCGGAGACACGACACAATCGGTGCGTGGCCTGGCTCTGGCCCTGCATGCCAGAGGTTGGACTGTTCGCGCGCCGGCGCTGACGGGACACGGCACGACACTCGACCTGTTCACGCGAGCACGCGCGGTCCAATGGCTCGCCGACGGACGGACGTCACTGCATCAGCTTCGCGCCCGGTGCGAGAGTGTCGCAATCATCGGCCAGTCCATGGGCGGCGCGCTGGCAACGATCCTCGCCGCGGAAGAAGAGATCGATGCGCTCGTCCTGCTCGTTCCGTTCATGAAGCTTTCGCCGCGTGCCACGGCACTCGCCGCGTTTCACAGGATTGTCGCCCTGGTCAAGCCGCTTCTGCGCTCGAAGTCCGAATATTCGATCCTCGACCCCGTCGCGCGGAGTCAGGCGTTAGGTAAAGGGGTGGCGACGCCGCGGCTGCTGCGCGAATTATCGGTGGTGGTGAGTCAGGCACGGCAGGCCGCACGGCAGGTCACGGCCCCCACCCTCGTCATCCACTCCCGGCGCGATCTGCGCATTGCGGTACGCGATGCGGAGAGGGCCTATGCGGCACTCGGTGCCGCCGAGAAACAGCTGGAATGGGTCGAACACAGCGGACATGTCATCTCCGTCGACCATGACCGGGAGGAGGTGACCTCGCGCACCATTGCCTGGTTGGAGGCGCATGTGCCTTCACCCGAGGCTGGGCCGTCCGCCTGATGATTAGATTCCGGCAGTTGATCTTCATGACGCATCTGTCCGGTCAGTCCGCTCCGTGCGGACCCAGGACCTGCAGGAATTCCTCTGACACGCACCATGCCTGACGTGACTTGTGCCCGTTGCAGCCAGACCCGCGCCGGATTCGAACGTCCTCCGTTCCCGGGGACCATTGGCGCGCGCGTCGTGGCGGAAATCTGTCAGACGTGCTGGGGCGACTGGTTGAAGCAGCAGACGATGCTCATCAACCACTACGGGCTGAACGTGATGGATCCGCAGGCTCGCGCATTCCTCACGCGCAACATGCAAGCCTTCCTCTTCAAGAGCGGCGGCGGCGAAGACGTCGACACGTCGAAGCAGGGAACTATCAACTGGTGAACTCAGGCGAGCGACATCCCGGACCAGGAGCGTTGCCGTGAAGCGGATCCCGAATATTCTCATCGCGCTCTCGTTCCTTTCCGGCGCGTGTGCCACCAGCAGCAGCACCACGACGACGGCAACGGCTCCGCGAAGCGCGGAACGGAGTGGCGCGTCCTGGGCCGATTCAATCATCGCGGCCATGCCGGTGCGTGACCGGGTGGCCCAGCTCATCTGGCCGTTCGTGTTAGGCGATTACGTGCCCGAAGGCAGCACTGAATGGGCGCGGATCCGACGGCTGGTCACCGAGCATCACGTGGGCGGCTTCATCGTGTCGGTCGGGTCACCGATCGACATCGCCGCCAAGATGAACGCGTTGCAGGAGCTGAGTGCCCTGCCGCTGCTGGTGAGCGCGGACCTGGAAACGGGCGTGGGATTCCGCGCCCGCGGCGGCTACTTCCTGCCTAACGCGATCGACCTGGGTGGCGCCACGTCATTTCCCTGGCAGATGGCCCTGGGTGCGGTTCGCGACACGTCCCTGGCGTACGGGATGGCCAGAGTCACTGCGCGCGAGGCGAGGGCACTGGGGATCCACGTAGCCTTCGGACCGGTGCTCGACGTCAACAACAATCCGGCGAATCCTGTCATCGGGGCCCGCAGCTACTCCGAAGATCCGGCACTCACGGCCCGGCTCGGCGCTGCCTTTGTGCGCGGGCTGCAGGACAACGGCATGCTCGCGACGGGCAAACATTTCCCGGGGCACGGCGACACCGAGACGAATTCACACCTCGCACTGGCGATGGTGAGTGCATCGAAGAGCCGGCTCGATTCGGTTGAGTTGGTGCCGTTCCGCGCAGCGGTGCGCGCGGGCGTAGGCGCGATCATGACCTTCCACGGATTTCTCCCCGCCCTCGATTCCAGCGGAGTTCCAGCCACGCTCTCCCCGCTGGTGATGACCGACCTGCTGCGCAAGGACATGCGCTTCGACGGCTTGTTGATCACCGATGCGATGGACATGGCGGGCGTCATCGATCGATTCGGGGCCGTTGAAGCGGCGAAGCGCGCGATCGCGGCGGGCAACGACATCCTCCTCATGCCCGCGGATGTGCCGGGGGCGATCGACGCGGTCGTCGCTGGACTGAACGAAGGCCGATATACGGAAGCCCGGTTGAACGAGTCGGTCCGACGAATCCTGCTCCTCAAGGATAAAATGGGGTTGCGACGCCAGCGAACGGTTCCGCTGGAACGCGTCCGATCAGTTGTTGGCGACTCTGCGCACGTCGCGCTTGCGCAAACAATCGCGGACCGGGCGGTCGTCCTCGCCCGAGACAGTGGCACGCTTGTGCCCTTCCCAGGGGGCGCCGCGCAGTCGCGCGTCCGCTCGGTGACCTACGCGCGCCGTCCTGATCTTGGGGCCGGCACGGCGTTCAACGCCGAATTACGGCGGCTCAACGTGCGCCTGACGACGACGTACGTGAACGCCGACGACAGCCTGCCGAATCTCGATTCATTCCTGGCATCGATCGAGCCGGAGGATATCGTGGTCCTCGGGTCATACGTGAACATCAGCTCCACCACGGCGACGGCAGGTGCGCCGCCGGCGTTCGAAGCATTGATTCGCGGGATCCGCGCGAAGACATCGAGAGTGATTCTCGTCGCATTCGGCTCACCCTATGCATTACTGCAGGCGCCCGAGACACCATCGTATCTCGTGTCATGGGGCGGATTCGCGGCATCGCAGCGCGCAGCGGCGCGCGCATTAACTGGAGATATCGGCATCACCGCGACGCTGCCTATCTCGATTCCGCCGCTCCTTCCGTTCGGCGCCGGCGAGCGCCGGACCGCACGACGCCAGTAGGTGCATCGCCCGCTCGCCCGCTTGCGCGTCGGGCCTTGACATTAGTCTCAATCTGAGACTTATTCGCAGCCCCTATGAGCGACGGTCTCGCACGGTCTTCGCGCCCGGCCGGTTCGGCAGCGGTTTCGATCGACCTCGTGCTGGTGACGTATCGCGACCGTCGACTGCATGTTCGCGCCGAGTCGGGAGTGAACAAAAAGGGACTGATGTTGCCGTGGGGTACGCCGGCGCGTGGTGAAGCGCTCGACGCCGGCGCCGCGCGCATCGCCAGGCGCACCCTCGGCGCCACTCCCGCCTGGATCGAGCAGGTCGGCGCCTTTGCCGACGCATCCGCACACCCGGGCGGTTCGTCCCTGTCAGTGTGTTATGCCGGGCTTGTGCCGTGGACCGAATCGGAACTCTGGCGAGACGCACAGTCGCTGACGATGCTTGGCGGCCGGCAACGTCGCATGGTTACGGCGACCCTGGCTGCGCTTCGAGCCCGACTCGAACAGGCCCCCGTGGTGTTTTCCCTTTTATCACGAGAGTTCACGCTCTCCGAGCTTCAGCAGGCGTACGAGACGTTGCTGGTCCGCCGGCTTCACAAGGCGAGTTTCCGGAGGGCGTTGCAGGCGGCTTTCCTCGTGCAGCCGACCGGTGAGTGGCGCAGTGAAGGTCGTGGACGACCCGCGCAGTTGTATCGATATGCGCCACGGAAAAGAAAAAACACGCGCCGCGGTGTGCGACTCGACCAGCTCTGAAGGGAACTGAATTCGCCATCGCGCGTACGCATGAGTGCGACGTGAGCGTGACACGCGCGTGACGTGACTGCACGAAGTTCACTGCAGGTCCGTGTGCGCGTACGCACACACGGCTCAGCCTGATCGGTATTATGATTAGTTGCAAAGTGTGAATTAGACACAAAACTGGAGGCGTCAATGCTCGCCTTCCTCGATTCGCTCTGCGCCGCACTCATTTCACGGGACGCGATCCGGATCCGCCAGTTGCTGGCGCACCCGCTCTCCCGTGCCCTCCCTCGGGCCGTGCGTGAGGAAGCACATGCCATCGCCGGTGGAGCGCCGCGTGGATATACTACGCCGCTTCAGGCGATGCGACTCTATCACCAGACGGCGCACTTGCTCGGTGTGCGATCGGATCCGGCGATTCGCCGACCATCAAGGGAAACGAGTCGACGCCAGATCGACCTGCCACTCGATGCGCTGGTCACCAGATAAAGCGAACGCCCCGGTTTAGCCGGGGCGCTTTTGTTCTGATCTCGAAGCGGCTTAGAAGCTCGCGCGTCCGTCCGATTTCCAGCGAAGCAGCGCGCGAGCAACCGCCACATTGTCGGCGGCAATCGCGAGGAGCTGCGCAAAAACGCTCTGCCGCGTTCCTCCTTCGGCCTGCGCCACGATCGGAGGGGTGTGACCATCGCGTCGCACAGGATCGGAACGGCGTTCGACGGCCACGTACGCACGATGCACGCCTGGCGAGGACGGAGATTCCAGGTCCACGTTCACGAAGCCGCCCCCCGGGAGCGTCCGTCGATAGAGAGTCTTGTCGGAGGGCATCAAAGGCACCGTAGGCTACGTCAGTCCACTTTGCAGACGACTGAATCCTGCCGATCGTGACACGAAAACGAAAGAATAACCACCCTCTGCGGATCAGTTTGGTTAAATAAACGCGCCCCGCAGTGCTGCGGGACGCGTTCAAAAGCTCAGACTGGGCATCAGACCTTGACTACATCCGCTGCCTGCGGGCCCTTCTGGCCCTGTACGATTTCAAACTCCACACGGTCACCCTCAGCCAAAGACTTGAATCCAGACGACTGAATGGCGCTGAAGTGGACGAACACATCGGGACCGCCCTCATGCGAGATGAAACCGAACCCCTTGGCGTCGTTGAACCATTTCACGGTTCCCGTAATGCGTGCCATTTCTGCTAACTCCTCTCCTGCCCCGTCGGGCCGATGTAAAGAAACGATTCGTACTCGACGTCCCGACGGCGTGCCGTGCCTGAACGGGTTGTGCGGGTACCGGACTCCAGGATTTCAAGCGTCCTGGCGCGCTTCAAGCAAACCGCTCCCGGATTAGACACGGGAGCGATGACTTCAATCCACACCTGCAGCGTTTTTTTGATCCCGAGTTATCTCAGGCGGCGCCAGCGATATAGCGCGCGATTCGGCCGCACGACGTGCACCGAAGTGTCACATGGGAGTGCGGAGCGGGCGGCATAATGGATGGTGAACGTTCGATATTTCCTGAGCACGACGGGCAACTAAGTGGAGAACCCGTGCGGTCGCTCGCGATCAAATGCAGCGCCTGCGCGGGGTTATACGTCGCCGGACGAGGCTTGCGCATGACTCCTCCAAAACTGTAAACCCGACTCGAGCTTGCCGGAGTCGGTGTTGAAAACTAACCGGCTTGGAGCCCAGATCCAAGTTGCGACCCGTGTGCGTCGATTCACGGCTGCAAGAACGATGAATCGCAACGCAACCAAGCGAGCTACGCGACTGGAGCGAGTATCGTTGGATAATCACTCATAAACGATATCGCCTTCGGCATCGAGCGCCAGCTCACCCTCGAGACCACACACTCCGCAGATACGAGTCACGGTCCAGACCGCGCCAAGTTCCGCGGTATGAGACGGCACTGACGGCCGGACGACGAGTTTCTTGAAAGTGTATTCGAGACACCGACTGCACGGGTGACTCCGCGCGATTCGTTCGGCGCGTGCGTGATCAATCGGCGCGGGCAATCCCTAGCCTCGGTCCGGTTTCTTCAGGTCCAGCTGTCCGGCGCCGAGGGCCCCGCGGGATTCGGGGGCCCCGGCAGCGCCGCCGCTCGCTTTCAGTACTTCGCGAAGGCCACCGAGAGCGCCCATGACCCCAGCGGCCTCAACCGGAAGAAATACCGTTGAGCCCTTACCCTGCGCGATCGCTGGAAGTGCGTCCAGATACTTCTGGCCGAGCAAATACATCGCGGCCTGACCCTCGGGGAGGGACGCCGCGATCCGCTGCAATGCTTCGGCCTCCGCCTGCGCGGTGGTCAGTCGCGCTTCAGCCTGTCCCTGTGCGCGCAGAATTGCCGCTTCCCGTTCGCCCTCGGCGCGACGGATCTGCGATTCGCGAACACCTTCGGCTTCGAGAATCGCGGCCCGCTTCCCGGCTTCGGCATTGGTGACGGCGGCACGGCGTTCGCGTTCCGCCCGCATTTGCAGCTCCATCGCTTGCTGAATGTCAGTCGGCGGTTCGATCGCCTGAAGCTCCACCCGCGTGACATCGACGCCCCATCCAATCGATGCCTCTTCGATGACTTCTCGCATCCGCCTGTTGATCATCTCGCGGCTGGCCAGCGTAGAATCCAGCTCCATTTCACCGACGATCTGTCGCAACGTTGTCTTGGTCAGCGTCTCCAGCGCATAGGGGAGATTCTGTACCGAATACGTGGCTTTCTGCGGATCGGCAATGCGGTAGTACAGCACCGCGTCGATGTCGATCGTGACATTGTCTTTCGTGATGACGGGCTGGCTCGGGAAGTTCAGCACCTGCTCCCGTAAATCGATCCGTGAGGCAGACGCGGACGTAATGCGGCGCACGCCGGCGACGTCATTTTCTGAATATCGGACGTCCAGGTGGCGAGGCCGTTCAATAAAGGGCACCAACACGTTCAGGCCCGACCGCGCGACTCGATGGAACCGGCCAAGTCGCTCGACGACGATCACCTCGGCCTGCCCGATGATCTTCACGGACCGGACGATTATGGCGAGCACGATGGCCCCGATGATCCCCAGCGTCAGCATGCGGACTCCCTGTTCGGCAGCGATCAGCGATCAGCGATCAGCGAATGGCGACAACGAACACCATTCAGTCACGACGATCAAGGCCGGCCTTCCTTCCGGTGAGCTCAGTCCTTCCAATCAGCGATGAAAAGGTTGGTGTCGCCCTCCCTGCTGTTTCCGCGATTCGAGGCCCAGACAATGCGGCGTCCATCGGGACTGAACATCGGAAAGCCGTCGAACTCCTGGTGGTTCGTGATCTGCTCGAGTCCCGTGCCATCGAGGTTGACCAGGTACAGCTCGAAGTTGCGGCTTCTCGGGTTCTTGTAGTTGGAGGAAAAAATGATCCTGCGTCCATCGGGCGTCCACGACGGCCCGAAGTTGGCGCCGCCAAGCGAGGTGATCTGCCGTTGATTGCTGCCGTCGGCATTCATCACCCACAGTTCCATTCGGCTCGGCCGCACCATGCGTTGCGCGAGCAGATTCCGGTAATCGGCAAGTCCGGCCGAATCAGGCGGATGCCAGGCCCGATAGACGATCTTCGTTCCATCGGGTGACCACCAGGGGCCGCCATCGTAGCCCGGTGCCGTCGTCAGGCGGCGTACGTCCGTGCCATCCACGTTCATCGTGTAGATGTCGAGGTCCCCGTCCTTCAGGGACGTGAACACGATGCGGCGCCCATCGGGCGATAGTACGCCTTCGGCGGTGTAGACGTCGTAGTTCGTTAGGCGCCGGAGGCCGCTGCCATCACGGCCGGCCGTGTAGATGTCGAATCGATCGAGTCCCCACACGTAGCCTTTCGACGGATCTGGCCGCGGTGGGCAGGTCGAATCATGGGCGTGCGACGAGGCGAAGAAGAGGCGCTGGCCATCGGGAAGGAACCAGCCGCAGGTCGTCTTTCCTTTGCCATTCGACACTCGCGTCAGTCCGCTGCCGTCGATGCGCATCACGTACTGCTGGTCGCAGGCGCGTCCGTCGCGTGTCGACTGAAACGTCAGCCACTGACCATCGCGGCTGAAATACGCCTCGGCGTTTTCTCCACCAAACGTGACTTGGCGGATCGAGGCGAAATGGCGCTCGCCGTCCTGTGGTGCGACGTCGCGGCCCTGAGACGGGCCGCCGGGAGAATGAAACGCCGCCACGAGAATCGTGGCGGCGCCCAGAACAGACTTTGTCATGCGTGCAATTTATCGCTTTGCGGTCACCAGCGCGAAGAGGTCAGCCTGTGTATTACCGCGGCGAAGCAGGTCGAGCGCCTTGGCGAGCTGTGGGTCGTCGTCGATGGTTCGGCGGCGGGCCGTGGAATCGCCAAACGCAAGCCGGGTGACCCTGATCTCGAGTTCGCGGTCGATTGACCGAGCCGCACCATTGAACAGCGCACGGTCGACCTCGATTCCCTTGCTCTGGAACCGGCGATACAGCTCTTCCCGCCACGCCGGCTGAACGGTGAAATCGGGCTTCACCTTGTCTTTCAGCTCGATCGCGTAGTCGTACATGATGACATACATGTCGGTCGACTTCGCTGCGGTCGCCTTCCGGTACTCCTGCTCGGCCGTGGTGAAGGTATCGGGCTTCACGATCACATCGGGCGTAACGGCGCCACCGCCGTAAACCACTCGACCCGCATCGGACTTGAACGTCGGACGCTTGCTCAACTCGAGCGAGTCGTGGTCGACCTCGACCCAGTTGCCATCCTCGGTCAGGACACGCTCCTTCTGGATTGAACGACCCGAGGGGGTATACCACTTGCCCGTGGTCATTTTCAGCGCATACCCGCCATCGAGGTTGAAGACCGTCTGGACCAGGCCCTTACCGAACGACGTCGTGCCGACAATTACCGCACGGTCGTGGTCCTGAAGTGCCCCAGCGACGATTTCTGATGCCGACGCAGAGTACTGATCCGTCAGGATGACGAGCGGAAGCGTCGGTGCGAGTGGTTTCTCGCGGGCGTAATACGTCTGCGGCTCCACGTTACGGCCACGAACGCTGGCGATTTCCTGTCCTTCCTTGAGGAAGAGGTTCGTGATCGACAGGGACTGATCGAGGAATCCGCCCGGATTGCTGCGAAGGTCGAGCACCAGACCCTTCGCCCCCTGCGCCTGCAGGCTCATCACGGCACGCCCCAGCTCCTGCGTCGAGGTTTCGTTGAAACCCGTCAGCGGGATGTAACCGATCTTGCCGTCGAGCACGATTGCGTACGGAACCGCGGGGACTCGGATCAGCGCCCGCGTGAACGTGGCTTTTATCGGTTCGGGAACTCCGGGCCGAGCGAAAGTCACGTTGACCTTGGTGCCGGGCGTCCCAGTCAGTGAGTCCGCAACCTTTCGCGAATTCCAACCGCGAACGGAGAGCGTATCGATCGCGACGATGATGTCACCTTCGCGGATGCCTGCCCTCTCCGCAGGAGTGTTCGGGAAGACCACCACAATGGTGACGCCCTTACCGGGTTGCTCCTCAATGCGCATACCGATGCCGCCGTAGCGTCCAGCGGTCGTCGTATTGAACTGGGTCAATTGTTTGGGCGACATCAGTTCGGAATACGGATCCTGAAGCTGCGTTACCAGACCCCGCGCAGCCTTTTCGTAGAGATCGGCGCCGTTCACTGAATCGACAAACCGCGCGTTTACCAGGTCGAGGACCTGGGAAAACAACTTGCCGCCTTCACGAGAGCCGCGTTCCTGAACTACGAACGCGCCAGCGAAAGCGGGCACGAGGATGACGCCGATCAGAGCTACTCTGCGAGGTAGACGCATCGAGACACCTTGATTGAATGAGCTGACCCGTGGTCAGTACGTGGTCCGGGTCAACGAGTTCCGTCCCTACTGCTCCGGACTGCACATCCATGAAGTCCGTCACTCCAAGCGTCACAACGGGTTGCGACCGTTGGTGGGCTCATGGAATGCTAACACTGAACGGCACGGTCGCCGCAAGGATTAAGTGACGTAATGCCTATTGCGGACTCCCGAACGGCGCTGGGCCCCGACGCCGATCCCCGTCTATTTGGAGCGCCCCGCCAGAACGTAGTCCACGAGCCAGGCACGGCGCTGCTGCCGGATCTCCGCGCTCCGAAGGATACCTGCGGAGAGGAGCATTTCGTGTGCCGGTTGCAGCACGCGAACGAGGTGTGACGGGTAACGCTGCGTGAGCGGCACGCGTTCGGCGAGTCGTTCGAGACTGACGCGCCAGGCGAGACTGCCCTCCGATCGACTCACCTCGATCATCCGGTACAGCCGTCGCGCGACTGGTGACGAGAGGGCGAAGTAGTGCGAAGAGAGGATCATTGATGAGTGGCCGGCCGCGATGTTTGCTCGCAACGTCGGCGAAAGAACGACGCGGGCATCGCCTGGCTCGGTCGACGATAGGGTCGCGAAGAGAGACAGCTGATCCTTGTCGGCCTGCCGACGACGGTCGATGCTGACGCTCTGGAACAGGGTGAAGCGGGCGGAGACCGGACACCCGGAGGTAGCGCTCCAGTACGCGTCGATCGACTCCAGGGTCGTGCGTTCGAGTCGGACGAGGGCGCCGCGCAACTGTTCATACGTCCGTCCATCCGCCCGCCGCCCGATTGATCGCAACAGCGCATGAAGGGTGAACGTGACGCTACCGTCCGCGGGCGCTCCGCTTTCGTGATAGCGCCGGCAGACTTCGACGTAGACGTCCTGGTCAAACGTTCCAGGCAGTCGGTCACCTGGGGCGGGCAACACCCGCCAGCGACCTCCAGCCTCAGGCGCGTGCACCACGGGACCGGCATCGGACGAGTCACTCAACCTGAATACCGGAAGGGATTCCAGGCTTCGATCGAGCAGCACGATCCGCGACGGCGCGCGACGTTGTGCGGCGTCGTCCGAAGGAGGGGTGCTGGAATCCCGACCGAGCATGATCAACCCAGTCGAATGACCTGGCCATTCAATGGCCCGGCGGCCTTTGAAGAGAGCCAGAGGACCCAGGCCGCCACCGTTTCACGTTCGACGTATTTCTGGTCCTGACCCATGGACGAGATGTTGGTGCCGGTCCGAATAGCCTGCGGTGCGAGCGCGTTGGCACGCACGCCAGATGCGCGCTCCTCGCCGGCAACGGCACGCATCAACGTGATCACGCCACCTTTTGCGGCTGCATACGCTGCCATCTTCGAAACGGCAGCACCAGGCAGCGCCGCGGCTGAAGCGAAGTAGACCATTGCTCCTGCCGCCTGCCTGACGAGTGGCAACAGCGCCCGGGTGGCGACGAACGCCGTGGTAAGGTTGATCGCGAACAGCTTGTGCCAGCTGGCAGGGTCAGTTTCTGCCACGGGAGCTCCATCGACATAGCCGCCGGCCATGTGCACCACAACTGAGACACCGTTTGGTGCAAGTTCGCCGACTTTGGCGGCGACGTCACCGGTTTCGTCCGGGTTGGTCAGGTCGCACGAAAAAGGGTGGACTTCCGATGCCTGACGAGCAAGGTCGGCGGCGCGTTCCTGAACACCTTCTCGATCTCGATCGATCAACACGAGTCGGGCCCCACGATCCGCAAACGCCGCGGCAACGACCTCTCCCACCTGTCCGCGCCGCCCCACGCCCGTCAGGACGACCGTCGCGCCGCGCAACTCATCGGCGAAGGAGGCGGGCACCATGTTCATCGTGACTCGGACCGACCGAGTGTGGAGCGGATCGCCTCGCGCAGTGCGAGAACGGTGTCGTCCTGGGCTGCCGGCGAATCGGAGCGCAGGTGGAGCTCGATCCCATCGGCGACCGGCACCCGCCGCCATGCGACCGGCTCTTCGTCATCCATTTCGGCGGCGCCAGGGCGACCTGTGAGAAGGACCGGGGCAAGCGATTGCGCGACGCGGCGTTCGAGGGCATCACCGGTCGTGTCACGCATTTCCCGCTTGATGCCTTCGAGCGTCGACCCTTCGCGTTGCCGCAACTTGATGGCGAGCAGTTGCAGGAAATGGCGGTAGTTGTACGTGGCTGATGTTCCGACGCCGTCAGGGCGATCCATCAGGCTGTTCGCGACGTAGAATCGCACGGCGCGCGCCGATGGCGCCGCACGCGCTGACGCGTTCGTGGGTCGGACCCCGGCGGAGTCGACGAGTGCTGAAACGTGCGCTGCCAGGCCACGTGCATTCCACGGTGCATGACGAGCGTGTGCTCTGAGAAGTGCGAGAGGCGAGTCCGCCATGCGGCAACATTACGCGTCGAAGTTAGGCCTTCGCTAGGCAGCAGAACGGTCGCGATGTGAAGGCATCCACACCGCGACCGTCGCGAACGACCTTCCGTGCTACTTCTTCGCCTTTGCTTTCTTTGCCGTCTTCTTCGCGGCCTTCTTTACGGGTTTTGCCCTGGCCGCCTTCTTTGCCGGCTTCTTTACGGCCTTCTTTGCCGCCTTTGCCGCTCCTTTTTTCGGGCCAGCTTTCGCTTTTGCTGGAGCCGCAGCTTTTGCGCTTGCCGCTTTCGCGGGTGCCGCTTTCACAGTCGAGCCTTTCGCAGGCGCCGCTTTCGCGGGCGCCGTGTCCCTGGGAGCTGGCACGGTCTTCGCCTTTGCCGCGGGTGGTGTCGACGGAGTAGACGGAGATGGCGCTGCCGCTACGGCCTTGGACGCGCGCGAGCGCGGAGTGGGTGGGGCGCCGAAGACGACCTCCTCTTCGTCATCTCCTCCGGCATCTTCCACGATTTCCGCGAGCTCTTCGTCCTCCTCGAGCGTAGCCTCCTCCGGTTCATCCCAGAGATCGCTGCTCTGCTTTCCCGATCCCCAGCCAGCTTCCTCGTCGTCCTCGTCGTCGTCGAAGGAAGATCCGCCGTACGATCCCTCCTCCGATTCATCGTCATCGGAGAACACCAAGGGATTCCTGACCTCCTCGTCACGCGGCATGCGCGCCTCCTTCTGCGGTGTAAGCGCCGGTGTCATGCCGGCGGCTGAGTTTTTGTCGCCTGTTTACTGAGATTCTGCCAAGCAGCATCGCGACGCCTTTGCCGCGACCACCTAGTACAATGGCGGGGCTTCGCCGTCAAGCGGTGAAGGAGCCGAGCACGAGTGACACGTGCACAAACCGTTAGGCCTTTCTCGAATGCGCGACGACGGCGCGGACCGCTCAGTCAACGAACTCCACCGAAACTGGCTTCGTGATGATCCCTGCCTTCACGCCGTGGTCGAGCAAAGTCCGCACGGCCTCGCGCCCTCGATCGCCGTAATCCCTCGTCCAGTCGTTGACGTACATGCCGACAAAGGTGTCTGCTTTCGACCTGTCCAATCCCCTCGCGTAGCGCATGGCGTGGTCGAGCGCGCCTTCGCGATGACTCAATGCATAGTCGATACTGGCGCGAAGATGTCGCGAAACTCTGGAAATAAGTTCTGTTCCCAAGTCCTTCCGAATCACGTTCCCACCCAGCGGAAGCGGCAGCCCGGTCTTCTCAAACCACCACTCGCCCATGTCGGCGATCAAGAACAATCCGTCGTCGGCGTAGGTGAGCTGTCCTTCATGAATAAGCAGGCCGAAGTCCACCCCACTTGATTTCACTGCCTCCTCGATCTGGTCGAACGGAGTGACGACGGGTTCGAAGTTCGGCACGGCGAGCTTCAGTGAGAGGTACGCGGTGGTGAGCAGCCCCGGCACCGCAATTCGCTTTCCGGAGGCGTCCGCCAGCGACCCGGCCCGACGGGAAACGAGCCGAGGTCCGTATCGATCTCCCATCGACGACCCACTGGGCAGCAACGCGTATCGGTCAGCCAGATACGCATAGGCGTGAATGGAAACCGCAGTGACCTCGAGTTCGCCTTTCAGGGCGCGTCGATTGAGTGTCTCGATGTCCTGCAGCTCATGCGAATACGTCAGTTCACCGGTGTCGATCAAGCCTTCCGCGAGCGCATAAAACATGAAGGCATCGTCGGAGTCGGGGCTGTGACCGACGTGAATGGTGCGGGCCATGGGGGATCAGGGATCAGCGTTAGGGTCTGCGTCGGGCGGCGGTGAGGGCGTTGTCGATATCCACGCGGTGGCGTGTGTACTCCTCCAGCCCACTCGCCAGCTGGCTCGACTCGGCGGCGAGGAGCCTGCGCTCAAAAGCGACGCGCGCCGACTGGTTGCCGCGAGCCTCTGCCACAGCCGCCGCCAGGACGAGGCCGAGGAGGTGGTCGGGCGCCTGGCGCAGGATCGAATCAGCCTGCGCCTGCGCGATGTCGAGCTGGCCGCTCAGCTGCGCAATGCGCCCGAAGTCGTAGCGCGCGTCGAGGTCAAGCGGACCTAACGACTCATACACGGGAATGGCCATGGAGGCAAAGAGCTCGACGCTGTCGCGCTTCCCTTCTTCCGACAGGCGCATGATGCGGTCGAACAACCGGCTGGCGCGTTCCTGAGGCGTCATCGACGAGATGTCGACGGCGGCGGCTCCGCCCGTTGGTGTGGCGGGCATAGAGGAAGGAGCTGGCTCTCCCGCGCGCTGGGCGGCGTAAATGACCACCAGCGTGACGAACGCGAGTCCCCCGACAATCCATGGGAGATTGCTCGACCGCGCCGGCGCCAAAGCGGTGGCTCGTTGCCGGCTTGCGGGACGTGCTCGCGCTGCCGATGCAGCGACCGGACTCCCGCACTCGTGGCAGAACTTCGACCCTGGGGTCAGGGCGGCGCTACACACTCCGCACGTCGCCTCGCGAACTACCGCGCCGCACTCCGTGCAGAAACGCCCGCTGGCGGACGCGCCACAGGAAGGACACGGAATGGCTGCGGTCTGGGCGGGCGTTTTTGGAGAACTCATGACAGCGGGTCGGGGAGGGCCCAAGTATAGCGACCGCGTCTCGTGGAGTCAGGAAAAGCACAGGTCACTGGCGGTTGAGCAGAGGCCATCGGGACCCTATGCTACCTGCCCACGCGTCCGCGACCCCGCCACGTCGGCGTTCCTGGTCCGGTGCCCCAGCCTGCGTCGTTGTCGAATTCACCATTGACGGGTGTCTCGCGCCAGGAACTGCTGGCGCTCATGACGGCGCACAACGTCCGCTTTCTCCGGCTGCAGTTCACGGATATCCTGGGCGTCAACAAGAACGTCGAAATTCCGCGGTCGCAATTCGAGAAGGCGCTTGCCGGCGACATCATGTTCGACGGCTCGTCGATCGAGGGGTTCGTGCGGATCGAGGAGTCAGACATGCTGCTCGCTCCCGACCTGTCGACCTTCCGGATCTTCCCGTGGGGTGAGACGGAGAGCCGGGTGGCGCGGCTGATCTGTGACATCAATCGCCCGGACGGAAGTCCCTTCGACGGCGACCCACGCGGTGTGTTGAAGCGGCAGATCGCGCTCGCGGCGGAACAGGGGTTCACGATGAACGCCGGCATGGAAGCGGAGTTCTTCGTGTTCAAGCCGGGCGATCGTGGTGAGCCGACGACCGTCACGCACGATGTTGGTGGCTATTTCGACCTTGCTCCGGCCGATCTGGGGGAGGATGCCCGCCGTGCGATTGTTGGAGCGCTGGAGCAGATGGGTTTCGAGGTGGAGGCCGCGCATCATGAAGTCGCGCACGGCCAGCATGAGATCGACTTCCGCTATGCCGACGCGCTGACGACGGCGGACAACATCACGACGTTTCGTTTTGTGGTGAAGTACGTGGCGCAACAGTTCGGCCTCCTCGCCTCGTTCATGCCGAAGCCGATTTTCGGGCAGAACGGAAGCGGCATGCACACGCACCAGTCGCTGTTCCGCGAGGGGAAGAACGCGTTCTGGGCGCAGGGGGCGCAGTGGGAGCTGAGCGAGATTGCGCTGCATTACATCGGCGGCCTGCTCAAGCACGCGCGCGGGTTCTGCGCGATCACGAACCCGCTGGTGAACTCGTACAAGCGACTGGTGCCGGGGTACGAAGCGCCGGTCAACGTGGCGTGGTCGATGCGCAACCGGTCGCCGCTGATCCGGGTGCCGGACCGCCGCGGGGCCGGCACCCGGGTGGAAGTGCGGATGCCGGATCCATCGGCGAATCCGTACCTGGCGTTGTCGGTCATGCTGGCGGCGGGACTGGACGGGATCGCGACGCGGGCCGATTACCGCGAGCCCGTCGACACGAACATCTTCGAGCTGTCGCACCGTGAGAAGCGCCGGCTCCGGATTGACGACCTGCCGCATGACCTGAACGAAGCCTGTGACGAGCTGGAAACGAACGAAGTGATCCTTGCCGCGTTAGGCGAGCATGTCTCGCGGCATTTCCTGAGCGCGAAGCGCGCGGAGTGGCGGGAATACATCACGCAAGTCACGCAGTGGGAGCTGGAGAACTACCTGCTCAAATACTGAACTGCCGAGCTGCGTGCGGATTGCTGATTGCTGCTGATGATACTGCGTGCTGGTGCGCGTGCTGGTTCGCTGGAGATGGTGCTGGAAACTCCCTGCGTATGATCGAAGACCTCGTCAAACACATCCGCCAGGCGGAGCGGTTGATCCGGCCGCATATCCGTGAGACGCCCGTCGTACCGTCGCTGGCGCTGAGCGAAGCCACGGGCGCTGACGTGTGGTTCAAATGCGAGAATCTTCAGGTCACGGGTTCGTTCAAGGCGCGCGGTGCGGTTCATCGGCTCTTGGAGCTCTCCGATGCCGAACGCCGGCGCGGCGTCATCGCGGCTTCGTCCGGAAATCATGGGGTTGGTGTCGCCTACGCCGGAAGGGCGTTAGGCATTCCAGTCGCGGTCTACGTACCCGATTTCGTGTCGCCCGCCAAGGCGGCGGCGATGAGGAGGCTCGGCGCCACGGTGGTCGTGTTCGGGACCGATGGCCTCGACACGGAAATCGAGGCCCGCCGGGTCGCCGAATCAGAGGGTCGTTGCTACGTGTCGCCCTACAATGATGCGTCGATCGTAGCGGGCCAGGGAACAGTCGGCGTCGAGCTCCAGCGGCAGCTGGCCGACATCGGGATCGTGATCGTGGCGGTTGGCGGTGGGGGGTTGGTGGGCGGCATCGCCGCGTACCTGAAGCATCACCAGCCTAACGTCAAGGTCATTGGCGCGCAGCCGGTCAACTCGCGCGTCATGACGGAGTCCATCCGCGTGGGTCGGGTCGTGGACATCCCCTCGCGGCCCACGTTGTCCGATGGCACCGCCGGCGGCATCGAGCCAGATACGATCACGTTCCCGCTGTGCCGAACGCTGGTCGACGACTGGATCGCGGTCAGCGAGCAGGAAATTGCGGCTGCCATGCGGCACACGATGGAAGTCGAGCACATGTTGATCGAGGGTGCGGCTGGAGTTGCCGTCGCAGCCCTGTCGCACCTGGGCGGATCGATCTCCGGCAGAGTAGTGGTTGTACTTTGCGGCGCCAACATCACCGCGGCGCGGCTTCGCGAGGTGCTGTAACCTCCGGGCTCGAGCTCGAGGCTCGAGAAAACGAAAAGGGCCCGGCAAGACGCCGGGCCCTTTTCGTGTGCAGCAACGGCATCACACAGGAAAGAGCATTTCGCGGTACTTCGGTAATGGCCACGAGTCATCGGCCACGAGCAGCTCCAGTGCATCGCTGGAAGCGCGCACCGCGGCCATGGTATCGGCGCCCTCGGTCGTCAGCACCATCGCCGCCCTCGGAAGATCATCGTGCATGCGCTCCGCCTTATCGCGCACCTTCACCATCGCATCACGCTGCGACTTCAACGTCCTGGCAAGCTTGCCGACCTCGTTCGCCCGGTCAATCTGCGGAATCTCCGTGATCCCAGCGGCCTTGGCCTGCGCCGCGCTCGACGCCAGCGCGCCGGCGTATTCATACACCGCCGGCAGGACGAGCGTGTCGATCATCTCGCCTAACGTGTACATCTCGATGAGGATGTCCTTGATGTAGCGCTCGATGCGCACGTGATACCGTGACTCGAGCTCGGCATCGTTCAAAACGCCCATGCCGACGAGCACCGTGTGTGCCTTCTTCGTGGTGAGCTCGGCCAGTCCTTCCGGGGCGCGGCGCAGGTTCGGCAGCCCGCGCTTCCCCGCTTCCTTCACCCAGGACTCGGCGTAGTTGTTGCCCTCGAAGCGCACCGGCGTGGTCTCGCGGAACACCTTCCGCACGACCTTCATCACGGCATCGTCGGTGTTCTTCGTCTTCTTCTTTTCGGCCCGGATGTCGCTGGTGATCTGCTCGATCGCCGACGCCACGGCCGCATGCAGCAGCGTGATTGGCCAGGCGATGGACTGTCCGCCGCCTACGGCACGGAACTCGAACTTGTTGCCGGTGAACGCGAACGGTGACGTGCGATTCCGGTCGGTGTTGTCCTTCTCGATCTCCGGCAGCTTCGCGACGCCTAACCGGATCAACTGCTCTTCAGCGCTCCCCGACGCGGCCTTGCCCTTGATGATGTTCTCGATGAGCTGGGTGAGCATGTCGCCCATGAACACGGAGATGATCGCCGGCGGCGCCTCGTTCGCCCCGAGACGATGTTCGTTGCCGGACGTGGAGATGCCCGCGCGCAGCAGCCCGGCGTTGTCGTGCACGCCCTTGAGCACTGCAGCCAGGAACACGAGGAAGCGGATGTTCTGGTGAGGCGTGCGCCCCGGCTTGAGCAGGTTGAGGCCGTCGAGCGCGGTGTCTGAGGTAATCGCCATCGACCAGTTGCAGTGCTTGCCCGAGCCATTAATCCCGGCAAAGGGCTTCTCATGTACGATAGCCTGCAGCCCATGGCGCATCGCCACGCGACGCAACACGGCCATCACGAGCTGATTGTGGTCGACGCCGAGATCGGTCTCCTCGAACACCGGTGCCATCTCGAACTGCGATGGCGCCACCTCGTTATGCCGCGTCATGATCGGCACGCCGAGCTTGTAGAGCTCGTGCTCCACCTCGGCGATACAGGCCTGCGTGCGCTCGGGAATGCCACCGAAGTAGTGGTCCTCGAGCTGCTGGCCGCGCGGCGGCGGTGCCCCGATGAGGGTGCGGTTGGCCATGACCAGGTCGGGACGCATGGCGAAGTGCTGCCGGTCGATCAGGAAGTACTCCTGCTCGGGGCCTAACGTGGTGTAGACGCGGTATACGCCCTTGTCGCCGAGCAGTTCGAGCAGTTCGATCGCCTTGGCCGAGAGGACATCGGAACTGCGGAGCAGGGGCGTCATCTCGTCGAGTGCTTCGCCGTTGTAGCCGATGAAGACCGACGGGATGCATAACGTTCTCGAGCCACCGGACTCGAAAACGAACACCGGGCTCGCTGGATTCCACGCCGTGTAGCCGCGGGCTTCCCAGGTGGCGCGCAGGCCGCCGGACGGGAAGCTTGACGCATCGGGTTCGCTCTGGATCAGCTGCGCGGCTGAAAACTGCTCGATGGCCTGACCGTGTTCGTCGAAGGTGAGGAACGCGTCGTGCTTTTCGGCGGTGAGGCCGGTCTGGGGGAGGAACCAGTGCGTGAAGTGCGTCGCGCCGCGCGACATCGCCCATTCCTTGATTGCCTGGGCCACAGTTGGGGCAATGTCGAGGTCGAGCTTTTTCCCATGCCGAATGGCGCTGACGAGCTTCTCGTAAGCGTGCTTCGGCAACTTGGAGCGCATCTGACGCACGCCAAACGTGTTGATGCCGAAGTAATCGGAAATGGAATGGTGCGGTGCTGATCCATTCGTACCGTGCGGCTTGGCGACGCTCGCGGCGATACCCCGGACGACCGCTTTCCGGGACGAGTGGGTGAGTGGCGGGGCCGTCATCTCAGGTGGGAGAGGGTGAGGAAGGGTGGGTTATGGTGCTGAGCGCCGATGCGCGGATTGCTGAGATCGAGAAGCTGCGAAATAAATGCCAACACTGCTGAACGCGCAACGATTTGCGCACGTTTTGCACAATTCAGCCATGAAGTATGCCATTTTCATGCCAGGAAATGCAGAAAAGCGATTCTAACGTCCGGCTGACCCGAAACGGGGTTGGAGCATGCAGTAGCGCTCAGGAACCACCGCGGCGGCGCGAGGTCGCCGGCCAGTTTCAGGAGCAGTCCGTTCAACCGCATCACGACAACACCGGATCGGCAGGTGCGCTTCCAGACCGTTTCGCGGCGCAGGTCCATGACGAAACTTCCAGCAGGAGTCCAACCAGCACGACCCAGAGGCCTACGAAAATGCCACAGAAGCATCGACTTGTCCGTCCGTTGATCTGCGCCGCGGCGCTCGCCATCGCCATGCTGCCTTCACTGCTGGCCGCGCAAGACATGAAGCGACCAGACGTGATGGGTCGCGAGGGCGCCGTCGTGTCCGATCACGCGCTCGCATCGGCGGCAGGTGCCGCGGTGTTGCGGAATGGCGGAAACGCAATCGATGCAGCAATCACCATGGCGGCGGTGCTGGCAGTGGTTCGGCCGCATATGAACGGCGTTGGCGGCGACAACTTCCTCCTCATTCGCGACGCGAAAACGAAGCGCGTCTACGCCTTGAACGGCAGCGGCCGCGCTGGTGCGAAGGCCACGCCGGCGTTTTTTGCAGCGAAGAAACTGACGCAGGTTCCAGGCTCCGGCATCATGTCTGTTTCGGTGCCGGGCGCGGTGAGGGCATGGGAAGATGCATTGAAACGATTCGGAACGATCAAGCTTTCCGCCGCATTGCAACCGGCGATTGGCTACGCCGAACATGGATTCCCCGTGTCGACCCGCCTGTCGCGCGATATCGAAGGCGAGGCTCGGAAGGTCGGCGCCGACTCATCGCTGAAGAAGATTTTCCTCGCGGACGGTCAGGCTCCCAAGCCAGGTACAATACTCCGACAGACCGATCTGGCGCGGACGTTGCGCGCGATTGCGGACCGCGGTGCGGATGCGTTGTATCGGGGCCCGCTCGCGGATCAGATCGCGTCGTTTGTGGACCGGGAAGGTGGCGTCGTGACCACGGCCGACTTGTCGGCGCATCGCTCCCAGTGGCAGGAACCGATTTCCACGACGTACGCGGGAAAGACAGTGCTCGCCTTTCCGCCGAACTCGCAGGGGATGACGTTCCTCGAGATGTTAAACATCGCCGAGTCAGTGATGCCGGCGAACGAAGGCCCCAACTCAGCAGCGATGGTTCACGCGCTGGCCGAGGCGAGCAAGCTGGCGTACCAGGATCGCGATCGGTTCCTCGCTGACCCCGAATTCAGCCCAGTCCCGGTGGAACGCCTCATTTCCAAGGCCTACGCCACAGATCGGGCCAAGGTGATTCGCCGCGATACCGTAGTTGCGCTCGACCGGGAAGGTGCCGCACGCGACGGAAACGGCGACACGATCTACCTCGCCGTCGTCGACAAGGACGGCAACGCCGTCTCGATGATCCAGAGCCTGTTCGCGTCCTTTGGCAGCGGGCGGATGGTTCCTGGCACCGGCATCACGCTGCACAACCGTGGCGCCCTCTTCGAGCTCGATGCCGCGCACCCTAACGTGATCGCACCCGGAAAGCGGCCATTCCACACGCTGTCCCCGGCAATGGCGCTGAACCAGGACGGCTCGGTCGCGATTGTCTTCGGGACGCCAGGTGGCGACGGGCAGCCGCAGACGCTGGTGCAGATCCTGAACAACGTGCTCCGCTACCACATGACGCCACAGCAGGCCGTCGAAGCCGCTCGCTGGCGTGTGTTCGCGGGAACACGGCTCGGTGTGGAACCGGGAATCGACAGCGTGACACGCGTGGCGCTGGAGCGACGCGGCCACATGGTACGCGTGCAGGAGCCAAGCGCGGAATTCGGCGGCGCGCAGATGATCGTGATCCACTCGTCAGGCGCCTTGATGACGGGGGCGGATTTCAGGCGGGAGGCGTACGCAATCGTTTGGTAGAACGGGGGTGAACGGGTAAACGGGTAAACGGGTAAACGGGTAGGCGGGCAGACGGGGAGGCGGGCAGACGGGGAGGCGGGCAGACGGGGAGGCGGGCAGACCGGGAATGAGATGACGAACACGACACAGTGTCATTACTGAGGCAGTTCGGAAGTCGCCTGCTCGCGGGCGTCGCTGGTCTCACGGCCGTGGTCCTGCT
>Ga0209486_10000202_pt1 | contig 28286 bp, 30 predicted proteins | sample NCCompost_FD_187518 | JGI IMG/M metagenome (GOLD analysis project Ga0209486, IMG submission 187518) | Agricultural soil microbial communities from Utah to study Nitrogen management - NC Compost (SPAdes) (version 2) | ecosystem: Environmental > Terrestrial > Soil > Agricultural land | place...
TGCAGAAAGATGCACAACTTCATTCGGTTTGCTTCTTCAAAGAACGCTCGATACTGCAGCGACGTGAGAGCACGCCCGCCGATGTTGCTAAGCAGGATCACGCCGTTAAGTTTCAACACGTCGATTGCGCGATGAAGTTCGGCGAGTGCGACGTCGGGCGCGTCCATGGGTATTGACGCGAAGCCTTTGAATCGTGTCGGATGGCGGGCAATTAGATCGGCGTACGAATCGTTAATCATCCGCGCGACGTCGGGTTGGTGTTCCCCATCCGTGAAAAAGACGTTCGGCGTCGAGAGCGAGACGACCTCGACGTCGATCCCAACGCGGTCCATGTCTTCTAGTCGCTTGTTTACATCCGTCATCGCGGATGTTACGCCGAAAAAACGCGCGCCGCGGTAAGTTATGATCGTTTGACCCGTCGAACTCGTGTCGAAAGAAAACTCTGACGGCAGGTCGCGAATGATTTGAAAAAACTGTTCGGTGTAGAAATGTGTGTGCAGGTCGAGTTTCATTTTGCGTTTGACTTGCGGATCTCACATGAGCAATGCAGTGATCTTCATAGTGTTTTGATCATTTCGTACTGGCCGAGCACTTCGTTGTAACCGTTGGATTCGAAAAATGCGAGCGTGCCTTTTAGTTCTTCGTCGATATTGTTGATCTTGAGAGGTCCCGCAGTTTCGAGCGCCGCCTCGAGCGCTGCGAGGATTGTCGAGCCGATGCCCAACCGTCTGTGTTGTGGCGAGATCGCGAGTTGCATCAAGTTCATCTGCGGAACGAACACGACGCCATAACCAACGCACGCATCGTCTGTGTACGCGCCCATGATGACTCGTTCGTTTGCAACGCGCTCGACAGCGTCGATCGAGTGTTGCCAGGACGGATAACCATCCCAAAACGATTGAAACAGTTCCCAGTCAGGTTGTTCGACATGTCTAAGATCTTTTTTGCCTTCTGTGTTTCTTGTGTCTCTTTGTGATCTAAAAACAGCGAGCCGTCGGGTTTCGACAAATCCAAGTTTGCGATAGAGATTTGTTGCCGGAACGTTCGACGTCAGAACCTCGAGCAAGTATTGAACAACAGCCGCTTCTTTGAGTTTGGGCTCGAGGAACGCAAACATTTCCGTCGCGATTCCACGTCCGCGATACTCGGGAATCATCGCGGACCCGCCGTCATACGCCGTCGACTTCCCTTGCCACTGACCGACTGCATTCATACAGAACCCGATCATCCGATCACCATCGAAAGCACCGGAGCTAATCTCCAGGCGAATGCCGTCGCGCGTGAGTCGTTGTCTGAATTGTTCGCGCGACATACGCATATCAACTTCATAATCCGAGAAAGCCGTGAGAAAGCATTCGTGCAGTGAATCGAAGTCTGCGTTGGAGAGTAATCGGTAAGCGATCATATGTAACTCGAATAATAATCGAATCGCAACAATTCAGATCAATCCGCGGATGCTATAGTAAAAACCAGTTAACGGTTCTTAATTCTTCCAGTAGCAGCGGCGGCGCTCCCCGACAGCTCCACTCCAGCCACAACTCAATATTCGGCAGCGGAAAACTATTGAAACGGGGCGTTAGTCTATGAGTAGTCAAGCATTTGCGAGCAACAATGAACGCGGAAAGCCGACGCTGGTTAATGGCAACCGGGGAAACGTAAATAAGGACAACTGGCTCGGGTTCGTTGGCGACGTCGTGAATTTTTCGGGTGAAGTGAGTTTCAGATCGATGCTCCGGATCGATGGTCACTTCTCGGGACAGGTAACGTCACAGGACGGGACGCTGATCGTCAGCACCGGCGCGGAGGTCACGAAGGCTGTAATCAAAGTGGCAGTCGCCAAGATCAATGGGACGGTTGAAGGCGATATTCTCGCAAGCAAGGAAGTGGTGCTCGGTCGCACTGCGAATGTGAAGGGTAAAGTAGCGGCGCCCGCTTTGATTGTCGAAGAAGGCGCGCAGTTTAATGGCAGTTGTCGCCCGCTTTAATAACCAACTGAAGTTAGATAACAACTCCGAAACGTCAGCCCTCGCGATAGACGCGCAGCAACTTTCCAGCCAGCTCACCGGTCGCGGCAATCGACTCCACAATTCGTCGCGCTTGCCCAAAGCGATCTGGATCTTCTGTGCAGATTATGATTCCCGCGTGCTCAGGAAAGTGAAAATGTAATCGTTTGAAGTCCACTCGGTTGAGTGTCAGGAGTGCGCGACCGATCTCGGATGCTCTTTGAGCAACTGTTTGTCAGTAACAGATTGATTAGCTCTTCCATCTTCGAACGCGGTGATTACATCTTGGCCCAGACGACGCAGTTCCTCCACTACCCGTAAAGGGAAGTTCTCGTCCGCATACAAAGCCATCAATCATCATCTTTCTCGTTCGCCTCGATTTGCGCGTCTATCTCCGCTCGGTGAGATCGAACAAAGTTCCACGCATTAGCAAGATCCTGAACGGTGAGAGTTGGATAGTCTCGCAGTAGATCAGCATCGCCGGTCCCATGGCGGCGAGCTTGTTCCAGAAGCCACACGGGGATCCGAGTCCGCGTGATGCAAGGGACACCTCCCATAACGTCGGGACGGCTTTCAATGCCGGGGAAATCGTCACCCAGATCCTGAACGATCCACCGAAGCAGCTCCGCCTTCTCGGCCCGCGTCATTTCGGCAAGCATTTTTTCTCTTTCAGCGGTGGTCATCGTGGTCTTTATATCATTTTGTCGTTGTCAGCGATATCGCTGCCCATGTTTGATCACGATGTCTACATTCTGTAGCAAATTGATGTGTCGCAGCACATCACCTCGCACAGCAATGATGTCGGCGTATTTGCCCTCACTGACAGTTCCGACGCGATCCGAGACCTTCATCGCCACTGACGGCCAATACGTAGCAGCACGGATGGCGACCATCGGCTCGATACCGAAAGCGTTCACCCAGGCGTCTAGTTCGCGCCACGTCGTTTGGCTGTGGAAGTTCATCGGGATACCGCTGTCGGTGCCGATTAAGAGTACGACGCCCGATTCCATTAACTGTTGAATCTTACGTTTCAAGGTGGGACGGCGTAGCGGCGTGATCTGGTAGTAGGAAAGCTGACCGGGTTTTTTCAGCGAGCGCTTGATGTCGTCGATTATCGATTCCGGTAGTCCGACTTGCCATGACGGATCATCAAGCTGTTCCGGATTGTCCCGCACATACTCGTAATTCAACAGACCCTGCACAGTCGGCGTCCAGAACAACGGACCGAGGCTCATCTTCGCAGTCCGCTCGCGAATGATCTCGATCACATCCGCCGGATACTCAGGCGCGGTCGCCAATCCCGTGTGCTCGAAACAGTCAACACCAACCAGCACTCCGCGACGAATCTCCGCGGGCCGGTGCGAGTGAGCCACAACCGGCAAGCGGCGCTTGTGCGCTTCATCGACAACCGCCTGCACTTCATCCAGCGTCATCTGATCCTGATCGATCAGCTTGATCACATCGACGCCCGCCTCAGCAAGCTTGCGAACTTTCGCGCGCGCGTCGTCAACACCGTTCACACCCCAGCGAACGTATTCAGTCCCCGGATAAGGCTCGTGCTGAATAAACGGACCTGACACGTAAAGAGTTGGACCAGGAATCTCACCCTTTCGAATGCGATCGCGAACGGCAATACTCGCCTCCAGCGGGGCACCCAGATCACGCGCGCTCGTGACACCCGCCATCAGCAGTTGCTTCGCCGAGGCAGGCATAATCACTTTCTCCATCTGCGGCGGGTACGTCTTGTCCCAGTGCGCGTAATCGCTGTGGCCGTTGATCATGAGGTGGACGTGCATGTCCCACAGACCAGGCAATACGCTCATGCCTTCGGTCGAAATCACTTCGGCGCCCGGTGGTATGGCTAGCGACCCAACCTGGCCCACCGCCTTGATGCGCTCGCCTTCGATGATCACAACGCTGTTCCGCAGCGGCGTACTGCCGTATCCGTCAATCAACGTCCCGCCAACAAGGGCTTTCACAGTCGCGGATTGCGTTAGTGATGAAACTGGAGACGTGAAGAACGATCCGGTGACAGCGATCAGAGCGAAAAGAAGTACCGCACCAAATCCAATTGTCCGTTTCATTTGGGTGTCATCTCGAGTTGTAATAAGCACGAATTAGAGGAGCCCCGGCTCAGCGGCCCGGCGCGTCTTTCTTTTCTGCGTAAAGCAATTCGGTCGTGCGGTCGGTCACGCTGGGGACCGGTTCGAAGTGGCCCTCGGTAAGGAGTTCATTTGTTGGTGTCGCTGAAACCGCCGCCTCTTTCTGTTCAAGACGACGTTTGCCTGCCGCTTCTTCCGCTTCTTTCGCTTTAGCAAACAGGATCACCGAAAGAATGCCGCAACCAACCATGATCATAAATCCAAGCAGACCAAGGCCGCCAAGCCAGTTGCCCTCCGCGATCATGATCTTGTAAATGACGCCGTAAAGCATCACACCTAGTACGCCCAATCCAAACACACTCAACGCTGCCACGCCCAAACGCTCGTATCGTTCTTTCTGCGATAAGAGATGCTCATCCGGGCGAGTCGGAAGCTGCTCGCTGAGCGAGTGCGCGATCTTATCCAGTCCCAACCCACACCCGCGGCAGAACTTTTGTTGTATCGAAGTTTTAGCTCCACAGTTTGGACAAAACATCACTCGTCATCCCTTCCGGCAAAGAAACGGATAAGACAGAATCAATCCAACCAACATGACAGCCAGTCCGCCAAACGCCGGCAACAGATGCTTCATACTCAGATATCCGACAGCATAATGCACGCCGATAGCCGCCGCATAGGCAATCACTCCCGCGATTAGCGAACTCCACCACAGCCACCGCGAACCGCTCCGGAATCCCCACAACGCCGGCAACAAGAACAGCCATCCCGCCGCCAACAACATCCCTCCCAACGTTGCACGATCGTGTGCAACCAGCGGCACGAGCCGCGGATCTGCTGTGGCTAACGCATCCGCCGTAGTCCGCATAAACTCCAGATCTGCATGTACGAACACGTGAGTGACGCCGATCACTGAAATGGCAGCACCGGCACCCAGTAACCCAAAACCATGAAGCACGAGCAGCAACTGTCCCCACAGACTCAATCGCCACGCGCGATTCCCACGCCGTTCCGGCCGCACGGACGGCGTGTAAGTTCCCAGTCGTGCGTGCACGCCGAGCACCATCAACTGAAGTAATGCGACGGTGACAAACGCATGAAACGGATCGAGATAGCCAAAGCCGAGGAAAAGAAAGAAAGTCAGGAACCCGGTGATCGCTGAAACAAGTACTGTCTGCCTCGCCCAGTGCAAACCCTGGCGGCTCCCAAACACCGAAAGCCCTACGTAGAGCACGCCGACGGCGATCATCACCCCTGCCAATGAGATCCGGTCGTGCGCCATGAAGTCGAGGAGATGAGGATTGATCAACGGTAGTTCGTCGCGCGTCATTCCGAGAAACGATTCGTCGTAAGGCAAGACGACTTTAGTCGCGGCAATTACAAACGCCAGCACTCCGCCAACTAACATTCCGACACCCATCAGCGCTGTCCAGAACCAGGACAGTTCAGCAACGCGTTCGGGCAGAGGCTTCGGCGCGTCGCGCACGGCTTCGTAGAGCAGACATTCATTGGCTCGCTTGATCAATCCGGGTCCGGTGTAGACGAGGCCCGTATCAACCGCGACGAGGTCAGCGCCCGCAGCGCGCAATTCGAGCGCATGTTCCGGTTCGTGAACGCCTCCGGAAGCAACGATCACAACGTTCGTGCCGTAACGTTCGCGAAGCTTAGCGACCTGTTGCAACGCGGGCTCTCGTGTTGGCAAACCAACGAGGCGCCCATTAGGTGTCGCTCGCATACTACCGTCGACAATCACTCCGTCAACCCCTTCGCGGAATGCAAAATCCATCAGTGGGGATACGCGATTAAAATCAGCGTCCGCCGAGATCGCCAGCAGCAACGTGCGCTGCGTACTCGCAGCTTCAATCAATACTTCACGTACATACGACGACCATTCATCCATCGTCCACTCGCGCTTGGAAATCTCGAGTGCAACAAGCCGAACACCAGGCGCAAGCTCACGTATCAGGTGTCGCGACTCCTGTTCGATCTCCGCTAAAGATTTACTGCCTGAGCACTTAAGCCGCACGATTACCGGCACATCGAGATCCCCAACATCCCGCAAACGCCGGTTGCAATCGACAAGCGAAATACTGTCCGGCTCATCGTCGATCCAGAATGCTTCCTGACCCACGACGCGCCTGATCTCACGCGCAGCGACGTTTCGATCCAATGTCACTGGTCCAATCTCAATAAAACCCACTCCAAACCGCGCGAGTGCACGAGTGGCGACTGCATGAGTGTCCAGCCATGGTCCGATACCAACAGCCGTCGGGAATGTTGTATCGAGAAGCGACTGGCGCAGGCGAGGATCGGCGCGCATGTGTCCGAGAAAGTCGATCAGGTATGGACCAAGTGGCAGGCGCGACAGTGAGCCCATGAAGCCGAGGGCGAAATCGCGCGCGCGCGTCGCCGGCAGGCTAAACAGAATCGGCTTCGATATCGTCCGGTAGAACCAATCGGGCATCGTTATGTTTCGAAAACCAGCGAACGATGAGTGCGATGGGCAAGCCCACGCAGAACATGATGATCAGTGCCTGTATCGCGCGGGCCGAAAGTGACGGAGGGACCCGTGCCGGAGTGATCGCCGAACGAGGCAGGACCACGAAGTTCATGAACAGATACACGAGGACGCCGTAAAGCAAACCGATCGGCACGGGCCATTTGAGCAGGAAGCGCAGTTTGCGACTAGCAAGATAAAAGACAGCCGTGGCCGTCGTCGCGATCAGGAAATGAAAGGCAACTCCGAGCACAGCCGTCTTGTAACCGCCCGTAAACGCCGGTGGTCCAATCGCGCCGCTGGCGATAAACTGCGAAACGCGTAAAGGCGGCACGCCACTGCGCAGCCACGCGGAGACGAACGCTGCGACCAAATCGAGCGTTCCCGCGATCAACCCACCGAGAAGAATGACCTTGGCTGCGTGCGAAAAAGATCTGGAATTCATGTACCTCAGGCAATCGCGGGTCGAGCTGCGTCCTTGTACATCGCAGCGCCTGCGATGGTCGAGACTATCGACGTCACCAGGTGCATCGCGCCGACTTTCAGCCAAAGCGCATTTGAAAAGAAGCCCAGTGGAATGAACTGCGCCGGGCCGGTAAGTGAGAAGGCGATCCAACTTGCAATTCCGGCCAGGATTGCGGTCTTTGGTCCCGCGCCGAAGTGAGTGCGCATGGTCGCATAGAACAACATTGCAATGAGACCGCGTCCGAGTTCGTACAAGCCGAAGTAGACCATGCTGGTTCCGTGTGGTTGGGGTTCAGCAGCGTTCAGTCCAGCATAGACCGCGTGCCAATCGGTGCTCACGAGTCGTTCGTGAATAAACCCATCGGCGAAAAACATCATGATCGCCGCAATCAGGCCGCCGAGAATTAGGCGACCCCAGTTGATACTTGCCATCGCCTGCCTCCTTCACAGCATCGGTTGCTAAGACGGCGAATTATCGAACGGATTCGGCAACCGCGCAATGGTCTATCGAGCTTTGCCTCAAAAGTCTCTTGCTGGACTGCTTCTCTGTGCGACTCTGTGCTCTCTGCGACTCTGTGGTTATTTCCTGGAGCAAATCATTAACCACAAAGGCTCAGAGAGCACAGAGAAAACCTGTTTACGACTTTTAGGGCAAAGCAAGTCTATCGAGCTTGAATCGTGACGGGGAGTTCACGGATGGTTGGCGGTGGAGTGCGGCCCCACTGAGGACGGCCGGTGGCGACGACGCGAAGAACGGCAGCACCGGGTTGAAAACGACTGAGGGTTTCAGTATTCAAAACGACAGTTTGCGTTGCATGCTGCGCGCGCGGATCAAAGAAGGCGAGATTGTTTCCGGGCACGCGAAAGTTGAGGAGCGCTTTTGAATGCAGGCGCTGAATCAAGTCCGCCTGAACGCCGACGCGATTGCGTCCGGAACCAACCACCGCCACTTCAACAACCGATCCATCTATTAATAACTGCGGCGCTCTTACTTCCAGATTTCGAACCTGAAAGTACGCGCGGTGAGCCGAAAGGCCGCCAATCACGACAGCGCCGCAAACACAGCCACAATCCCTCGCTTCATCCATGCAATCGGTCGCGCATCTCTGATGGTGAGCGTATCGAACATCGATTCGTTAACGCCTAAGGACACTGGCAAACGTCAATTTGTTCCAATGATCTCCACAATCTCCTTGAGTGCTTGCTTCGACTCCGGCAGCGATATCAACATCCAATCGTGAAGCATCGCGTCGTACTCGCGATAGTTCAACGCAACGCCTTCAGATTCAGCGCAATCACGCAGCTTGCGGCAATCCGGAAACAGGATGTCACGCGTGCCGGTAAACAAGGATATCGGCGCAAGACCCTTGAGACTGCCGTACACGGGACTGACGAGATAATGCGTCGGGTCCACATGTCTCGCGTACACGCCACCCGCGTATTTCAAACCTTCCATATCGAGAAACGGATCGATCTTGTCGAATACCGGAATATCAGGATGCGAGAGCGACGCATCAAGCCACGGCGAAAGCAGGACCACGTGGGCCGGCTGCGCGCGTCCTTTTTCACGCAGCAGTTGCGCAAGCGCGAGGGCCATCCCGCCGCCCGATGAGTCGCCCATGATAACGACATTCGCACTTCCCGCAACGTTCGCAACCTCGTCGTAAAGCGGAAGCAGGAAATCGAACACATCGTGAACGTAATACTCCGGAGCGTGTGGATAATTTGGAGCGATCACAGTGCAATCAAGCGCATCGATCAGACGACACATGAAGTTCCACTGTTGTGAGGCAAAGCTGTTAACGAACCCGCCACCGTGGAGATAAATGATATGTTTGCGTCCGGGGTTTTGCTTTGGCGCGATGGTCCAAACAAGGTGGCCGCGGAAATCTCGCTTAGACACGAGGTATTTTCGACACTGACGCCGCGTTGGTTCCGTGTACGTCCGCTGCCCGCTCTCGACGCGCTGGCGCGTGCGATTCGACGCTCGCTTCCATCGCAGCAGACGCACGAGAACTTCAACCGCTCGGCTCTGAATACTCGGCATGATCAGCGGTACCAACTGACGATCGAATAGCGCTCGCCATGCGTCACCGGCGTAACTTCATGTGTCGTTTCTGAACGAAACGCAATCAACATCCCCGGCTCACCGCGCATGTGAAACTTCGCGTGCTCCATTGCGACGCGCTGGTTTGTAAAAACCAGCGACCCGCCGCAGTAAACATCTCGTCCTTCCACCAGCGACTCCACTTCGCGACCAAGGAATATCACCGTCGACACGAGTCGCCGCTCAGTGTCGAGTCGAAGCATCCCGGTGTTGCCATCCTGATGGGCCACAAAGAAATCGCCCTTTTGATAACGGAGAAACTGCGGATCTTCACCTTCGCTGAGCTTCACCGAAAAATGCTCCGCGATCTGGCCCATGCACGCCAGCAATTGACCGACAACAAGCTCAACCGTTTCCAAAGAAGGTGCGAGACGCAGCGATCTGCGAGTTGTTTCATTGACAACTCCTGCTTCCGAACGACCGTAAACAAGAGACGAGCGCCCTTCAAGAGCGCTCATCTCGTTAACGATCCGTTCACACACGAGTGGCTCCAGGAAATCTTTGACAACAAAAAGATCCGGCCACGGGGAGTTGTCTGTTTGTTTGAGGTTCGTGTGAGCTACCTCGATGTTGCAACAGTAGCTGGAAACCGTTCCGCGCTGCGAGCCCGTGCCTTTTCCGCTTCAACTTCGCGATCTCGTGGCGGCGCCGTCGTCACCAGCGAGTCGAGCAAGTCATGCGCGGCCTGCGCCACCTGCTCCACTGCGCGATTAAACGCGTCCTCATTCGCTTTCGACGGTTTGTTGTAACCACTTACTTTGCGCACAAACTGCAACGACGACGCGCGAATCTCCGCCTCGGTCGCGGGCGGTTTGAAGTTGTAAAGGTTCTTAATATTTCGACACATAATGTAACAAGATACCGTGCGAGGTATTTGTAACTCAAACGCGCGGGGCGATTCTCCCTAAGGATCTTCCTGATAGCGAGAATCTCGGCAAGAAATTAGACTGCGCGGCGTCCTCCTCTCACCCAGGCCAGGACAAACCAAGCCCAGCATAAAGAAGGCTCGACTCTCATGAGGCGTAAAAGTTTCAGCTCCGCCTGCTGTCTTCTTCTCATACTTTTCGCGGAGCCTCAAGCAACCGCGCAGGATGCGCTGCGTGCGCATGCCGAAGTGCTGAATGCGTCTGCGCCATTCACATATCCGGCGAGCGTAGTGGTCGGACCGGATCGTAATCTCTACTTTGTCGACCCCGTTCTCTCCAGCATCTTTGTTCACGACCTCAAGACCGGAAAGATCAGACGTTTTTGCGGACCTGACTCGCTCGGAACTCCGGTGACAGACATAGCAGTCGGAACGAAAGGACAAATCTGGGTTCTAAACCAGAGAGACTCGAAAGTCAGACGGCTGAGTCCGCAGTGTGTTGTTGAACGTGAGTTCAAAGTCTCACTGATTGCGCAACAGATTGCCACCAACGCGTTTGGCGAACTCATCGTGCTCAACACGATTGGCCGCTTGTTCGATCTATTCAGCGCGGACGGAAAACTGCTGCGCAGCTTCGGCGAACGAATCGATTACGGCGAGGAAGTCACCACGCAAGAATTGAACGATGGAAATATCGCGCGCGATGGCGACGGCGGGTTCTTCTTCAGCTTTAACTACCCGCCCCTCGTGCGTCATTACAGCCGCAGCGGACGATTGCTCGCGGAGTTCAAACCGGAAAGTGACGTTCCCATCGCGCCGCCGGATATCAAGGTCGGCGGGAGCGGCAATTCCGTGTCGGTAACGGCCAGATACCAAATCCTGGTTCTCGACATTGCTGCCGACAAACAAGACCGTCTGTACTTATTGATCTCCGGCAAGAACAAAGGGCCGGCGCTCCAGCAGGGTACGGCGCGGCTACGAATCCTGACCAAGACGGGACGCACGCTGAAAAACGTGACTCTCGAACATAATTTTCATCGCCTCACAGCGGGCGATAAGAGTTTGTACTTGCTGCGTAATCGAGGACCTTTCCGTGTCGACGAGTACGTAGTTTTCTAAGAACCAATCCTCAAGGAGTAGCACGATGTTTAAGCGAATTCTTTTCTCACTCTTCACCGGAATGCTATTCGGCATTCTGCTCGCATCCGCGCCAGACGCTCAGGCACAGGAAGGACCATGCTTTGGTTATTGTAAAGAACAGACTTTGAAGGACGGCTGTGTTTCCTACTTTGCCGGCTGCGAGTTGAGGTACGACGAAAACGGTATGTTCGACGGTTTCACGTGTTTTTACGTGAATACGTGTGTTACCAAACCAAACATCACTTAAGAATGACGGTGAACTCGCAACTCAAGACAGGCCTCTGCGTGATGGTGTTTGTCATGGCGGCGGCGTTGAGCTATGTCGGCGTCACCCACTGGCCGAAGGCTCAGAAGCAAACGACGCAATTGAATTCGAGCGACACCATCGCGGGCATCGATGGTCTCGTCGCGGGTGACGTGATCGTTTTCCCACAGATGAGAACGCTGACGGGTGAACCCGCAGCTCTCGATAAAGTCGCGAACGAGAAGATTCTCCTCGTTTTCTTTACGCCGTCATGCGAAGGCTGTTCGCTAGACGCCGTGTTGTGGAAGAGTTTGAAGGAAGAGTCAGCCAAACGAAGCACGGCGTTCTACCTAATCGACGTAGGACATGATCGCGCGGCGTTGAATAAGTTCATCGGTGCCTACCACCTGGAAAGTCTGCCCATTCTAGTGTCGGAAGGACCGAGCGTGGGTAAGATGCTCAAGGTGAATATCGTTCCGCAGTATCTGTTGATCGAAAAAGAAGGTAAGGTGCTGCAACGTTGGGACGGAGTGCAACATCACAAACAACCCCTTTTCGCCAATGGGAACACGAAATAAAACGCGAATATTTCTTCTGTTATCGGTGTTGCTTTTCTCGTCGTCCGTCGCGATGTCGCAGGCGGTGGATCAGCAGGACGCGATCGATCTACTCAAGACAACCGCGCGAAGTCTCAAAAGCGAATCGGACAAGATCGCGGCCGGAAAACTTCAGGCGCGTATTGCCGATACGTTGTGGACGTTTGATGAACCGTTTGCGCGCGAGACGTTTCGTTCCGCCTTCGAGAGCATCTCGCAAGCCGTCGCCGACGATCTGCCGAAGGAAAAGCAGGCGGGCTTCATCAAACGGCAAGCAACCGCCGTCAAGGAGGTCTTACAGCGGTTTGGCACGCACGACAGTAAACAAGCGACCGAGTGGTTGAAAGCGTTCGAAAACGAGCGCGCCGGCAAGTCATCTGAAAAAGTTAACAGCTTGCGCCCGGACCTGCTGATGCAGATCGCTGCGCAACTCGCACTTACCGACTCTGAACAGGCCATGCGGCTCGGACTTCTCGCGCTCGCAGGCGATCGTATTCCCGAGGGCTTCGGCTCACTGCTGTTTAGTCTGAGCCGAAACAGAAGAGACCTGAGCGATGACCTGTTTCGCGCAGCCGTTGCAACGCTGCGTCGCAACAACTACGTTTACGACATAGCAATCCTCATCCTCGCGAACTACCTTTTCACACCCGACGGCGAACTGCAGTCAACAGCAAAGCTCACGGACGCTCAACTGCTCGCTGACTACTACGTCGATGCAGCCTGGAAACAATCGGGCGGCGACGGCACTCCCGTGTCGTCCTCGAGCGCAAGTTTTTACAACCAGCTTGAACTACGTGCGTTGACTATCGTGTCGCGTTACGCTCCCAACCGGTTGCCGGAGCTGCGCGGACAGATGACGCGCATTGCTTCAGGTTTGAATGCAGAACAGCGTCAACGGACGGATATGTTGCGAGGGATTCAACGGGACGAATCTACGCTCGCGTCCCGAAACAACTACAGCGTCGACGAACAGGTCGAACGCGCGGAAAAGGAAAAGAACCCGCAGGTCCGCGACGCGTTGTTCCTGAGCATTGCGAACAGACTCATGCGCGAAGACGAGGAACGCGCGCTCACGATCGCTAAAAAGATTCAAGACGAGAAAATGCGGGCGTCAACGGAAGACGATATCTACTTGGTCAAGATCCAATCGCAGTTGAGGTCGCTGGAGACGATTGCTGAGGCGCGAAAAATATCGTCGCAGTTCAACAATCAGGTGTTTCGCGCGAAGATTCTGGTGCAGTTGGCGGCGAGCGTTTTGTCGCGTTACAAGGACCAGTCGCAGGCTATCGAGTTACTTTCCGAGGCGCTAACGGCGCTGACCAAGGCTGACGACATTCCCGACAAGATGCTGGCGCAGTTGCAGGTTGCCGAACTGTTCGCGAAGTTCGATACGATCCGGGGGTTTGAAGTGTTAGGGACGGCGCTTGCCACGATGAACCGGTTGCAGGCCGCTAAGGAAGCGAGCCCTTCAGCGACTACGAAGCCGCCGCTGTTAAGAATCATGAACCTGACTGTTGTGAATGGTGTGGAAATGACGGCCGGCAACAACGCCACGATCGACGCGATCGATTTTCGTGAGGTCCAATCGCTTGCTGCGCAGGACTATATGCAAGCTCGACTGCTCGCATCCAAACTCGAACAGCCGTCGCAACGCGCAAACTATCTTATCGCTGTCGCCGCAACTGTCTTGAAACCTGAAAAACGTCCAGCCTCGACAACGAGAAACTAAAGCTCAGCGGTAGCTCGGCGATCCTCTGCGTCTCTCTGCGGTCATAAATCTTTGCAACTGTCTCAACGCAGAGCCGCAGAGGATCGCAGAGAAACTAACTCAACTTCTTTTTCGCTTTCTCGGCGAGAGCTGTGGCGCGCGCTTCCATCACTCGCAAAACCCAAAGCACGATCAACGTCATTGCGGTAGCGATCAGCGCGAGTCCAATCGTACCCAACCCACACGCGACGCCAATGGCCGCAGTCATCCACAAACCTGCAGCGGTCGTCAAACCCTGAATGTCGCGTTGTTCGCTGATTTTTAGGATCGAACCCGCGCCGATAAACCCGATGCCGGTGACAATGCCCTGAATTACGCGCGACAGTCCGTCCATATCCATGCCACCGCCGGCGCACGAGAGCACGACGATCGCAGTACCCAGGGATACGAGAATGTGCGTGCGAAACCCGGCCGGTTTCCCCGCCTTTTCCCGCTCGAAACCGACGAGCGCGCCCAGCAGCGTAGCCGCTACAAGGCGCAGCAGCACGCGCTCCAACTGGCCGAAGTCAGCGAGCCCCGCAGTCAACTCTTGCCACAGAACTTCCATTTATGTCCCCTTACATCCCGAAGAAACCTGGATCCATCAGGAACCAGTTGATCAATCCAGCAGCTAAACCGACAACAAAAACCAGGATGACAATCACTTTCTCTTGCGTCGTGTTCGGTTTGCCGATCATGGTCGGAAACAGCAACATGAAAAATCCACCTACCACACCCACGGGCCCAAACGCAGCGAGCTTCAGCGAGTATTCACTCTTCTCCCAGAGTTGATGCCAGTTGTAGTAGGTGAGCGCGATAAACCCAACAATCAATGCGACCGCAAATAAACGTTGCTTAAGGTACATTGCTCAAGACCTCTTTTATAACAGCCACAGTCGACTCGCACATACGCTGCGCCGTGTACTTCTCTCGAACTCTCCGTTGATTCTCTGTCCCGAGAGTAATGCGCAAATCGGAGTCATTTGCGAGCTCCCGATTTGTTGAAGCCGAAAACTTGAACCACGGCCTCTTCGTGTTCAACTAAGTGTTTCGCGAGGATAAATGCGTGCCGCTCGGCGCCGCCAAGTTCCAGATTGAACAACACACAAAAACAATGCGACGACCTTTGAGAGTCGAATCGGAGTCAGGTGTTTGCGGTGGGTCAGCTTTCTTCGGCAAGCGCGGCACGCACCTTCTTCAAAACGCCGCCCGGAGTCGGGTACCAAAACCGGTTAGTGTTGACAACCTTCCGATCATCGATCGAGACGCTCAGCTCGCCGAGACCGCCTCGCACCGTTTCGACTTCAACTCCGCCTTCTTTCTTCAATTCCGCCTCCACCCGGGAGGCAATCGCCTTCTTCGCGAGTCAAACCGGACAACAACGAATGATTATTTTTTTCATAACAACAGTGTCCTTATGCCAGCGGCACCGACTGTCCAGCCTGCACGTACGCATGTTCGAAGAGCATCATCCCGATGAGGGCGAACGGCGCGCCGCCAAGAGCGTACGAAAGATCGAAAACATCGAGCACGGCGAGCAGCGGTATTAGTCCACCAACGAGGGAAAGTATTACTCCGGTCCAGAAGTCGGTTCTGTAGCGTCCTTTGACCATTTCCCAGACGGCGAGTCGCGAGTGCGAGGTCGGATGCGTCAACGAAACTTCACCCCACACCATTAACAAATGAATCAAGGTGGAAATTGCGAGGGCCCACGCGACCCAAACCACTTCCATGTAACTGAAATCGATGAAACCCACTAACTGGCGTTTCGGCCAGCGTTGATGCAGCTCGGCCAACGGCAACAGCACCGCCGCACCTAACAGTATCGCCTGAAAGAATAAGTGCGGCGGCAACAACGGGTTCTGCCAAAGGTCGCGTGCTTTCGCTTGCGCAAACAAGTAAGCCGTGTAAACAGCCGTTCCCACTGACAACGGAATTCCGGCAATGGTCGACAACAGTTGCAGCGAATCCAATCCGGCGAGACTCGCAGCGAAGTGTGCCGCAAGTACGGCCGCGTATGCGGCGATAATAAAAGCGCCCTTCACTAGCCAACTGCGCCACTGCGGGCGCGTAAAGATCAGGTAGAAACGTTTCGGATGCTCCAGATCCCAAAGCAACAGTGCGCCGGTGAACCCGAGAAACGCGCCGGAGACTATGGGCGCGAACCACAGCCACAAGGGACTTGTGCGACTGAGCAAACCCATCACCACGAGCAATGCCGCCACGAGGTAAACACCCGCCGAGATGCCCTTGGTCCAGGTGTAAAGACTGACGCGCCAGTCCCAGGGGATAGTATGGGCCACGTCGTATGAGAGCAGCGCCGCCGCCGATGAGTTGTTGTACTGCGGATTTCCTGAGACGACGAGATCCATGCCCGTCTGCTGTTCGCTCCACATGAACAACCCGCCTTCGGGACGGCGAGCGGCTAATGGATCGAGCGTCGCCTGATGCGCCCCTTTGTAAAAGAGCTTCGGCAGCGTCTCTTTCTCGGGACGCCGGACAGAAACCGGTTCGCGGTTGACGATCTGTGCGACGTACGAATCGCTGTCGTTCATGTCGCCGACCAGGATCGCCTGCGTCGGACAAACGACGACGCACGCCGGTTCGAGTCCGATATCGATCCGGTGCGCGCAGAAGTTGCACTTTTCGGCGGAGTGATCTTCCGGGTTGATGAAGATCGCGTCGTATGGACATGCAGCCATGCATGCTTTGCAACCGATGCAGATCGACTTGTCGAAATCGACTATTCCATCACGACGCTTGAACATCGCCGTCGTCGGACATGCCGTTACGCATGGTGCGTGCGCGCATTGATTACATCGTGTCACCTGGTGCGCGCGCCGGGCTTGGGGAAACAAGCCGATGTCTACGTGTTTGACGTAGGTACGCGTAACTGAAATCGGGACGAGGTTTTCAGATTTGCAGGCAGTCGTGCAGGCGTGACAGCCTATGCACCGCGTGTGGTCGATTACCTTGGCCCACTGTATCGGGGTTGACGGCTGCTCCATCATAGTTGGTCTTAGGGAACTTTAGCCTTGGGTTTTCGGTCTTGGATCTTTGAGCTTTGTTCTTTGTACTTTGTTCGCTAGTTTCAGGGACGGTTTAAAGCGCTCGTTGCCTGGCGAACAAAGTACAAAGCTCCAAGCACAAAACACAAACAACGAAGACCCAACACTTAAGCCGCAGCCTCACTTCTTCTTGTCGATAGGCCGTCCTTCTTTTTCCCACAACTGAAACCCACCCAGGAGCGCTGCGACGTTTTCATAACCCTGCGATTTCATTGCGCCCGCCGCACCGGCAGACGTTTGTTCCTTTGGTCAAGCGCAGTACGTGACAATCATCTTGTCACGCGGCAGCTCCTTCGTCCGCTCTCCAACCTGCGGAACAGGTATCAACTTCGCCCCGCGAATATGCCCGATATCGTATGCCGCCTGATTGCGCACGTCGACGACAACAACCTTCCCTTGATTCATCAAATCTTCAAGTTCGGCAGTCGTAATGCGACGCACTCCGTCGTTCGGTGGTTGTTGAGCAGCACGCACAGGCGTCGGCGTCGGTGGGGTCGCTACAACTCTCTCGAGGTTCGCGTTGTTATTAGAATTGCAGGCGGCGAACGCTCCGCCTACCAGAAGCAAAAGGATAATGGTTCTCATGATTAGTGCCCTATGTCTGTGGTAACGCCTGTGTCACAAGCGCCGGCAACGGCGTCACAACTCTCGCCGCCGGAACACACAATACCGGACACGGCGCGTTTCTTATAACTCGTTCAATCTCCGAACCCAGCACCTGATTGTTGCCGAACAGCGAACCGTGAACAGCAGTGCCCAACACGATCAGGTCCGCTTCGATCTGCGAAGCGAGCTTGACGATCTCCTGGTACGGCCGGCCTTCAACGATGTGCGTCGCGGCAGTTGACCCACTCGTCCGCGACAGATTTCCCATTCGTTCCTCCATGTGACTGCGAAAACGAGTGAGAGCCGCCAGTCCGCCTTCGGGAAACATAACTGAAATTTGTTCGAAATAGTCACCTATTACGTAAACCGCGTGAAGTTCTGCCCCAAGCTGGTTTGCGATTCCGGTCGCGAGTTGTGTGGCAGCGGCGGAAGACGGGCGAAAGTTCGTCGCCACCAAAACTCGATTCACGCGGATCTGTGTCTGGCCGCTGCGGTGTTCGACGAAGTCGTGTTGCGGTGGTCGAATCGCGAGAACGGCGCAAGGCGCCTCCGCCACGATCTCCTCGGCAATCGAGCCCCCAAATGCGCGTGAAAGTCGACTGCGGTCGCGCGTGGCAACTGTGATCAGGTCGATCCCGTGATCGACCGCTGCCTGCGCGACCTGCTTCGCCGGATCTCCTTCGAGAAATAACGCCTCCGCGTCGAGGCCGTTCAGCAAACTATCGGCAAGCAGTTCTTTCGCTTCTGATCGCAGTTGCAAAAGCCAGTTGTTGTCCTGGTCCTGGAAAACGTGCTCCGGCAGAGTCAACAAGTTCGCCGGAACCTTCGCATCCTGCACGTTCAACAGCAGCACTCGTCCACGCCCCTCGCGCGCAAAACCTGCGGCATACTTCAACGCCGCATGCGCGTGCAGAGAGAAATCGGTCGGAAACAGGATGTTTCTGAACGGATACATTTGCTGCTCGAAAGACAAACTAGATCAGGTGGTTTGAAGTTTCAAGGGTTGACCACAGATCGGAACAAATGCCAAACTCCGCACGCCACAGTCGTAACACCAAGTTAGTGAAATCTAAACCCCTTCCACGGAGGCGACACATTGCTTCGAGGACTCTTTCGTACCAAGAACCTTGATGACATTCTGGCAGCCGCAGGCGGTCCGGGGTTCGCATTAAAGCGAACTCTTGGAGCTTTCAATGTGACTCTGATCGGCATCGGCGCGATCATCGGGGCAGGCATCTTCGCGACCGTCGGCGCCGCCGCTGCAGGCGACATATTTGTCTCCGGACGCCCTGGTGCCGGCCCTTCACTAATGCTTTCCTTCGTAATCACGGGTGTTGTCTGTGGTTTTACGGCACTGTGTTACGCCGAACTCGCGTCGATGGTCCCAATCTCCGGCTCCGCGTACACCTATTCATACGCCACGATGGGCGAGTTGATCGCTTGGATCATCGGCTGGGACTTGATCATTGAATACGCCATCGGCAACGTCGCGGTGGCGATCAGTTGGGCCGAGTACTTTCACAAGCTGCTGATTAATCTCGGCATTCATTTCCCACACTGGCTAGCCGCCGACTATCGCTCGGCAATGCTGTTACGGACGGAGAACCCGGCGGAGTATGCGCAGTTGTTTGGCGGCGCGCCAGTGATTGGTGGAATTCCGATCATCTTCAACTTTCTGGCATTCGCGATCGTCGCACTGATCACAATCATCCTCGTTTGGGGAATTAAAGAGTCGGCAAACTTCAACGCCGGCATGGTGTTGGTGAAAGTACTCGTGCTTTTGTTCTTCATCGGCACCGCGCTGTATTTCGTCTCGCCTTCGCAGATGGCGGCAAACTGGACTCCGTTTCAACCACACGGTTGGGGCGGAACGTTTGCGGGCGCCGCGCTCGTATTCTTTGCTTACATCGGTTTCGATGCTGTCTCCACCGTTGCGGAAGAAACGAAGAACCCCGCGCGAGATCTGCCCATTGGCATCATCGGCTCGCTGATCGTTTGCACGATATTCTATGTCATCGTCGCCGCGGTATTTACGGGATTGATTTCCTTTCCCGATTTACAACGGGTCTCGACTTCGGGGCAGGCGGAAGCCTTGACGATGGCGCTCGATCATGTCGCGCCACCGGGAATTACCTGGCCACAAACGATTGTCGCAGCCGGGTCGGTGGTCGCGCACACCGCCGTACTGCTGGTGTTTCAGTTGGGCCAACCGCGCATCTTCATGTCGATGGCGCGTGATGGACTGCTTCCGTCGGTCTTTGCGACCGTTCACCCGAAATTCAAAACGCCGCACGTGACGACGATCCTGACGGGCATCTTCGTCGGCGGCATCGCGGCGTTTGCAAACATCGAATCGATGCTGAATCTGACGAACGTCGGGACGTTGTTTGCGTTCCTGCTCGTCTGCATCGCCATCCCGATTCTCCGTCGCAAAGATCCGACGCGGCCGCGCCCGTTCCGCGTGCCGTTCGGCGACTTCTTGATGCCGCTGCTTGGCGCCGCGTCATGCATCTTTCTCATGTACTACCTTGCTGCCGACACGTGGTGGCGCTTCATTGGCTGGCTTGTGCTGGGTCTCGCCGTTTACCTCGCGTACGGTTACACGCGCAGCGCGATCGGCATGAAGTTGGGCCGGCCGGAAAGAACGCCGCTGGCGCTCAAGATTGCCGCACTCGGTTTCCTTGCGCTTGCGGTTGGACTGTTCACAGTCCCTCATCACATCGGTTTCACCCCGGTCTTTGCCGCAGCCGCTGATTCAGCGAACGAGAACCACAACCGCGCTCTGTTCGGCGTTTCGTTCATCCTGATCGGTTTGGTGCTGGGGATCGTCGGCAGCGTGATGGCGAAAGCCATTCAGAATTCGAGCGAAGCGAATCGAAACGGATGAACGCCCTTCCCATCATCATCGGCTCACTTTGCGTAATCGCGATCGCGTATCGCTACTACTCGGCCTTTATCGCGGCGAAAGTACTCGCGCTTGACGACTCACGGCCGGTGCCCTCCCAGACGATGTATGACGGGCACAACTACTACCCGACCAACAAATGGGTGCTCTTTGGACATCACTTCGCCGCGATCTCAGGCGCAGGGCCGTTGATTGGTCCAGTGTTGGCGGCGCAGTTTGGTTTCCTGCCGGGACTGTTATGGCTGGTGATTGGGGTATGTCTCGGCGGCGCGGTCCACGACTTCATGATCATGGCAGGAAGCGTGCGCCGGAAAGGCAAGTCGCTCGCAGAGATGGCGCGCACTGAGATCAGTCCGTTATCGGGCCTGGTCGCAGGGGTTGCGATTCTCTTCATCGTCGTGATCGCACTCGCAGGACTCGGTCTGGTGGTTGTGAATGCGTTAGCGGAATCACCATGGGGAACATTCACCGTCGGTTTCACAATTCCACTCGCGTTATTGATGGGACTTTACATGTATCGCTTTCGGATCGGGAAGATTACGGAAGCGAGCATGATCGGCATCGTTGGACTTCTTTTCGCGGTCTGGCTAGGTGGTCGCATCGCGGAGTCGTCACTGGCTGAGACGTTCACACTTTCACGCAATAGTCTGATCGTGATCATGGCAGCTTACGGCTTCATCGCGTCAGTGTTGCCTGTTTGGATGCTGCTCTGCCCACGCGACTACCTGTCGTCGTACTTAAAAGTCGGAACGATCATCTTCCTGATCATTGGCGTGATCGTTGTCGCGCCGAATCTGAACATGCCGGCATTCACGCCCTTCACAGCAGGTGGCGGTCCGGTGATCCCCGGAAAACTTTATCCGTTTGTGTTCATCACGATCGCTTGCGGCGCGATCTCCGGTTTCCATGCGCTCGTCTCGTCCGGTACGACGCCTAAGATGATCGCGAAAGAGACCGACACGCGAATGATCGGTTACGGAAGCATGTTGATGGAGGGCGTTGTCGGCGTCGTCGCGCTGATTGCCGCAGCTTCGCTCTTCCCCGGCGACTACTTCGCCATCAACACCGCGCAACGCACTGACGCGCAGAAAGCTGCTTACACGCAACTCGTCGAAACGCACACTGCGGAAGGCTTCAACCTGCAACCGCGGGAGATCGATCAACTTGAAGCGGAATCAGGCGAGAAAAACCTGCGCGGCCGCACGGGCGGCGCCGTCACTCTCGCGCTCGGAATCGCGAAAATCTTCAACGGAATCCCCGGCCTCGGCGGGCTGATGAAGTACTGGTACCACTTCGCGATCATGTTTGAAGCACTCTTCATCCTCACCACGATCGACACGGGCACACGTGTGGCTCGTTTCCTTGTCGGCGAGTTTGGCGGCAGGTTCTATAAGAAACTGGAGGAGCCGAACTGGCTGCCGGGTTCGATTATCACGTCGGCGCTTGTCGTCGCGGCCTGGGCGGCGTTCATTTGGTCGGGCTCGATATCCACGATCTGGCCGATGTTTGGCATTGCGAATCAACTACTTGCAGCCGTCGCGTTGTGCGTGGCGACAACGATCATCATGAATTCCGGCAAAGCAAAATACGCGTGGGTCACTCTCGTTCCGCTCGTGTTTGTAAGCTCAACTACGCTTGTTGCCGGCTTCAAATCAATCACCGACATATTTCTTCCACTCGCTCAAAAACCTGAGACTTCAATGCAAGGCGTTATCAACATTAGCCTTACGGCGATCATCATGATCGCCGCCGCGGTAATCATGGTCGATTCGATCCGGCGCTGGCTCGGTACGCGGAGCCACCCGCAAATGACAGAGGTTCAAGAGAACCCCTCGTCCGCTTAATTCCTGGGTACGCCTAACCTCAATTCGGCAGGCCCACACGTTTTAGAATCTCAGCGTATCGACTATCGGATCGCAGGTCCGAAAAGATCGGGTCAACGTTTGTAAACGGCAGGACGCCATCCCGTTGATCGACGGCTTTACGCAGAGACTTTAACGCGTCGTCATGATTTCCAAGCGCCGCATACACGGTAGCGATGAGCGTCGATGAAACATAGCTGCGTTCTGATCGTTTGATTAATTCCTCAATCGTCTCCAGTGCCTGCTTCCTTCTGCCTGATTTCGCGTAAGCATATGCAAGTGTCGATGGTTCGTCGGGGCTGGTTCCCGAAAGTGGAATCGCCTTCTTGTACTGATTGATTGCCTCGTCATACATCTTCTTGTGAAGATAAGCGTTTCCAAGTGACCAGTGTGCAAAGCCGGAATTTGGATCCAACTCCAAACACTTCTCGAAGTGCTTGAATGCCTCGTCGGTTCGACCCATGTAGTTGAGAATCTCGCCAATTCCGGCCAGCTTCGATAACGATGCGGGATCGAGTTCTTTTGCGCGCTGCATTTGAGCGAGTGATTCGTCGAACCGCTTCATCGCAATAAGGTAGTAGCTATACAACTGATGACCATCCGAATAGTTCGGGTTGAGATCGAGCGCTCGTTTGAATTCCTGTTCGGCTGCTTTCCAGTCCCAATCAAAGGCAAAGCTAACCATGGCTAATGTTGCATGCGGTTCCGGTAAGCTCGGATCGAATTGCAGTGCTCGGAGAGCAGCCTCTCGTGCCTTCGGGAAGCTCTCCTTCGGAGTGGCAACATTCCAGCCGCCAAGCGCCAAATAAGAGTCTGCCAACGCGGCATGAGCCAGGGCGTAATTCGAATCAAGACCGATCGCTTGCTGAAAATAATCGCGCCCTTTGAGAAAACCGTCGTCGGTAAGCCTGCTCATCTGAAATCTACCCCTCAAGTAGAGTTCATAGGCTTCTGCGTTTTCAGTGTGGTGCTTCGTAAGCTGTTGACGTTCACCTCCGGCGAGAGTTAAAGCGAGTGCGGACGCAACCCGCTCTGAGATGGAATCTTGAACAGCAAAAATCTGAGTCATATGTTCCTGAAACTGACCTGACCACAGTTGCGAACCGTCAGTAACCCTCAGGAATCGGACCGACACTCGAACCTCATCAGCCGACCGCTGAATTACTCCATCAAGAACGGCATCGACTTGCTGGTCGCGACCTGCGGCAATCGCGTCCTGTTCGAGTCCCGTGTATTTGCGAACCGCACTGATCGGTCGTACGTCAACGTCTCTGATGTTGCTGAGCTTCGTGATGAGCGTGTCTGCCATTCCAAGTTCGAGTGTCTCGTCTCTATTGCCGGCGACGAGGGGTTTGAAAGGCAACACCGCTATCGATTTGACCCGGGCGTTTGCGATTTCCGTACGCGATTGATCGTGCCGGGTCAGATAGTAGACGGCAACGATGCTCAGAATGAGAACTCCAGCGACAAGTAAAAGCAGCCTGTTTCGAGCGTTTGACTTGGTCTCGGTTGGAATCCGAGGCGCAACTTGCGCATCCGATTCGAGATCGCGTCTCAAGTTCTTCAGATCGATCAATAACTCGCGAGCGGACTGGTAACGGTTTTCACGATTCTTCTCCAAACACTTCCGGATAATGCGTTCGAGTTCGGCCGGAATCTCGTAGTTAAATCGCGCCACTGCTTCAGGCTGCGAGTGCCTGATCTTGTCGATCGTTTCGCCGGTGGTCGCTCCCAAAAAAGGTTTCCGGGCGGTAGCCATTTCGTAGAGCACCACACCGAAGCTCCAGATGTCTGAACGCGCATCGATCGCTTCCCCAACCGCCTGCTCGGGAGACATGTATTGCACGGTACCCATTACAAAACCAGGCGCCGTTTTCACAGCGGTCGGCACCTCGGAGAGTTCGGTACTGCTGAGGGCACTCACCTTTGCCAATCCGAAATCAAGAACCTTAACCTGTTCACGTCGCGTTATCATGATGTTCCCGGTCTTGATATCTCGATGGACGACGCCGTGCGAATGAGCATCGTCAAGCGCGTCAGCAACCTGGATAGAAATATTGACTATCTCGCCGGTCGTCAAAGTGCGACCGCTGATCTTTTGATCCAGCGTCAGGCCCTCGATGAACTCCATCGCGATGAAGGTGGTGTTTTCGGCCTCTCCGATTTCATAAATTGTTGCGACGTTAGGGTGGTTCAACGTGGAGGCCGCTCGCGCCTCGTTTTGAAATCGACGCAGGCGCTCGGAATCTTCGCGAAAGGACTGAGGGAGGAATTTAAGGGCAACCTGACGACCGAGCCGCGTATCCTGGGCGAGGTAGACCTCGCCCATGCCCCCCGCGCCAAGGCGCGACACGAGTGAATACGGGCCGAGCCGTTTCCCCGGGGCGAAGCTGGATTCTGGTTGTTCCATGATTTCTAGGCCCCCTCTTTGAAAAATCTGTGTAATCTGTGGATAATACGCGTTTTCGTAAAGCGTATCTCGCCATTATCTGGACAATCAGAAAGGAATTTTCCCAAGTGGAACTATCGCTAAAACTGCGCCGTGCAGCAATAGCCCTTGCGGCTATCGTCATAACCCTAGCCTGCGGGCTGCCCGCTTACGCCCAACATGGCGGTGAAGCGAGTCTCGAGTTGCCAAATCTGGCGGAAGTGACCTTTCTCAACGGAATCAACGGTCACAACCTGCTGCTGTTCGGCATTGTTATCTGTGTTCTCGGCCTCGGATTCGGCCTGGCCATCTACATGAACTTGCAGAAGATGCCGGTGCATCGCGCTATGCGCGAGATCTCGGAGCTGATTTACGAGACCTGCAAAACCTATCTGATCACACAAGGCAAATTCATTCTGCTTCTCGAAGCGTTCATCGCGGTGATCATCGTGCTCTACTTCGGCGTGCTCTCCGGCTTCGAGCCTTTCCGCGTCGGCATCATCCTGTTGTTCAGTTTAATTGGTATCGCCGGCAGTTACGGCGTGGCTTGGTTCGGCATTCGCGTCAATACGTTCGCCAACTCGCGGACGGCGTTTGCCAGTCTCCAGGGCAAACCGTTTCCGCTCTACGCGATCCCGCTCAAGGCTGGCATGAGCATCGGCATGATGTTGATCAGCGTCGAGTTGCTGATCATGTTGTGCATTCTGTTGTTCATTCCGGGCAGTTACGCTGGTCCGTGTTTTATCGGGTTTGCAATTGGTGAGTCGCTTGGCGCCGCTGCATTGCGTATCGCGGGCGGCATCTTCACGAAGATCGCCGACATCGGTTCCGACCTGATGAAGATCGTCTTCAAGATCAAGGAAGACGACGCGCGCAATCCCGGCGTCATTGCCGACTGTACCGGTGACAACGCAGGCGACTCGGTTGGACCAAGCGCGGACGGTTTCGAGACCTACGGAGTAACGGGCGTCGCGCTGATCACATTTATCCTGCTCGGCGTCACGAATCCGCGCGTCCAGGTGCAGTTGCTGGTTTGGATCTTCATCATGCGCGTCATGATGATCGTTGCCAGTGCGCTTTCTTACTTTGTCAACGACGCCATCGCTAAGGCCCGTTACAAAAACGCTGACCGGATGAACTTTGAAGCACCGCTGACGTCGCTCGTTTGGATCACGTCGATTGTCTCGGTGGTGATCACGTTCATAGTCTCGTGGTTGACGATTCCGGAGTTGGCTGGAAACACCACACTCTGGTGGAAACTGGCGGTTATCATCTCGTGCGGCACACTCGCCGGCGCGATCATTCCTGAGCTAGTCAAGGTATTCACTTCCACAGCATCGCGTCACGTGCAGGAAGTGGTTACTTCTTCACGTGAGGGTGGGCCGTCGCTGAACATTCTTTCCGGTCTGGTCGCCGGAAACTTTTCGGGTTATTGGCTGGGCATCAGCATCGTCGGCTTAATGGCGATTGCGTACTTCTTTACGACCCTCGGTGCGACGGAAGGCCTGGGTCTCGGCGCGTTGATGGTCGCTGAGGTCGCAGCCCCCGTGTTTGGTTTCGGCCTTGTGGCGTTTGGGTTCCTCGGTATGGGTCCGGTGACGATCGCCGTCGACTCTTATGGTCCGGTGACTGACAACGCCCAGTCGGTCTATGAACTCTCGCTGATCGAGCAAATCCCTGACGTTACAAGCGAGGTCAAGAAGGAATTCGGCGTCGACGTGAACTTCGAACGGGCCAAGCACCTGCTTGAAGAGAACGACGGCGCGGGCAATACGTTCAAGGCAACGGCGAAACCGGTGTTGATAGGGACAGCCGTGGTCGGCGCGACGACGATGATCTTCTCGATCATCATGGCGCTTACCGAAGGGTTGCGTATCAACACCGAAAGCCTCTCGTTGTTGCACGCTCCGTTTGTGCTCGGATTGATCACGGGCGGCGCGGTTATTTACTGGTTCACAGGCGCTTCGATCCAGGCCGTCACCACGGGTGCGTATCGCGCGGTCGAGTTCATCAAGGCAAACATCCGACTCGAAGGCGTCGAAAAGGCCTCAGTGGAGGACAGTAAGAAGGTCGTGCACATCTGCACGCAGTACGCGCAGAAAGGTATGTTCAATATCTTTCTGACCGTGTTCTTCTCGACGTTGGCGTTCGCGTTTGTCGAACCGTTCTTCTTTATCGGTTACCTAATTTCGATTGCGGTGTTTGGTCTGTACCAGGCGATCTTCATGGCCAATGCCGGCGGCGCGTGGGACAACGCGAAGAAAGTCGTCGAAGTTGATTTGAAGATGAAGGGCACCCCGCTTCACGATGCGACGGTCGTAGGCGACACGGTTGGCGATCCCTTCAAGGACACGTCGTCCGTGGCGATGAACCCGGTGATCAAGTTCACGACATTGTTTGGCTTGCTCGCGGTGGAGCTCGCGGTTAGTTTGACTGCGCGCAACGCCGCCGATCCGACGCTGACACGCATTCTGGCTTTAGTGTTTTTCCTCGTGTCAGTATTCTTCGTCTGGCGCTCGTTCCACGGAATGCGCATTGGAACGATGGCTATGGAGCCAAGACCCGCTGAGCGCGAAGTAGTGAAGTCTGCGGCAGGAGATTAAAAAGAGAACTTGGTACTTTGTACTTTGTACGCAAGCGGAGGGTTCGAGATAAAGCTAAACGAGCTCAAACGAAACAAAGCACAAAGCACTAAGTACTAAGATCAAAACAAATCATGAACCACACGCTAACAACCGACACTCTTATAGGAACTGCTCTTGCGCCGCTAGACTGGACGCGATCTTTCGGACTCGTGATCGTTTTCAGTTTGTTCATCGCTGCCTGCGCGCAGTTTGTAATTCCAATTGGCGCAGTGCCGATTACGGGGCAGACGTTCGCCGTGTTGCTCACGGGCGCTCTGCTTGGATCGCGTTTGGGTGCCGCGGCGGTGATTGCTTACTTGATCGAAGGCGCAGTCGGGTTGCCGTTTTTCGCCGGTGGCGGAAGCGGGATCGTCCGCTTCATGGGACCAACCGGTGGCTATCTGATCGCGTTTCCCGCAGCCGCGTTCGTCACCGGGGCGTTTGCGGAGTTTGGTTGGGACAAGCGCTACCACACAGCGGTGGTTGCGATGGCGATTGGCTCCCTGGTGATTTTGATGACCGGCTGGGCCTGGTACACGATCATCACGAACACTCCGGCGGACGTTAGTTTTAAGCTCGCAGTGCTGCGTTTCATTCCCGGCGACATTATCAAGATCGCGCTCGCGGCTGCAGTGTTGCCAACCGGTTGGGCGCTGCTGAAACGAAAGGCCTCGGGCGACAGCGATAAGTAAGATCCGTGTTCTACACACTCAAGGTCCGTTCTCATGATCGCGAAGAGCTCGTCGAGTTCACGGACCTTGTCAACGAAAAACTACGAGAGTCGGGCGTGAAGGACGGCATCGTCGTCCTTTACGTCCAACACACCACCGCCGGACTAACCGTCAACGAAAATGCCGACCCAGACGTGCCGCGCGACATGCTGCACGCGCTCCGCACGTTGATTCCTCAACATGGTATGGGCTTTCGTCACGGCGAAGAGAACTCCGACGCGCATATCAAAGCGAGTTTGACTGGTCCATCCGTAACCATCCCTTTCAAAGACGGAAAGCTTCTGCTCGGTCGCTGGCAG
>Ga0209486_10000203_pt1 | contig 28190 bp, 27 predicted proteins | sample NCCompost_FD_187518 | JGI IMG/M metagenome (GOLD analysis project Ga0209486, IMG submission 187518) | Agricultural soil microbial communities from Utah to study Nitrogen management - NC Compost (SPAdes) (version 2) | ecosystem: Environmental > Terrestrial > Soil > Agricultural land | place...
GTGCTTTGTGCTTTGTGGTTTGTGCTTTGTTAACTTGCTTATGAGCTTAGCGTCATGAACAACGAGCAGGAATTGCAAAGAACAAAACACAACGAACAAAGCACAAACCACTCGGGCTATGTCGCTTTAATTGGGCGACCTAATGCTGGTAAATCAACTCTGCTGAATCGATTGGTCGGTCAGAAGATCGCTGCCGTCTCCGATAAACCACAAACCACTCGCTTTCGCATTCAGGGAATCTTGACGAAACCGCAGGGCCAGGTCGTGTTCGTCGACACACCAGGTGTGCATCAACCCGGTTACGAACTGAACCGCCGGATGATGGCTGCCGTCCAGGATGCACTGCTCGGCGTCGATCTCGTGGCACTGATTCGCGACGCGTCGGCGTCGACTGGAAACGGCGATCGCTTCGTCCTCGACCTCGTCAAGCGTTCCGAAAAACCCGCGCTGCTTCTGCTGAACAAGATCGACAAGCTGGAAGACAAGGCGGAGTTGCTGCCGCTGATTGACTGGTATCGCGACCAGTACGAATGGCGCGAGATCATCCCGATTTCCGCGCTCAAGGATGAGATGACGGATGTTTTCCTTGACAGCGTCTTGCGTCATCTGCCGGAAGGCGAGCCTATCTTCTCGGAAGACGAATTGACCGATCAGTCATTGCGAGTGTTAGTGGCGGAGATCGTGCGCGAGAAAGTCTTGCGCGCTACGGGGGATGAAATCCCTTACGTGACTGCCGTAGTTACTGAGCGTTTCGAAGAAGTGCGCGAAGACTTTGCAAGAATTCATTGCCTCATAGTCGTCGAAAGGACTTCGCAAAAGAAGATCGTCATCGGCAAGGGCGCCAGCCGCTTGAAAGAGATCGGGATCGCGGCCCGTCGCGATATCGAGGCATTGTTGAACCATCGCGTACACCTCGAACTGTTTGTGAAAGTGGAAGAGGATTGGCGCAACGACGCGCGGCTACTTGATGAGTACGGATTAGGATGAACTGGCAAGCGCTGGATGTGGAAATCGAATCGCAGGCGCGCGAAGCGGTTGAGTATGCGTTGATGGAAGCAGGCGCGCTGGGTACCGAGACTACTGATACAAAAGTAACCGCCTATTTCACAGAAATACCGGATCGTGAATCTGTTAGAACTGAGTTATTTGAAGCGCTGCGCATTTATGATCTTCCGTCGTCGTCCGTGCGCGACATGAGCTTGCGCGAGGTCGTGAATCGCGATTGGCTCGCCGAGTGGAAGAAGAACTGGCAGCCGGTCGAGGTCGGGCGCTTCGTTATCGCGCCGCCATGGACCGAGATCAGCGACGCGCCGGATCGCATTGTTATCCGAATCGAGCCGGGAATGGCTTTTGGTACCGGAACTCATGAGACGACGCGTCTGTGTCTGGATGCGATTCAGAAACACTTTGCGGGCGGTAGTTTTCTCGACGTTGGCACCGGAACCGGGATACTCGCAATCGCGGCGGCGAAGATGTTTCCTGGTGCACGCATCGATGCCTGCGATACAGACACCGAGGCCGTCGAGATCGCACGTCAGAATGCAAAGTCAAATGGCGTCGATAACATTGAATTTCGAACCGGATCGATCGAGGAAACTACTCCGTCGGCTGATCTGGTCTGCGCTAATCTGACCGCTGATGTAATATTACAACTCCTCCCCGCTTTGATCGGTGTTACCTGCGGGAAACTAATCTTGTCCGGCATTCTCGAAACACAGATCGAACCGATCGTCAGTGTGCTGGGTGAAGTCGAGATAATGCAGGATGGTGAGTGGGTGGCGATCGTAGTTTAAAAAATGACTCGTCGCAGGTTCTTCGCGCCGCCGAGCGCGTTCAACTTTAGCAAGCGCATCGTTACGCTGAGCGCGGAAGAGGCGCGTCACTTGCGCGAGGTGCTGCGGTTGAAAACGGGTGACGAGGTGCAGGTGTTTGACGGAGCGGGCGGAGAATTTCGTGCGGTTGTCTCGCAGGCGCGACGCGAGTTTGCCGAACTCGAGATCGGTGACCGGATTGAATCGCCCAAGCCCGAGTCGCCGTTGCAACTGACGCTCGCGGTCGCATTGTTGAAAGGTGAGAAGTTTGATCTGGTCGTTCAGAAAGGAACGGAACTCGGCGTTAATCGTTTTATCCCGCTCGTCACTCGTTATGCGGACATTCGGTTGCGCGACGATGCTGACGCAATGAAGCGCGTCGCACGTTGGCAGCGCATAGCTCTCGAGTCGACGAAGCAATGTGGTAGGTCGGTTGTGCCTGAGGTAGAAGGACCAATGTTGTTCGGCGCATTGATTGGTAAAAAAGACCGATTTTTGATGTTTTCGGAACGAGACGGTCAATCGCTAAACACCGATCTGAAACTCGACAACCTTACTGCCATTGTGGGATCGGAAGGCGGGTGGTCCGATGAAGAATTGGATCAAGCACGGGCGGCGAATGTGTCGATCGTGACTTTGGGCGGCCGCGTTCTCCGGGCGGAAACTGCCGCGATCGCCACCGCGGTGTTATTGCAGCACTTGTATGGCGATTTAAAGTAGCTCAAAATGGTCGGGAACAAAGGATGCTCGAGGGTCGTTTGACTCGGCAAAACCACTTATGACCAAAGAAGAAGCAGTTCAGAAGGCTCGAAACGATCTGGCGCAGCGGCTGAAAACCGACGCCTCGAAGATCAGCGAGCAGTCCGTCGAAGACGACGATTTTCCCGATATGGCGCTCGGCGCCGGTGAAGACGACGAGATGAGCGGCCAGATGATCTCGCGCGGGTGGCGCATACGCCTCACCGCTGATGGCCGCCCCTACGAATACCGCGCCGACAAAAACCAGCTTCGCCTTTATAAATACAAAGGGAAGAACTACCGGATTTAGAGCTTTGTGCTTTGTTCCTTTGATAGTTCATTGTCAGTAGTCGTCGGTCAGTTGCTAGTTCCGAGAATCGACGGACTTACCACTGACCACTGACAATGAACTCAGTACAAAGAAACAGGCACTACCAGAGGTAAGACCATGAACCGCAACAATTTCCTGATCCACGCGGCGCTCGCAATCGTCCTCATTCTTGTCGCTGCCTTCGCCGGCCAGCTCAACCGCTGGCGGAAGCATTGGAAGTCGCAGATGCGCATCGTTCCTGCCGAGGAGAAAAAACGTCCTCAGACTTCTGAGGAGATTGCAATCGCGGAGGCGCATGCCCATAGCAGGCCGGAAGTGCTGGTCAAATTCAAGAGCGGTGTGAGTCGTGCAACTCTTGATACGCTGAGCGACCGATTTAACGATCGCGTGGAAGACCTGATTGAGAACGCACCCGGCTGGGCCGCCATCGACGACTTGGACGATGCGAGTCCCGCTGAGACCGTGCTCCAATATCGAGCGCTTCCCGAAGTGGAATACGCAGAAGAGAACTCCGAGATTAACCTTATCAGTGCGGTCGACAGCTCGATCGTGCCAATCTTTCCTCATGACCCGCAGTTTATTGAGCAGTGGGCTCTCGCGAACTCCGGTCAACGAGGCGGGAAAGAAGGCGCCGACATCAGTGCTCCGCTCGCTTGGGCCGCCACGACTGGCAGCGAGGACGTTGTCGTCGCCGTGCTGGACACCGGCGTCGATTACAAACACGAAGATCTGAAGCCGAACATGTGGACCAGGCCCGCAAGTGTGGAAGCCTATCAGGACGCCGAGCTTGGCAGCTTTGACGACACATTCGGTTTCAACGCAATCGAAAACGCTGCGGATCCGATGGACGACAACGGACACGGCACGCATTGCGCCGGCATTATCGGGGCTGAAGGTGAAAACGATATTGGTATCGCGGGCGTGAACTGGAAAGTCCGCATCATGCCGCTGAAGTTTATGAACGCTGGTGGTTCCGGCACGATGAAGGACGCGATCGAATCGATTAACTACGCAATCAATCGCCGGAAGGCGGGTGTGAACGTACGGATCATTAGCGCGAGCTGGGGCTCGACGATGCGGTCGCGCGCGCTTGAAGACGTCATTCGCAAGGCATACGAAAACGATATTCTTTTCGTAGCGGCAGCCGGGAATTCAAGCGTGAACAACGATCGTACGCCGCACTTTCCGTCGAGCTACAACGTGCCGAATGTTGTGAGTGTGGCCGCGCTCGATCGGAATGACGAGTTGGCTAAGTTCTCGAATTGGGGTGCGAAGAGCGTGGCTATTGGCGCGCCTGGTGTCGACATACTCAGCACGTGGCTGGGGAATGCTTACGAAGAGAAGTCAGGAACGTCTATGGCAACGCCAGTCGTTTCTGGAGTGGCAGCGCTGATCGTCGCACAGCAGCCGAGCATGTCAGTCGACGACCTTCGTAAAAAACTACTGGCCTCAACCGACCCGATCGTCGCGTTAAAAGGTAAGACCGTTACAGGTGGACGGATCAACGCAGCGAAAGCCTTGGAATAACAATTGAGCTTGTGTTTTGTACTTGGGTTCCACAGCAACCCAGGAACTGATGAAACAGAGAACAAAGTACAAAGTACAAAGTACAAAACTCTAGGATCGTTCAGGGCTGGGTCAACTTCTTTTTGCCTTCGAGCGCTTCGCGATAGGCGCCACCGCGCACGTCGCCCAACTTAATAGCCTCATCAAACGACTTCATCGCCTCGGCTGTGTTGTCGAGGAACGCGTTGATGCGTCCCATCGACTCGTGCGCGCGCGAGAGGATCGCTTTATCAGTTTCCGTTGAAGCGGCAGCAATCGCCAACCGGTATTGGCCCAACGCGCGATTCAAGCGCTGCGCCTGGATCTCTTCGTCAGTCGCGTCCATGGCTGCGAGACTCGCAGCCTGGCCCAGGGCAAAAAATATCCGCGGCTCACCTGGATAGTTCGCAAGCATCTCCTTCAGCCGCGCTTCTGCGTCGTTGTAGTCTTTCCGCCGCATGGTTTCTTCAACGGCGGCGAGGTCTTTCACCAACGCCGCATCACGCCCAGTCGGCGCTTCAACGCTCGTACTCTCTGCCGCCTTGCGCGACGCGAGCCGCGCCTGACGAGCAGCGTTTGCTCGTTGCACAGTCTCGGCATATTCGGAAGGACGACGGATCTCACGCACGGGATCGAACGAAGCAATCATGTCAGGAAAGAAGTTTGCCAGATCGAACCCGGCGCTCTCGATCCCCTTCAATTGATCGGCAAAGAAGAACGCGAGCACCGCACCGCGCTCATACTCTTCAGCAAGCCGAGCCACGGTCTCGTCCTGGATCGCCTTGATTTCGATCTGTGAGTTTTTCGTAATCGCTGCACGATCAGCATCGGTCTTCGCAGCAGCGAGTAGGGCGCGATTAGATCGCCCAAGCTCCTCAAGCCCGCGCATTTCAACGTAGCGCGCATCTGCTGCCGCAACCAGTGAACGCCCAGCGCTTAGAAACACGTCCGGACTCACCTGCGCGCCCGCTTTCTGCCGTTCACTCAAGATCTGCTTGATTGCGTCGCGACGCAGCGCAACGTCTCTATTGAATCGCAGCACCAGACCGTCAATCACATATTGCAAATACGCGCGCCTCAACTCCGACGAAGCCGGATCAGTCCCCTCTGGAACGATGGCGTAGTAATCGTCGCTGATGATGCGAAAGTTGATCGCGCCTCGTGGCGTCAGGAGATCCGGCAGGATTAGAAAACGCCGGTCTTTAGTGCGGAAGGTGTACCTTTTTTGTTCCTTGTCTTTCTTCGTCGTCGGCGCTTTAACCTCAACTCGTTCTGACGACGTCGTGATCGGCCGCGTGTGTAGATAAGTTAATAGACTACGGACCATCTCGGTCGCCGGCGCACGCAATCGATCGCCTTCTGCCTGGTAAGCACGAACGTACTCGACCATGTGATCGTCAATTCCCGAGCGACGATAGAACTCCTGAACCAACGGCGCGAAGTCGAGCACCTCTAAAAGTCCGGACGGCATGTCGTTGTCGCGCGCCGGCGCTTCGAGAGCTGGCAGCGGACCTAGCGCAAGCGCCAAAGAAACGAAACGTGCCGCCTGGTCTGCCGCGGTCGCAGGCGCAGGCAGGCGGTTGCGTTCGTAAAAGGTCTTCATGCGGGCGCGCAAGTCAGGATCGAGATTTGCCAGGTCTTTGCGCACTTTGGCACGAAAACCAGTGGCTTCGCGGCCTGGAGGCACCGGATCGAATCCGGCCGCTTCCAACGCCGCCATCACGACGATCAGTCGCTGGTCCGCCTGGAAATCGACGCCGTACTCAGAAATTTCGAATGTTGCGCCCTGTCGCTGTTGCACTGGTTGTGACAACGCAACACCGCAGGCAAAGACCAAAATCAAACCAGCAAATGGATACTGCTTCATGACACTGCTTTATTCCGTCTTAATTGATTCTTCCGCAAGGCCCATAATGTTATCGGATAAGCAAGTAGTGAACAAACCACCGACAGGATCATCGCACCGATTGCAAAGGGCCAGACGATGTTGTTCCAACTCTGCCGAAACAGGCGGCGATAATAGTCGCCGGAGAAAAGATGCGGGTCCCTCAGAAGTGCGATGCCTTCGTCGGGGATTGCGAGGGGTCGTCCGAGAAAAAAGGCGCCTACCGCGTACGAAACAATGATGATCGGAACCAACGTCAAAATCGGGTTATTAATAAACGTACCCGTGTAAATTGCGATTTTGTTGAAACGAAAGGCAAACGCGATCAGCGTGGCCATGATCGTGTGCAGGCCGAGAAACGGGGAGAAGGCGATGAAAACACCGATTGAAAAAGCAAGCGCCGTCCGCTCGGGTGGATCGTCGATCGCAAGCAGACGGCGAAATGCGGCACGGAACATTTGGGTGGAACTTGTGTCGCTGGCGTTGGTCTTTGGTCCTGGGTACTTGGTTCTTCGTACTTGGTTTGAAATGCTAAGTACAGAGCACTAAGTACAAAGCACAAAGACCTAAGGCCAAAGACCTAAGTCCTCCTACTGAAAGCTCTTTAATGCCTCCCCTTCGTCCTCATAAGAGTCAAAAACGGTAAGCAGTTTCGTTATCACCAGCAGGTTCTGAATTCTGTCGGTAAGGTTCAACAGCTTAAGCTGCCCGCCCTGCCTAGTGACAGTCGTGTAGTTCGCGATCAATTCACCGATGCCGCTCGAGTCGACGTAACTGACACCGGCAAGATTGAGCAAGATCTTCTTCTTGCCGCCAGCGGACAGGTTTCGGATCGCATCACGCAGGGCAATACTGCCTTCGCCGATACGCACCTCGCCGTTCATGTCGAGAATGGTGACATCGCCGGCTTGTCGTTCTTTTACGTCGAGCTCAGCCATGGTAGTTCTCCATTCGGTGTTAGTAGGTTAAAGATCTGGAATCCGGTCGATCACTTAAAGCTGTTAAGGGCGTCTGCTTCGTTCTCGTAAACGTCAAACACCGTCAGAAGCTTCGTGATCGTCAGCAGGTCCTGGAGTTTCTGCGTCAGGTTCAGGAGCTTCAGTTGGCCACCTTCTTTATTGATCGCGGTGTAACTGGAGACGAGTTCGCCAATGCCGCTGGAATCGATATAGCCTACGCCGCCGAGGTTCAGAAGAATTCGTTTCTTGCCTTCTTCAAGAAGGCGACGGACGGCAGTGCGCAGCGCGACACTTCCTTCGCCGATGGTGATTTTTCCGGACATGTCAAGGACGGTTACATCTCCGGCTTGACGCTCGTTGATATTCAACTCAGCCATTTCAGGAATCTCCTTTATGCAATTGCGGATTACGTCGCTTGAGCATGCGGACTGTTGTACCACCTCCGGGCCTGATCAACCAGTCAACCTCGTCCATAAAACTGCGCATGAAAAAGATGCCGCGCCCGGAGGCTTTTAGAATGTTTTCGTCGGCAGTTGGATCAGGCACAGCTTCCGGATTGAAACCCGTGCCCTGATCGTGCACGCTGATTTCGACAGCGTCTGGCGAGCTTTTCAGAGAAACGTCTACGGTTTTGTTCTCATCCTGGCGATTACCATGGACGACAGCGTTAGTCACGGCCTCGCGTACTGCCATGTCGATTCCAAACGCAGCGTCTTCAGTGATGCCTGAGCGGCTTAAGAACTCAGCTACCGCGGCAGCCGCGGTGGCAACCGTGTCGATGCGGCTGGGTAAACTTAGCTCGGTCGTCTCTGCTGTCACTTTTTAGAAGTCCGACGGTGTAACATGGTGGGTGTCTAACTGTCAAGAAAACAGCAGACTTTGTAGTGTCTTGTTTGCCGGTCTTCCTGCGACCTACTCGTCTCTTCCGTTCTCCGCGTTTAGGATTGCGGTTATACAGAGGGTGCGAGATAACGGTTCCGATTTAAGACACCACCTCAGACTTCGAGGGAACACCGTACGCGGATCTCAAACGATAAAACCAAGTCCCTTCAGCTCGCGATCCAACTCTTCCATGTCGAGAGGCTTGCTGAGGTAGCTGTTGCAGCCGATTTCCAGTGCGGCTTCTTTCATGCCATACACGTCAAATGCGGTGATAGCAACGATCGGAACTTGCTCGCCGGGAGCTTCGAGTTTGCGGATCTCTTTTATCGTCTCCAATCCATCGATGACAGGCATGTTCAGATCGACGACGATGAGACTGGGGCGAGTTTGGTGAACGACTTCGAGCGCTTCTTCGCCGTCTTCGGCTTCGATTACGCTAAAATTTTTCAGTTCGAACGCCCGCTTGAGCATAATGCGAGTGTCGCGTGAGTCCTCCGCTATCAAAACGGTCGGATAGATCGCAGTCGAGACAGAATTCCACATGGGGTTGAATCACCTTGTACCGGGAGAAAAGGGGAATACTGACCTTCCGAAGGATCGACAAACAGGGGATGTCGTAACTTATAGCACAATCACCATCACATATCCTCTGTTCGGCTTCGCGGTGTGATTGCGTACTGATTGTAACTTTGTGTCGAAAATGAATTTAACTGCCACTCGGAAATTAAAAGGGCGAATAACGCTTCCTGGCGACAAGTCGATATCGCATCGGGTGGCGCTGATCGGGGCACTGGCGTCCGGTGGTTCCGAGATCTCGAATTTTTCCACTGCGCAGGATTGTGCCTCGACGCTGGGGTGTCTTAAACAACTTGGCGTTTCCATTCAACTTCAGGATGGCCTTCTTCGCTTTGCCGGCGGCGAAAAGCTCACAGCACCGAGAGAGCCGTTGGATTGCGGAAACAGCGGTTCGACGATGCGCATCCTCGCTGGAGTTTTGGCGGGTCACAACTTTGCCGCCGAACTCGTAGGCGACGAGTCGCTGAGTTCCCGGCCGATGCGACGCATCATCGAACCCCTGGAGATCATGGGCGCACGGATCGAATCAAACGATGGAAAGCCGCCACTAAAAATCGTGGGTTCCGATCGTCTAAACCCGATCACTTACCAGCTTCCAGTCGCAAGCGCGCAAGTAAAATCAGCGATTCTTTTCGCGGCGCTTTTCGCGAACGGACGCACCACTGTCATCGAGAAATCGACTTCGCGCGATCATACAGAGCGACTCTTCAACGGTTTTGGCGTGCCGATCGCCACCAGCAGCGATCTTTCGATCACGATCGACGGCCCGGCGCGCTTTACCGGCGGCGCGATCACTATCCCCGGCGACATTTCTTCCGCGGCATATTTCATCGCCGCCGCCATGCTTTTGCCTAACTCTGAATTGACCATCGAAGCAGTCGGCTTGAACCCAACGCGCGCGGCTTTTCTTACAGTGTTCCGTTCCTGGGGCGCGCAAATCACCACGACCGACTTACGCAGCGAAAGCAACGAGCCCATCGGAACGATCAACGTTAACGGTGGTTTGCGACTCGCTGCGCGCGAGGAAGATCGCGTTTTGTCTGGTTTAATGATTCCATCACTGATTGACGAACTACCGTTGCTGGCCGTCGTCGGGACGCAACTGCGCGGCGGCATTCAGATCCGCGATGCCGAGGAGTTGCGACTCAAAGAAAGTGACCGGCTGCAAGCCACGGCCACCAACCTGCGCGCAATGGGAGCAAACGTTGAGGAGTTTGACGACGGACTTGCTGTGTCGGGACCAACCCAACTCCGCGGCGCCGCGATCGAGTCGTATGGCGACCATCGAATCGCCATGGCCTTCTCAGTTGCCGCGTTGTTTGCCGAAGGCGAAACGGAAATCAAAAACTCAGAATGCGTCGCGGTCTCTTTTCCGGAGTTTTTCGAACTCTTAAACAGTCTCGCTGAGAGGTAATACACTGCAACCATCTGGACCAATCGTCGTCACCGGCTTTATGGGCTGCGGCAAAACAAGAGTCGCACGCGAGCTGGCGCGACAACTCGACGTTTTCATGGTCGATCTCGACGATCAGGTCACGAAGCGCGTTGGACGATCTCCCGCGCAATTGATCGTCGCAGAAGGCGAACCAAAATTCCGTGTCATAGAGACTGACACACTTCGCCATGTGCTACAGATCGGGGAGGCAAAAGTGATCGCCCTTGGCGGCGGCGCCTGGATCCAGCAAGCAAACCGGCGGCTGCTCGATCAGTTTAGTTGCCTGAGTGTCTGGTTGGACGCGCCGTTCGAGATGTGTTGGACCAGAATAAGCGCCTCACAGGAAGATAGACCGCTCGCCAAGACGCGAGACCAGGCGTTGGCCCTCTATCAACAACGGCGTCCCGTGTATGAATTGGCGAAGATTCACATAGCGATTTGTGACGACGATTCTGAAGACTTAATTTCGCGGGTAGTTACTTCAATTTCTTAAACACGAACGACATGGCTTTGCTTCCCTCACCGGCATCGATACTCGCCGTCAACCCGCCGTCAGTCTTGCGGTAGATGATTCGTTTCGGAAAGTCGTGTTGTGGGTTTTCGAAGACGGCTTCCGTTGTCGAGGCACGCGTGAGTTTGAAATCTGTGCCGGGACAACGGGCCTTCGGATGCGCGACGTAGTAAATGCCATCGGCGCGTTGTTCGATGCGCAAGTACTCGAACTCAACGGTCTTGTCGCCAGCGATAGTCCGACTGACGCCCATCATCGATTCGCCTGCGGCGGCGGTCCAGTGTTCCTCAATTTGGCTGCGACCACCGGGAGCTGTTTGCCAGTCACCTGCGATCCACGAGAGGTCCGCAATTGTCGGGGTTTGAAAAAACGTAAGCAATAGTAGCGTTGCGATTGATAGTTTTAGCATTCGTTGGGTTCTCCTGGAGGCGCTACTTTATGACGGGTCTACGTTTGTGGTATTGGAAAAATCCGACATCCGTGTCTTACGGGTGAAGGCTTCGGTGAGTGCTCTCCGTTCAGCCACCAGAACAGCGGGTGTCTGACCAGCAAACTGAGCAAAATCGCGAATTAGATGGGCCTGATCGTAGTAACCACACTCGACTGCGATCGATGCCCATGCTGAATCAACACGCTCGACTGCGCGAAAGACCTGTTGAAATCGCAGGATGCGACCCAATAGCTTTGGACCAATGCCGATCTCGCGCAAGAAGAGGCGTTCCAATTGGCGGCTGCTGATGCCCGCTGCGGTCGCAAGATGGTCTACTGAAACGCGACCGGCAGACTTGACTATCCTGGCGGCGAGTTTAATCACCGATGAATCGTATGCGCCGCACAGCAGGCGGGCCATCAACACAGATTCAATTGCTGAGGTCTTTTCCATCAGCGACGACAGATCTTTGCTGACCAACGACAACTCGCGCTCCAACTCGCTGGAAAGACTTCCAAGCTCCACAATTCGATCCGTCACTTCATTCATCGGTACGCGCAGGAAAGGCGCCGTCCCTCCTGGATGAAAACGAATGCCCAACAACTGAACGGTTCCGTTGGGAGAGATAAGAATCGGCCCACTCATCTGGCCCACGACGAAATGTCGTGGTTGAAGTTCGCGTTGATTGTTCTGGTGTTGTGAGAACCGCTCGCCGAAGTTAAGGATCAACTCGATGCAGCCGTCGGGGAGAATTCGTTCCGGCGCTCCACCGCTCGATGGACCATCGCCCTCGAGCGTCCAGATGCACTCAACAAAACGACTTAGCGGCGGTCGTGAAGGAATCTCGGAATAGCGCATTTATAAAGTGCGCCGAAGAATATCACGGATCGATTAACAGGGGTGGCATTGGGAGGCTCGCCACCCCTTCCCCCTTGAAACTTAAAAGACGTATCGCAAGCCGACGACGATGCGCCGGTTGCCTCCGTCCGTGCCCCATTGATTCAGAAAATTATTCGACGTAACTCTGGAATCGGGAATACCGAAGTCTCGAGAGTTTGTGAAGTTGAAGAAGTCAGCACGGAGTTGGAGCCGCTGGTTTTCTCCGATCCGCGTGTTCTTCAAAATTCCGAAATCAATGTTGTTGATTCCGTCGGAGCGCAGCGTATTGCGTCCCACCTTGCCGACTCGTTGCGCTGCCGTGATCGGCGTGAAGAGCGAACGGCCACCAGCCCGAAGTATTTCTTCAACACTCATGCTCGAAAGATCGAGTGTCGTGTTGAGGTTCGGCCTGATCGCGTTTCCGACCAGCGAGGATATGCTGGCCAGGGCCCCCGCTGGATCGGAACCGTTGAGCGGCGTAAACGGCGAACCACTCTGTAACGCGAATTGAGAGTTGATTTGCCAGCCGCCCAGCACGTGGCCCGTAAAGCCCTTCTGATCGCGGAAGTACGGCAACTCGTAAACGAAGTTGCCGGCCAGACGATGCGGACGATCGAAACTCGATCGCGCGCGGTCTGCCCGGCGATTGTACGAGTCTTGCGCGACCGCGATCTCGCCCGACGATACGTTAAAGATCTCAGACATCGTGTCGATGAATGAGCTGTACGTGTAATGAAGTCCGAAACTGAAACCAGCGCTCAGTCGTTTCTCCAAACTCGTTTGTAGCGAGTGATAGATCGACATCCCCGAGTTTGTTCGTAGACGCGTCGGCCCCTGGTTCGGGATCGCGCGGCAGAAGTTGTTCGCCGGACTGGCTTGCGTGCATCCGACCAGCGTTGGATTTGCGTCAACCGACTCGAACAGGCTCGTGCCCTTGGTGCCGACGTAGCCAACACGCATCACCACATCGCGTGTGAACTCGCGCTGCACTTCGAAGCTCAGCGAGTCGTAGACCGGCAAGTGGAAGTCAGCGTCGACGATCGTGCGGTTAACAGTGTTCGGATTGAACGGTGGATTCCCCAACACGCTGAAGGCGTTGGCAATCACACTCGTGTTTTCGCCCGCGAGGTTCGGGACAGTGATTGTGGGGAACGACGATACTGCCGCAACGAACGGAAACGAGCTCCAGATGTTCAGCGCGATGTTTGTGTAGGCGTAGTCGTGCGTGCGCGTGTAGCCACCGCGCAGAACGAGCTTGTCGCCACCGGTGAGCCAGCCCATCACGCCGTCGCTACTCGTTCTTGGGTTCCAGTTGAAACCGATTCGCGGTTGGAAGTTGTTATTGTCGCGACCGGGAACCGGTGTCAACACGAAGCGGGGATCGTTGTTCGCCGCGGCCAGCACCGGTTGATTGAAGTCAACCAGATCCTGAATCGGCTGGCCTGCGTTTTCGTAACGAAGTCCAAGCGTCAAGGTGAGGTTTGGACGAATCTTCCACTCGTCCTGAGCGTAGAAGAAGAAGTCGTGCCAGTCGTTGTGTAGCACCTCGGCCGTGCCGGGCAAGTCTTTGTTGATGTTGGCGCGAGTAGCGAAGTCCTTCACGAGGAAGTCGAGCGTCGCATACTCGAGCAACCCGCGAGTGGTGGGTTTGAAGAGTTGATGGAGTTGGTTGCGGCGAATGTCGACGCCGAATTTCCAAGCGTGATTTCCGGTGGTGTAGGAGATGTTGTCCTGCACCTGGAACGTGTTTCGCACCTGGTTTTGCGGCAGGTTCACGCCGAGTCCGATCGCGGTGCGAGTTGGACCAGCGTTGAAGCCGGCTAAGCCAAGTTCCACCACTTCGATCGACGGAATCAACTGCGAACTCGGATCCAGCGCATTCGTAGCGGACGCGCTGCGTAGAAACGCACCGCGCAGTTCGTTGATCCATCGCGGGCTGAGCACGCTCATAAACTGCAAGTTCACGCCTTGCGTGCGCGCGGGGACAACTGAAGAGAATCCCGGCGGTGTGATTTGTGAAGCAGCAACACCGGGAATACTGCCGAACGCTCCCGAGTCCTGATACAGGTAACGGCCATTGAGACTGTGTGTGTCATTGAAACGATGATCGAGGCGAATCGACGTCTGCCAATCGTCATAGGTCGACGCCTGCGAACCCGTCAGCGATCCGACTGGAACGACAAACGTCTGCCCATTACGTTCGAAGCGAGCGGTCTGATTGAGCGGCGCGGTGGCGGCGGGCAGGAAGTCGAGCAATGCTCTGACTTGCGGCAGATCGCCGGCAGCTTGTTCGAGGATGGCTTTGCCCGCCGCAGTCGGGGCACCATTCAGAGTTTGTCCCACGCCGAGCTGGCGGTCCCACCAGCGCTGCACTGAGAAAAAGAAGAACGTTCGATCTTTGCCGCTGACAAAGGCTGGGCCACCTTCGCCGAACCGCGGCAGATGCAGTGGACCACCAATCGTTCCGCCAAGTTGGTTTTCAATTCGGAACGGCGCCTTGCGGCGAAACTCAGCGGTCGCATTTGGATTACAGAAACCGTTGGCGCCGGCCTTCTGCACATTGCTGCACGCGTTAAGCGCGTTGTCATTGTGAAACCAAAACGCCGATCCGTGATACTGGTTCGAGCCGCTACGCGTGATGGCGTTGAAAACGGCGCTGGAGTTGCGTCCGTACTCCGCAACGAACTGGTTCGTCACCAGTCGCACTTCCTGGATCGCGTCCGGGTTATTCAGCGGGATAGTCGATCCGGCAACTCCGAAGTTGTTGTTGTCCTGACCATCGATCATGAAGTTGTTGGAACGGATGCGGCCGCCGTTGGAGGAAAAGTTTGTGCCTCCCGCGAAGACGCTTTGCCCGGAGTTCAACTGGCTGACACCGGGAGCTGAAAGCGCGACGTTGTAGACGCTGCGCGTGGTTGCGAGCGGCAATTCCGAAAGACGTTTTTCGTCAAAGCGGGTGCCGACCTCCGCGTTTACAGTATTCAGCGCCGAGGCGTTTTCGACGATGTTTACAACTTCCTGCACGGCGCCCGGTTTCATCGTGACATCGACCACGGCGTTTTGGTTTAGCGCGAGAGTAATCCCTGACTGCATGTACTTCGCAAAACCGGCACTTTCAACCGTGATTTCGTAAGCACCAACTGCGACGCCCGCAAAATGATAGCGACCGTCTGCATTCGTTTGCGCGGTACGCGACTCGTTAGTCGAGATGTTGCGTACCGTCACTGTAGCGCCGGTGATGACCGCCTCTTTTTCGTCTCTCACTTCGCCGGAGATCGATCCTGACGTTTGGGCCAGAACCGAAGAGCACAGACAAGCGAGCAGCATTGTCGTCAGCAGCAGAATTCTTGTGGCTTTGAGCATAAGCATTCTCCTTTACTTCTGGATCTTTAATTGGTGACGGCCCGGAGAACGCAGATAAGTTTTGTACTAAAGTGCAAAACTTTGGAGACGAGTTGGGTCGTCAATGCGTAGAGGCAATGAGTATTCCAAGCAGAGCGATCTACTACGGTGGATCGTTAAAAGTGTGGCGGTGCGTGAGTTGAGTTTTTTGAGGTGAGGAGAGTGCAAGTTTTCGCAGGCTGAAAACCTAAAGTTAATTCAAATTCGTGAAATTGCTTGCGGTCGGATATTGCCAGGGCTGGTTATATCACAGCCCTGGGATCGTCGAATGCACGCGAGTCTTAGTTAGGGAGCCGACGCGAAAGCGACGTCAGTAATCAACACACCGCCTGCCAACCTTTCATTAAAGGTGAATTGCACTGTGCGGACAGTGCTGAGATTCACACCGCCAAACGCGCTCAGCGGTATGCGAACGGTATTCAACACCACCTTCGGGACTGGACCAACCGTTCCCGGCGGAAAGAACAGTGCACCGGAAACGTCGCTGACTCGAACTGAAGAAGTGGTACCCGCAAGATCGGTTAGTACCACGCGAAAGTCCTGCGCGAGATCTTCGAGATTGCGCGGGTCGGCAAAGTTCACGCTTACGCGAAACTGAATCGCCTGAAATCCGGAAACGTTTCCGAGTGCAGCTGGAATATCGTTTCTGTAGTTGCCGGTGAAGTTATTCCAACCCGTTCGCAATTGACTCAAACCGCGCAACGGCGAGCGCGCGCTCGGAGTCGTATGCGGCTGACGAGCGTTCGCTTCACCAGGCAGACAAGTGACAGGTTGCGGTGCTTCACCGCCGCACAGATCGTAAGGCGTTAGACCAAGTTGCGTCACGCCACCGCCGAGGTTGTTCAGGGTTAAATTTGTATCGTTCAGCAACCGGTTGACATCGAGTCGCAAGGCCGAAGCATCCGGCGCGTGATAGGAGACAAACAAGTCGTTGGTTTGTGCCGATGCAGGAGGCGGTGCATCGCCTGTCAGGATCGGTATGAACTCGTTCTCGCCGCCAACATACGCACGAAAGAATGCACTCATATAAGCGAGTCCAGTTCCACGCTGCTGTGTTTCAGTCAACCGCCGGTTGCCCCGAACCGTGCCGCAGTGTTTATCGGAACGCCCGCCGGGAACAAACACCTGCCAGTCGTTTGCCGCACCGGGAAACGAACTGGAAGGGGACCAGATGGTGTTGTAGAAATTGTGATTGGCTCCCATTACGAGAACGTGATGTTTAGGCGCCGCATCGCCGGGAACGTTGTAACGAGCGTCGTCATAAAAGTGAACTCCCTGCAAATCGACGACGTCTCCGTCGCAGTAAGGAAGCAACACATTCAGAGCGGCATTGTTTACTACGAACCGATTGAAATCGACCGGAGCGAGCGGGAACACCGCTTTGATTCCATAGGGCGCGCCCAACGAGTCGTTTAGCACGTAATGACGCACGACACCCTCGCCGCCACGCGAGTGGCCCATCGTCCCTATTCGACTCATGTCGAACTTGCCGGTAAATTTGTTTCCAAAGGGCGCGCCACCAGTTGTATTGAACCCGTTGAGGATATCGAGATGTCTTTGGACCAGCTCAGCTCGAGCGAGAGCGCCGAGATCAAAAACGCTGTTGTCGACGGCGTTGACTCCGTTGGCGCTAATCGACACCACGACATAACCGTGGCTCGCAATGACCTGCGAAAAATAATCGTATCCCTGATAACTGGGAATCGGCTGACTGCCTTTTTGGGTGCAGGGCCACTGCAATGATGCGCTCCCACGCTTGAAACAGGTGGCATGCCTGCCGTGCAACAACACAATCACAGGCAAAGGCGTACCTGATAGATTAGTGGGGTAATGAATGGAAGCTCTCAGTTCCACTGGTCCAGGAAAATTACTCGGTTGGAAAGCAGTATCTCCGAAGTTGTATTCTTCGCGGGTCACAGCCGAAGGTCCTGGAGTTCCGGGATCGGGCACTTGGCCCAACGAATTCGCCGTCGCGCTGCTTAGAAGCAAAACCGTGATGCAAAACGCGCGCATGTAGTTATTGGTCCTCGATTTCATTGGTTTCCTCCTTCTCGCTTTAGCTGGATCGGCTGTGGAACCCTTTCGCGAGACTCTTTGTTTTCACCATAAGAAATCGAGACAACGCCCCCTTCGCGGATCAGCGAGCCGTCGAAGGTTATGGCGGTAATTTGCGACAGCGTTTCGTTTTCGATGCCATTGCCGACAATCTGATCGTCAATCCACACGACGGCCGGCAGTGCACGGACCGGGAATGGACCACCGCTCACCGTCACCCGCCAGGCTTTATCAACGACCGATTGCCGGCCCTGAATTTCGACGGTCATGTTTCGCGGCAGTTCGAGTTCTTCAACGCGATAGCCAGTAAGTTGCAGGTCGCCAGTTGGACGAACGGATGTGGCTTCGCTGACGAGCTTGCCTGGTTGCTTCAAGAGTTCTCTCATTTCTTTACTTGAGACGGCGCTTGGATTTCCTTGCGCGAATGCTCCGGAACCACTTGCCATCAGCAGAGGCAACACGACAATCGAGATCGCTACAAAGCGACCTTTGAACCCTTGTTTCATTGGAATCTCCTTGGACGGATCACAAAAAAGAATAGCGTTGTAGGTCTTAAGTGCTAGGGCAGACCTCTGCGCGGAGGCACGCCGGGGGATAATCGACAGTGCGGTAACGAATATATTTGGGAGGTTATTTTCCGGGCTGGACCAGGCCTACCTTAGTAGCAATTCCTGGTAGTGTCAATTGCAATAGTATTCTGATTAAATGATCTCGTCGATTCCAATTACGGCTGGGGAAACCTTCTGCTATGAAGAGACTTCTATTCCGCTCGAGTAGCATGATCGCGCTGGCGGTGCTGCTCTGTCTTTCGGCCTGCAATCAAAGAGAAGATACCGCCCATCTAAGGGAAACAGCTGAACGGGGTGAACGGTCGTACCGGCAGTATCGGACTGGCGATTACGTCACTGCGAAAAGCGCTCTGCTCGATTACATTCAATACCTGGAAGGCAAGTTGGCCGACCCTTCGTTTGTGCACGCTGAATCTTCGAAATCAGACATCATGACGAATTATGCTCGGCTGGCCAGACTAGAACAGAGGTACAATCGGCCGGAGGGTGAGCCTTACATGCAAAAGGCGATCGCGATGTGCCAGCAGTTGAAGATGAAGAGGAATTGCTCCCCCCTGGACCTCGAAGCGCACGTCGACGCGATCGACGCGATGTTCCCGGTCAGATAGATTTGGAGTTCCGCGACTATCAATGTGATTTGCAGCGGCTCTGCCGCATGATGTGCGGCGGGGCTTTGCCCCGCCGTAAACAGAGGAATGAATAAGCTCGTGTCCGGCGGGGCGGAGCCCCGCCTCACATCAGGCGGCGAAGCCGCTCCGCTGGTACGGGCACTCCCTGTTTAGTCACCACATCAGGATCTTTGATGGAATTAAGTCTACCGGAACTTGCGTAGGAAACGCCCGGCAAGTTTGCGCGCCCTGAACGCGCCTCTTTCCACGAAGCGCATGCTGTTGCCTAGACGATCGCCAAAATCTTCATCAACATGAGGCAATTTGAGCGACGCTTCTGGCCCGTGTTTATCCAGACTCTCGCCGTAGTCTTCGGCGTAATCGCGCATCCAAAGTTGCGACCGCTTCATGCCTGCGCGTTCCGCCTCCGCTAGCGCCTGGTTGGCACTCCACCCGTCATGCTTCATGCGATAAATCGCAACGATCATACCCGTGCGATCGACGCCGTCTTTGCAGTGGATAAACACTCGTCCGTTTTCAGGTGCATTAATGAGGTCCAGAATGCGCGCGACTCGCGAGTGCTGAGGCCGGCCCCAATTTGGAAGCGGAACGTTAAAGTAATTCAAACCTAGCGCGCGGACTTCCCTATCTTCCGCTCTCGTGCGATCACTTGCGCCGCGTAGATTGATGACCGTGGTGATGCCCAGCTCGCGAAGTTTGCCGATGCCACTCTCGCGCGGTTGACCGCCGCGAAACAGCTTTTCACTCACTTGCTGAAAACGCGGCAACTCCGTGTAGCCGGTCGCCTCTTGTGCGGAGACGGTTGCGCAAAAAAGTAGTAGCGCAACGGCCAAGCTTGAAACGTTAAGATAAGTTTTAGTTCTTTGCGGCATAGCCGCTGGTATCGAAGACGATGAAGATAAAATTCTGAGCCTGGGTTCTAACACGGGTGACACCTTCAGGTTTGAGACGTCGATCGAATGTATCAACCTCACTTAACGTGGGCGCCGCGTCATTCCCGTTCCACTCCCACGACTTAAAGTCCAACTTTTCGGAGTTGGGTCCTGCGCCCGTAATGACGTAAAACGCTTGACGGGATTCGTCGAACTCGAGGCTGCGAATGCCGGCGCCACCGAATGGCAGCCGGATCGCCCGCTTGCCTTCAACCTCGAGATTCGCAAAAGAGAGCGCCGCTTGCGGATCACGCAGCTTCAACGGAACGATAAGCGCCTGACCTTCGACAACGGGTGACCGCAAACCCAGCAGCAATCTCTTGTTTCGCGGATCCCATGCAATACCTTCAACATTGATCCCGCCGTCATTATATTTCATGTTTTCCATGCCACGGAGTTCGGCCACATTGTCAGCCAGAAATTTTTTAAGCCCGGAAGCCGATTCAGTACCAACAACGCTTTGAGCCGCCGAGTCGTACTTAAAACGTGCCAGTCCAACCAGGTCGGCGCCTTTCGACTTCGACTGCGAACCCACGATATAAAAATAAGCACCGTCACTGGTGATGCCCTCGAGGTCGATAATGCTCGTCGCGATATCGATCGCCTTGATAGCTCCTGTCTGTTTACGGTCGCCATCCAGGCGCATCAGGAAGATCTCGTTCGGTCGGCCGTCGTCAACAAAGAGCACAGCATCTGTGCCGGGCACATGGGCAACGCCCGATGCTTCAAACGTCCCACCGGAGAAGGCGGTAGGTGCAGGCGAGACAGCGGTACGAGGAGAAGCGCCTACAAAAGCCGCGACTAGCAGGGAGACGATGATAGCTGTTAACGCGACAATCGTAGCGAAGCGGATTAGACGCTGGTTTGAAAAATCGATATTTGGCTTCTTCTCTGACATGACTACCATTTAAGCAAACTTAACAAATCTCAGGTAAACGCCCGGTAAATAACCTAAAGCCTTTACGTACAGTCAGTTAGTGTTCGTTATTGGAAGGCTCACGATGAATTTTGTTCCCGCGCCACTCGAATCGTCGAGCTCGATGTCGCCGTCGTGAGCGCGAGCGATCCATCTGGCGATGGCTAATCCTAAACCTGCACCGCCATCTTCCGTTTTAGTCCTCGCTCGATCCGCGCGATAGAAACGTTCAAAGATGTGATGTCGCGCTTCTGCGGAAACCCCCGGGCCGTTATCACTGACCGATAACAGATATTTGCCGTCCGAACCGGCGAGATCCAACGTAACAACTCCGTTGGCAGGCGTGAACTTCACTGCGTTATCGACCAGGTTCAACAGCATCTGCCGAAGCAAATCTTCATCGCCATGAAAGACCGCTTCCGGAACGTTCGTTAGTTCAACTTTTGCGTTTTTATCGGCAGCCAGTACCGAACCAGCGCGCGCGACTTCTTCCAACAGGTCATTCAAGTACAGCGTCCGTTTGCGCAATGGATACCGTCCGGAGTCAGCACGCGCCAGCATAAACATATCGTTCACAATGCGCGACAAACGTCGTGTCTGTTCGGCAACAATCTGAAGCGCTTCGCGATATTCCTGCTCCGTCCGATGCTCTTTCTTCAGCGTTACTCCCGCAGCTGTACTCATTACAGAGAGTGGATTTCGCAATTCGTGCGACGCGTCCGCCATAAACCGCCGTTGCTCTTCAAAGGCCGACTCGAGACGTCCCAGCAAATCGTTGAACGTGGTTGCGAGTTGGCCCAACTCGTCGCGCGGATTAACGACGGGCAATTGTTGATCGAGACTACCGGCGCCGATTTGGCGAGCGCTCCGAGCCATCGCAGTAACCGGCGCAAGGCCCTGGCGAGCAAGAAACCAGCCACCGAATCCGGCCAGCAGCAAAACGACCGGCGTCGAGAAATACAAGATGTCTCGAAGCGACTCCAGTTCGTCCGCTACGGGTGTGAGCGGCTGACTCGCAAGGATGATGTAAGGTGTGCCGGCCGGAGGAACGCTCACTCTACGCACTGCGATACGATGTTCGTCTCGTGTGTTCGCACCCGCTGAAACCGTGTAGAGATAGATATCGGTGTCCGGTATGGCGGCGCTCTCCGGCAGTTGAATTTGCAGCTCTTCTTCACCCTCATGAGTCGCGAGAAGTCGTCCGCTGCCGTCAAAAATCATCATCCCCTGTTGCGGGTGCGACAACTCGGCGGCAGTGCTTTGTGCGGCGCTTTGCGGTGATTGTCCTTCCTGCGTGTCGTGACTAAGCGAAGTGATCGAGATCTCAATTGTGGAAGCCAAGGCCTGGTCCACGCGGCGGTGTAATGCACGTGAAAGCAGCACATAAACGGCGACACCGAAAAGAACAAGTATCAGTGCCAGCGCGCTGACGTACCACAGTGTAAGGCGTCCTCTGACTGTGTTAATCATCGACGTCCGTGCCCTTCGTTGCGAGCATATACCCTTCACCACGCCGCGTATGGATCAGCTTCAGTGCATGACCTTCATCCACTTTGCGACGCAACCTTTGAATGAAGACTTCGATGACTTTCGAGAACGGATCGTATGATTCGTCCCACACGTGCTCCGAAATATCCGCACGACTCACTACCTCGCCGGCGCGCCGCGCAAGATACTCGAGCAACGCGTACTCTTTCGCGGTCAGATCGATCGTCTGACCCGCGCGTGTAACGCGACGCCCACGCGTGTCGACAGACAGATTGCCTGCCGTAATAACCTCCGGGTACAAGGCGGGCTTGCGCCGCAGCAACGCTCTTACGCGAGCTAGTAATTCGTCAAAATCGAATGGCTTCGGAAGATAGTCGTCGGCGCCGGAATCAAGTCCTTCCACTCTGTCTTCAACTGCATCTCGTGCAGTGAGCATCAGGACGGGAGCAGTTAAGTCATTCGATCGCAGTTCACGACAGACCGTGAAGCCATCCTTTCCCGGAAGTACAACGTCAAGAATAATGAGATCGTAATCATTGACGAAGGCTTGCGCGAGTGCACTTTCACCATCGGCCGCCATATCCACGGCGTAAGCCTCTTCGCGCAGCCCCTTGGCGAGCATCGCGGCAGCGCTCGGCTCGTCCTCAACCAGAAGAATTCGCATTTCGCCTTTTCCTAACCGAATCATATAACGTTTATTCACGAATCGGTGTTGCCATTGAACTCCCTGGTCGCGGGTTGTAGAATCAGATTACGAAAAGGGGAGTAGGTCACCTGCCTTTGTGGTCCGGTGCAGCCGTCAACACGGCGCCAACGTAAGGCGCCCGGCGCATCGGGTAGGGCAAAACGAATCAGCTCCACGACCAAGACCTTTGCGGCTGAAGAGGCGCGAAAGGTCTTTTTTTTCGCGACGTTCACGTGTGAACTTAGTAATGCGCGAAAGGATCGGTTGGTGACCAATTTCCATGAAAGATATCGACAACAAGTCCAGCACGAGCTGGCATACCTTAACCGTAGAAGAAATTTTTGAACGTCTGGCGTCCGGACCGAGTGGTCTGACTGCTGACGAGGCGGCAAAGCGGCTCCAGACACATGGACCAAACGAACTTCAGGCGCGGTCTCACATCTCGCCGTGGTCCATCCTGCTCGAACAGTTCAAAAATGTTCTGATCATCATCCTGCTGTTGGCGACGGCGCTCTCCGCGTTCCTCGGACATGGAGTCGAGGCGATCGCGATCACGGCAATCGTGCTTTTCGCGGTCATCCTTGGCTTCATTCAGGAATATCGCGCCGAACGCGCCATTGAAGCCCTACGCGAACTAGCGGCGCCTGCTGCAACTGTAATCCGCGACGGACGTGAGGAACGAATTCCGGCACGCGATCTTGTGCCCGGCGATCTCATTTTATTGGCGACCGGCGACAAGGTTCCGGCCGACGCGCGATTGACGGAAGCAGTCAATCTGCAAACCGTCGAGGCCCCACTAACCGGAGAGTCTGCGCCTGTTGAGAAACAGTCCAAGCCGCTTCCCGACAGCCAACTACCCGCAGCGGACCAACGAAACATGACATTCGCCGGCACAGCTGTGACATACGGCCGCGGTCGTGCACTCATCGTCGCCACCGGGATGGCGACGGAGTTCGGCAAAATCGCGCGAATGCTCCAGGACGTTGACACCGCGAAGACTCCGTTACAGAAGAACCTCGATCGCATTGGCAAGTCACTGGCCCGCGCCGCGTTCGCCGTCGTGTTCGTCATCGTGATAGTCGGTTTGTTTCGTGGCCAGCCTTTCGTCGAGATGTTGATCTTTGGCGTAGCGCTCGCGGTCGCAGTGGTCCCTGAAGCACTCCCGGCAGTAGTCACGATCTCACTTGCGCTCGGCGTGAAGCGAATGGTCCGTCGCAACGCCCTGATTCGTCGTCTGCCTGCGGTAGAAACTCTCGGCAGCACTTCGGTGATTTGCTCCGACAAGACCGGCACGCTGACCAAAGACGAAATGACAGTGCGACGACTCTACGTTCCCGGTCACATGATCGAGGTGTCAGGCACCGGATACGAACCGACCGGCGTGTTCTCGATGAATGGCGCCGGTGCCACGATGTCGACGCCTTTGGCAATGTTGTTGCGCGCGGCGGCGCTCGCGTCAGACGCACACGTCGAGCAGAAAAATGGCGCTGGTACGTGGGAAGTCAAAGGCGACCCGACGGAAGGGGCGTTGATCGTTGTTGCGGCGAAGGCTGGTCTGAACAAGGCTGAGCTCGACAAGCAGTTTTTACGGGTCTCGGAGATTCCTTTCACGGCTGAGACGAAGCGGATGACCACATTGCACGAAACGCCTGAAGGGATCGTCGCCTACTCGAAAGGCGCTCCGGAGGTGATACTGCGGTCGTGCACGTTGCAGTTGACAGATGCGGAAGCCGAGCCGCTTGACGAAGCTCGTCGGGCGGAGGTTTTGGAGTGTGCGCGGCAGATGGCTGGAGAAGCCCTGCGTGTGCTTGCAGTTGCGTACAAACCGAGAGCTGCCGTTGCCGACGCTGAACACGAAATGACCTTACTGGGCCTCGTGGGAATGATCGACCCACCGCGGCTGGAAGCAAAGGCAGCGGTGCGCCAGTGTGAAGAGGCCGGGATCAAGGTGATCATGATCACGGGCGACCATCCACTGACCGCGAAGGCTGTTGCGGACGAGCTGGGTTTGAGCAAGGACGGCAGGATTGTAAATGGTTCAGAGTTGGAGGCGATGGATGATGCGCAGCTCGAGCGGGAGGTCTGCTCGATCGAGGTCTGCGCACGCGTATCGCCGTCGCACAAGCTGCGCGTTGTGACTGCGCTTCAGAATTGCGGACAAGTGGTTGCGATGACCGGCGATGGAGTGAACGACGCGCCGGCGTTGAAGAAAGCCGACATTGGAATCGCGATGGGCATCACCGGGACAGACGTTTCGAAGGAAGCAGCCGCGATGACGCTCATTGACGACAATTTTGCGTCAATCGTCGCGGCCGTCGAAGAAGGTCGCGGGATTTTCAGTAACATCAAGAAGTATTTGATGTACCTGTTGTCGTCGAACATCGGCGAGATCGGTTTGATGGCGGGTGCGACGCTGGCGGGTTTGCCGTTGCCGTTGAGCGCAGTTCAAATTCTTTATGTGAATCTTGCAACGGATGGATTGCCTGCTCTCGCGCTTGCGGTTGATCCACCTGAAGAAGGGCTGATGCACCGACCGCCGCGAAATCCACGCACGGGAATCTTCACCAGGCCTGTGATCCTACTAATGTTGGCCGGCGGTATATGGTCGGCGATCGTCAATCTTAGTCTTTTCGTGTGGGCCTTGACCTCGGGTCGGAGTGTGTCCGAGGCGATGACGATGACGTTTGTATCGCTCGTGCTGATTCAGTTTTTCAAAGCATACAACTTCAGGTCTGACCGTGCGTCAGTGCTGCATCAGCCGTTCGCAAACAAGTGGCTGAACCTGGCGATCGTGTGGGAGCTGGTGATGCTGGGATTGATTCTCTACGTTCCGTTGCTGGAGAGGACGTTTGGGACCTTTCCACTGACAGCGATTGACTGGGTGATCATCGTGGCGGCGGCGTTTACGGTATCGCCAGTGCTCGAATTGACGAAATGGATCGAGCGACGGTGGCTTGCCGCCGAGTTCGATAATTAACAACGATCGTTATAGCCAGGGTTCCCGCTTCACTTCGGATCGAGCGGGAGCCCTGCTTTGGTCCATGCATCGAATCCACCGTACAGTGGATGCACATTCTTCCAACCGCGATCGGCGAGTTCCTGTGCCACACGGGCACTTGAAGCTTCGTTCGGTCACGTGCAGTAAGTGATCACCACTCGATCGTGCGGAATCTCGTTGACGTGTTCAGCAATTTCCGCCGCCGGCACTCTAATCGCGCCCGGCAGCTTCTGATCAGCCTCTCCCCACGCCGTCGGATTTCGCGTATCGACAAACGCGAACTGTTCACCTCGATTTAGTCGCTCTGCAGCTTCCTCGACCGTAATTCTTGTCACTTCCATAATGTGTTGTTATTGCACACAGAAAAACGCGGATATCACAAACAACACAAATTTATTTGCCGGCCTTTGCTGCTTTTCTTACCAGTCCCATGATCAGCAGGACTGAAACCACGGCCAAGATCCCGTAAATCATCAGCAAAAGGACACCAATTGACGCGATTGCGTCTAAGATGGCTTCGGGCGCAACAACAGGGATTATCGATATAAATAGCGCCGGCACCGCCAAGCCTAAATACAAGTTTCGCCGGAACCTCGCGGCCTGCATCAACGCGAAATTGTTCGACGAGAGCGCTAGTCTGATGATCCCGGAACAGATCGCCCAAATCAGAAGTGTCTCGAGGATGTTTGCAACTGCAGAGATCGGAAATAACGGATCAATCGTAATTCCGCTTCTTTTGTCGCTCGAGCCTTCGAAAGCCAATTTGTAGTCCACGGCAGAACTGCGATAGCCCTCGACTATGTAGAGGAGTCGGCCACTCAAGCCTTCGTTACGCCAGGTTGCCGGGTTCCACAAGGTCAACCCTCGGTTCCACCATTGTTGAATAACCCGATCAGCAACTTCTACATTTGAATATGCTGAAATCGCTGTCTCATCACTGCTCAAGCCCTGTGGGAACGACATCTTGTCGGCTCTAAAAGTCTCGTCCGTTTCAGCTCTTTTACGAATCCCCTGAACCGAGTATTCAGTTTCAGTTTTTTGGTTCATTGCCAGAAGCGCTTCATCGGGGGAACCATAACGCAACACCAGAACTACCGTCCCGTCCGAATACTCTCCCATTATCCGGTCTTCATCTCGCGCTGGATTGTGAGTTCTATTTGCGTCTATTTCGTTAGCCGAACGTGTAACCCGTTTTAGGTGAGCAGAATTTACCTGTCGAGGAAGCAAAGTACTCAGCTCGCCAGTCAAGGTTGAAATCCATTCTCTTTTCAACCTGGGCGCTTGTTTAGCATCAACCGCGACCTCGACGACAGTGGCCAGAGAAACGAAGATCATAATGATTGCCAGCACCCTGGCTGTTCGAAACCATTGGTGATGTGGAACCAAAAAGCTGAGGCCACTGACGATGAAGATGTAGCCAACGAAATCAGGCAGGATTAAATCGACGGAACTGATTCGTATGTCGAAGACAACAAAGAGAAGCCCCCAGAAGATCCGTTTAAATCCTACGCTCATAGGTGTAGTCGCGCCCAGGGATTTGCGAGTGTTTACGAAGCCAGAGTCGTAAGGAACGTGCTGACACTACTCTCATTTGAGAGGAAAGTCAACGTCTTGGTTAAAGAGCGTACTGGTGCAGTTTGGGTTTTTCTCTGCGTAACTTTGCGATCTCTGCGTCTCGGCGGTGAACTGGGTCGAAAACTCAACACCGCCGAGGCGCAGAGATCTGGAGTTACACAGAGTCTTGAAAACTGCACGATTACCGTTCCCAAAAACTGGTGATGCGGTGCAATCTTCGATTTTAGTGAGTTTACCCACCCGCCTTTACCGGATCGGAATTAATAATCATGATCTTCTGCCATATCTTGCGCGATAGACCCGTCGTCAAATCTTCCACCTCATTGACGGCCGCAAGTGCGACCGGATCATCGAACTTCTGCACGTACAATGCGGCGAGTTTTCCGATGAGGGATAGCATTTCACTGCAATAGTCCAAGTATCTTCCCAACTCAAACTGCGTTAGGTGCTGCTTAGGCGAAGAAGGAGTCGCCGCCCTGCGGCTCAGCAACCGCTCTGGATCTTTTGTCAACTGATGCATGTCGATCACGTGGGCTAACGCCCTTAGTTCGTGAATCGCTTTTAATGCGCGGCGTCGTTTGATGCGAGTCTCAGCAGTGACCAAAAACAGAATCGCGGCGCTGAGGAGAAGAAAAACATTTAGACCGGCCTCCGACACCTGGACCAGCACAACCAGGTCAAAGCCATTCCGGGGCCATGAAGCATTCGCCAACACAAAAAGGAGGCCGCCAACAATCAGCGTAACCAGAACTCCGGTAATAACTCGCAAAGACCTTTGAGGCTTTGCAATCCAGGCAGTGCGCTTCTGTGATTCGCCCGCAATAGTCAGCAACTCCTGACAAACTCTATCGAGACCCGAGCCCGGAAACCGCTCGGCAATCCTTCTGCTGAGCGTCTCGATCGTGCCAAGAATCTTCTCCGAGTCTAAGCTACGGTACATTGAAGGACACGCATATCAC
>Ga0209486_10000204_pt1 | contig 28162 bp, 24 predicted proteins | sample NCCompost_FD_187518 | JGI IMG/M metagenome (GOLD analysis project Ga0209486, IMG submission 187518) | Agricultural soil microbial communities from Utah to study Nitrogen management - NC Compost (SPAdes) (version 2) | ecosystem: Environmental > Terrestrial > Soil > Agricultural land | place...
CGAACACCATGCAGATCGGCGCGAGCATCGGCATCGTGCAGATCGACCAGCAGACCGAAAGCGTCGCGACGCTGCTTTCGGCCGCGGACATCGCCTGCTATTCGGCGAAGGACGGCGGCCGCAACCGGGTGCAGGTCTACGACCCCGCGAGCGCCTCCGCACGGCACCGCGAGATGCGCTGGATGGCCCGACTCACGCACGCTCGCGACGAGGGCCGGCTCGACCTCATGTTCCAGCCGATCGTGCGCGTGGCGCCGACGGCGAAGGAACGGCCGCACTACGAACTGCTGCTGCGGCTGCACGACGAGAATGGCGCCATCGTGCTGCCGGACGAGTTCATCCCCGCCGCGGAGCGCTTCAACCTGATGCCGTCCCTCGATCGCTGGGTGATCGAGAAGGTGCTGCGCGACTACGTGCCCTCGACGCGCCACGGCGTAGAGGAAGCGGCGTTCACGGTTGCGGTCAACCTGTCGGGCACGACGCTTTCCGACCCGAGCTTCCTCGAATTCCTGATCGACGCGCTCGAGGCGCACGAGCCGACTCCGGGCGTCCTGTGCTTCGAGGTGACCGAGACGGCGGCGATCACCAACCTCGGCCACGCGAGCTACCTGATGCGCGAGATGGCGAGCCGCGGCTGCCTGGTCGCCCTCGACGACTTCGGCAGCGGCCTGTCGTCGTTCAACTACCTGCGGACGCTCCCGGTCAACTACCTGAAGATCGACGGCAAGTTCGTGCAAAACGTGGCGAGCGACCCGGTCGACCGCAGCATGGTCGAGGCGATCGTCCAGATCGGCCGGGCGATCGGCATCGAGACGGTCGCGGAGCGCGTCGAGACGCCCGCCGTGCTCGAGACCCTGCGCCAGATCGGCGTCGGCTATGCCCAGGGCTTCCTGGTCGGACGGCCGACGTCGATGTCGATCTTCCCCCACCGCAAGTAGCGGGCTTCCGGAAATGTGAATCAGTCGCCGGTTTTCCGGCGATTTCCCGCGTGATCCCGATCGCGATCGGGACCAGAATGGAACCCGAGTGAAACAGGGCAAACCCGTCGAAAGGCGGGGACGCAAAGCTTCCGGTCTGTCGGCCCCAGGGCCCACGATAGCGGGGTTGCCACGCGATGGCATCGATTCGACAACTGCGCGGGCTGCCGCGCCATGCGGCGTCCGCGATCACGCTCCTGATCTGCGCGGCCGTGTGCGCGCCCGGCGCGCTGGCGGCGCCGAAAGAATGCCGGGGCGCCGCGCGGCGGACCGGCGGCTGCGCGGCATACGACCTTCCGCCTGTCATCAGCGGCACCCCGTCCGGTCACGCGACGGTCGGCGAGCAGTACGCCTTCGCGCCTGCAGCCTCCGATCCCGAGGGCGCTCCGCTCAGCTTCACCATCGCCAACAAGCCGCCCTGGGCGACGTTCAGCACGTTGACCGGGCGTCTCTCCGGCACGCCCACGACCGCTGCCGTTGGCGTGCACGTCGACATCGTCATCCGCGTCAGCGACGGCAGGCTGACGGCCGAGCTCGCTCCGTTCGCCATCGAGGTCGGTTCGGGCAATGCCGCACCGACGATCGTGGGAGCGCCGCCGACGGCCGCACGCGAAGGACAGGCGTACGACTTCAGGCCCGCGGCTGCTGATGCCGACGGCGACCCGCTCACCTTTACCATTGCGAACCGGCCGTCCTGGGCGTCGTTCAATGCCGGCACCGGGCGCTTGTCCGGAACGCCGCCTGCCGGCAGCGTCGGCGTCTACGCGAACGTCACGATCCGCGTGAGCGATGGCCGGCTGGTCGCGACGCTTCCCGCATTCTCCATTTCCGTCGAGCAGGCGTCGCTCGGGAGCGCCATGCTGAGCTGGGTTGCGCCCACAACGCGCGTGGACGGCTCGCCGCTCGGCAACCTGGCGGGCTTTCGCATCCGCTACGGCACCGCGGTGGGGAGCTACCCGAACCAGCTCGAGATCCCGAATCCCGGCATCACGTCCTGCGTGATCGAGAACCTGCCCGCCGGCACGTATTTTTTCGTAGCAGTCGCCTATGACGCCGCCGGAGTCGAGAGCGAACGCTCCGCGCCCGTTTCCAAGACGATCAGCTGACTTCGCTTATTCCCGTAAACTACGGGGATGATCTCGCTCGCCTTTCTGTCGCTGGCGCCATTTGGCGTCGCAACCGACGTCACCCAGGCCGGCCATGCCGCGCACGCCGAGCACGGGCCGATGGTCATGCCGGGCGCGCTCGGCGACTATCCGATGGCGCGCGACTCTTCGGGCACCGCCTGGCAGCCGGACGCGACGCCGCACGCGATGGGACACGTCATGCGCGGCGACTGGACCCTGATGGGCCACCTGAGGCTGGACGGCGTGTACGACTGGCAGGAGGGCCCGCGTGGCGACGAGAAGACGTTCCTCGCCGGCATGGCCATGGGCTCGGCCAGGCGGGACCTCGATTCCGGCAATGCGCTGACGCTGCGCGCGATGTTGAGCCCGGATCCATTGATGGGCAAGCGCGGCTATCCGCTCCTGCTTGCGGCCGGCGAGACGGCCGATGGGGTGACTCCGCTCGTCGACCGCCAGCATCCGCACGACTTCTTCATGGAGCTGTCCGCAAGCCATGCCTGGGCCTTGGGCGAAGATCGCAGCGCCTTCCTGTACGCGGGCCTTCCGGGCGGCCCGGCCTTCGGCCCGCCGGCGTTCATGCACCGCCCGGCAGCGATGATGAGTCCCGAAGCGCCGATCACCCACCACTGGCTGGACTCGACGCACATCGTGTTCGGCGTGCTCACGGCCGGGTGGGTGCAGGGGCGCTGGAAGTTCGAAGCGTCGCAGTTCACGGGGCGCGAGCCGGACGAGGATCGCTACGACATCGAGCGGCCGCGCATGGACAGCACGGCGCTGCGCGGGAGCTGGAATCCCGGAGACAACTGGTCGTTGCAGGCATCCTGGGCCGACGTGGAGAGTCCCGAGCAGCTCGAACCGGACGTGGACGAGGAGCGGCTGTCCGCGAGCGTGCTCTACGGGCGCGCGCTGGACGGTGACCGCTCGTGGTCCGCGACGCTCGCCTGGGGCCACAAGAATCCAAGCGAGGGTGAGTCGACGGACGCGCTCGCCTTCGAAGCGGCCTGGGACCCGGTCGTGGACTGGCAACTGTTCGCCCGCGCCGAGTGGATCGAGAGCCCCGAACTCGGCGAAGACCACCACGACATCCACGAGGTGGCGAAGCTCTCCGTGGGCGCGCGGCGCGAATTCGAGCTGACCGAGCGCCTGCGGCTGGGGATTGGGGCGCTCTACACGATCAACGATGTGGACGCCGAACTGGCGCCGTCCTACGGCGACAGCCACCCGAACGGCGCAATGGTCTTCGTGCAGTTCCTCGCCGGCAGCTGAAGGGGACGCGCCCCTTTGCGAATATGAAGGGGCGCGTCCCCTTTGCCGAAGGGGCGCGTCCCCTTTATGGTGCGCTGCGCCGTGACGGCACGTGCTTCCTGATGGCGTCCTGGAAGGCCGCCAGGAGCGCAGCGGTGGAGACGCCGATCATCAGCGCGCCGTTGATGGCTTCGAGCGGGCCGAGGAAGCGATTTCCCCTGGACATGACAATGTCACCGTATCCGAGCGTCGTGAAATTCACGGCCGAGTGATACACGGCGTCGCGGAACGTACCGAATTCCTCTGCCCACAGGAAGACGAAGGCCCAGATCACGATCTGGGCGAGATTCCCGAGAAGCAGGATCAGCATGACGCCGCTGATCACGAGCAGTGTCGACCACGATGACGCCTTGGCCGACAGGACCTCATGCCGGCGCGCGTAAAAGCGGATGGCCAGTACCAGCAACGCGGACTGGAGCAGCAGGCACACCGTCATGATGCCCGCGCCGATCAGCAAGATCCTGAGCATCAGCGTGCCGCCTGCGCAGCGGCAATTGCCGAGGACACGCGGCGGCCGCGCAGCCAATCGAGCGCGAGAATCGCGCCCCAGGCATACAGCGTGACGAGGACGAAAAGGCTGAAGCGTATGGCGAACGCCTCGTAGGGATCCTTGCCGGTAGTGCTGTCCTCGACGGCCGGACCGAGCAGGATCAAGAAGTTCACGAGTACTTCCTTCCAGAAAAACGGCGGATGCCGACTCTTGTTGACACCGTAGAATTTGGCCGAGAGGTAGATGCCGAACAACAGCATCAACAGGAAGAACACCCACAGGTTCGGACAGATCTTCAGCGCAAACCAGAAGAGGCCCGCGGACAGCCCGGCGAGAAAGATCGCGCCAAGCAACTGGCGCCCGATGATTCTCGCATTGACCAGCGATTCTTGCTGCCCTAGCAACACTGACTTCATGATGAGCGGCATGTACAAGGCGGGATTCGTAAAAGCGAGCAGCACCGGTGGCAGCACGATGATCACGGAGCGCAGGGCGATCCAGCGATTCAGGGCAGGGGCGCCGGCGGCGGGCTTGTCCTGAACCATCCTGGTCGAATCTTCCGGAAAGAACGGATAGACGATCCACTGGCAGAGGATCGCCAGCGCGATCCCGAGCAGCAGCCCCTGGATCAGGGCAGACGCGAGGGCGTAACCGACCTGGCCTGCAGCGGGGATCAGCGTGAACCCGACCGTGAGCAGCAAGGCGACCTGTGACTTGCCGAGCCCCACGCCGAGGTGCACGCTGAAGTACAAGCCGGCCGCGATGATCAGCACAGCGGTCAGCGGATACTTGCCGAGCAGCGGAGTCAATAACAGCCCCACGCCCAGCGTGATCGTGACCATCAGCAGCAGGCCGAGAAGGCTCTTCAATCCGGGTGGCGGCGTGGCCGCGCTCGTGAGCAGGAATGCGAACAGCGGCGCGAAATAGGGAAACTGCACGCCGAGGCCGTACGCGAGCGCAAGCGATAGCGCCGTGACGAGACTCAGCCGAAACGTACGCCTGGCTCCGAGCGGCATAGGCACGTCAGTTGACCTCAATAGGCGTAGGACAGCCAGCTCGCAATGCGGATGTACACCTTGCCCAGCAATCGCAGTACGCTGGTGCCTTCGCTGTACGCGATGACGGAGGCCTGGCCGCCGATCCGCAGCTGATTCTTCAGCGCTTCGTGCTGTGTGACGTCGAAGCCGATGATGACCGGGAAGCGCTGGGCCTGCCGCAGCCAGTCGCGGTCGTTCTGGATCGACGGAAGGTTCCCGACGGGCTGGTTTCGGCTGCCGCTGACACCAAGGCCGATGCTGCGCACTTCACCGTGAAGCACGCGACCCGGCATCACGTCGAACAGGATGTCGACTGGCGTGCCGACCGTCACGTGACCGAGGTTGTTCTCGGTGAATTCGGCGTTGATCCATAGGTCGTGGATCCCGACCAAGGTCAGCACGGGGCTGCCGGTACCGGCATACCGGCCCACGTCGGTCGTGAGGTCCGTGACGACGCCGCGCTCCGTTGCCCGAACCACCGTATTGGCGAGATCCAGCTCTGCCTTGGCCACCGCGGTCATTGCGGTCTTGAGGATCGTGTTGTTCTCGGCGTCGTCGCCGCCCATCTGCTCGATTGCCCGCCGGATGTCGGCCTGCGCGGCTGTCACCTGGGCCTTCGCCTGGTCCCAGTTCGCCTGGGCGACTTCCACGCGGCGAACTGAAACCGTGCCGGGGTCCTGCTTATACAGCCGGTCGAGCCGCTCCGCTTCCTTTCGCGTCTTGTCCTCATTGGCACGCGAAGCGATCAGGCTTGCCCGCGCTGCCGCAACGCCGGCACTGCCGGCGCCGACCTGCCGGCCCGCGTTCTCGAGATCGGACCGCGCCCTGTCCAGGGCGATGCGGAACGGCGATGGATCGACCTCAAATAGTGGCTGGTCCTTGGCGACTTCCTGGTTGTTGGTGACCATCACTCGCGTCACCGTGCCGGCGACTTGCGGGGCGACGCCGACGACAAACCCCTCGACCCGCGCCTGTGAAGTGAAGGGTGTGAAACGGTCGGCGAGCAGGTACCAGGTCAGGCTCAACACGATGGCGAGCGCAACGCCGAGCATCCCTTTCCTGACGGGGCGGCTGGCGTCTTTTTCAAGGCTTTCATCGGCCACGTTTCTCTCTCCCCTTCCTGTGCGCTTCACGGTTTGCTTTCGGCGGGAAGGGGCTCCTCCAGGAGATCACCCCAATTGGTTCGGTTGCGCATCGTGTCACGCATGGATTCAGGAATCATTTGTTCCATCGACATGTCGGTCCAGCCGCCGCCGATCGACCGGTAGAGGGCAATGACGGCACTGAAGTGGGCGCCCTGGTTCAACAATTCCCGTTCGGCCTGGACGAACAAGGCCAGCTGCGCGTCCAGCACACGCTGAAAATCAGCATGCCCCTCCTGGAACTGAGTATTCGCGATATCGAGCGAGCGCTCGGCGGCCTTGAGCGACTCCTTGAGGATGACGTTCTGCTCGCCGGTCTTTACCACGCCGATGGCGGCGTCGTCGATTTCGCGCGCCGCCTGCAGCACGTCGTCCTGGAACAGCACGATGGCCTGCTGCAGGCGCGCATCCTGGAGCCTGACGTTGTTGCGAATCCGTCCGTAGTCGAACAGGTTCCAGGTCAGTGCCGGACCGGCCACGAGGCTAGTCGTGTCGGAAGCTCCTTCCAGCGAGCTGCCGGCCCAGCCAATCGTCCCAAGCAAGCTGATGGCGGGGAAATAATCGGCCTTTGCTACGCCGATCTGCGCCGACTGCGCGGCGATCCGCCAGGCTGACGATCGCACGTCCGGCCGGCGGAGCAACAGCTCGGAAGGAATGCCCTGGATGAGCAGGGGCTCGATGGCCGGTAGTTCCCCGGCGACCGACTCGAGCTCAGGCAGGTTGTCCGGGGTTCGACCCAGGAGCGCCGCCAGGGCATTGCGCAGCCTGATCAACGTTGCTTCCAGGTCCGGAATGACCGCGAGCGTGGACAGGTATTGGGTCTTGGCCTGCTGCACGTCGAGCTCCGAATCCTCGCCGGCCTCGAAAATCTGCCGGGTGATCTCGAGGCTGCGCTTCTGCAGCCCTGCGTTGTACCGCGTCATCTCGATCCGCTGCCGGGTCGTGCGATAGGCAAAGTAGAGATCCGCAACCTGGGCGCTCAACAGGACTTGCACGTCCTGCTGGGCCGTGACGGACGCCAGGTAGGCGGCATTGGCGGATTCGATGCTGCGGCGGAATCGCCCCCAGAAGTCCAGCTCCCAGCCCAGCTCGAACCCCGCCTGATAACTGGTGAATTCCTGGTCGCGGGGTGCCGCCCCGCCACTTTGCTGCTCGTTCACGTAGGCCACGCTGCCCGTGGCCCGCTGCAGCTGCGGATACCGGCCGCTGCCGGCGATCCCGAGCACTGCCCGGCTCTCGAGGATGCGCAGGCCGGCGACCTGCAGCGATGGATTCTCTCGTCGCGCCGTCTCGATCAGGCCATTCAGCACCGGGTCATTGAAAATCTGAGTCCAGAAACGCAGGTCCGTCTGTGCCTGCTGCTCGGGCTGGCCGACCTGGCCGTAGAGGTCGGACTGCCACTCGCTGAGCCATGCGACATCCGGTTCCTCGAAGTCGGGTCCGAGGGTGACGCAGGCACCCTGGGCGAGCGTCGCAATCAACACGGCGGATGCGACGATGCGTTTCCCGGCGGCGCTGTTCACATCGAGGGATCCGGCGCTTGACTACGTCGCTTCAGGCTTCTGGGCAGCAGCAGGCTCGATGTCATCCACCCATTCCATGAACAACTGATAGCCAACCGCGAGTAGCACGCCGCCGACAAAGAGGCCGATGATTCCGCCTGTGACCATCCCGCCGAGGGCACCGATCAGGATCACCGGCATGGGCGCATCGACACCGCGACCGAGCAGGAGTGGCTTCAAGACGTTGTCCGCCATGCCCGCGATTCCCAGGTAGATCGTGAACGCGATATTGCTGGTCGTGGAACCGTCTCCGGACACCCACAGCCAGGCAATTGCCGGCAAGCTCACGAGCAGCGCCGGAACCTGGAGGATGCCGAGGAACATCACGAGCAGGGCCAGCACTCCGGCCGCGGGAATGCCTGCGAACATGAATCCCATGCCGAGCAGGATGGCCTGGATGAAAGCCACGCCGATGACGCCGGACGCAACCGAACGCACGGTCGCAGTCGCGAGTTTCTGCAACCTGGGCCCCCGCACCGGATCGGTGAGCCGGCTGAAGATGCGCGTCATCGCGCGGTTGCCGGATTCCGCGTAGGCCAGCATGATCGCGGCGACGATCAGCGCGCCGATGAACAGCAGGACGGCGACGGCTGTGCTGGCGGCTGCCGCCAGGCCCTTCCGGGACAAGTCTTTCAGCTTTTCCCGATTCTGGCTTACGAATGCAGGCAGGTTGTCGGCCGCGGAGTTCCACACTGCGTCAATCTTCTTGCCGACGATCGGCCATCCGGCGACCCCGGGGCCAGGTGGCGGTATGTGCAATGTGCCGTCTTGCGCGGAAGCCGCGACTTCCTGCACGTGGGTCGCGAAAGAGTTTCCCAGCATGACGGTCGGCACGCCGAGCAGCAGGAGCCCTACCAGGGTCAGCACGGTCGCAGCCAGTCCCCGCCGACCGCCCAAGCGTTTCGCCAGCTTTGCGTTCAAGGGCTCGAGCGCGACCGCCAGGATCAATCCCCAGATCATGAGGCTTGCGAACGGCGCAAATACGCGTGCGCACATGACGGCGAGAAAGACGATCAATCCGAAGCGGAACAGGGTTTCCAGGAGGTCCTCGGAAAGTGCCTTGCGAAGCGCCGCTTCAGGTGTCGACATGGCTGGCTACTCCTTCACGTCTTCCGGGTCGTCAGACAAACGCCTGTAAAGCTGGACGACCGCTTCTTCTGCGATGAGCATCACGACGACGACGATGATCAGGGTCACTACGCCGTGAAACGGCCCGCCAAAGTACACGTCTTCACCAAACGCAAAGACCAGCGCCTCGAGAATGACGAACTTCGACCCAAACAGTATGAGCCAGGCGGTGAAGTAGCGCAGGAACTTCGCGAAGCCGCCCGGTTTCGCTTTGAACCAGGCCGCGACGCGGTGCTCGAGCGCGATGGTCAGTTTCAGCAGCACCTGCAACAACACCGCGGCGAACAGCGAGATCGTGAACGAGTCGATGATGACGTTCTCGGAGTACTCGACGAACAGGTTCAGCACCGTGAGATCGATCAGGATTGCGGTGAAGTACCGCATGAACAGTTTCTGCCTCGTGGACGGCAGCTCCGCCGAGGCTGGCAGCAGGAAGCCCTTTTTCGCAGCGGTCATGGGATCAGAACTCCTTTTCCCCCGTCTCGTGGACGCGCAGCGTGTCGACCTGGCCGAACTTGGCCCAGGCGTTGGACAACGAGAAGAGGATCGGTTTGCCGATGACCTTGCCGAGCCCGATCGGCAAGGTGAAGTTGCGGTTGTTGGAGAAGTAGTTGAAGAACTTGCGGTAGTCGTCGTCCGCCTCGCCGAGGACCATGCGCGCGGCGAAGCTTCCACAGAAAATCGCCCACGGGATGCCGACGCAGCCGAGGATGAACCGCACGTGCGGCAACTCGCGCGGTTTCGCGATGACCGGCAGCAGGTCCCGCGACATGTCGATCTGGCCCGGCCAGAACTGCATGAATGAGACACCGCGCAGCTCCGGGAAGTGGCTGTAGAAGTCTTCGATGATCTTGCGGATGACGCGCGGGTTGTTGTACGCATCCTTGAGATACGTGGTGACTGGCGTGCCCCCGCCCAGGAGCAGGCGATTGTCCGCGGTCAGCCTGAAGTATGTATAGACGAGCTTCGAGTCCCAGCACTGCAGCTGCTCGCCCGACGGAAACAGGATCCGCAGCTCGCGGTCGGTCAGCGGCTCGGTCACGCTCAGGAATGTCTGCGCGTGGAAGGCCTCGTGTGCCAGCGGGCTGATCGACGGGTCCATCTTGTCGATCGCGACGATGATGCTGTCGGCCGTCACGCTGCCCGCATGCGTGTAGGCCGTGTGATCTTCGAGCCGCTCCATCTCGGTGCTCTCGTAGACCTGCATCCCGTTCTCGACCAGGAGGTTCTTCAGTCCCTGGAGGGCTGCCAGGGGATTGATGCCGTAGGTCCCACCGTAACGTATGCCGCCGGTGTACTCCCGCGCCCCCAGGATTCCCTTGAGCTGTCCTTCGTCGTAGACACGCTGGTCGGTGAAGCCGACGCTCTCGCGGCACTCGCGCTCCTCGTCCACGGCGTGCTTGCCGCCCTTTCCGAGCCCGAGGAACAGCGAGTCCTGCCGCAGCAATCCTGCCTGAACGTCGTACTTCTCGATGGTCTCGACGAGGCGTTCGATGCCCCACATGGGTGCTTGCCAGATCTCCCCGGCGGCCTTCACGCCGTAGCGCCGCACGAGCTGATGCAGCTCCAGCTCGCTGTCGGGAGTCAGCATTCCGGCGCTGCGGCCGGACGAGCTGCCTCCGATGATGTTCTTCTCGATCAGGACGACGCTCAGACCCTTCTTCAGGAACTCTGCTGCCGCGCTGACGCCGCTGAATCCCCCGCCCACGATGAGCACGTCGCACTTGATGTCCTTCGTCAGCGGCGGGCAGTAGGTGTGCGCGTTCACCATCAAGGTGGTAAACCACCAGTTCTGGTTGACCAGTCTCACGAGGGGAGGACCCTTGGCAACTTGCCTGCTTGGCGCGAGCACGCCGATTGCGCATGAGATAGGGGGGCGCTATCCGTGTCAATAGCGCACGGCGACGGCCTTTACTTGAGGATCGTGTACTGCCAGGCAATCCCCCAGGTCGAGAATTCGCTGCCGATGCGGGTCGAGGCGCCGTCGTTCCAGTTCAGCTTCAGCGACTGGCGCTGCGCCACCGGCACCGAGAGCGTGAGCCCGTAGCGCGAGTTCGACTGGCGGTCGTCCTTCTTCACGCCGTCGATCGCCGAGCGTCCCCCGTCGTAGTACGTCGCGTTGAAGGCGAGCCACAGGCGCGGACGGAATGTGTAGCCGACATGCGCCTGGATGCTCGCGAGCGGCTCCTGCTCGCGATGGTGCCCGCCGAAGAAGTCGTCGTTGTCCTGGAAGAACCAGGCACCGACGATCGCCTCGAGTGTCCACCTGCCGATCGGGTGGGACAGGCCGATCTCCGGCTTGAGCGCCCAGCGGTTGGTGCCGACGTTGATGAGTTTGTCGGAGTGGTACTCGCCGGTCGGCGCCGACACCGTGAGGCTCGCGCCGAGCGTCGTCTGCGGCTGGCGCCGCGCGAACTCCGCCAGGCCGAGCGCGGGCGCGCCGAGGAGGTTCGCCGTGAACTTCAGCTTGGAGTCGCCGATGCCGGAGCGGGATGCTTCGGCGTCCTCGCCGTCCAGCGTTCCGGTGAAGTGTCCCGAGATGCGCGGCTGCACGACACCGAAGCTGGCCGAACGGCCAAGGAAGCCGAACGTGTGGCCGAAGCCGAGAGCGGTCGTATCCACTTCCGCCTCGACGTCATCGACCGGCAGCGACGGGTCCGTGAGGACTCCTCCGGTCGAACGCGCGAAGGCGGCGATCAGGAAAGTGACGCCGACCGGGTTTGGCGAATAGGATCGTGGCTCCATCTCCTGGGCTGGCGCCGAGGGCGCCCACGCGCCGGCCAGCACGAGAAGCGCGGCTATCCGGCATGGTTCGCGGAGGTTCATGGCCGCACAGCCTGCCGAAGTTCTGCAATTTCGTACATAGCTTCCTTAAAATGGGCGCGGATTGCGATTCCCAACCCTTGTATCGATCGTCGTTCTCGCGGGATGCGCGCAGCTGCCGCCGCTGCCGGATGCACCGGACTCGATCGCCATCGCGCCCGCTGAAGGAGGCATCCTGGCCGAACGCATCGGGCCCGCCGAGGCCGCCCACCCGGGACAGTCGGGCTTCCGCCTGCTGAGCGACGGCTCCGAGGCCTTCGTCGTTCGCATGCAGAGCGCACGGCACGCGACGCAGAGCCTCGACGTGCAGACCTACATCTGGCACGCGGACCTCACCGGCGCCTACCTCGGGGACGTCCTGCTCGATGCCGCCGACCGCGGCGTGCGCGTGCGCCTGCTGCTGGATGACCTCGACGCGCGCGCCAAGAACGACGGCTTCGCGGCGCTGGCGGCGCATCCGCACGTCGAGGTGCGCATGTTCAACCCCTGGGTCACGCGCAAGGGCACGCTGGCCAAGGCGGGAGAAGGCGCATTCAGCTTCAAGCGCATCAACCGGCGAATGCACAACAAGAGCTGGATCGCCGACAACCTCGTCGCGGTCGTGGGCGGGCGCAACGTCGGCGACGAGTACTTCGGCGCGGGCGAGGACATGAACTTCCTGGACCTCGACTTCGCGATGCTGGGTCCGGTGGTCCGCGACGTGTCGGCAACTTTCGACCGGTACTGGAACTCTTCCTCCGCGTTCCCGATGGAAGTCCTGGATGCGGATGCCGTCAGTGAAGCGGCGCTCGAAAGGCTGCGCAAGGCGCTCGCTGGCCGGGCCGAGAAGGCCAGGGGAAGCCGCTACTCGGTCGCGCTGGAGGGCAGCGACCTCGTCCGCCGGATGATCGCGGGCGACTGGCCCGTGCAATGGACGTCGAAATACCAGTTCGTGGCGGACGATCCGGCCAAGGTCACGATGAAGAAGCGGGACGTCAAGCGCACCCACGTCGGGGTTGCCCTCGCGCCGATGGTGCAGGCCGCGCGCGAGCAGGTTGCCGTCATATCGCCATACTTCGTGCCGGGCGAAGAAGTGACCGCGAGCCTCACGCGGATGGCCGCGGCGGGCAAGTCGGTTCGCGTCCTGACCAACTCGCTCGTCGCCAACGACGTCGCCGCCGTGCACGGCGGCTATTCGCGCTACCGCAAGACGCTTCTCGAGGGCGGGGTGCAGCTCTGGGAACTGAAGCCGGCGGGCGAGGACGGCAAGTCGAGCCTGTTCGGGTCGTCCGGTGCGAGCCTGCACACCAAAGCATTCGCCGTGGACGGCGAGAGGCTCTTCGTCGGCAGCTACAACCTCGACCCGCGCTCCACGTGGCTCAACTGCGAGCAGGGCGTGCTGGTCGAGGACGCGGTCCTCGCCCGGGAGCTCGAATCACTCTTTGACGTGCAGGTCGATGGCGCGCACGCCTGGCGCGTGAGCCTGGAGGACGGAGGACTGCGCTGGAGCGACGGCCAGCAGACGTTCGACAAGGACCCCAAGGCCTCGCGCTGGCAACGATTCCAGGCCTGGGCGACGCGCGTGCTGCGCCTCGACGCGCAGCTCTGACTCGAAGGGGACGCGCCCCTTCACATTCGCTATGCGAATATGAAGGGGCGCGTCCCCTTTGAAATCAGAAGCGGGCGGTGAAGTAGAGCTGGGGGCCCCAGTAGTCGTACTTGTACTCGCCGGTCAGGCGCGGCTTGTCGGCCTCGAGGTTGAGGCCGAACGCGTCGATCGCGAGCCCGGCCCCGTAGCGGCCGCGGAAGCGGTACTCAGTGTACGCGCGCAAGTTGTAGAGCTCGCCACTCGCCTCAAGCGTGTCCTCGCCGAATTCGATGGAGAAGAACGAGCCACTGACGCCGGCGGACCAGCTGTCAGAGAAATGGTGGTCGTATCGAAGCCCAATTAGGGGCAACGGAAGGTCGGCGGAGTGCGAGGTCGAGGCCGTGATGTCCTCGTCGCTGAGCGACGTCGACCCGTTGAGCGACAGCGAAATCTTGTCCCAGTGGATGCCGAACGTGGCGGCGAACTCGTTGCTGTCGCTCTTCAGGAACGAGTACGAGTAGGTGATCGGAATGAGGTCGATCGACCACTTGGTGCGAATCTCCGCGTCGATAGGGTAGACCTCGTCGCCAATCGTGATCTGCTCGTCGATGGTGCGCGTGGCGGTCTGCGAAAACTGGCTCCAGCTCGCCCCGAGGCGGTGACGGTCTGCGATCCGCCATTCGAATCCGACGAGCGCCCCGGACTGATCGGTGTCGAGGCCGAGGTCGTCCCCAAGGCTCACGTCGTCGCCGTCGTTGTTCGTGTCGTCGATGCGCACGTCGGTGTCGAACGCCGGCAGGAACCAGCCAGCGACGAACTTGAATCGCTCGTCGCCGGGCTTGAGCGAGTCCGCGCTCGCGCTTGCAGCCGCAATACTGGCGATCGCACCGAACGCAACCGAAGCAGCAATGTGAAGACGATTCATGTGGTCTTGTTCCCCGGGTGTGGCAGCCCTGAGGCGCAATCCTACACCGACGGCCGGTAAAACGCCGTGCAAGCCACGCCTTGCGCGGTTCGATGCCAGGAGAGACTATCCGCGGCCCGAGATCCTGTTTCCGGAGCGTCATTGGCCCGCCACGAACCGGAGGTGAGCCCGGAATTCACGGATGCCGCCGTGTGGGTGCCCGGCGGATCCTTCCGGATGGGATCCGACCGCCACTATCCGGAGGAGGCGCCGGCCCATTTCGTGAAGGTCGCGGGTTTCTGAATCGACCGCACGCCCGTCACGAACAGGCAGTTCCAGCATTTCGTCGACGCCACCGGGCACGTGACCATTGCCGAGATCGCGCCGGATCCGAAGGACTATCCGGGCGCTCTGCCGGAGATGCTGCATCCCGCTTCCCTCGTTTTCACGCCGCCGGGCAGGCCGGTCGACTTGCGTGATTTTCGCAATTGGTGGAACTTCAAGCGCGACGCAAACTGGCGCCGGCCCTATGGGACCGGCAGCTCGATCGACGGCATGGACGACCATCCCGTCGTCCACGTTGCGTACCCGGATGTCGAGGCCTACGCTGCGTGGGCCGGCCGCGAGCTTCCGACAGAGGCCGAATGGGAGTTCGCGGCGCGCGGCGGGTTGGATGCAGCCGAGTACGCATGGGGCGCCGAGTTCACGCCCGGCACGCGCGCCATGGCGAACACCTGGCAGGGCGCATTCCCGAACGAGAACCTCGGGACAGACGGCTACGAGCGCACGTCGCCCGTCGAGGCGTTCCCACCGAACGGATACGGGATCTTCGATTTCATGGTCCACAACTGCTTCTTCGTTTACGGCGCGCAGGCGGTGGCGGCGGAGTTTGCCGCGACGTTCAAGGAGTTCCCGCCGTTGCAGAAGCCAAACACGTTCACGATCGACGACGCGCTCAAGGCGATGGAATCCGTGATGCCCGGGGCGAGTTGACCCGTCCTCGAACCGTGGATTGACGGCGCGACGAAGCCGGCGATCACCGGCTTCGTCGCGCGCGTCACGGAGCTAAAGCGACTTCAGGTACTCCACGACGTCGCGTCTTTCCGCGGCGGTGAGGCCCAGGGAGAACGTCCGCTCGTAGTGGGCCACGACGGCTGCGAGGGTCGGGAAACGTCCGTCGTGGTAGTACCCGCCTTTCGAGTGCGTCCACAGGCCCTTAAGCGGAGCCGTGCGGTAATGCCCGTCGGGCGAACGATCGGCCTGGAACCTGTCGATGCCGATCTCCTCCGGCGTGTGCATGTTCCAGCCCGGCTCGGTAAAGAGCGGCGGCACGTGGCAGCGCGCGCAGTCGGCCTTGCCCTCGAACAGGCCTTTGCCACGGCGGGCTGAAGCCGCGTCGAAACTTCCGGCGGGCGCGCGCGGCGCCGCCAGGCTCAGCTGGTAGAAGTGCAACGGCCCGAGCTTCGACGTGACGAGGTCGGGCTTCTTGCGCACGTCGCCGAAGCCGGCGAGCGCCGCGATCGGGAACTTAGCGGCGTCGTTGAGGCGCGGGTCGTAGAACGTGCCGCTTCCCTGCATCTCGAGGTTCGCGACGAACCCGTTCCAGTGCGTCACCGATCCCCAGCCGGTCCAGGTGTGCAGGTTCACGCCGGCGAGGCCGAAGGCGGGTGGAATGAGCGTGGCCGCCGATTTGCCGTCGGGCCGGAATGCCTTGCCGTCCATCAGCAGCTCGGCGTCGAACTTGCCGGGACCCCAGCTGCGGAGGACCTTGCGGACCGTGGCGGCGTTGATCGCCGGGTCGACTAGGCCGAGGAGATCGACGAATGGCTGAACGCTCGGTGAGAAGGCGATGATCGCGCCGACGTTGAGGTCGCGGGCGGCCCAGCCGTCGAGGCGCCGGCCGATACCCGGTGCGAAGGAATTGTCGACGGTCGAGTGGCAGAGCGCGCAGGTGATGCCGACGCTGCGCAGCTGCTGGCCCGAGGGATCGAAGAATCCGCGCACGCCGACGACTGCATTCAGCTTGAGGAGCGCCAGTGTCGTCGCGGGATCGTCGAGATCGACGCGATCCCGCCGCAATGCATCCTTCAGGGCCGCCGGCAAGGCTTCGACGTCGACCTTGAGCCCCAGCGCGAGCGCCGATTTCGGGCTGAGTCCAGGGCCCGTCCCGCCGTTCGCGCGCCCGGCGATTGACTGGTGCAGGCGCAGCGCGTCGCCCCAGAAGGCCTGGTTGCCGAAGTTGTCCTGTCGAAAGATCCGCCGTCCGCGCTCGATCTCCTGGAGCGCACTGTCTGATTGCGCCTGGTCGAGGGTCGAGGCCGCTTCCGGCGGCGCGCCGTCGGCGGCCCGGACCGTCAGCGCGGCCAGGCTACCCAAAAGGATGGCGATGGTGCGATTCTTCATATTGAGGAAGACGAACCGGGCGCGAGCGAGGTTCCCGCGCGTCAGCGGGCGGCTACACCAGTGCAAGCCGCTCGAGAACCCTCGAAACGATGCGATCGCAGCGATCGCGGAGGAACTCGAAGCTGCGGTGCGGCTCGCCGGGGAACGCCGGGCTGAGCTCGGCCTGCAACAGCAGGCGGGCGCGGTGCGCCCGAGTCTTCACCGTGGCGACCGGAATGCCGAGATACCTCGCGGTTTGCCGAAGGGTCATGCCCTCGACTTCCCGCAGCATGAATACCGCGCGGAAGGGCAGTGGCAGGGCCATGATCGCGCCTTCGAGGACGTCGAGTGCTTCCGCGCGCTCGACGCCAAGTTCCGGATTCCCGAACGCGCCCTGCGTCGGAACGCCTTCGATGGGCGACGGCGACTCCGCATCGGCGATCGGCAGTTCCGCCTCGAGCATGAACGCCGACCTGCGGGAGCGGCGCGCCCGCAGGCAGTCGATGGCCTGGTGCCGCACGATGCTCGCGAGCCAGGCGCCAAGCCCCGACCGGCCGGCAAAGCTCGCGCGTTTCTCGAAAGCCCGGAAGTAGCTGTCCTGGAGCACGTCCTCCGCGTCGGTCGGGTCACCGACCAGGCTCAACGCGAGCCGGTACAGGCGCTGGTTGTGCTGGCGCATGACCGCTTCGAGCGCATCCGCGTGGGCGGGTACCGTTCCGGCTCGCGGCCTTTCAGCCGGAATTTCCGTCGGTTGCCATGCGCTGACCGGAGCTTCCATTGCCGCGGAGCATAGGAGCCTTCGCCTGGCGTTTGCCAGTAGGACAACGCCCCGATCTGCGGCGCTCAGCGCATGCTGGAGCGCAGGTCGGTGAGCACCTGGTCCGCCGAGTCGACCCGGATCAGGCCAAGGCGCGGGAACTCCAGGTCGATGATCACGTAGACCGTCAGCGACAGGATGACCGCATACACCAGGGTATGCAGCCAGCTGCGCTGCCTGTTGACGGACGTTCCATAGCCGACCAGGAGGGCGCCCACGACCGCGAGCGCGGCAAGCATGATGAACACGACCGGCGGGGGATGATTGCGGGTCGCCATCACGCGAGTGGTCGTGATGTCGATCATCTCGTTCAGCGCCGGGAGCAGCAGCATGGCGGGTGGGTTCCGCATGCCCGGCCGCGTCGTCTCCGCAACGGCTCGCTCCCAGATCTCGGATTGGAGCGCCGCGTCCTCCGCAAGGCTTGCCGTAGTCGCCGCCACATCGCCAGCATTGCTGTAGCTTTCCAGCCGTGCGTCGACGTACTGCCGGAACAGTTCCTTCATCTGCGGTTGCACCTCGGGGGAAAGCAGGTCGAGGCGAAGGTATGCCGTGCCGATCGCATTGGCTTCGCTCGTGATCAAGTGACGGCGGTCTTCGAATCTCGAGGCGGCGCCCGAGAAGCTGAAGGCCAGCAGCAGTCCCAGCAGCCCGAATACCGCGGCTTCCGCAGCGCCGATGCCCTTCGCGAGCCCCTCCGGCTCCCGCGCGATCTGGGCTACCCCGAGCCGGCGCCCCAGCTCGGACGCGAGCAGCATGAGTAGCAGGAACGCGGCGATCGCCAGCAACGTCATCATCGAGAAGGACACTGACATCTCCCCGTGGCGGTGGCGCGCCAGCTTATGATGGGCGCCATGATCAAGCGCGCGGCCTGCTTTGTCACCTGTGCAGGCTGCGTCGCCGTCGCGGCCGGCGATGCGCCCGCTTTCACGACGGTGCAGCCGGAACTGTTCACGACGCTTCACGCGCTCTCCAACGCGTTTGCAGATTTCGACGGCGACGGTGACGCCGACCTCGCCGTCTCGTACCTGGACGGTTCGATCCGTATCTATCGCAACGATGCCGGCGCGTTCGTGGGCCTGGGCGCGCGGCTCGGCCTCCCGACTGCCGGGCCGGAGGTCAGGAGCCTCGCCTGGGGCGACTTCGATGGCGACGGCGATCCCGACCTTCATGCGGGCTTGTCGGGGGATACCGGTGTTCCCGCCAGGAACCTGGTGTTTCGCAATGACGAGGGCCACGCGTTCGTGGAAGTGGCCAATTCGTTGGGCGTGAATGTGCCCGGCGCCGACAGCCGGCAGGCGAACTGGGTCGATTACGACAACGATGGTGACCTGGACTTGTTCTCGGCCCAGCGTTCGGCGCCCAACCGCATGTTCCGCAATGACGGCGGTCGCTTCGTGGACGTCAGCGACGACCTGGGTCTTGCCGACCCACGCCGCACCGTGGGCGCCTGCTGGTTCGACATGGACCAGGACGGCGACCTGGACGTCTTCCAGGCCAACCAGCAGGCGGACAAGGACACCTTCTATCGCAACGATGGCGTGAATTTCACCGACGTCGCGCCGCGACTCGGCATGCACCAGCCCGAGCGGACGCTCGCCGAAGGCGGTGTCGGCTGCACGGTGGGCGATTACGACAATGACGGGCTGCTCGACCTCTTCGTCGCGACCTATGGTCCGACACTGCTCTACCGGAACCTGGGTGGGGGCGGGTTCCAGGAGTCGGGTGCGGAAGCGGGGCTGCGCCACGAGCTGCACGCGGTCGGCGCGTCCTGGGGCGACGCCGAGAACGACGGTGACCTGGACCTGTTCGTGGCCGCGTACGTGGACGGCGATGAGTCGTGGTCGCGGGCGCACCTGTTCATGAACGACGGCGGGAAATTCGTCGACGTGCTGGAGAACGGCAATCCGCTGCTCGCGGCGGATCACGGCATCCAATGGGCCGACTACGATCGGGATGGCGACCTGGACCTCTCGTTGACCGATACTTTTCCCGAAGATGGCCGGCACAGGCTATTGCGCAATGAGCTGCCGGTCGCTCAAGCGCGTCGCTCGCTCCAGATACGAGTCCTCGATCGCGACGGCCTGGCGACGCGCAATGGAGCTGAGGTTCGGCTATATGATGTCGACGGAAATCAACTTGGCGCGCGGATCGTGCCGACCGGCGACGGTTATGGCTCGCAAAGCGACTTGCCGGTGCACTTCGGGCTCGGGAGCGCTGCGACTGTGGACGTGGAAGTCACGTTCCTGACGCCTCGAGGCAGGATCGCGACGCGCATCCGGGGCGTGGATCCGCGCGAGTGGGAGGGCCGAGCGCTGGTGGTGAAGGAAGACTGACCCGATCGTCGCCTCAGGCGTGCCCCTTTACATCTCCTCAAGGAACGGATTCCGGATCGTTACTCCTCCGAATCTGCGGCCGTGCTGCAAGTCTTCGCTCAAGAGCATGCGGCAGCCGGCGTCGGCGGCGGCTGCGACGATGAGCGCGTCGTAGAACGCGAGCGAATTGTCGCGTGCCAATTTCACAGCCTGGGCATGGATATCAGCGGTGAGGGAGAGGGGAGGACCCGTCAGCTCCGCGATGACTTCAAGTGCGGACTGAACCTGGGGCCAGCCCCATGCCAACTTGCGGCGAACGACATTCGTGAACTCGTTGAGCACCTGCACGCCAATCACGCCACCTTCTGCCAGCAGGGATTCGGCCTTGGCACCGCGCCGGTCGCCGGTGGTGAAAGCGTAGATCAATATGTTGGTATCGAAAAACTTTTCACCGGGCATTGGCCTCGTCCCGGTCGAAATGGAATCCTTTGGGCAGAGGCTTCTTGAGCGCACGTAGCCGCTTCAGGGCCTGTTCCCGGCTGCGATCACGCCCGACTTCAAACCGCCGCGCTCCGGATACGACGATCTCGATTTCGTCTCCGGTCCTAAGCTTCAGCACCTTGACGACCGCATCGGGAAGCCGGACGGCCAGGCTGTTTCCCCACTTCGCTACCCGCATGAATCACCTCAGGATATACAGTATGCTTGTATATCCTACAGCGGCCTTCGCAGAGCGGCAAGCTTCTCCTTCATGACCTCTCGGCAACCAGTAGACTTCGCCGAATGCGCAGCAATACTGCACAGACGCTGCAAGCGGCAATCGCCGGTAAACAGGCGTCATCGCCGAAAAAGGACAGTGTCGTGATCGATCGCCGGATCTCGGTTGCGCCCATGATGGACTGGACCGACCGTCACTGCCGCTATTTCCTGCGGCAGTTCTCGCCGCGCGTCCTGCTCTACACGGAGATGATCGTGGCGCAGGCCATCGTGCGCGGCGACCGCGGCTACCTGCTCGAGTTCGACCCGGAGGAACATCCGCTTGCACTGCAGCTCGGCGGTGCGGAGCCCGGGCTCCTGGCCGAAGCGGCGGGCATCGGCGCCGAGTTCGGCTATGACGAGATCAACCTCAACGTCGGCTGCCCGAGTGACCGTGTCCAGCAAGCGACATTCGGCGCCTGCCTGATGGCTCGGCCGAGGCTCGTGGCGGACTGCGTCGGGGCGATGAACACTGCTGTCCGGATACCGGTCACCGTGAAGTGCCGGATCGGCATCGACGACCATGACGACTGGGCGTTCCTGCGTGACTTCATCGCGGCCATCCAGGACGCCGGCTGCAAGGTCGTCGTCGTGCACGCACGCAAGGCGATCCTAAAAGGGCTGACGCCGAAACAGAACCGGGAAGTGCCGCCACTCGACTACGCTCGCGCCGCGCAAGTGAAGCGGGAGTTTCCGTCGCTGACGGTCGTCGTCAACGGCGGCCTGCGCACGGTGCCGCAGGTGGCCGAGCAGCTCGCGCATGCGGACGGCGTGATGCTCGGCCGCGAGGCGTACCACAACCCGTACCTGCTGCCCGCCCTGCACCGCGCGGTGATCGACGACGGTTTCGAGACACCCGCGGTCGAGGCGATCGTCGACCGCATGCGCCGTTACGCGGAGCCGCGGGTGGCCGCCGGCACGCCGCTGCGCGCCATCACGCGCCACATGCTCGGTTTGTTCAACGGGCGGGCCGGCGCTCGCGCGTGGCGGCACGCCCTTTCCGAGGGCGTGAACCGCGGCGTCACCGCCCCGTCGTTGATGGGCGAGGCGCTGCGCGCCGCTAGCCGCTCTCGATGAATCGGCGCAGGCGAGCCGACCCCTGGCCGTCCTGCGGCCCGAGCAGGTCGTAGAGCGGAGTCGGGTCGAGCCACGCCGAGGCGGGACAGAGGCCGAAGGATTCGCGCGCGCTGGAGTGCGGCCAGTCGATCGCGCGCCGCACGAGTCCGGCTCGCACCGGTGCAAGCAGCGCGTGACGCGCGACCTCGAGCAGGTACAGGTCGGCGTTCACGATCGTCGACAGGCAATGGCCGTAGCGCAGGCCCGCGCCGCCGATTTCTTCCACCGCAAGCGCGCTCGCCGCGGCACGCCCGCGGATGACGACGTGCAGGCAACGGTCGGTCACGCTCCAGACGATGCATTGCAGCCGATGCCGCTCGCAGAGTCCGGCCAGACGCCGGCTCGCCGCGGCGCGCGCGGCGGCGTCGGCATGGAGCACGTGCCGGCCGCGCGAGCGGGCGACGACGTGACGGAGCAGCGTTTCCGCCGCGCGATCGAAGCTCAGGGCCATGAGCCGCCTCCTTGCGGTTCAGGCGGCGAGCATCGCAGGCGGCCGATTGAGGCGTCTCGCCGGTTTCCTGCCTATAATCCGAATTATGTAACCCGCGCCGGGGGTGCGGACGCCCGATGGGCCAGGACCAGGAACTCACGATCCTTTTCGCCGACGTCGTCGGCAGCACCCGGCTGTTCGAGATCCTGGGCGACGTCGCCGCGCGCGACAAGGTCGCGGTCTGCATCGAGATCATGCGCCGCGCGACCGAGCAGCACGGCGGGTCGGTGGTCAAGACCATGGGCGACGAGGTCATGGCAACCTTCACGAGCTGCGACGCTGCGATCGACTCTGCGGTCGAGATGCAGGCGGCGATCGCCGGCCACCCGGACCTCGAGATCGAGGGCCAGCAGGTTGCAATCCGCATCGGCTGTCATTTCGGCCCCGTGGTGATCGAGACCCGCGACGTGTTCGGCGCCGCCGTGCACACGGCGAACCGGATGACGAGCCAGGCCAAGGCCGGGCAGATCATCATCACCGACGCGATCCAGCTGCGCCTGTCCGACGCCTGGAGAGCGGTCGCGCGCCGCGTGGACGTCGCCGTGCCGCGCGGCCAGCACGAGGAAGTCACGATCTTCGAGGTGCTGTGGCAGCACGGCGAGACGACCAGCATGCTGCCGGCGATCGCGACGATCACCGAGGCGCAGAAGCAGTTCCGGATCCGCCTGCGCTACCTCGGCGCCGAGCTCGTGCTTGATCCGCGGGAGCGCTCCGCGGCGACACTCGGCCGCGGCCAGGAGAACGACCTCGTCATCAAGGGCAACCTGGTCTCGCGTCTGCACGCGCGCATCGAGGCCGGGAAGAACCGCTTCATGCTGGTGGACCAGAGCACGAACGGGTCGTTCGTCCAGTCACAGAACGGCGACGACGCCTTCGTGCGTCGCGACGCGATCCCGCTGAAAGGGCAGGGCGTCATCGGGCTCGGGCGCGTGCCCGAGCCGCAGTCCTACCACACCGTGGAATACGTCTGCGAGGACGGCCCCGACCTCGTTCGGAACTGAAGGGGACGCGCCCCTTTGCGAATGTGAAGGGGCGCGTCCCCTTTGGCATTCGCACCGTCAGGACGCCAGGCGCGCCTCGAGGCGTTCGACTTCGCCTTTGAGGGCCGCCGGCAACCGGTCGCCGTAGCTCTCCAGGTACTTCCCGATATCCGCCGCTTCCCGACCCCAGGCATCCCGGTCGACGGCGAGCAGCTCGTCGATCGTCGCGGCTTCGATGTCGAGGCCCGTGAAATCGAGCGAATCGCGCTTCGGCACCGCGCCGATCGGCGTGTCGAGGGCGGGCGCCTTGCCCACGCAGCGGTCGATGATCCAGGCGAGCACGCGCAGGTTCTCTCCGAAGCCCGGCCAGAGGAACTTGCCCTTCGCGTCGCGGCGGAACCAGTTGACGTGGAAGATGCCCGGCAGCTTCGCAACGCGCCGGTCCATGGACAGCCAATGCGCCCAGTAGTCGCCGAAGTTGTAGCCGGCGAACGGCTTCATCGCCATCGGATCGCGGCGCACGACGCCGACATTGCCGGTGGCCGCCGCCGTGGTCTCGGAAGCCATTCCGGCGCCCAATAGCACGCCATGCGCCCAGTCGCGCGCCTGGTAGACCAGCGGCGCAAGCGCGCGGCGGCGACCGCCGAAGACGAGAGCCGTGATCGGAACGCCTTGCGGCGCGTCGGCCTCGGGCGAGTAGCTCGGATTCTGCTTCGCGGAAACCGTGAAGCGCGAGTTCGGGTGAGCCGCCGGGCCCTTGGCGGGATCGAAGGGACGACCCTGCCAGTCGAACTCCGGCGTGCCCGAGTCGAGCCCTTCCCACCAGGGCTCGTCGTCCGCCGTCAGCGCCACGTTCGTGAAGATCGTGTCGCGGCGGATCATCTCGTAAGCGTGGCGATTGGTCTTTTCGTTCGTCCCCGGCACGACGCCGAAGTAGCCGGCTTCCGGGTTGATCGCCCACAGGCGCCCGTCCGGGCCCGGATGCAGCCAGGCGATGTCGTCGCCGACAGTCCAGATCTTCCAGCCGGGCATCGAGGCCGGCGGGATCAGCATGGCGAGGTTCGTCTTGCCGCAGGCCGACGGGAAAGCGCAGGCGAGGTAATGCGTCTCGCCGCGCGGGTTCTCGACGCCCACGATCAGCATGTGCTCGGCGAGCCAGCCCTCGTCGCGCGCCTGCCAGCTCGCGATGCGGAGCGCGTGGCACTTCTTGCCGAGCAGCGCATTGCCGCCGTACCCGGAGCCGAAGCTCTGGATCTCGAGCGACTCCGGGAAGTGCATGATGAAGCGCCGTTCGGGGTCGAGCTCGCCGATCGAGTGCAGGCCCTTCACGAAGCGGCCGTCGCGCGCGATGCGGGCGAGCGCCGCCGCGCCCATGCGCGTCATGAGCTTCATGTTCGCCGCCACGTAGGCGCTGTCCGTGATCTCGACGCCGCAGCGCGAGTAGGGCGAGTCGATCGGTCCCATGCAGTAGGGGATCACGTACATCGTGCGCCCCTGCATGCAGCCCTCGAACAGCGCGTCCATCTTGCGCCGCGCCTCGGCGGGTGACATCCAGTGGTTGTTCGGGCCCGCGTCGACCCGCTCGTCAGTACAAACAAAAGTCAGGTGCTCGACGCGCGCGACGTCGGAAGGATTCGAGCGGTGCAAGTGGCAGCCCGGGAAGGACTCCGCGTTCAGCTTCAGCAGGTCCCCGGACGCCAGCATCCGGCGCTGCAGCTCGCGGTATTCGGCGTCGGACCCGTCGCACCACTGAACATGCTCCGGGCGGGTACGGGCGGCGACTTCGAGGACCCAGTGCCTCAGGCTTTCGGGTGCGTGCATCGGCGCGGCCGAGCGGTCGGGTGCGGTGGCCATCAAAACCTCGCTGGAACCGGGCCAAGGATACTAACAAACGACCCGGCGGATGGGGCCGTAATTGAGATTAAACGCGCGCGAAACCCATTGATCTTCCATGGATTTGCCCGGAGACTGCCCGCAGTCCGACAGAGGCACCGTGGAAATCGTGATGAAGCTACTTGCGACATGGATGATCGTCGCCGCGGGAGTGCTCGCGGCGCAGGCCTGCGGAGCGTCCGACGCCAAGACAGAGCTCGATCGGCTCTTCGCTGATGAGCGCGCGTTCACCTGGCGCGAGGATCCGCTCGCCGCGACGTACGACGGTGTCCACGATTTCGACGACCGGCTGCCGCGCGTGACGCCTGCCGACCAGGCGCGGCGGCTCGAGACCGACCGAGGCTTCATCGAGCGGCTGCGCGACATCGACCGGGGTTCCCTGTCCACGTTCGACGCGGTGAGCTATGACCTCTTCGACTTCATGGTCACGCAGCGCATCGCGCTCGCGCGGTATCGCGAGTGGCGCGCGCCGCTCAACAGCGACAGCGGCTTCTACGCGGACCTCCTGCAGCTTCACGACCTGCAGGCGCCGCGAACGACGCGGGACTACGAAAACTACGTCGCGCGCCTCGCCGACGTGCCGCGCTACTTCCGCGAGAACATCGCGAACATGCGCCAGGGGATCGCCGACGGCTTCGTGCTGCCGGCCGAGATCATCCCGGGCATCGCGAACGTGATCTCGGGCGCCCAGTACGCGAAAGCCGAGGACTCCCCGTTCTGGACGCCGTTTGCCGAGTTTCCCGCCGCCGTGCCCGAGGCGGACCGCGCGCGGCTCGCCGCGGCGGGCAAGACGGCGATCGAAGGGCAGGTGATCCCGGCCTACGCCGAGTTCAAGGCGTTTTTCGACGGCGAGTACGCGCGGGCCGCGCGCAAGACGATCGGGGCAACCGACCTGCCGGAGGGGCCGGCCTACTACGCCGATCTCGTGCGCTACTTCACGACGCTGCCCGATGCGACGCCGGAGAAGGTCCACGAGACCGGGCTCGCGGAAGTCGCGCGCATCCGCGCCGAGATGCAGGCGATCGTGCAGGAGGTCGGGTTCGAGGGCAGCTTCGACTCGTTCCTCGTGTTCCTGCGCAGCGATCCGCAGTTCTACGCAAAGACGCCCGAACAGCTCCTCCGTCACGCGGCGTGGATCACGCGCGAGATCGACGGCCGCATGCCGGAGTTCTTCGGCGTGATTCCGCGCGCACCGTATACCGTGAAGCCCGTGCCCGCGGCGCTCGCCCCCAATTACACGGGCGGCCGCTACAACCCGGGTCCGCTCGGTGCGGCTGGCGAATACTGGGTGAACACTTACGCGCTGCAGAACCGGCCGCTCTACGTGCTGCCGGCACTCACGCTGCACGAGGCCGCGCCGGGCCACCATACCCAGGGGTCGCTGTCACGCGAGCTCGAAAGCGTGCCCGTGTTCCGGCGCAACTTCTATCCGCACGCATTCGGGGAGGGCTGGGGCCTGTATTCCGAGTACCTCGGCGTGGAGATGGGCGTCTATCACACGCCGTACGAGCGCTTCGGCCGGCTCACCTATGAGATGTGGCGCGCCTGCCGGCTCGTGGTGGACACGGGCATGCATGCCTTCGGCTGGTCGCGCCAGCGCTCGCTCGACTACATGAAATCGAATACCGCCCTCTCCGAGCACGAGATCCGCACCGAGATAGACCGCTACATCGCCTGGCCGGGCCAGGCGCTCGCGTACAAGACCGGCGAGCTCGAGATCAAGCGGCTCCGCGAGCGCGCGGCCCGGGAACTCGGGCCGCGCTTCGACGTGCGCGCATTTCACGACGCGGTGCTGGGGCAGGGCGGCGTGACGCTGCCGGTCCTGTCGAAGCAGGTCGACGCGTACATCGCGCGCGCACGAGGCTCGTGAACGGGCACGGCGAATTCGGCCGGCTTCTTGGGCCGGACGGGCCGCTCGCCCGCGTCATCGACGGCTTCGAATCGCGCCGCGAGCAGCAGCTCATGGCCGACTGGGTCGGCGAAACGCTCGCCGCGCGCGGACTGCTCGCGATCGAGGCCGGCACCGGCACCGGCAAGACCTTCGCCTACCTCGTGCCCGCGCTGCTGTCCGGACGGCAGGTGATCATCTCGACGGGGACGCGCACCCTCCAGGACCAGCTCTTCAACCGCGACCTGCCGACGGTCGCGAAGGCGCTCGGCCGGCCCGCGCGCATCGCGCTCCTGAAAGGCCGCACCAACTACCTGTGCCTGCACCGGCTCGAGCTCGCCGAATCGATGCCCCCGCTGCCGGGCATCCCGGCGCCGAACGCGCGCATGCTCGGGCGCATCCGCCGCTGGTCGCGGGAAACGAAGACCGGGGACCTTGCCGAAGTGGCGAGCCTGCGCGACAACGACCCGGTGCGCGGTGCCGTGACTTCGACGCGCGAGAACTGCCTCGGCACCGCTTGCCCCGCCTTCGCGCGCTGCCACGTGGTCACGGCGCGGCGCGAAGCCCAGGCGGCGGACATCGTCGTCGTGAATCACCACCTGCTGCTCGCCGACCTCGCGCTCAAGGACGGGGGGTTCGGCGAGATCCTGCCGGGTACCGAGGCGGTGATCCTCGACGAGGCGCACCAGGTGCCCGAGATTGCCGCCCAGTTCTTCGGTCGCGAATTTTCGGCGCGCCAGGCGGCGCTCCTCGTGCGCGACGCGCTCGCGGAACTCGCGCAACTCGGGGTTGCAGGCTCGGCGCCGCGCGAGCGCCTGGACATGCTCGAGTCTTCACTCGGCGAAGCGGCGGCGGCTCTCGCGGGACCGGGTGAACGAAAGGAATGGGCGGCGCTTCCGGACGCATTCGTGGGGGCGTTGGAGCGCGTGCGCGACGCGCTCGCGCAGTTGCCGGTCGAGCTTGCCGCGCTCGACGACGACGACCCGCGCCTGCGCGCCGTGATGCGACGGGCCGCCCGGCTCGGCGAGGCGCTGGAAGCCATCGTCGACGCGGGCGGCGATGACGGAATGCGCTGGGCGGAAACAGCCCGTGGCGGATTCACGCTCGCGTTCACGCCATTCGAGGTGGCGGCGCGACTCGGGGAATTGATGCGCGCGCAGGGGGGCGCGTGGATCTTCACCTCGGCGACGCTGGCGGTGGGCGATGATTTCGCGCATTTTCTCGGGCGGATCGGCGCGCCGACGGCGCACGCCGTGCGCATCGAAAGCCCCTTCGATTTCGAGAGCCAGGCGCGGATCTACCTGCCACAGGGCCTCCCGGAGCCGTCGAGCCGCGAGTACACCGCCTGCGTACTGGCGGCGGCAATGCCGCTGATCGAGGCCGCGGGCGGGCGCTGCTTCCTGCTCTTCACGAGCCATCGCGCCCTCACGGAAGGCGCGCGGCTGCTCGAATCGCAACCCGGATTC
>Ga0209486_10000206_pt1 | contig 28060 bp, 21 predicted proteins | sample NCCompost_FD_187518 | JGI IMG/M metagenome (GOLD analysis project Ga0209486, IMG submission 187518) | Agricultural soil microbial communities from Utah to study Nitrogen management - NC Compost (SPAdes) (version 2) | ecosystem: Environmental > Terrestrial > Soil > Agricultural land | place...
TCGACTGGGAACAGCGGCGACAGCTCGATGTGCTGGCGCCGACACATTTCGAGGCGCCAACCGGTTCACGACTGCCTATCGACTACAGCGACCCCCGTGCGCCGCTCGTTGCCGTCCGCCTGCAGGAGATGTTTGGTGTTTCCCGCACGCCAACTGTGTTCGGAACCCGCGTCGCTCTCACCCTGCAGCTCCTCTCACCAGCCCAGCGGCCGGTTCAAGTGACCCGCGACCTCGCGGGTTTCTGGCGCTCTTCGTATTACGATGTGCGCAAGGATATGCGGGCGAGATATCCGAAGCATCCGTGGCCCGAGGATCCCGTTAATGCTGAACCAACCCGGCGCGCACGAAAACGCGACTAGGCGATTCGACTTCGCCGCTTCTCGCTTTACCGTTTGCGCTGCACCTTTCTGCAACATGAATCGACTCAGAGCTGCACTCCTGCTGGTCTGCCTGGCGTGTGTCGAGGAAGCGCCGCTCAATCCGGTGCCCGAACAGGTCATTCCCACGACCATCACCGCCACTGATCGCGACCTGCAGCCCGGCGAAAGCACCACGCTGACTGTAACCATCACGAACACATTGGAAGAGGACGTCGAGCTTTCGTTCCCTACCTCCTGCCAGGCACTGATCTTCATCCGCAACGCAGAGGGGCGTGTCATGACGCCCTCAAACGGCACCTATCTGTGCGCCGACGTTCCATCGCTGTTGACCCTCGCCGCCGGCGCCACCAAGTCGTACAACATGACCTGGGGCGGCGGAGTCGAGTTCGGACCGGCAGGTACTTCTACTCGATTGCCGGCGGGTTCGTACTACGCGTCGGCTGAGTTGAGGGCCGACAACTACATCGCGATCGCATTTCCGATCACCATCGTCGTCCGCTGAGTCATGCCAATCATCTATCTCGTCCTCACCATCCTGATGCCCACGCTCGCGCTGGCTCAGGACACGCACATGGAAAAAGCACGGCGTGTCCTTCAAGCCGTTCCGTTGGTCGATGGACACAACGACCTGCCGTGGTATATCCGCACCGACGTCAAGGAAGCGCCCCTGGACGTTGAAGCGTACGATCTGCGACGTCCCACGTCGGGCAACACGGATCTCGCGCGCCTGCAGCGGGGCATGGTCGGCGGCCAGTTCTGGTCGGTCTACGTACCGGGTGATTACAGGGACTCGGGCTATGCACGCGTGCAGCTCGAGCAGATCGATATCGCGCGCCGCGTCATCGCGAAGTATCCGGATGTGCTGCAGCCCGCCTTCACCGCGCAGGACATCTGGACTGCGCATGCCGCCGGACGCATCGGCTCGCTGCTGGGGATGGAGGGTGGCCACGTCATCGAGAACTCGCTGGGCGCGCTTCGCGCGTATTTCGACCTCGGTGTGCGCTATATGACCCTCACACATAACGTCACGCTCGACTGGGCCGACGCCGCCGCCGATTCGGCGAAGCACGGCGGCCTGACGCGTTTTGGTGAGGAAGTTGTTCGGGAGATGAATCGACTCGGCATGCTCGTGGATCTTTCCCACGTTTCCCCGGGGACGATGAGCGACGCGCTGAACATCGCCGAAGCGCCGGTAATCTTTTCCCATTCGTCGGCGCGGGCGCTCACTGATGTGCCCCGGAACGTGCCCGACTCGATCCTGGCCCGGTTGAAGGCGAACGGCGGCGTGGTGATGGTGACGTTCGTTCCCGGTTTCGTCTCGCAGAAGATCGCTGACCGGAATCGCGCACGCGCCACGCACCTCGCCGATGCACAACGGCGGTCCCCCAACGACACCATCGCGGTAAACCGCGCCATGACACAGTGGGATACCGCCAATCCCGCTCCCAAGTCCACGCTCGGCGATGTGGCCGACCATATCGACCACGTGAAGCGCATCGCTGGAGTCGATCACGTCGGGATTGGTTCGGACTTCGACGGCACGGACAACCAGCTTCCCGTTGGTCTCGAGGATGTTTCCACATTCCCCGCGCTGCTCGCAGAGTTGTCGCGGCGCGGCTGGTCCGAGGAAGACCTGAGGAAACTCGCCGGCGAAAATGTCCTGCGGGTGATGACAACAGCCGAGCGTGTTGCCGCGCGACTTCGTCGACTGCGACCACCATCAACTCGCACGATCGAGGAACTCGATCGGAAGCGCGCCTCGTGATCGAGAGTGGTGAAAATCAAAACTCACTCTCGCGAATTTGACCCGATCGTCTTACGTTGTACTTCGGCGAGCCACTCTGGTCGCCAATGAGTGAAGATGCGGCGCCAGGATCTCCGGGGATCCTGGCGCCGCATCCTTTTCAGGGGCTGAGGCCGTCGTTAGGCTCGCCCGGCTCTAGCACCCGCATCCAGCAAATAGCCCTGCACCCGGCAATCAGCACCCAGCGGCCCTTCACCTCCCCCCGACAGCGCCGTCCGGATACCTTTGGTCTCAACCACTCACAGGGATTTTCATGGGCAAGGGCGATAAAAAGACTCGACGCGGCAAGATCAATCGGGCCAGCTACGGCAAGAACCGGAAGCGGAAGCCGAAAAAGAAGACCAAGGCCGGCAGTCAAGCCGCCTAGCGACGGACGGGCGCTGGAGGCGTGGGATGATTCAGCTCCCAGATCCAGCGCTCGAGATGCGTTCCGAGGACCGGGAGGGGTACGGAACCGACACGCAGCAGCTCGGCGTGAAAGTCGCGAAGGCTGAAACGAGAGCCTAACTCACGATTGGCCCACAGCCGAAGGCCGCGGAGTTCTCGGGCGCCGAGTGCCGCCGCCGATAACTCACCCGGTCTCTCCGCCGCGGGGAAAATGAAGTCCCGCTCGAGGTCTTCATCGTCATCGGGCAGGTAGGCCCGCAAAAATGCCAACGCCTGGGCCCTGCTCCAGCCGAGCGCATTGATGCCCGTGTCCACGACCAGTGCGCACGCCGCCGAAAGTTCCTGCAACCGGAGACTGAACCGATCGCGGGCGCTCAGTGCCGTCGAAAGGGAATCCGCAACATCGAGCGCGTACATCCCCCATCCTCTCGTAAAACCTTCGTGCCTGGCGAGGCGACGGAATCCCGGGAGTTCACTGTTCTGCAGCTGCGTTCCCTGTTGCAGGTGCAATCCCGGCATCAGGTCGCTTGCAACGAGGCCGGGCAACACGAATGCCGAACGGGATACCAACTCCTCGATGTTCAACAGGTACCGCGCCGATTCCCGGTTCAAGTTCGGCAGATCGTACGTCGCCAGCGGTGACGCTTCGGAAACTCCCGTCATCTCACCAATCGACAACGCGATGACTGGAATGGGAGCGAAGAGGGTATCGAGGTCGTTCACGGCCGCTTCGAACAGCTTCGCCGTGCGCACCGCGATCTCGTTCCGTTCGTCGAGTACGAACGAGGAATCGCGCGCGAACACCGCGCGCAGCGAATCGCGATTGATTGGCAGGCGCGCGGCATCTCGCGCCGCCGCCGCCTTCGCCGCGATCCTGATCACCTCACGAATGCCCACAGCGTGCGCCGCTTCCGGCGTTATGTCGATCGTGCTGTGGTATCGCAGCAGTGCCGCATAGTGCTCAGCCCCTCCGGGCAATCGAGCCAGGCCGAGCGAGTCCGAAGCACGCTCGGCTTCCGCGTCGAGAAATGTTGCCAGAGAGTCCAGGGCGGGGTTCACCTGGCTGGCGATGACATCCATGAACGCCGCCATTCGCGGCATTCGTGCAGCGGTATCCGTCGGCTGCGAGTCGGCAGGCATCAGAAATGGGCTCATGAACGCCGGCGACATGAAAGCGCGCACGTGCGATGCGGCCCGCACCGCGATGGGACGCGCCATGCGGATATCTCGCTGTGCACGTTCCGCATATTCGCCGCGAAGCCGGCGCGCGAGCGTTGCGATGTCAGCGACAAGACCCCTTCGTCGATCGATCGCGGACGAATCCGTCAGGCCCTGCGACTGCAGGATCGTAAGGCTCTTGTCCAGGAACGAATGGCCCGGGGCGAGGTCGGACAGTCGCGTCCAGTGGAAAGCGGTCCACCCGGCGAGTGCTTCCATCTCCCAGCGCAGCGAGAGCCACGAGACGTAATCGTCCTGCGTAAGTGCGTCCACCTGGATGTCATCCAACGCGAGCAGCGCAGCGCGCGCGAATTGTGCGTCACTTTTTGTTCGATCGAGCGTTGGATCGGGAAGCGCGGTAATGAAGTTGCTTGCGCGCGCCGACAACTCGGGTCGGCTGGTCAGCAGGAACCGTGAGTAGTCGTCGACAATACCGTCGAGACTGATGAGGGCCACGGTCGAATCAGCTGCCGATGGCGGGCGCCTCATCGTGGTGGCACAACCCGGAAGAATCACAACCAGCGACGCCAGGATCGCCGCCGGTCTTACGTAATGGACCATGCGCTTCACGAGCGTTCGAGGTTGCTTTTCATACGATGCTTGTGAAGGTAGGGCTCGGCCCGGCGATGAGAAGAGGACCGACGAATGAGCACCATGGTCCGGGAGCCGTTATCATGGAGCATGACGCTCACGCGCCGTTTCCGGAGCCCGTCGGCCCGTACGCTCGTGGCAGGCGCGTCCCTCGTCCTGACTTTGCCGGCATGTGATTCCGCGACCGCTGGGGGCTCACAGTCGCCTAACGTCGAGTTGGCCACGGAAGTCGTGGCGACGGGGTTGGACACCGTCTGGGAGCTCGCCTGGGGACCCGACGGTTTCATCTGGATGACAGAGCGCGGGGGCCGTGTCTCCCGGGTAAATCCACAGACTGGCGCCGTCACCGTCATCGGCCAGATCGCGGTGAACGAAATTGGTGAGGGCGGGCTGATGGGACTCGCCTTGCATCCCGATTTCGCGACGCAGCCATGGGTGTATCTCGCGCACACCTATGGCGCACAGGGTGGAGTCCGGAACCGCGTCGTGCGCGCACGTTTCGACGGGACAAGCCTTGGAAATCCCGAGGTACTGGTCGCCGACATTCCAGGGTCATCGATTCACAACGGTGCACGATTGGCGGTCGGGCCCGATCGGTTGCTCTACATCACGACCGGCGATGCATCCGATGCTTCCATCGCACAGAATCGTGACGCACTCGCCGGGAAAGTTCTCCGATTGACGCTCGACGGCCAACCGGCCCCGGGAAATCCGTTCGGCACACGCATCTATTCGTACGGGCACAGAAACCCGCAGGGCATGGTGTTCGCGACTGATGGATCGCTCTATGTGACCGAGCACGGACCGTCCGACAACGACGAAGTCAATCGGATCGAAGCCGGCCGCAACTACGGATGGCCGAATGTTCACGGACGGTGTGATGGCGACTCAGGTCCGGGTGAGCTCTCGTTCTGTTCCGCGAACAATGTCGCCGAACCCATGGCGATCTGGACGCCGACAATAGCTCCCGCAGGCGTCGCGTATTACGACCACACCCTGATTTCTGATTTTCGGCGCAGCCTGATTTTCGCCACGCTCAAGGACGCGACGCTCTACCGACTCGCCCTCTCGACTGATGGTCGCACGGTTCAATCGACCGAGACACTCTTTGTTCGCGAATTCGGGCGCCTGCGCGCGGTACTCGTCTCTCCCGATGGTGCGATTTACCTCGGTACATCGAACCGGGATGGTCGCGGCACACCAATGCCAACGGACGATCGGATCATTCGCATTCGACCGCGCTGAATGAACCTGGTCGAATGGAGTCCGCTCGAAGGTATCGCGGCGGCATTCGGTATCGTTTCCGTCTATCTCAGCACTCGTCAGAACATCTGGAGTTGGCCCACTGCGATAATAAACGTCGCGCTCTACTCGATCGTGTTCTACAATGGCCGATTGTACGGCCAGATGGGCCTTCAGGCCATTTATCTGGTTCTCTCCATCTACGGCTGGTATCAGTGGCTCCACGGCGGTGCGGAGAAAACCGAACTTCGAGTCTCGCGCGCGTCGCCGCGGTTGTTAGCGGTGCTCGCCGCGACAAATCTTGTCGCCTGGGTCGTCCTGGCGGCCGTTCTCCGTCGAACGGATGCTGCCCTCCCGTGGCTCGACGCCTTGCTGACGACGACGAGCCTGGTCGCGCAATGGATGATGACGCGCAAGATTCTCCAGAACTGGATCCTCTGGATAGCAGTCGACATCGTGTACGTACCGATGTTCATATCGCAACGACTCTTTGCCACAGCACTCCTCTACGCCGCGTTTCTCGTGCTCGCGGTCATGGGGTTCGTGGAGTGGCGTCGCTCTATCGTTGCCCCAACCACTAAATGACTGAACTTCACGTCACCCGCATCGTTGTGACCGGATCGGAATCGACCGGGAAGTCGACGTTGGCGAGGGAACTTGCCACGCACTTCGGTGCGATCTGGGTCGCCGAGCAATCCCGCGTCTATGCCGCTCGCGCCAGGCGCGCGCTCACGGCGGAGGACGTAGCTCCTATCGCCAGTGAGCAGATTGCCGCTGAAGATGCCGCGCTCGCCGAGGCGATCCGTCGAGGTATCAGGTGGCTGTTCCTCGATACAGACCTGGTGAGCACGGTCGTTTATGCGCGCCACTACTACGGCTCCTGTCCACCATGGATCGAGGCCGAAGCGCGCGCGAGGCTGGGCAGCCTGTACCTGCTCTCCGACATCGACATCCCCTGGACGCCAGACCCTGTGCGGGACCGGCCGCATTCACGCGACGCCCTGCACGCCGAATTCCGAAACGCTCTCGCCGAATTCGGCGCGCGATCCTGCCACGTCAGGGGAATTGGTGACACGCGAATCGCCGCGGCCTTGAACTGCATCGCTATCCAGCGATGAAGGAATAGCCTGGCGATCTTAGTACCAGAAAATCCTGAGGGCCGGCGACTGCCGGCCCTCAATCTTTCCCTGCGTCCTGCTTCCTGCCTCCTGCTTCCTCTCTGATTAGTACCGATAGTGTTCCGGCTTATACGGCCCCTGGTTGTCGACTCCAATGTACGACGCCTGGTCAGGTGTCAGCTCCGTGAGCTTCGCGCCCAGCTTCTCGAGGTGCAGGCGCGCAACCTTCTCATCGAGATGCTTCGGCAGCGTGTACACCTTCTTCTCGTACTTGTCCGACTGCTGGTGCAACTCGATTTGCGCGAGCACCTGGTTCGAGAATGACGCCGACATCACGAAGCTCGGATGACCCGTTGCGCAGCCCAGGTTCAGCAGACGCCCTTCTGCCAGGATCAGCACCGAGTGTCCGTCAGGGAAAACCCACTCATCGTACTGCGGCTTGATGTTGATCGTGCGAATACCGGACACGCGCTTGAGGCCGGCCATGTCGATTTCGTTATCGAAGTGACCGATGTTTCCGACGATCGCCTTGTCCTTCATCCGCGACATGTGCGCCGTCGTGATCACGTCCTTGTTGCCGGTGGCGGTAATGAAAATGTCCGCGGTTGCGACCACGTCGTCGACCGTCGACACCTGGAAGCCTTCCATCGCCGCCTGCAGCGCGCAGATCGGGTCGATCTCGGTGACGACGACGCGTGCACCCTGGCCTCGGAGCGCCTGCGCGCAACCCTTTCCCACTTCGCCGTAGCCGCAGACAACGGCCACCTTGCCGCTCAGCATAACGTCGGTGGCGCGATTCAGTCCGTCGATCACCGAGTGCCGGCAGCCGTAGATGTTGTCGAACTTCGACTTCGTGACCGAGTCGTTCACGTTGATCGCCGGGAACAGCAGCGTGCCGTTCCGCATCATCTCGTACAGGCGATGCACGCCCGTCGTGGTTTCCTCCGACACGCCACGGATATCTGCCGCCACTTTCGTCCACCGGCCCGGATTCACGCGCGCCTGATCGCGAAGCAGTTGCAGGATCACGCCCCATTCTTCGGGGTCGCTGTTCTCGTCGAACGCCGGGATACGACCGGCCTTCTCGAACTCCGCTCCCTTGTGGACGAGTAGCGTGGCATCCCCGCCGTCATCGAGCAGCAGGTTTGGACCGGAACCGTCAGGCCACATGAGCGCCTGCTCGGTGCACCACCAGTATTCGTCGAGCGTCTCGCCCTTCCAGGCGAAGACCGCGATCCCGTCCGGGTTTTCGGGAGTCCCGTTAGGCCCGACGGCGACCGCCGCCGCCGCATGGTCCTGCGTCGAGAAGATGTTGCACGACACCCAGCGCACACTCGCGCCCAGGTCGACCAGCGTCTCGATGAGGACCGCGGTCTGCACCGTCATGTGCAGCGATCCCATGATCCGCGCGCCGTCGAGTGGCTTCGCGTTCCTGTGTTCGGCGCGAATGGCCATCAGGCCGGGCATCTCATGCTCGGCGAGTCGGATTTCCTTCCGGCCCCATTCTGCGAGCCCGAGATCCTTCACCTTGAAGGCGGGCCGGTCGAGGGCATTGGGAGCCGGGCGAACAGTCGTTGTCATTGATTTGAATTCCCCGTTGAAAGATCAGTTCGTTCTGCAAGCTGCGATCTGCAATCAGCGTTCCGCATTCACCTGGTTCCCGATGCCACGAACAACTCAGGCCCTTTTGCTCCCGGATCCCGCGGTAAGGCAATCACCTTCACGTGCGTGAACCCCGCGTCCTGCAGCCATTCCGTCACCTGCGCGCTCGAAAAGCCAAGCCAGACGTGACCCATACGTTCGCGAAGGTCAGTCTCGTTATGGGGCAGGAGGTCGACCAGGAGCAGGCGTCCTCCGTCCCGCAGCACGCGGTGAGTCTCGGCCAGCGCGCGCCGTGGATCGGGAGAGTGATGGAGGACCAGCGACAGGATCGCCGCGTCGAGCTCCGCCGGTTCAATAGGCAGCGACTCGAGCTCTCCCTGCCGCAACTCGATCCCGGCCATCCCGGCCGCACGTGTGCGGGCTTGCTCCAGCATGCCGGCCGACGCGTCCACTCCAACCACCCGGCGCACAAACGGAGCGAGAAGGACCGCGAGATGGCCGCTCCCGCACCCCAGGTCGCCCACGACCCAACGATCGTCGAGAAGACCTAACAACGCGCCACCACCAACCGCGCTGCCGAAAAGCTCCTGCCGAAGCGCGTCCCACGACTCGCCGGCCCCGGCGAAAAATTCGCGCGATTTCGCACGTCTCTGCGCCATCACCTCTGCCAGCCGGGCGAGATCACGCGTGTGCGACGGGTCTTCTCGGAGGTCGTCCGCGACCACCGACCAGAGTCGATGGGCGCCCGAGTCGAGGGCGGCGTTCCCCGAGTAAAACCGACTCGTGCCCTCTTGTCGAGTGCTCACCCAACCGTCGTCCGAGAGCACTCGGAGGTGCCGGCTCACCGTCGACTGCGGAAGGGCCAGCACCGCACACAGTTCGCCGACAGTGAGTTCGTGCTCCTCGAGTGCGAGCAGGATCCGCCCGCGCGTTGGATCGGCGAGCGTAGCGAGTCGGTCGTGTACGTGGGCAGTAGCAGTCATATCCGTTAATCCGGATAGAATGCTAGACACTAATCTGTGCCCTCGCAAGGTCACGTCAGTATCGCGACACTATAGAGCTTGGTAGCGACAGCGATCCGCTTACTCTTCCAGCTTTCTGCGCCACGTATAGCTATGACGCAGAAGCCGTTAGCAGTCACGCCATGAAGTGTCTTCTAACCCGTGCACCTTCTGCCAGCCTGCTCGCCTGCCCGCCTTCTACATCCCCGGCGTAAACATGATGTGCGCCTTCGGCGTTCCGGCGAACATGATCCAGGGCGCATTTGCTTGCGGTTTCTCGCTCAAGCCAGTGCTCGCGCCGGTCGCGTAAGGGATGTAGACCACATACAACCACCGCGCTCCGGGAGCCGTCTTTGTCGCCGGATCGAACGCACCGCCGTTGAGCGAGTAGAGGCTCGACGGGTTGTTCGGAATCTTCAGCGTTCCCGCTTTGGCCTCGCGAAAACGAACGCTGTCAACCTGGGCACCCGTTACGCCGCTCGTCCGCAATTCGCGGCCACGAGCCATGAACGGCTCCATCGCGTCGTGATAACAGGCAACGTGGAATGCCGCGATCTTCGGATCGTCGGCGAGGCAGATCATCGTCCCGGTGCCTTTGCGAAGGGTCGTGAGCTTTCCGTCCGAACCATAGCCAAGGACTGTTGCGGTTGGCCGAGCTTCGGCGGGTAAGGGGAGAACCGCGGCCGCGATCTGGTCGTCCGGCGATGGGACGGTTGGCGTCTGAGCAGAAGCGGTGGTTGCGACAATGGTCAGCGTCAGGGCTAACCCGGTACGAACACTCATGCTGTTCTCCCCCCTCAGGAAAGTGACTCGAGACCCGCACGCAGCCGCGGGAGGGCAACTTCGATATCTGCCACCGAAACTGCGCCGACAGAGAGCCGGAACCACCCCTCGTCGGTGGTTGAACCAAACGCGTCGAACGGAACGACCGCCATCCCCGCCTCCTCCAACAGCCACTTCCTCACGTCGTCCGCATTTGAAAGCCGCGATCCGGTCCTCGTCGTACGACCCACGAGGTTGAAGCGCGCGCTCAGGTAGATCGCGCCCATCGGCTCGATCGCATCGACGGCATGACCCGCGACCTTGAACTGCTGGATGGCCGAATACAGCAGCTGCAGCCGCTGCTGCACTCCGGCGATCAGGGCGTCGCGGAACGTCGCAATGGCATCCAGGTCGTCCAGCAACTTCGCCGTGGCGATCTGCTCGGCCCGGGGTGCCCACGTGCCGACGTGCGTCAGGATGTTCTCCATCACCTTGATGGCCGGCGCCGGACCCACCACCCAACCCACCCGCATTCCGGTGGCGGCGAACGCCTTCGAGATGCCGTCCACGAGGATCGTATAGGGCGCCATCTCCGGTCGCAGCGACACCGGGTTGACGTGCTCCACGGCGCCGAAGGTGAGCTGCCAGTATACGTGGTCGTACATCACGTAGAGCGGCCCGTCGGCGGCGCTGCGCCGCGCATTCTCCTCCAGCACCAGGTCGCAAATCGCGCCTAACGACTCGGCGCTGAACGCGGTGCCCGTGGGATTCAGGGGCGAGTTGAGCGCCAGCAGCCGCGCGCGCCTGACGAGTGGTTCGAGGCGCTCGCGGGTAGGGAGGAACGCATCCGCTGAGCCGCACTCGAGCAGCAGCGGTTCCGCGCCCATCATGTGCGTGTAGTAGTTGTTGTTCCAGGACGGCACGCCGTAAATCACGCCCTCGCCTTCTCCCACCAGTGTGCGGTACGTGCCGTACACTCCTGGACGCGAGCCGGTAGTCACCAGCACGCTTTCCAGGGGATACGACAGCCCGAGGGCATTCTCGTAGAACCGGCAAATGGATTCCCGCAGAACGGGCATGCCGATACCGGGCGGGTAGTTGGTCTCACCTTTCCGTAGCGCCTCGATCGTCCCCTCTTCGAGCAACTTGGGAACACGGAACTGCCGGGGATCGAAGTCGCCAACCGTGAGATTGCAGATCTTCTCACCGGCCGCGAGGCGAGCCCGGATTTCCGTCGCGATACGAAGGATCTCGGAACCCTTCAACGATCCTGCGAGTGGCGCGGCCCGGAACGGCAGACCGCTCGATTCGGCGGTTACGACAACGGAAGTGGTCGACGGAGGCATGAGGGTGTGATTCGAGGCCGGAGCTGATCTGACAAATTAGGACCTGGTCGCTATTGCCCCAATGACCGTCCGCCTGGTCGCGGCGTCTGGTTTACCCGCAGGGGCGAGCAGCCGTCCATAAAGGTTGGCCGGAACGTGAATGCCGGCCCTGACTATTATTGGACTGCGTCTTCGCCCAGACCAGAACGCCCGGAGCGTATCCCTTTGCGCCTGAAAGCCCTGTTCCTCACAGTCCTCATTGGCTGCATCGCGCAGGACGCGGTCGCCCAGACACGGCCATCGACGGTACCCGTCCCTCCCGGATCTCGCGTCCGGGTCAAAACGCCGACCCTGGTCGCGCCGCTGGTTGCGAATTTCCTCGAGCAGCGGGGCGACACCCTCGTGTTCATCGAGGACGGCTTGGGGCGAGGCCTCTGGTCTTTCGCGATCGGTCAGATCGAAAAGCTCGAGATGACCGCCGGTGAGGCCAGTGTAAACAAGGCGCCAATCGCCAAGAGCGCTGCCATCGGAGCCGGCGTAGGCCTCGTCCTCGGTGTCCTTTTCGCCTCGGTTGCTGACCCCTCCGATGACTCCAAGAAGTACAGCGCTTTCCTGACCGGCGCCCTCGGCGCCGGCGTGGGCGCCGGCGTGGGCGCCTTCGTCGGCTCGCGCGTCAAATCCGAGCGGTGGGTCACGGTCCCACTTCCACTGCCCCGCCAGTTTTCAATCAGGCTGAGTGGTCACGGCGTCGCCATCTCCGTTCCCCTGCCCGGGTCGCGTTAGGCGGACAACGCAGGACCAGATGACCGGGCACGGCTGCGATCAATGTGGTGCCCGATACGAGTCGCCGGATGACGGCTGCCGGCAGCGCTTCGAGCTGTTGCTCGCGCTCGATCACTCGCGGCAGGAACCCTGGGGAAGCCGGCACGGAAGTGCCTTCGCCGCGTTCATGCTCCAGCATCCGGTGGGGCGGGCTCGCGAGGTACTCGAGCGGTGCTGGCTCCTGCTGTATCGCGTCTGGGTCGCCGGCGACGATCCGCTGGCCGTGACGCAGGCGCTTCGCGATGCGCAGGGTGGGGCGCCTCCGCATTTGACCGCTCCGCCACTCCCGCCGGGTGCCGTTGAGCCCCGAAGCTTCCCGATCACAATTGCAGACCTGGGCGACTTCGAGCCGCGGGACTACTCACGCCTTCTCGAGGCGTGGTGCCGGGCGACGCTCGAGGCATTGGGAACCTCTTAAGCCGGCTATACGGTTTCGGCAAACCCGGTGTCTTGCTCTTACTGTCCAATGGCTCTCATTCTTTGGCGCCGCATCCACGCCCGAGGTTTTCGATGATTTCGCGTCTGTCCCGGATTTTTCTTGTCGCCGCCCTCCTTCCCGTTGCCGTCGTTGCCCAGACCTTGCCGGCATCGCAGGCCGCAACGCCTCCCGTCCAAACGTCCGTGGGCGCGAAAAAGGCGCTCACCATCAGCGACTACTCGAAGTGGCGGAGTATCGAAGGCGCTGAAATCTCCCCGGACGGGAAGTGGGTCGCGTACGCGTTGCGATTCATGAACACGCTGCCCGCCGAATCCAAGCCCGCCCTGCACATCGTGAACCTGGATTCGAACCAGGATATCGAGGTGCCTAACGCGCACTCACCGTCCTTCTCGTCGGATTCGCGGTGGGTGGTCTACCAGATCGACTCGGTGCCGGCCCGTGGTGGACGGACAGGTGGCGCGGGGAGCACGCCGCCCGCCACCGACACGAGTGCCGCTGCTGGTGCGGCGCCCCAAAATCCGGGCGCCGTCGCGCCACCCCAGGGCGCGGGGCGCTCGGGTGCAGGAGTGACCGTGCCACCCCGGATGGAGTTGCGCGAGCTTGCCTCGGGTCGCACGCAATCGTGGCAACGGATGCAGTCCGGCGACTTCAACGCTGTTGCGTCGCACCTGATCCTCCGTCGCCGAGCCGCTGCGGGTCCGGGTCGCGGAGCTGGTCCGGCTCCGGCCCCTGCCGGTCCGAACGCGGTGCGCGGGACCGACGCTGTCGTCCATGATCTGGCCAGCGGTCGCTCACTCTTCCTCGGTTCGGTCGGCGACATCTCGTTCAACCGGCAGGGAGACCTGCTTGCCTACACCGTGGATGCGCAGGTGCGCGACGGCAATGGCCTGTTCATGATCGACGTCCGCAGCGGTCGGACTCACGTGCTCGATAACGACTCGCTGCAGTACAACCGCCTGACGTGGAGCGACGATGGAAATCGCGTCGCGGTCCTGAAGGGACGCCCCGTCGAGCGGATGCGCGAGCGTGACAATGTCCTGCTGGCGCTGTCGAACCTGCGTACGATGATCGACGATCCGGAGATTGCGGCCTCGAAGCTGGAGCCCTCGGCAACCGGATTCCCGAAGGGATTCGTCGTCAGCGAGCGCACACCGTTGTCGTGGAGCGAAGACGGGAAGCGGATCTTCCTCGGCATCATTCCGCAGACATCGGCGCCCGATACGGCCCGCCGGCGGAGTACGGATTCCATCGCCGACGTGGACATCTGGCGTACGGACGACGAGCGCATCCAGTCGCAGCAGATGATCCAGGCCGAGCAGGAGCGGAATTTCACGTTCCGGCAGGCGTTCGACGTCACCGAGGGCAAGTACATCACCCTCACCGATTCGGCGATGCGCACGGTGGAGATCTCGCTCGACGGGCGATGGGCCGTCGGCCGCGATACGCGCGCCTACATCTCGGATTACAAGCGCCCCGCTGCGGACTTCTATCGCGTCAATACCGCGACCGGCGAGCGCACACTGATGATGAAGGGGCAGCTTACCCAGCAGCATGCGTTAGGCATCTCGCCTGACGGGAAGCGGTACCTGTACTGGAAGGACAACCGTTTCCAGGCCTGGGACCTCGATGAGGGCACGAGCCGCACGCTGGGCAACGGCACAAATGGCTTCATCAACACGGAATTCGACTACCCGGGGCCGAAGCCGTCATATGGCGTCGTCGGCTACACGCCGGACGGGAAGAACGTGATCGTCGCACAGCGCTACGACCTGGTGATGATTCCGCTCGACCGCTCGGCCGGCACGCGGAACCTGACGACAGGTATCGGCGCGCGACGCGAGCTGCGTTTCCGTCCCGTTCGCACCGAACCGATCGACTCGTCCGCCCCGCGCCGGGTGCGGTCGCGTCAGGAGGTCGACGTGACGAAGCCGCTCACGCTCTCGGCGTACGGCGAGTACTCCAAGAAGTCCGGCTTCTACCAGCTGGAGAATGGAACGCTCAAGGAGCTCGTGCTGGACGACGCCGTATTCAGCAATCCCGTTCGCGCGTCGAAGGCTGATCGGTTCCTGTTCACCCGGCAGACGTTCGTCGATTTCCCCGACCTGCGCGTCTCGGGTCCCACGCTCGCGGACTCGCGGAAGATCACCGATGCCAATCCGCAACAGGCCGAGTACATGTGGGGGCGCCGCGTGTTGTTTGACTACAGGAACAAGGATGGCGTGCGGTTGCAGGGCATCGTGGCGCTGCCTGACGATTACAAGCAGGGCGAGAAGCGGCCGATGATCGTGAGTTTCTACGAGAAGAACTCGCAGAACCTGCACCGGTACACGGCACCGTCGTTTGTAACCGGCATGGGCACGATCCCGGTGGAAGCACTGAGCCGCGGTTACATCACCATGTACGCAGACGTGCACTTCCGCACCGGGTCGTCGCACAGCGACATGCTCGAGGGCGTTGAGGCCGCAACGAAGAAGGTGATCGAGCTCGGCTACGCGGACCCGAAGAAGATCGCGGTCCACGGACACAGTTATGGCGGCGAGGGCGCTGCCTTCATCGGGACGCGGTCGAAGATGTTCGCCGCGGTTGGCATGGGCGCCGGCGTGACCGATCTGTTCTCCGACTTCAGCCAGAGCTGGGGATGGTCGTACCAGGTGACTGGCGGCAGCGGTATGAACGGAAACGACTACTACCTCTTCGGCCAGGGTCGCTGGGGGAAGTCGCCGTGGGATGATCCCGAGCTGTATCGCAACGAAAGCGCGCTGGCCCACGCGCCTAACGCCGTGGCGCCATTTCTGATCATGCACGGCACGGCCGATCCGACGGTGGCGTTCAGCGAGGGGATGAACTTCTACAACGCGCTTCGGTTCAACGGAAAGAAGGCGGTGATGCTGGCGTATCCGGGTGAAGGCCACGGTTTGCGCGGCCTCGCCAACCGTCGTGACCTGACCATCCGGTACTTCCAGTTCTTCGATCACTACCTCAAGGGCGCTCCGGCACCAAAGTGGATGATCGATGGTGTACCGTACATCGTGAAGGATGCGGTGAAAGGGGATCCAAAGTGACGGGTAAACGGGTAAACGGGTAAACGGGGAGAAACTCAATGATACGAACTGCCGTCGCGATTGCTTTCACAGCCATTGCGACGGCGGTTTCGTTTCAGCAGGCGCCGCGCGCGATCACGTTGCGTCCGGCCGATGCCACGTTAGGCGAGCCTTTTACGAGTATCCATTCGATCCGTGAGCTCGCCGACGGTAGAGTCCTTATCAGCGATTACAGCCCCGACAATCGCGTCGTGGTCGCTGACCTGCTTTCCGGACGCGTGCGAAGAGTCGGAAACGTCGGTGCCGGGCCACGTGAGTATCGGCAGGCAGGCAGGCTCTTTGCGCTCCCTGGCGACTCAACGCTACTCATCGATTCTCCCGACCGCGGTCGCTGGTGGTTGCTGATGCACCACGACAGCATCGTCAGGAATGTCCCGCCAGACTCGCCCGCGTTGCGTGTTGTTGGTGGCAGCCCGGCTGGTGTCGATGATCGTGGACGCGTGCTCGGCGTACGATCGGCGGGCTCGGAAAAGCTCGACCACAACAGGATCCGACTGCAGCTTATCGCACTAGTTGGAGAAAGAAACAGCGCGCGGGCCGACACGATTGCGAGGCTCCGTGGTGATGAATATCAGATCACTCAGGTCGGTACTCGAGAGCGGCCGTTCTGGAATCAGATTCAGTTGTCCGGCTCCGTCGCCGACCAAGCAATGTTGTTCCCGGATGGTTGGATCGCAGTGGTTCGTGTCCAGCCTTATCGCGTTGAGTGGCGTAACTCGTCAGGCACTTGGATCCGTGGACCCGAGGTGCCTTGGGAGTGGCCACCAGCAGACGCGAAGGAGAAGGCGGCTGCGTTCGAGCGCTTGAAGCGCCGCATTGGCGATCGCGCGAAAGCGGATGACCGGCCGTGGACCGACCGACTCGCGCCTGTTCGCACCAATAACTCGATGATCGCAGCGCCGGACGGCAAACTGTTCGTGCTGCGCGCACAATGGTCCAAGGAGCCGCACACTCGTTACGATGTGTTCGATCGCACAGGGCAGCGCATCGGCCAACTCGCCCTGCCCGACTCGGAACGCGTGGTCGGATTCGGGCCTCGAACCGTCTATATCTCCGTCAGGGATGCCGATGGCTTTCACACCTTGCGCCGCCATCCTTGGCCCTGAACCGCGTAATCAGACGTCGGGTTCACCCACATCCCACGTCCCACGTCCGCCATCCAATCACCTACGAAGTGTAAAGGTCACATCCACACTTCGTGGCCCAAGAATGAAGTACCTCGGCGTCCCGTCGCCGCTCACATCACCTGAAGGGTAGGCGCGCCGATCGAGAAGATTGCGCCCGTACACCGCGATCGTAGCATCCCCCCATGCGTAACGAGCGCCCGCGTCGAGGACATGAAACGCTGGACTCGTCAGGCGCACGTCGCCGCGCGGGGCCAGGTAACTCATCCCCTGATAGCGACTGTCCATTGTAAGCGTGAGCGGCCGTGACACCCGCCACGTCAGCTGTTGCGTGGCCAGAAACGCCGGCGTCAGGATCGGTTCAACATCGCGATAGGTAACGTCCGTTCCTTCGTCGGTATACGACTCGATTCGGTTCCGGCTCACCGTCAGCGACGCGCCATAATCCAGTGTCGGCGCCAGCGAAAACGCTGCGTCCAATTCGATCCCGCGCCGATAGCTTTTTCCGACATTGGCGCGGATGTCATAGCCCAGCGGCGTCGTCGCACCGGTACGCGCGATTTCGTCGCGGAACCGCATGTCGAACGCGGTCAGGCTGACACGTGCGCGCGGCAACGTGAACGTGGCGCCGAGTTCGAGATCGTTCACATGTTCCGGCCGCACGCGCGTCAGCGGCAGCAGCGCCGGCGCATCGTCGGGAGTGACATCGTCGGCGCCCGCAAACAGGTCACCCCGGGTGGGCTCCCGCCCCGTCGTGCCGTACGAAGCAAATAACGCCAGGCGCTCCGCCGCCCGAACCGAAACGCCCACCTTCGGATTCACGAAGCTCCAGCGCTGGCTGACTTCCTCGAGACCGTACCCGTCGGTCGGCCGGTACCGGAACTCCGCCGTGCGCAGCTGCAAGTCGCCGAACAACGTTGCACCGCCTAACGCGACGCTGGCCTTGGTGAAGGCACTCGCCTCGGTCTTGTAACCCGTATTGGAATAGCCGGGGTACTGGAGGTCGGGACGATCATCGAACTCGTGGTCCTTCGAATACGTCATCCCGTGCACCCCACCATCGAGGGTGACACTTCCCTTCACGACGTGCAGCGCGCCGACGACACCGCCCCAGCGTGAGGCGGAGCGATACCGTAGCGCCGGGCCGGGCGCACCCGATGGGTAGTCGTAGAAGCCACGCGTCGTGAAACCGTACGCCGTGAGGCCCGCCGATACGTCGGTTGAGAGGAGGCGCGTGTAGGAAAGCGTTGCGAAGCTTTCGCGATACTTGTCCCCCACACCAGCCAACGGGTTCGCGCGTGGATTCGTGCGCAGCTCCTCTTCAGGAACAGCGGCGTACGTCTGCCCGTTCCGTTCAAGCCCAGTCGTCGCGGTGAACTTCACGAGGTCCCGGTCGCCGTAGTATCCGCCGCTCAGGAACGCGCTATTGGCCGCCGAGGTCGCCCCCTCGCGATAGCCGTCCGACCGCATACCGGAGACGCGTCCGTGGAATGACAGCCGGTTGGCCAGCGGCCCGCTGTTGAATTGCACCGTGGACCGCGCCGTGCCGAAGGACCCGCCGCCCACTTCTACCGTAGAGCCTCGCGGGGCACCCGTGAGCGAATGCGTCGCGAAGTTCACTGATCCGCCAAACGCCGCCTGGCCATACGTGCTGGTGCCGACGCCACGTTGGACCTGCATGCTCTGGATGGAACTGGTCAGGTCCGGAAAATCGGAGAAATAGATCTGCTGGTCTTCCGGCTCGTTGAGCGGGATTCCGTCCAGCGTAATGTTGATCCGCGATTGGTCGATGCCCCGGATCCTGAAGTACGAGTAATTGAGGAGTGATCCGCTCTCGGAGTACGCCGTCACGCTCGGCGCCTGTCGCAGCGTCAGCGGTACATCCTGACCGCTGTAATCACGATCGATCCGTGTTTCGTCGAGGATGGTGCTCGCGATTGGTGCGGCCTCGCTGGCGCGCACGGCAGTGACCGTCAGACGCTCCAAAGATTGCGCCGTCGCAGCCCGGTTCGCCGGACTGCCGAGTGGCGCCAATCGAATGACGGTGTCGCCCAGCGTCAGTGACCGCTGCAACGGAGCATAACCGGCACGCCTAACGATAAGCGTTGTCGAAGGCCTGATCTGGGAAGGCATTCCGCCAGTCCCGGATCCGGTATTGAACGTGGTGTAGCCACGGAACGGGATGCGAAAGCGCCCGTCGGATCCCGTTATGACGTTGGCCACTTCGCCGGTGCTGATGCGAAGCTGGACCGTCACCCCGCCGAGCGAGGCACCGCTCACCGAATCGACGACGGTCCCTGTGATCGGCATGCTCTGCGGGGATTGCGCGCCCGCTTTGGTGGAGATCACGAGGCAGACCGCGGCGAAGATGCTGTAGCACTTCATGGATCGACGGATTGATGTCGCTCCTCCGGATCCTCGACCTGTCGGTCGCAACGGACGGAATTCGCCGCCAGTGCGTCCCATGGACGCAACTCCAGGCGCTGACGCGCCTTACCTGGCCGACCCCACTGCTGGCAGTCACTCGCGACTTCCTACGCCGGTGCTAACCGGATCAGGTTCGACGGGACTCTCTCAGCTCTCCGCAACCACGGAGAGCACCCCGGACGAGTGCTGGAAAGATAAGCATCGCGCACGCCAGCGTGCGCTGGAATCAGTCCGCGTCGGCCACTTCTGCCAGGTCCGATATGGCAGGCCCGTTGATCACCGTGCCATAACGGTCGAATCGGGATCCGTGACAGGGACAGTCCCACGTCTTTTCGGTGTCGTTCCAGTCCACGATGCAGTAGAGATGCGGACAGACCGCGGAACGAACGTGCACCGCTCCCGCTCCATCCTTGTAGACCGCAACCTTCTTCGCGCCGCGCCGCATGACGGCTCCCGATTCCCGGGGAAGTTCGTCAACGCTGCCAATGTCTCCAGCGGTCGCGAGGTCTCCGTACTGTGCCGCGACGTTGAGATTTTCTTTGAGGAACGTCGGCGCCGCGCGTAAAGAGATACGCCCCGGGTCGTACAGCTTTGTCCATGGGTTTTCCCGACCCGTGATGAGATCGGTGATCAGAATTCCCGCGATCGTGCCATGTGTCATTCCATTCCCGGAATCGCCCGTGGCGACATAGATGTTTTCATCGCCGGGATTGCGGCCAATAAAGGCCATGTAGTCGACCGGCTCGAGAACCTGCCCTGACCATCGATACAGCACGTCCTCGATCATCGGGAAATGTCCCCGACTCCATTGTTCGAGAATTCCGAAGCGCTCCTGCTCATCATCATCGGCCTGTCCCGTTTTGTGGTCTTCGCCTCCGACGATCAGGATCTCCGTATCCCCATCGAGCGCCGCCAGCCGGATGTAGTGATACGGATCGAGATTGTCCCAGTAGAGCCGGCGCGGAATCGCCCCTCGTGCGACGCGGGCGCCGATGACATAGGTGCGGTACGCGGCCTGCTTGGTATGGATTTTCACCCAGTCATTCACCGGAGAGTTCGTCGCAAAGACGATTGCATCGGCAGTGACCGTGTGACCGTCCGATGTCTTCACTAGCGGCCGATCACCCTTCTCCAGTGACTCGACATGCGTGCCGCAGAAAATCATTCCTCCATCCCGTTCAATCGCTTTCGTCAGTGCGGCGATGTATTTCAACGGATGAAACTGCGCCTGGTTGGGGAACCGGAGTGCAACTTTCGTCGTGAACGGCACGTCGGGGATCTGCGCGACACGCTCCACGCCATTCAATCCGGCGCGCTGGGCTGCGGGTAATTCGCCATCGAGGTCGTGCCCACTCTCGTCTTCCGCAAACCAGTACCCGTCGAGTCGCTCGAATTCGCAATCGATTTTCTCCTCGCGCACAATGGATTCGACACGGTCCACGGCCGCCTTGTGACTTGCGGCAGCTATGCGCGCGCCCTCCGACCCGTGCATCGTTTCGATCTTCTCGTAGAAGTCATCGAGCGCAAAGACGAGGTGCGCAGTCGTGCGGCAGGTTTCACCACCGGCAATTGGTCCATCGTCCAGCAGCACCACGCGGCGACCACTGCGGGCCAGTAAATACGCGGTAGTCACTCCAGCGATGCCGGCGCCCACGATGCACACCTCGGTGTCGAGGTCACTCTGCAACGGGTCATACGACGGCATACGGGCCGTGTCCATCCAGAGGGACCTTGTACCACCGGAATCCGTTTCCATGGCTGTGCTCGTGAAGGAGAGATCGACATGGCCTAACGACGGCCGGGCACGGGTGCGCCCAGCCCGGCGCCGTCGTTCCGCGTCACTTCTTTCTCAGTACCGGCGCGTGACCCAGAAGGTCACGCCTTGGCAAGAGTGCCTTTCCCGAGGTGCTTGGAAGACCCGTGGCGAGCGAAGCAATGGAACAGAATTACGAAGGTGTGACCAGCGCGTTCTCGCGGTCGCTAATAAGCCGGTCCGAACACCTGGTCCGAACACTTTTCGCATGCAGGCGCTACACACGCCCGTGCACCGAGCCCACTCTGCACGTGAATTCATTGTCTGATCCGGCATGCGCTACCGACTGAGGCTTGATCGCCTCGAACAACTGCTGTCGACCAGCCGCGTCAGTCAGAACCATTGGGCGATGCGACTCGGGTTGTCGCGTGGTCACTGGTCCGATCTTCGTAGTGGGAAGCACCCATTCCCCTCGGCCAGGACCCGCCAGCGCCTCGTCGAAGCGTTTGGTGTCGAGGAACGCGACCTCTTTGAGCCGGACTCGACATCCCCGGACGCAGAGTTCGATTTCCGATTGGCACTCGCCGCTCGTTTCGAGCTGACGTCCGAGCTTGGTCAGGGTGGCATGGGAACTGTCTACCTCGCCAATGATCTCGCACTGGGTCGCGTGGTCGCAGTGAAAATGGTCGCCGCCGAAGCCGTGGCCGGCGTGGGCGCCGATCCGCTCGTGCAGGAAATCAGGCTCGTATCCCGTCTTCAGCACCCGAACATCCTGCCCCTGTTCGACGCGGGCGAACGCGGTGGCAGCCCGTTTTATGTCATGCCGTGGGTACGCGGCGGCTCACTCGGGGCCCTGCTGCGGGCCAGGACGCGGCTGTCGCTAGGGGAAGCGTTAGGCATGCTCGAAGGCATTGCAGCCGGGCTGGGGCACGCGCATGCAGAACGGGTGCTGCATTGCGACATCAAACCGGAGAATATCCTCGTCCAGGGCGCGCATCCGTACGTGATGGATTTCGGCATCGCGCGCAAGGTTCATTCCGAAGCCTTCGAGTGGTCCTCGCTGCGGAAAGACCTCGATTTTTCTGCGGGGACGCCGGCGTACGTCAGTCCCGAGCAGGCATCGGGCGAACCGAACCTCGATGCGCGGTCGGATATCTACAGCCTCGCCTGTGTCGCCTACGAAATGATCGCCGGACGGAAGCCGTTTACCGGTGAAACGACGCAGCAGATCGTGTCACTCCGTTTCCGCGAACCGCCGCCGCCGCTGCAGAAGTTTGCGCCGGACGTGCCGATCGAAGTGGCGCAGGCGATCGAACGGGCGATGTCCATCGACCCTTCCGCACGCCCTGCATCGGCGCGCGCGTTCATCGACGAGTTGCAGGCGGCACGTGGTAGCGTCGCGCGGTGGCGAACGACGATTTCAGTGGGACGCGCGCGTGTCCTGCGTCGCCTGCGAACCGCGGCGTTAGGCGCGGCACCGCCGAGGCAGCGTCCCATGCCCGTGCGCGAATGGTTTCACACGTTGCGCCAGGATGTCGCGTACGCGTTTCGGCAGCGCCGGCGAAGCCCGGGGCTGACTACGATGGCACTGCTCACGTTGGCGCTCGCGATCGGGCTCACGACCGCCGTCTTCGCGGTCGTCGACGGCGTGCTGCTCCGCCCTCTCCCTTTCCCGGATTCTGACCGCCTCGTCGCACTGCAATCCGTGGATTCGTCAGGCAGTGCGTTTTCGTACGTCTCTTCGGCCAACTGGTCCGACTGGAATTCCGGAAACCGGACGCTGGTCAAGTCTGCAATCCGCAAGGACGGCCGGCTTTCTGTAGTGTGGGGTGCAGAAGCGGTGCGCGCTGAAGGTCAGGAAGTGAGCGCGGACTTCTTCGAAGTGCTCCGAGCCCGTTTCGTCGCCGGGCGCGGGTTTCAGGCTTCAGATGCTGCGTTCCGGGATCCCGTGGCGATCGTAAGCGAGGGATTCTGGAGAAGCAGGCTCGGACACACGCCTCTCGCCAATCTCGCCATTCAGGTGAATGGTTTCAGCCACGCCGTCGTGGGCGTCGTTGACTCACGTCACGCGTGGCCGGAAGGGACGGAAGTCTACCTGCTGGAGCGGCCGCGCACCGTTGGCGGCGCGGAGCGAAACAACGTCAACTATGCAGCAATTGGCCGCCTCAAGCCCGGCGTTTCACTCGAGCGGGCCAGGGCCGATCTCTCGGCGATCGCGCACCACATCCGGCAACAGGACCCCGTCGCTCTGTACTCCCATGGCGTGGGGGTGAGGCCGCTGGTGGAAGACGTGGTCGGCGATTCGGGAGAGATGCTTGCGATGCTGATGGGATCCGTCGCCATGGTCCTCCTCATCGCCTGCGCCAACCTGGCCAGCGCCAACCTGGCCCAGGCCGCAGTGCGCAGCCGCGAGATGGCCGTCCGCGCTGCACTTGGCGCCGGACGCGCGAGACTCGTCAGGCAGGTTCTGGTCGATCATGTCATGCTCGCGACGGTTGGCGGCGCGCTCGGCGTGGGGCTGGCTCGTTTCCTGACCGGCAGCGCAACGCTGATGGGCGCGGCCGAACTACCGCGCACCAGTTCGATTACGATCGATATTCGCGTGATCGCGTTTGCGTTTCTCGTGGCAGCGCTGGCGGGAATTGCAACCGGATTGCTTCCGGCACTTCGCGCCACACGCGTCGCGCCGGGTCGCGCAATGGAAACCGGAGCGCGTGGTAATGTCGGCGGGGGTCGAGGATTACCCGGGCGCGTATTCGTCGCCGCCGAAGTCGCGATGGCGCTCATGCTGGTTATCGGAGCCGGCCTGCTCGTGCAGAGCATGCGCGCCGTGCTCGCGCGCCCGCTTGGCTTCGAGATCGATCGCATCGTGGTAGCGGAGGTCACGCTCGGTGGGCCTCGATACAGCCGCGACAGCGCCGCGGTGCTTGCGTATTGGGATCGCTTGAGAAAAGCTGTCGCTCAGATGCCGGGCAGTGAAGGCGCTGGACTGGTGAGTTGGGTGCCACTCGTGCGGGGCGGCAACGGATTCATCGAGATCGGCGGCAAGGACATCCCGGGAGCGGGCGCGGGTTATCGCATCGTGAGTGAGGGCTACTTCGAGACTCTTCGCATGCCTGTTCTGCAGGGACGTGCCTTTGCAGAGACCGATCGCGCCGACGGAATGCGAGTCACGGTGATCAGCAAGCGGCTCGCCGACCGGTACTGGCCCGGCGAATCACCTGTTGGTCGTCAGCTACGTGCGACGAGCATGGAGCGTTTCGACACTGAAGCTCCGTGGCTCACGATCATCGGCGTGGTGAGCGATGCGAGGCCTGGCGGCTACGAATCCGACGAAGCCGCCGAGATGTACGTGCTGTACCGACAGTTGCCGTACTGGCGAGTCAGCACCATGAGTGTGGTAGTCCGCGGCGCCGGCTCCGAGGCATCCCTCATGAGCGCCGTGCGCGACCAGGTGCGGGCGATCGACCCGATGATTCCCGCGGACCTCGAGTTCCTCCGATCGCATGCCGACCGGGTCACGGCCGCGCGCCGGTTCACCATGTCAACGGTGTCCGTGTTCGGGATCCTGTCGCTGATCCTGGCGGCCATCGGCGTGTTTGGCGTGCTGTCGTTCGCGGTAGCCCAGCGGACGCGGGAGATGGCGGTGCGTGCCGCGTTAGGCGCGGACCGGCCCCGGCTTCAGCGGCTTGTCCTGGGGAGCGGCGCGCGGGTGGTTGCGGTCGGTATCGCAGGCGGTCTGTTCGGGGCCTGGTCACTTTCCCGGCTCGCCCAGTCGCTTCTGTTCGGCGTCCAGCCGCGCGATCCTTTCGTGTTCGGTGCGGCAATACTGACCATTGCCGCCGTCGGCCTCCTCGCCGCAGTCATTCCCGCGCGGAGGGCTGCCCGTGTTGAGCCTATGGTGGCGCTGCGACAGGAATAGTGGCCAGGGGCAGAATCGAACTGCCGACACGCGGATTTTCAGTCCGCTGCTCTACCAACTGAGCTACCTGGCCCGGGACGATAAACGTAAAGCCTGATTGTGCTTGGATGAACCCTTACATCAGCCCAGAGGCCAGAAGCCCGAGGTCAGAGGCATCGGATTTTAGCCCTGGCCTCTGGCCTCTGGCGTCTGGCCTGCCTCTGGCCTCTGGCCTGCCCCTGGCCTCTGGCCTGCAGAAGCAGTGATCACCGATTTAATGCCGCCCCGCACGTTGAAGTCTCCGACGACCTGCATCCATCGCGGTTCCACCGCGGCGCTCAAGTCATCCAGGATCCGGTTGACCGCGCGTTCATAAAAAACGGCCGAATCGCGGTAGCTCCACAAATAGAGCTTGAGACTCTTCAACTCGATGCACTTCGCGGCAGGGATGTACGTGATGTTGATGACGCCGAAATCAGGCGCTCCGCCTTTCAGGAGCGCGAGCTCCGATGCGTCCGATTCCACGCCGCCAAGCGGACACAACGAAGTGAATTCATGGCAGACCATGTGGATCTCATACGCGCGATCGGCGTACGGATTAACAAAGGTCTCCAGCAGTTCTGGCTTGGGCATGGACGGAATCTACTGGCTGAAAGTTCCGGCTTCAGGCTCCAGGGAAGGAGACAGACGCGTAGGCGGAGGTACAAACTGACGCTTGCCGTCGCTCGACTTTCCTGAAGCCTGTGGCCAGAACCACTCTGGCTCTCGGCGTGACAATATTGGCCCTGGCCGACATGGCCAGTCTGCTACGGGAACCGTAGGTTCGATTCGCCGTCGTAAAAACGACGGTCTTTGCCGCCGCGACACGGCGTGGCGGTACCGCCCCCCGGCGACCCCGGGGGGCTCTCATTTCTAGTCGTTTCGGCGCAATTCGCGCGAACGCTCTTCCAGAATTCGCCGCTCGTCGCCGGTCAGGCTGTCGATGCCTGTCTGGGAAATCTTGTCGAGCACCCGATCGAGCTCGGTCAGGCTGTCGCGATCCGCATGCGGCCGGGCTGGTGAGCTGGGCACCGTGGGCACGACGCGCTGCGAGACGGCCTGCTGGCTTTGCGCCACGATGTCGTCGATGTCGCGCGTGCGCTCCCGATTGCGAGGCATCGAGCGCGGCACTGCCCGCGGTGCCTCGTCAGGCAGGTCCGGAACGGGATTCACACGCTGGCGCAGGCGATCGAAGCCCGCGCCGGCCGTCGACGTGCGCCAGAACAACCAGGCCGCTGCGAGGCCACCGGCGTGTGTCAGGTACGCTGCCCCGTTTCCGTCACCGGCTTGCACAGCCCCGACCGCAAGCGTGATGGAAGCCAGAGCCGCCACCAACCACTTCACCTTCACGGGGAATGTGAGGAAGAGATATACCTCGTCATCCGCCCACCGGAGTGCGTACGCCAATGTCACTCCCAGCACCGCGCCGGTTGCGCCAATCAACGTGGCATCCCGGACGATCAGCACATGCGCCAACCAGCCGCCGAGGCCGCACCACAGGAAGAAGTTCCGGAACGCGCGCGTTCCCCAGGCGTGTTCGAGTCGCGGACCGAAAATGAACAGCAGGTACATGTTCAGGAGCAGCGTCCAGAACCCGCTGTGCACGAACATGTGTGTCCCAACGGTCCACCATTGCGACGGCAGCTCGTCGAGACGGAAACCCAGCGCGTCGCGCATGTTCGACGCCCCGAAGAGCGTGAACTGGAGGAAAAACACCACCACGTTCAGCGCAACGATCCACTGAACTGCCGGCGTCATGCGCGGGACAGGCGGCTCCTCGAGCGAGAGCTGCGTCATGGGTTCGCTGGGGCCTTGCATATCCTATGTAAACGCGCCCACACCCGATTCTGTTCCGTCGGCTTGCAACGTCATATCCCGCATGCCTGTACCCCTCCCCTCCCGATCCCGACCTATCGCATTGTCGCCGGCCCGCTCAGGCGAGCCAGGATTCTCAAATCCTTGTGACGTGCCGAAGCATGCTCCATGAGCGTACTCCAGCGCTTGTCCAGGACACCTCGCTCCGCGGTCGGACCCGGGTGGATCACGATGCTGGTCGCATCACTGGCGGAATGTACCTGGTCGACGATCTGCAAATAATCGGCGTCACTCGACTCGTCGGTGCCGGCGATAGTGACTGCGTGAGCGCAACCCAACGATGCTGCCGAGCGTAACGTCTCAATTACACGCTCCAGCGCCGGCGATGCGGTTGGTGGTTCGATCGTTACCTGGACCAGCGACAGGAATGGATGCAGCAACGCCAACGCCTCAGGTCTCTGCCCATCAGTGTCAGCCATGACTTCGGTTCCAGTCGGCAACTGCTTCAGCGCCGCGGCGAGGAAGTCCGCATTGCCGAACGAATCGCGTCCAGTGACACAGACCGAGTGGTAGATCGTGCGCCCGAGCGCACGCCCCAGTTCGCGCGCGAGCGCATCGGCGGTATACATCTGCGCCGTCTCCGCTGCTCCCGCGAAACGAATGAAAACCTGGCGCCGTCCCGCCCACACGCCTTGCCGCTGGATTCCCGAGGGAATACCCGCAAGCGCCGCCGCCAGCACCGGTGTTGCACCCATCGTGTTACGATCTCCCTTCTGTAATGGCGAGTTGAACGATCCGTTCGCACAGCTCGGGAAATGACATCCCGGCTGCTGCCGCCGCCTGCGGAATGAGACTCAATTCCGTCATGCCGGGAAGCGTGTTCGCCTCCAGACAGAAACAACCACCAGAATCGTCAAGGCGGAAGTCGATCCGCGCGTATCCGCGCAGCTTCAGGGCCCTGAATGCCAGCACCGCCTGTGCCTGTACGTGCGCCGCGACGGCGGGTTCCAGACGTGCCGGAAACTCCTCCACGGCCATCCCTTTCGTGTACTTGCACTCGTAGTCGTACAGCTCGTGCTTGGGAATGATCTCGCCTATTGGAAGCGCCTCATTTCCCAGGATCCCGACGGTCAACTCGCGGCCGCTGATAAAGCGCTCCAGCATGACCTCGTCATCGTACTTGAACGCCTCGGCGATAGCGGTCTCCAG
>Ga0209486_10000207_pt1 | contig 28046 bp, 24 predicted proteins | sample NCCompost_FD_187518 | JGI IMG/M metagenome (GOLD analysis project Ga0209486, IMG submission 187518) | Agricultural soil microbial communities from Utah to study Nitrogen management - NC Compost (SPAdes) (version 2) | ecosystem: Environmental > Terrestrial > Soil > Agricultural land | place...
CGAGCGGCTCGGTTCACGTTACATGAAGTCGAAGAAGTTCAACGAAGCGGTTGAAGTGTTTCGGCAGCTCGCGGCGTTAAAGCCCGGCGACGCAATCGCGCCGAACAGTCTCGGCGAGGCGTACGTCGAACTCAAAAATTACAACGACGCGCTCGAATCGTTTCGCCAATCGATTCGTTTGAAACCTGATTTTGGGAAGGCTTATTACAACCTCGGCAAGACGTTGCTGGCGATGGGCAATCGCGACGCGGCGCTGGAGCAGTACACAATTCTCACAAACATCGATCCGAGCTGGGCCGAAAGGCTGAACGCAGTCTTAAATCCGTAGACTGTCAGTAGTCAGTGGTCAGTAGTCAGTGGTTAGTTGGAATTACCCGGGTGCCACTGACAACGGACAACTGACCACTGACAAGAACTACAAAGCTCTAAGCTCCTGTCAGTTACCTAATCACTTCGCCCACAATAATCCGTAGACTGTCAGTAGTCAGTGGTCAGTAGTCAGTGGTTAGTTGGAATTACCCGGGTGCCACTGACAACGGACAACTGACCACTGACAAGAACTAAATACAAAGCTCTAAGCTCCTGTCAGTTACCTAATCACTTCGCCCACAATTGCCGTCAACGCGTTATCCTGTAGCGACTTGTTGCGCGGCAACTGCCCGTGAAGATCGCAACCGAACACAGCGTACCGTGAGAGCGTGAACCCCGTTTGCGCGTCGCTGATCTTAAACAGATTCTCGCCGAGCAGCGACGCGCGAGTCACCCGGCCATCACCGGGAACATACATCGCCTCTGTCACAACTTTTTTCGAGACCTTCTCGCCTGCTGACGTGCGAAACTCGCGTGGGCGCGTCAACGTCACCCAACGGTTTCGCTTTTGATCGCGGAACACCACGGGGGAGTTCAAAGTGTCCTCACAATCACCGCCGATCGCCAGCAACACCACTGGTGATGCGGATCGATCAACCGCATCCAGCGCCTGGTGGAATCGTCGCGCGCGCTTGAGTGTTGCGTCGAGATAGGCATCGATTTCATCAACTTGCCCGTTTGTTCCGTTGGTCTTTTCAAACCCGTGCAGTGCACTCCAGCCGTATTGCTTCCAAACCTGCACGTCATAAAGATCGATCACAAGTGGCTTAAGGTCCTCGTCGAGAAATCGCACCACGCCAGCGTGTGGCATCAGTTGATAAACTGACGGCGTACGTGCTGCATCTTCGGCGGTCAACTTGTTCAACAAAGGAAGGCGGCGGCGCAAGCCTTCTGTAACCGAGTAACCTTCGACCAGCGTTGCGAACGCGTCAGTCGAGCCCTCGTTCGGCACGCCAATCATGACGATCTTGCTGATGTGCGCGGCGCCGTTCCACGCCGGCTGAATCGTCCCATCGCCGGGCGGCAGGTCCGCGTCGCCATACATCGCGGCATAGCGCGCGATCAGACCGCCCATCGAGTGGGCCACGATGTTGAACTTGAGATCGTCGCGTTTCAGTTTCTCTTTCAATCGCTGCAAACGCCGCACGAGCTCGCGCGCGTTCTCGACGTTGTCTCGTCGCCAGTCGTACGCAAACACGTAGAAAGTATCGCGGTCGCCATCGGCAGACGGGGTTTCCCAGTTGCCTTCGCGATAACCGGCGTAACGTCGCAGTGCTTCGAGCAAATCGCGGTAGACGTAAACCTCCGGCAGCAGCTTAGCCAGTTTCGCGGTCTCGACGATCTTTCCAGGCACGAGATCGTCGCGATTAGCCGCCAGGTTCGGGCTGATCGGCAGTCCTTCCTGCTTAGTGCGAAAGGCCGACGGCCAAACCGTCTCGCCGGTTTTTGGGTTGATCAATTCAGAGCCAAGAATACCGGGAATGACGATCACCGGTCGTTTACCGGTGCTTGCGCGGGCATTGGCGAAGATTTGTTCGAGGTTTGGTGTCTTGCGGGCGGAGATGCAGCCGGTGGCGACGACCGAGAGGATCAGAACGGCGAAGATGAGGTGCGTTCTGTTCGTAGATCGCCGAGCGAAACGTCGGTGCACAAGTCTATTCAACGGGCGGCTCCCAGCGACGGTTAATCAGGCTCGCGACAAAGCCCGCGCCAAAGCCATTGTCGATGTTGACTACGGTCACGTTCGACGCGCATGAATTCAACATGCCAAGCAGCGCGGCCACACCGCCAAACGACGCTCCGTAACCGATACTGGTTGGCACAGCTACGACCGGCACACCCACGAGACCTCCGACCACGGACGGCAACGCGCCTTCCATCCCGGCAGCGACGATAACCACGCGCGCTCGTTGCAACAGGTTCCGCTCCGCAAGCACGCGATGAATTCCGGCAACACCTGCATCCCAGATGCGCGAGACAGTGTTGCCCATAGTTTCCGCTGTCAGTGCTGCTTCTTCAGCCACCGGTATGTCACTTGTGCCAGCCGTCACAACGGCGATTGGCCCAACACCAAGATTGGTCCTGTCGCGTCGAATGCGAACAAGCCGCGCCGACTCGTGCCATTCAGCGTCGGTTACGACGTTGCGGATCTCGCCGAAGGCGCCTGCGTCGGTGCGCGTCACGATGATGTTTGGCGAGCGCTCGGCGAGGCGTTCGACAATGGCGACGATCTGCGCCCGTGTCTTCCCACCGCCGAAAACTACCTCGGGAAATCCCAGGCGAGAGGCGCGCGAATGGTCTACGCGCGCAAAGCCGATGTCTTCGAAATGCAGGTTCTTTATGCGGTCGACGGCTTCTCGGCCGTCGAGATTCCCGCTCTTGTACGCCTCGAGCAATCTCTCAAGTTCAGTTAAATCCATGTATGTCGCTATTCTAACATTCGACTGTATACGGCCAGTACCGTATTATTTGCTGTTCCCGTGTCCACACTGATTAAAAACACCCGCTTAACTCTCGAGATGATCAAGATCGAGCATACGCTTTTCGCGTTGCCGTTTGCCTTTCTCGGGGCTGTATTAGCGGCGAACGGCGTTCCGACGGCGCGGCAGATCTTTTGGATCGTGATCGCGATGGTGGGCGCGCGTTCGGCGGCTATGGCGTTCAATCGTCTCGCGGATCGGAACATCGATGCGCGCAACCCGCGCACCGCGTCGCGTGCATTACCGGCCGGACTCCTGTCCGTTGGCTTTGTTTGGGCGTTCATCGTTGTGGCAGCGGCGCTGTTTCTACTCGCCGCGGCGATGCTGAACCGCCTGACGCTGATCCTCGCACCTATCGCGCTCGGAAGCGTGTTGCTCTATTCGTTAACCAAGCGCTGGACACAGTTTTCGCATATCGTGCTGGGCTGGTGTCTTTCGATCGCACCGACCGGCGCTTGGATCGCGGTCCGCGGCGAGATTGGGAGCCCGGTTCCGTTGTTGCTGTCGCTCGTGGTGCTGCTCTGGACCGCCGGTTTCGACATTCTTTACGCCTGCCAGGACTACGATTTCGATCGCCGCGAAGGACTTAGGTCAGTTCCTGCCCGCTTCGGTATCGCGCGCGCTCTCTGGATCGCGCGAAGCCTGCATGCGGCGGCCTTTCTCGCGCTGGTTTGGCTGTACCTGGTCACCGCGCTGGGACCGATGGCGCTCGCGGGAGTGATCGCAACCGGGGCTTTACTCGTATACCAACATAGACTGGTGCGCGCGGGCGATTTACGACGCCTCAACGCAGCGTTCTTTACAACTAACGCGTTTGTAAGCGTCATTTTGCTGGTAACGTTTGGCAGCGCTGTTTTTCTTCATCGCTAAAGTTGAGATTTCCGACGATGAACTTTTCACATGACGACAAACTGAACGAGATTGCCGATCGCGCAATAGCCGGCGAGCGACTCTCGTTTAAAGACGGTGTTGCGCTTTACGCCACCGACGACCTGCCGGCGCTAGGTAAACTCGCCGATACGATTCGCCGACGGCGGCACGGAAGCACCACTTATTTCAACGTCAATCGCCACCTGAATCCGACCAACATCTGTTACGCGGATTGCAAGTTCTGCGGGTTCTTTCGCACGCCTCGCCAACCCGACGCGTACACGCACAACATCGACGACAGTTTGAAAGTCGCGGCGCAGGCCGTTGCCGAAGGCGCCACTGAATTGCACATCACGGGAGGATTGAACACAAAACTCCCGTTCAGTTATTTCACCGATTTGCTGTCGTCGCTCAAGCGCGAGTACCCGCAACTGCATTTAAAGGCGTTTACGATGGTCGAGTTCGACCATTTCGCTCATTTCTACAAGATGGCTGATGAAGAGGTCATCGAAAAACTGATCGCGGCGGGTTTGGATTCATGTCCCGGTGGCGGTGCGGAGATCTTTCGCGAACCGACGCGTTCGATGATTTGCGCACATAAGTGCGACGCCGCACGATGGCTTGAACTACAAGGAAAAGTTCACGCGGCGGGTTTGAAAACAAATGCGACGATGCTTTACGGACATATTGAGTCGATCGAGGATCGCGTGGACCACTTCGTGAAGTTGCGCGAGCAGCAGGAGAAGTCGGGCGGTTTTCAATGCTTCATTCCGCTCGCGTTTTATCCGCCTGACACGCAGCTCGCCCACTTGCCTGGACCATCCGGCGTCGATTCACTTAAAACCATGGCCGTCTCGCGCCTAATGCTGGACAACTTCGATCACATCAAAGCCTACTGGGTGATGCTCGGTAAACGCCTCGCGCAGGTAGCGCTCCACTACGGCGCAAACGACATCGACGGCACGATCACCGAAGGCGGCGAATTGACGACGAGTTACTCAGTCGAAGCAAACAATGAAGTCCGCATGAGCAAGACGGAATTGATCGGTCTGATTGAAGACGCAGGCTATGAAGCTGTCGAACGCGACACTGTTTACAACCGGATCGAGCCGAAAGACTTAACGACCATAGGGTTGAACTAAAAATGATTACTGACACCGATAGAACCACGATCACGTTGGCGCACTCGCCTGACTCTGACGACGCCTTCATGTTTTACGGCCTCGCGACTCATAAACTCGACACTGGCTCGCTGAACTTCCAGCACCTGCTGAAAGACATTCAAACACTAAACGAAGAAGCGACACGGGGCACGTACGACGTCACCGCGATCAGTTTTCATGCTTACGCGTACGTCGCGGACAAGTACGCGTTGCTGCCGCACGGCGCGTCGATTGGCGATAACTACGGTCCAATCGTCGTCTCGCGAGAGCCCGCGATGCCGGATGACATTTCGAATCTGAAGATCGCGATTCCCGGAAAGTTGACCAGTGCGTTTTTGGCGTTGCGGTTATTCAACGCCGACTTCAAATATGAAGTGGTCCCGTTTGACAAAATTATTGACGCCGTTCTGGATGGGAGCTGCGATGCGGGTTTGTTGATTCACGAGGGGCAGTTGTTTTACCAGCGGAAGGGGCTGCACAAGGTGCTGGACCTTGGCGAATGGTGGTATGAGCAGCATGGGCTGCCACTGCCGATGGGCGGCAACGCCATCAAGCGGGACCTCGGTCCTGAGCTTACGCGCGAGGTCTCAAATCTGTTGCGGGAGAGTATCCGCTACTCGCTGAACCATCGCGAGGACGCGCTCCAGTACGCGATGCAGTTCGCCCGCGACATGGACACCGCGCTGGCTGATCGGTTTGTGGGTATGTGGGTCAACGACCTGACCCTTGACTACACCGACCGCGGCCGAGAAGCCGTCCGGCGGCTGCTGGAAGAAGGTTTCGAAAAGGGCATTATCCCGAATCGAGTTCCTATCGACTTCGTTTGAGGGTTTTGAAAGAACATGGGGTTTCGAAGTGAAAACTCAGCTCAACGGCCACGCCGCGTGATACACGGCGAGGCTATGCCTCGCCGTTGACTGCTACTATCACCGGGGCTCCGCCCTTTCGTTTGGCCTCTGGCCAAACCTGAGGGCCCGAACCAGGGGCAAAGCCCAATGCTTTAGAAACTTGTGATCGGCGGGGCAGAGCCGTCGCCGCACATCAGTCGGCAAAGCGGCGGAAATCGACTCCCCCTGCAACGCACTCTTTGAAACCGCGAGTTTTAAGGATTTTCTTTAAGACCTAGCTGGGGTGTGCGCGGTGATTTTTTAAGCCACCCCGCCCAGAAGGAGCAGCTAATCACCGCGCACATCATCGACCTCAGACCACGTAAAACCAAGCTCCTCCCAAAGCCTGGTTTATCGCCCCGGCCGTGAAAGCAACGCCGCCGCTCGGCGTCACGTCTGCGCTCCCGCGCCGTAAAGCTCCACGGATTTAGGACGAGTGCCTGTTGTCGACATGAGGACCTTGAGAAACCGTAACTTTTAAACCAGCGAGCCCGGATTTTCGAGGTCAATCGGGCTTAGTTTTTGCGAAATGCCGCTGGCCAACACATAACTTATTCTAGCTCGTGGACATTACACCAGTTGCAGGAAACTTTGCAATAGGAAAATGGCAAATTTCACCGCCCCCCAGACACCGAAGCCAAGACCGCTGACAACCGTCGTCTTTCGTTGCGGCATCTGAAAAGACGCACGTTTCGGCCAGGCCCCGGGCCTGTAAATCCACTAGCCAGGTAGACAATGAAGAATCAATTTTCGGCATTACGCACCTTTTTCGTCGCCAGCTTCGCCCTGGTCCTAATCGGCCTTATAACATTCACGGCTTCGGCCCAGTCAGAGCCCACAGGCGGAATGAGTGCCGCGGAAACAGATCGAATTATCAAGGCGTTCACGAACAAAGAGATCCAATTCCGCCGCGCCCTCAATCAATACTCATTCAAGCGCGACGCATTGTTTCAGAGTATCGGCATGGGTGGCCAGATTACCGGCGAGTACCACCGCGTCTCGATGTTTACTTTTGACGATTCCGGCAACCGCTACGAGAAGATCAGCTTTTTCCCGATGTCCACAATGGACGCCGCCGGCGTAACCGTTACTAACGAAGATATTGACGACCTGGGCGGTATTAACCCGTTCGCACTCGAGCCTGACAAGATCGACAGGTACACGTTCAGATATGCCGGTAAAGAAAAGATCGACGAACTGAACCTCTACGTCTTCGATGTCGCGCCGAAAGTAATGCCAGACGCGAAAAAGACAAAAGAACGATTGTTCATGGGTCGAGTGTGGGTCGACGATCAGGACCTGTTTATTGTTAAAACGCGCGGAAAAGGCCTCCCGGAGACCAAGACCAATAAGTTTCCGAATGTCGAAACGTACCGCGAGCAGATCGATGGCCGCTACTGGTTTCCGACTTACTCCTACGCCGACGAAGAGCTGATTTTTGACAATGGCAACTCAATCCACATCCGGGTAAAAGTTAAATACACAGACTTTGCTCCGGCGCGCGCAACGTTGAAGGTCACCGAAATCGGCGAAGACGAAGGTGGCACGGCAAGGGACGCGAAACCAATCGAGGGTGGAAACTTGAATTCCAAAGCCCTCTCGCTACCGGCACCAAAACTTTCAGAAGAAGCCAAGCGGCAGAAACAATCCGGCAAGATCACGGTTCGCGTGATTGTCGACGAGAACGGTAAGGTTGTTTCGGCAGTAGCTCAGAATGGACCAGCGGTGTTGCGGCAAATTGCTGAAGAAGCGGCGCGCCAGGCGACATTCGCGCCGACGACACAAGACGGCATCGTTGTGAGAGTGATGGGCGATCTCGTCTATGACATCAGGAATTAAAGCTGCTTAGCGATCGACTGTCGGACCTCGGAGATAAGCGCGTTAATCGCATCATCCGTGGTCCGATTTGTTGTTACGACCGGCGGTAGGATTACCATCTCGAGAATTCCGGATCTGGCTTCACCAGTTCCCTTTCCCATCAACACATCAGAGTTTTTGATCGCGACGGGAACGACCGGCACGCCGGCCTCGCGCGCCATGTAGAACGCGCCTTTCTTGAACGGCAACAGCTCGCCCGGTTTCGCGCGCGTCCCTTCAACGAAAACAGCAAACGAAATGCCCGACTTAATACGCTCTGCCGCAGCTCCCGTGGTGCGAAGCGCGCTCTCGCGATTCGTGCGATCGATTGCCATCACGTTCACGAAACCCATGCCCACGCCGAGCACCGGCACCTTCAACAATTCCTTCTTCGCCAGCAGACCGATCCGACGTCCGGTATAAACAAACATCGCCGCGGTATCCAAATACGATCGATGGTTTGAAACGAAGACGTAAGTCTGTTTCGGATCGAGCAAATCGAGCCCGGTCACCTTCACGTGGACGCCGCTGAACCGCAACCATTGCCGGGCGCCAAAGAGCGCCCACGGGTACACGAGGTCATGCTTGTTCACGATCCACGCGATAATCAGAATCGGCGGACCGAGCGTGCCGAGCAGCGCGCCCGCGAGAAACAGCGACCACCAATAGTGCAGCCGCCGCATAAAGCTGCGCGGTGGGGTTATGCTAGACTCGACGGACGTAGTCGACTTGTCGACCGTAGTCTTCTCGATTGCGGCGCTATCTTCCATCTGTTTACGCAAAGGAACTCGTCATGACTAGCCTTCGATCCGTAACGGTTGGCCTGGCCGTGGTACTGTCGCTTGCCGCGTTTTCCGCCGCCTCGTTCGCGCAAAGAACAGCGCCGCGCGTTGATGCCTCCGCCGCGATACCGTCACCGAAGTCAGTCCTCGGATTTACGCCGGGTGACGATCGAACGATAGCGGACTGGTCGCAGATCACCAACTACTTCACTCGCCTCGACCGTGCCTCAGATCTCGTTACGGTCCAAACGTTGGGCCAATCTACCTTGAAACGGCCGCTAATCGTAGCGTTCATCAGCGCGCGAGAGAATATACTGGCGCTCGAAAAATACAAAGACATCCAGCAGCAACTCGCCGATCCGCGCAGAGCCACCCAAAGAGTTCAGCGCGACAGACTGGTCGCTAACGGCAAAGTCGTCGTCGCGATCTCCTGCTCGATCCACTCGACTGAGATCGTCGCATCGCAGATGTCGATGCAACTTGCCTACGAGCTCGCTACCACCCAGGACGCCGAAACGCGCGAGATCCTGCAAAACACGATACTGCTACTAATTCCGTCGCCCAATCCTGACGGCATCGACATCGTCGCCAACTGGTATCGCAAAACGCTCGGAACGCCATTCGAAGGACGGGAACCACCGGAGCTTTATCATCACTACGCGGGTCATGATGACAACCGCGACTGGTTCATGCTCAACCTAAAAGAGACGCAAGTAATCACGCGCTTCTTCTGGCACGAGTGGTTTCCGCAGATTGTTTACGACGTCCACCAGCAGGGATCGAACGGATCACGTTTCTTCATTCCGCCGTTTTACGATCCGGCCAATCCAAACATCTCGCCAGTGTTGCTGCGCCAAGTTGGATTAATTGGACACAAAGTCGCTGCTGACCTTCAGGCTGCAGGTTACCGCGGCGTGTTGACTAACGCGCTTTACGACACGTGGTGGCACGGTGGCTTTCGCACGGCGCCGTATTTTCACAACTCGATCGGCATTCTTTCCGAAGCCGCGAGCGCAAGATTGATGACGCCGACAACCGTCAATCGCGAACAACTCGCGCGCTCCACTACACGCGGAATGCGAAACGCGACTGAATCGTCAACCAACTTTCCCGATCCGTGGCCGGCTGGAGTGTGGCGTCCGCGCGACATCATGAACATGGAAATGATCGCCGCCCGCGGCGTGCTGTCGATGGCCGCTAAATTTCGTGGCGACTACCTGCGAAACTTCTATGAACTCGGGAAGAAGGCTGTCGAGTTGCCGCTAGAGCTTAACGAACCATTGGCGTACCTGCTGCCTGCGGGACAAGGACGTGATGAGACCTTCGCAAAGATAATCGAGACGCTCGTCGGCCAGGGCATCGAAGTTCACCGGCTGGACCAGGAGCTGCATCTCACGCATGGACCACAAATCCTGCAAAGAACAAACGCTCCAACGGAGAAGCTTGGCACCTATCGCACCGTAATCGACAAGCCAATGACGATGGAAGTCCCGCTCGGCAGCTACATCGTGTTTCTCAACCAGCCGCAGCGATCCAACATCCTGGCTCTGTTTGCGCCGCAGATCTATCCGAACCGTCTGACAGCGCAGGGCGAAGCCGAACGGCCGTACGACGTCGCCGGTTGGACCTTGCCGTTGCAAATGGGGCTTGAGGCTCCGGCTGTGACGGCCATCAAGGAAAAGCCTTCAGAACGAAAACTAACGCTTGTGAAAAACGGCAATCAGGTGCGCGCCGATCTGGCGCTCGCGCCGAGAAGAGGCGATGAGTCACCGATCAAAAATCCCGTCCGGCAGCCCGTACGCGTCGGCATCTACAGACCATGGATGAGCAACATGGACGAAGGCTGGACGCGGTTTGTCTTCGACACCTTCAACGTTCCTTACTCCTCTGTACGCGACGCGGATGTTCGACAAGGCGGACTCCAATCAAAGTTCGACGTACTGATTCTCACGTCGCAGGCGAGTGCCCAGATCATCGGCGGCAACGCCGCTGGTACGGCGCCGGCCGAGTTCACGGGTGGAATTACTGATGCCGGCGTGAATAATCTCAAAGAGTTTGTAAACCAGGGCGGAACGCTCGTGTGTTTCGATAACGCCTGCGACCTGGCGATCAAACAGTTCAACCTTCCGGTTAAGAACGTGCTCGACGGCGTGAGGTCCTCGGAATTCTATTGTCCGGGATCGATTCTCGCACTCGACGTCGATAACAAGCACCCGTTTGCCGCGAGTGTGCCGGCGACACTCCCGGCGTATTTCATCAACAGCTCCGCTTACGCGCTGACGTCAACCGACGCAAACGTTCGGGTGGTCGCCCGCTATGCAAAGGAGAACGTGCTGAGGTCAGGCTGGCTGCTTGGCGAGGACAAGCTCAAAGGGCAAATAGCGCTAGCCGACGCCGGCCTCGGGAAGGGACGCGTCGTTCTGTTCGGCTTCCGGCCGCAGCATCGCGGACAGGCGTGGGGCACGCTTCCATTACTCTGGAACGTCCTTTCCAGTGCTTCCACAAACACATCTGAGTAGCGGGAAAGAGTAATTCTTAGCGCCTTTGCGGCTTTGCGGGAGACCTGTTTTTGCAACAGGCAGTTCCCGCAGAGGCGCAAAGGCGCTAAGAATACATTCAATGCCTTGCTCATATGACGACGAGGGGAGTATTCTTGCCCACATAACGGTTTTTCTCTGCCCCTGATTTATTTCCCTAAATCAAAAACCGCAAGCAACAAGTCTGATTAGTAGGCATCAAAATGGGGCTCGACGTGTTCGAGCACTTATTGGGAGCTAACTATGAAAAGGTTTTGTGTTTTCTTATTGCTCCTCTCCCTGTTCTCTACGGTAACGAGCATTGGTTTGGGACAAAGCCGGCCGCGGCGTGTGGGTACGCAGCAAAACGTCCCGCAAAGCACCCCTGCGCCGGCACCCGAGGCGACCGACCCGGGGCAGCCCGGCCAGCCGCCGGTTCTGCGTGGTGCGAACAATCCGAACAACCGCAAACCGGATCAGCAACCCGAGCCCGCGGCGACACCGCCGGAAGAAGTTGACGCCGGCGACATCATTCGCGTCGAGACCACCCTGGTCACCATTCCCGTCAGCGTGATGGATCGCGATGGCCGTTACATTCCCAACCTCAGGAAAGAAGACTTTCGGATCTGGGAAGACGAGGTCGAACAAGACGTGGCGTTCTTTGCTTCCGTCGACAAACCGTTCTCGGTTGTGTTGATGCTCGATGTCAGTCCGTCAACGCAGTTTCGACTCGACGAAATCCAGAACGCGGCGATCAGCTTCGTCAACCAACTTCGCGTGGATGACCGCGTGATGGTGGTCGCCTTCAATGAAGACGTAAAGGTACTGTCAGAATTCACCACGGATCGCGCGAAGCTCGAACGCGCTATCTTTCGCGCCAAAACGGACAGCGGCACGAGCCTTTACGACGCCGTCGACCTCGTCATCAACAAACACTTGAGTCGCACGTCCGGCAGAAAAGCAATCGTGCTTTTTACCGACGGGGTTGATACGACCAGTGACAATGCGCATTATGAAAGCACAGTGATGGATGCGCAGGAACTTGACGCGCTGATCTATCCCGTTCAGTACAACACAGCCGGCGACATGGGCCAGGTGGTCCAGATTCCCACGGCGCCAATCGACGTGTTTGGACAGATTCTCGGAGGCATTTTTGGAGGCGGCAGGAATCGCGGTGGTGGTGGCATGGGCCGGCCGCGTGGAACTGCCCGTGGCGATTACGAAGTCGGCAGGCGATACCTGGAGGCATTGGCAAACGCTACCGGCGGGCGAGAGTACCGTGCCGATTCGCTGCAAAACATGACGTACGCGTTTGCGAACGTTGCCGAGGAACTACGACGGCAGTACAGCATCGGTTACTACCCGAAGCGCGTTCCGCAGGTTGGGCAGCAACGCAGGATCAAGGTGCGCGCAAAACAACCCAATCTCGCGGTGCGCTCGCGCGACAGTTACATCTTCAACCCCGGGGGCGGGACACAGGAAAAGTCAGCGCAAACAAATGCGCCGGTGTTGCGGAAGACAAATTAGGGCCGGTGCCGAGACGCGGTGACGGGGAGATGGAGAGAAACGGTGACCGGCTCGCTTTCCCCCGTATCACCCCGTTACCCATTCACCGCGTCTGCACTCGACGGCGTTACTGGACGGATATCGAGCGGCTGATTAACTCTGTCGCGGTTGGTTCAATGGCGGGTAGTGAGACGACCAACACTGCACCGCCATTTCCCTCTCGATTGCCCGCCCACACAGTGCCGCCGTGCAACTCAACCAGGTGACGGACAATCGCCAGTCCCAATCCCAGCCCGCCGTGTTTTCTCGTACTGGAACTATCAGCCTGAGTAAACCGCTCAAAGATGCGCGGTAGAAAATCAGCAGGTATGCCCGGTCCTGAATCCTCGATCCTGATCTCCGCCAACGATCCGTGCTGGCGCAAGTAAACATCGACCGACCCACGTTGCGGCGTAAACTTCACCGCGTTTGCGAGCAGGTTCCACAGGATCTGCTGCAACCTCTCCACGTCGGCCTTGACGATCGCGTCAGGAGCTTCGAAGTGCATGCGCAGATCGATCTCCTTGGCCTCAGCAGCCGGCCGCACCGCATCGATCGCAGCGTGAATTACCAGCAACAGATCCACTCGCTGCGTATTGATTCTCAACTTACCGGTAACGATCCGAGACACGTCGAGCAAATCCTCGATGATCTGCCGCTGCGCTGAAGCATTGCGCTCGATCACTTCGAGGGCATGCGCCATACCCTCTTTGTCGAGTTGTCCACTGCGAACGAGCCGTGACCATCCCACCACCGCATTTAACGGCGTGCGCAACTCATGCGAAACGGTCGCCAAAAACTCTTCTTTCAAACGACTCGCTTCCTCTGCCTCTTCTCGGGCTTGACTCTCTCGGTCCAACAACTCCGCACGCTCGATTTCCGCCTGAACGGCGGCGGTGATGTTCATCGTCACACCGCGCATTCCGACCGGACCACTCTCGTCGCAAACAACAACGGACTGGGCCTCGACCCACACGGTGCTCCCGTCTTTGCGCAACCAACGAAACCGGCTCGTGCCGCCTTTGCCCGACTCGAAGATCGCCGCCGCTTCGCGCGCCGCTCGTTCCTTGTCTTTGGGATGAACGATCGTGAGCCAGAAATTCGGCGTCGACAACCACTCTTCCTGGCTGTAGCCGAGCAGCTTCTCAACGTGACTACTGACGAAGTCGATCCGCTGACTGGCGACGTCGGGTTTGGCCCAGGCTTCCCAAACCACACCCGGGACATGGGCCACTAGTTGTTCGATCCGTCGCCGTTGTAGTTCCAGTTCCGATCCGAGTTTTGACTTGTCTGCTTCTGCTTTGCGCCGTTCAGAAGTAACTGCGGACACCACCAGCGTCATCAATGAACTCGTGCCGACAAACGTAATCAATAAGATCAGCGCGACGTTCGGGCTGGCCAGCACCCATGGACCATAACCATGCTTCGCTCCCCACACGGCCACACTCGCCATCAACACGATTGCGCTCGTGACGATTCGCAAGTCGAACTTCAACGCAGCCCACAGGAGAAACGGCAGCGACAGGTAAGCTAGTGGATAAGTTTTGACCGGCCCCGGAAACCACCCGCCGAAGACGATCATTACTACCGACAAATGCAGTATCAGCAGAACGGCGATTTCAACTCCGTGTTCAGCCTTCAACTCGCCGGGCCAGCGCCACGACAGGATAAAGGGCGCCACGATCAGCGCACCGAAACCGTCGCCGATCCACCAAGTCAACCAGAAAGGCCAAAAGGTGGCCCATTCCGCCGCACCACCAAGGCGGAGGCTGAGATTTCCAATCGTCGCACTCACCATCGGCGCCAGAATTGCCGCACAGCCGACGAACCGCATCACATCGGCCACGGAGTCGAGCGAATTGCGCCAGCGAGCGACACGTTGTAAGAGCCAGACAGCGACGACGGCCTCGAGCGTGTTTCCAACGGCGATGCCAAACGCCGATCCTACCGGAATATCAGTCAATACATTCACGGCGAGAGCGCCGAGAAAGATACCGGGCCAAACGCGCCGCCCGAATATCAGGAGTGCAGCGATGGCGATGCCGGTCGGTGGCCAAATGGGTGTGACGTTGCTATGAAGTGCGGCGAGAGACAGCCCCAGCTTTGCAGCCGCAAAGTAGACGAGGGCCAGCAGGGTAATGCGAGCAATCAGGGGAACGGGACGGCTCATTTACTAAAATCCGTGAACACGGATTCTAAACTCCAGAACAGAAAAAAGCGCGGCGGTTTTTGCCGTCCGCCGCGCCAACTATACCCACAGGAGGAAAGGGGTATTCAACGCGCGGAAGTATAGTGGATTTGCCCGGCACTGGCAATGTGCGGAGCCGCACGTAACGACCGTCTTTTTTGCTAAAACAAACACTAAACATTGTCGGAGAACTAGTATTTCGCAAGCGTGCTGTTTGTGGCAAAGGTTCACGAGATCTCTCGCTCTTCAACTATGCTAAGATTTGTCGCATCCCCATTTTTAATAGAGATCAATAGCCGGCTGCCCCGCACGAACTTTCTTTTAGTCTCCGCCGAGGCTTTACGTCACGATCCGGAAAGTTTAATGGCCACGCACGATACGATTGTCGTCGGAGCTTCAGCAGGTGGAGTCCAGGCTCTGACAGAACTGGTCAACGGGCTTGCGCCCGATCTGCCGGCAGCAGTCCTCATAGTGCTTCACGTTTCAGCCGACGTTCCAAGCTATTTGCCGTCCATTCTTTCGCGCGATGCCCGCTTGCCGGTAGCGCATGCTGTGGAGGGCGAAGACATCATCACGGGCCGGGTTTACGTAGCGCCACCTGATCATCATCTACTGATTGAGCGCCGATATATTCGAATCGTGCATGGTCCAAAGGAAAACCTGCATCGTCCATCAATCGATGCCCTCTTTCGTTCAGCAGCTCGTTGGGCCGGTCCGCGGACCATCGGAGTCGTGCTAACGGGCGCTCGCGACGACGGAGCGGCAGGCATGTACGCTATTAAGCAACGCGGCGGGATCTCAATCGTTCAGGATCCGGCTGAAGCCTCTTTCCCCAGCATGCCGTTGAGTGTCATGCAACGGATGCAAGTCGACTACTCCCTTCGCCTGGCTGACATTGCCCCTCTGCTGAACAAATTGTCACGCCAGCCGGCGGACGAGGAAGGAAGGTATCCTGTGCCTGAAGAGGTAGATATCGAGGCGAGGATCGCCCAGCAGGATATGGACAGTGAGGAACTGATCGCCAGTGTGGAGAGACTCGGCAAAGTTTCGAAGCTCACGTGTCCGGACTGCAATGGCGCGCTGGGGGAGATGAACAATGCAGACATGCTGCGCCTTCGTTGTCACGTCCGGCCATGCCCATTCGGCCGACAGCCTGGGCAATGGCCAGGACCACATGCTTGAAATTGCGCTATGGTCCGCTGTCCCTGCCCTTGAGGAGCAGATGATTTTAGCGAAGCGAATCGTTGAACGCGCGCGCAAATCCCACCAAACTCGAGCGGTGAGACTGTTTGAAAGGCGCGCTCGGGAAGCTGAGGAACGTAGTTCTGCCATCCGGCAACTGTTGCTGAGAGGCACGAAAGATGTTATAGCCGAGCAGCCAATCCAGAACCCAGAAGAAATGAGTGTCTCCTGAATCAAGCTTCGTGTGACGATTCCAAACAATGTCTGACTCAACGAAACCGGAAGGCAATCACGATCTCGTCGTAGTCGGTTCTTCAGCGGGAGGTGTCGGCGCGCTTTCGACTCTCGTTAGCACGCTCACCACGGATTTCCCTGCTCCGATAGTGTTGGCGCAACATCTCGACCCTCAGCGTGAGAGCCATCTCCCCGCGATTCTCGACCGCCGCAGCACGCTACCGATAGTCGTAGTTAGCGAACACGAACCGACGCTTCTGGAGGGCGGCAAGATCTACGTTGTTCCGGCAAACAAGCACGTCAGGATCGCGGATGGACACGTGCATCTCGAATACAATCATGACGAGCGGCCCACACCTTCGGTCGATAAACTACTCTCAAGCGCGGCGGAAGCCTATGGAGAACATCTCATTGCGGTGATCCTCACCGGAGCAGGCTCCGACGGCGCCGCGGGGGCCGTAGAAGTGAAGAACTCAGGCGGTGTGGTAATTATTCAAAACCCGGAAACTGCGGCTTACCCGTCCATGCCTCTTTCGTTGCCGCCCACTGTGGTCGATCACGTAGTTGAAATAGAACAGATAGGTCCGCTACTTTTTGGGCTTCTAAAGGGTGTTAGCCTCCCCGCCGAAGAGAAGGCAGCTGATCCCTTGCGCGATATTCTTGCTCTCATCAGCGCGCACACGAACATAGATTTTCGCAATTACAAAAATTCCACCATACTGCGCCGCATCTCACGTCGAATGACGGTCGCGCACACGAGTAACCTTCGCGATTACCTCGACTATATCCACGTTCATCCCGAAGAAATTCAAGAATTGGTCAAAGCGTTTCTTATAAAAGTAACCGGATTCTTCCGCGACCCCGAAGCATTCGACTTCCTGAGACAGCACGTGATTCCAGTAATCATCGACCGGGCCTCAGAGAATGGACGTATTTTACGTGTGTGGTCAGCGGGCTGCGCTACAGGTGAGGAAGCGTACTCCATCGCGCTGCTGCTGGCCGATCAATTGGGTCCTGAACTTCCGGAATGGAGCATCAAGATCTTCGCCACCGACCTGGCGACCGATGCCATCAACTTTGCGCGGCGCGGATTGTATCCGGAGAACGTTTTAAGCGAGTTGCCCGACGACTACCGGCAGCGGTTCTTTGAACGTATCGACCATGGATACCGGATTGCAAAGACGCTGCGTGATACGGTAATTTTTGGCCAGCAGGACATCAGCCGCGGCGTGCCGTTCCCCCGCATCGATCTTATCTCCTGCCGTAATCTCCTGATCTATCTCAAACCCGAACTGCAACAAACAGTCCTCGACCTCTTCGCCTACTCGTTGCAGCAAACGAAGGGTTACCTGTTCCTTGGCATAGCGGAAACTGCGCGACCGACAAAGGGCGTGTTCGAGCTGATAAACAAGAAGTGGAAGATTTACCGCTGTTTGGGCGAGCCAATTGGTTTTCCTGCTCATCAAGGCCGGCGTACCATTCTGCAGCCCGACGGTCGCCGCGAGACGCGAGGGGGCCTGTTGGGTAAAAATGCCGCTAATCCCGAAGCTATTATCGCGGATGCCGACATCGCCCTACTCCGGCGCGTTAACGAAACGATCCTGCGTAGTTTAACTTCGGGCGTCGTGATCATCGATCGCAACTACCGCATCATGACTATCAACGCGACCGCCCGTCGTATGCTCGCAATTCGCGAAATCGCTTACGACCACGACTTTCTACACACAGCCAGGGGCATGCCATACCACGATGTGCGCAACGCGATCGATCTTGCGTTCCGCGAACACACGACCAGCACCCTCAAAGATGTCGAATTAGACCAGACCGCCGGCAATGGACGATACGTGGAGCTGACGACCACTGCGATGCAAGTCGAAGCGGGCGCACCTGAGCTGGCGATGATCACCATCGTCGATACGACCGAGACCGTGCAGATGAAGAAGCGCCTGGAAGCGGTGCAACGCGAACAAACCGAACTGGTTAATCAACTGAGCGCTGGCAACAAGCGTTTCGCCGAGATGAACAAAGAGCTTCAGGACGCTAACGAGGAGCTGCAAGCCGCCAACGAAGAGTTGATGCTCACTCAGGAAGAGCTACAGGCGACAAACGAGGAATTCGAAGCTACAAACGAGGAGTTACAGGCGACTAACGAGGAGCTAGAGACCAACAACGAAGAAATGCAGGCGACTAACGAAGAGCTGCAAACAACCAACGACGAACTCACGGCGCGCACCATCGAGCTGCATCACCTGATGCAAGAAAACAACGAAGAACAGTATCAGCTTTCCGAGTTGCTGGAGCGCTTCCCTTATTACGTCGTCGTCGTTAACGCCAGAGACTTAACAATTCTCGCCGTCAATCCCGGATACGCTTTATTGCTTGGAAAACGCGATGTGATCGGACAACCACTCACCGACTTCTTCAGCGGTACCGACCTGGAGGCGCTAATGGATGTTTTAACGGAGGCGACGAAAGAGGGCAAGCCGATGACGACGGGTCCGATGGCTGTCAGGGCAGTAGAGTATGGCGACCACGCTGGAGATCTGTATATTCACAGCGTGGTTCCGATACAACCGCCTCACGGGAAAATAGAACGATTGTTTATTTACACGGAGAAAGTCTAGGAACGTCGGGGGAAACAGGTACCGAACCTTTTTTACTGCCCCTTACTCCGTCTTCAGGATGGCGTAACACTCACAAACGGCTTCTTCCAGTGCCATTCGATCCTTGATGTGCAACTGGCCACGACGGTATTCGATCGCACCCGCTGATTGGAGAATTCCGGCCGCCACGGTGATTCCCGCCCGCCGGGCGCCGAGCCTTGAAGCAATTGCTTCCTGCGTGAGCTTTAGGTTTTCACCGCCGACACGATCGTGAATCATCAATAACCAGCAGGTGAGTCGCTCCAGGACAGTGTGGCGCGCATTGCAGACAGCTCGTTGCGAGACCTGCGTGATGAGGGAACCGTAGCAGCGCATGATGTGCTTCAGAGCGCCTTCCTTTGAAGTGAAGGTGTGCTCGAGAGCGCTGACGCTCAAGCGTGCAAACGAGCCGCCAATGCACACCCTCGTCCAATGACGCGCGGCTCCGCCTCCCAGAAGAGCCGATAAACCGATAACGCCGTCGTTTCCCACCATCGAGATCTCGATCGTGGTGCCATCTTCCATAATCGCCAGGTTCGAAACTACCGAGTCGAGCGGAAAGTAGACGTCGTTTATCACATCACCGTATTCAAAAAGAATGTCGTTGAATGACAGTTTTACTATCCTGAGTTGGGGCAACAGGAAGTCCAGATCGACGGCAAGTAAATGATTCAACAACCTGTTCTGCGTTGGCGGGACGACGACGCGCACTCCTGGCAGAATCTTGTCGCCGGTAATACTTTGAGGCACGAAGGCTCCCTTCTAAATCGATCAAAGTTGAGAGGGAAACATGCTAAGGGGATGCCGCACACTTGCCCGACAAAATAGCTCGTCCCAAATTCTAAACCTTTTGTTTTAAAACGTACATAAGAAGCTCCCCGATGGACAAATCACCCATTAAAACCGTGTTAAATATTTGCTACAGAAAAATTTAACCGATTGTTCGATCGCGTACTGACCCCGGCTAATGGGCGCGCGTATGTTGGCTGCCACACACGACAAGCAGGGTGGCCGCGGTCGCTGTATTTTTCCCGATTGACCTTGAGAATTATATGACGGCCCGGCCTTAATTCCTTTTCTGTTAGTTTCAATAGACAACTAAACCTTCGAGGGGAAAGGCGAGCCCCGTTAACAGTTCTCGCTTCCGAGGCCCAGATCCCATGAGACGTCAAAACCCCCGCGTCCTATACATCGAGGATCACGAAGACACCCGCGAACTCGTGACCCTGCTCCTCTCGCAAAAAAGCTACGAAGTTGTAACCGGCGCCACGATCGAAAGTGGAATCGCTCTCGCAGTCGGCGGAGACTTTGACTTGTACCTGCTTGATTCGTGGCTGCCCGACGGTTCAGGTTTGGATCTGTGCGAGAAGATTCGTGAGTTCGATAAGACCACGCCCATTCTCTTTTATTCCGCTGCGGCTTACGCGTCCGACCACGACACGGCCTTGAAATGCGGCGCTCAAGGGTACTTGATAAAGCCGAGTCAGCCTTCAGATCTGTGCAAGTTGGTTTCTGAGTTGATCGAAGATTCGCGTAAAGCTTCAGGACGCCAGAGTGCCCACAGAACGGTTCCGGAAAGCCACAGAGTAGCGGCAGTCGCTGCGGTCAGCACCAGCCAGAAAGACCAATAGGACTGAAACGTGCGTTCCCAACCGGGGGCGATAGTGTGCGCAAGGTTCACGTTCAACGCCGCCGGTGTGACGAACCGCGACGCCAACTGGACGCCAAGATACCAGCCAAACGCAGAACGCCACGCGTCTCGATCCATGCGATACCACTTCAACGCAATCATCGACACTGCTAGTCCACCGACGTGAGCGAGAGTGGAACTCAGAAACACGCCCCACGCCAACACCACGTAGATAAACCACACGACGATTCCGGGCAGCATACAAATCGCTGCAAGCCTGACCACCAGAGGTTTATCCAGGAACAGACCAAGAGCAAGGATGAGGTTGCCGACGTTGCACATCCAGAGCATGTGCCCGAGCTCATTGGTGCGGTAATAGTGAACTGCCTGCGCGAAGAAGAAAATCAGAGGGAGCAGGCCGAGCCATCGAAGCGAGATCCGCGTCAACAGTGTCTTCACGGGCATGCAGCATAGCACCACGCGCAAAAAAACAAACGCCAATCTTGGATTAGCGACGTGTTTGAAATATTCTCTGCGTGTCTCTGCGTGTCTCTGCGCGTCTCGGCTTTTCTGCGGTTACTCCGTTTACCGAACCATTTACCGCAGAGCAAGACGCAGAGAACGCAAAGACACGCAGAGTTAAAATTGGGTATCTTGACAAGCGTTGAAGGGAAACACAGACTAAGGCGTGCACGCGCACATCGATCATGAGTTCGTTGGAAGACCTCCTCGTTAAATCAATACCTGAACTAAACAAGCTCTTCGTCGAGCGGCGCCGTCCTGTACCTAAAGGATTACTTGAAGCTTTGGACATCGACGGCCGCCAGGGAGCCCAACAACTCGCCAAACGAATTCGCAACCGCTATCGCGACAACCGCTCCGAAGGTCAACGGCTGCATTACCTTCTGCGCTTCGAAATCGAACTATGGGCAGAAGGATATGGGTTTGTCGCAGGAGTTGATGAAGCCGGCATGGCGCCGCTCGCCGGACCGGTCGCTGCGGGCGCTGTGATCCTGCCGCAGAATTACAAGCTGCGGGGCCTCAACGACTCGAAGAAGATCCTCGATCCTGAGAAACGAGATGAACTCGCCTTGCAGATCAAGCACGACGCGATTTGCTGGTCGGTCGCGTTCGCCGAAGTCGAAGAGATCGACAAGATCAACATCTATCACGCGGGACTGCTGGCGATGCAGCGTTCGGTTGAAGGTCTAAGTTGTAAACCTGACTTCATCCTGGTGGACGCGCGCAAGATTCCCCACTGCGAAACACCACAACGCGGGATCATCCGCGGGGACGCGCTGTCGGCAAGCATCGCAGCCGCGTCGATACTTGCGAAGACCACGCGCGATGCACACATGCTCGAAATGGATCGTCTCTACTCCGGTTACGGTCTCGCTTCACACAAAGGTTATCCAACCCCCGAACATTGCGAGGCGCTGAAGTCGCTTGGCGCGTTGCCGATTCATCGCCGCAGTTTTGCGCGCGTGCGCGAAGCACTCGGCCTCGATCCAATCCAATCCGAATTGTTCTAATCGCGTGGGGCGAGTTTTAATTTGTGGGGCTGACTGAATACAAAAAGAAACGCAGCTTCGATAAAACACCGGAGCCTGGTCCAAAGAAGAAACGTACGCGTACTGGTCGCATGTTTGTGATCCAGAAACATCGCGCGACGCAACTGCATTACGATTTTCGTCTCGAAGTCGATGGCGTGTTGAAGTCTTGGGCCGTGCCGAAAGGTCCGTCACTGGATCCGAGTGTTAAGCGTTTGGCGATGCAGGTTGAGGATCATCCGGTCGATTACGCGAAGTTCGAAGGCGTGATACCGGAAGGCGAGTATGGCGGCGGGACTGTGATGGTCTGGGACTATGGCACGTACAAACCGGAAGGTGATGAAGATCCGAGCAAGGCGCTGGAGAAAGGCGACTTCAAGTTTGAGCTCGACGGCGAGAAGTTAAAAGGCTCGTGGGTGCTGGTGCGTACGCGAAATCGGCAGTGGCTGCTGATCAAGCATCGCGACTATTATACGACGACTGAAGAGGTCACCGAGATGGCGCCGGTTTCGATCCTCACGCGGCGTTCGTTAGCGGAGATTGCAGAAGACGAAGGTGGTAACGTCAAGAAAGCCGCGACCGGCGATCCGAAGAAGATTCCGCGCCGGACTGGAGTGAAGCGACGCAAGAAAGGTTCGAAGGCGAAAGTCTGGCACAGCAACCGCCCGAGTTAAACGTCCGATCAAAAGAACGGTTCCCGCAAAGGCGCAAAGACGCAAAGCAAGAGCGACAGCAACCAGAGATCTGATTGGCTTTGCGTCTTTGCGCCTTTGCGGGATACTATTTTTCGCCTCCGTCGAACAATCCTCGATACGACAACTTTCCTTTCACAATCAAAGCAGCGGAAGTGAATGGATGCTCTTCCGTTTTCTCTCCATCGACAATGTGAAGGACCGTGTGTCCGGCAGCCTTCAGATAATCCGCGATCAAGCTCCGATGGCACTTCCACCAAAGGGATTCAGCGCACATAACTGCTACCCGGTTAGCGCGTGCTAGTTCAAGTAGTTCTTTAATTGCTGCGCCGAACTCCGTTGTCTCCATGTGATCGGCGTAACCGCGGAACATCGCGTTCCTCCACGCCGTGTTGTGGGAATCTTTGCGTGGCGTCCGTCGTCCGCCGAGGCGCGGCTCGTGTTGATAACGAATGCTGTGCTTCGCTAACGACTCAGTCAACGCGGATTTATTGAATTGTGGATAACGACGCGAACCGGGAAACATTCGCACGTCCACGAGCACTGAGATCTGATGCGCCAATACAATCTGCGCGAACTCTTGTTCGCTGCGCGTCGAGTGACCGATAGTCCAAATGTTCATTATTAACGTGAAGTGTAGGCTTGCCGACGGTTAAAGGTACGCTTCAAGTTTGAACCGTCCTTTCGCCTGCGTCATCGGCTTCCACAGGTCGCCGACACGCTTCACACGCGCGGGTACGTTGTCGATGCGGAAGTCGTCGATCTTGATTCCACGCTCGACTTCTTTCCACGTCACGGGTGTCGAGACTGAAGGTACTTCTTTAGGTCTCACGGAATAGACAGACGCCAGCGTTCGGCCCCACGCGTTCTGGTTGTAATCGACAAGCACCCTTCCCCTTGGTCTTTTCGAAACCTGGTAGATCGCCGTCAACAATTTCGGCGAGTGCGAAGCGAGCGCATACGCAAACTCTTTCGCAAAGGTCCACACTTGTTTCTGAGTTGGTCCACGCTGGATCGGAACGTAGACGTGAATACCCTTCGAGCCTGTGGTCTTTGCGTAGTTCGGGATCTTCAACGAATCAAGCCCGAGCTTCACGAGCAACGCCGCTTCGCGAACCTTTTCAAACGATGCTCCCGGCACCGGATCGAGATCGAAATGCAAATAATCAGGCTGATCCGTGGCGTCGCAGCGCGCATACCACTCGTTCAGATCAATGCAGCCAAGATTGATCACCCACATCAACGCCGCGAGATCCTGGATCATGGGAAACGGAATCACGCCTTTTGAGCCGTGATCGATGCGGCAGATCTCAATCCAATCCGGACGCGGCTCGGGCGCACGCTTCATGAAGAAGAAGTCCTCACCCGCACCGTTTGGATAACGCTTCATAACCATCGCGCGATCGCGCAGGTGAGGGAGCAGCACGGGGGCCACGTTGACGTAGTACTGAATCAGATCTCGCTTCGTGACGCCGACCTTCGGCCAGAAAGGCTTGTCGAGATTGGTGAGACGGACAATCTTGTCGCCGATTCCAACGTCGAGGTTGCGTTTGTCTTTTGGGAGTTTTATTGAAGGGATGCGGGGCACGAGCTAAGGTATCACTTTAGGTTTCTTCAATCTCCTTCTCAATCGCCTTCAACCCGTTTAGCAAGACGCCGCGATGGGCGGGATGTTTAGCTCGCTCGAGTTGTTGTAATAACCGCGACTTCGAAAGGAGCAACGAATCCAGCCGTTGCTTTCGTTCTCGCTCATCGACCGACGAGGGCGGAGTCTTCGTTTCGCGAAGTTCGGCGTCTTCGATCTGATCTGCGACGGACTTACTTTCCCAACCGCGAGCCATAATTCATACAACCGTTCCATCAGGAATGACAGCGTTTTTGGGGACGATAATGATGCCGTCGCGAATGAAGTAAGCACCACCTGGGCCATCGACTTCGGTCACGCCCGTTTCGTTCAGCAACTTCGCGTTCTTACCGATGCGCGCGTTCTTGTCTATGATCGCTCGGCGGACAACAGTTCCCTCCCCTATCCCGACGCGTGGCATGTTCTTACGCATGTCGTTGCCCATCTCTTCGAACGTCTGATAGAAGTCGGCGCCCATCACGAACGACGAATCAACGTGCACGCCTTTCGAGATTCTGCTGCGCAAACCGATGACGGAGTTTGTGATCTTCGCGCCGTTGATGATGCAGCCATCGCTAACGATCGAGTCGTCGATTTGGCTTTCTTCGATCTTCGACGGCGGCAGGTATCGAGCGCGCGTGAAAACCGGTGCTTCAGCATCGAACAGGTTGAACTTCGGAATCTTCGTCGTCAGATCAAGGTTAGCGCGATAGAACGCGCCGATCGTTCCGATGTCTTCCCAGTAACCGTCGAACATGTGCGCCTGCACGTGACGTGAGGAATGGATCGCCGCCGGAATGATGTGCTTTCCGAAATCAACCGACTCGGGTTCTTCCGCTAACAGTTGTTCCAACTGTTCGTATTTGAAAACGTAGATGCCCATCGACGCGAGAAACGGGCGTCGCTTCGCTTCGTTTGCGTCCAGTCCAAGACTCGTCGTGTCGACTTGCATCGCGAGCAACTCGTCGCCTTTTGGTTTCTCTTTGAACTCGACGATGCGACCGGTCTCGTCGGTCTTCAATAAACCAAACTCACTTGCCGCACGTGGTTCACAAGCGATCACTGAAACAGTCACATCGGCGCCTGTTTCGTGATGACGTTCGAGAAAGTGGCGATAGTCCATTCGATAAAGATGATCGCCGGAGAGGATGAGTAACGTGTCGATGCCCCAATCTCTGATGTGCGGCAACACTTGTCGCACCGCGTCTGCCGTTCCCTGAAACCACTGCGGGCTCTCCGGCGTTTGCTCCGCCGCGATGATCTCGACGAAGCCGTTCGAGAATTGCGAGAAGCGATACGTTTGAGCGATGTGTCGATTCAGTGAAGCGGAGTTGTACTGCGTCAACACAAACGTGCGCAGGATGTCGGAGTTTATGCAGTTCGAGAGCGCGATATCGACGAGACGATACTTACCGCCGAGCGGAACTGCGGGTTTCGAACGTTGTTGTGTTAGCGGAAAAAGTCGATTGCCGGCGCCACCGCCGAGAATTACAGCTAAGAGTTTTGTGTTAGCCGGCATTGGAACACTGAATTAATAGGCTTGAGACCGGACGTCACTGGTTGTTTTTCCGGCGGCTTCCTGCGCGATCTTCACGCCGACGCTCGCGCCGATGCGGGTCGCGCCTGCTTCAACCATCTTGCGCGCGTCGTCGAGACCTTTAACACCACCGGAGGCTTTGACTCCAAGTTCGGCGCCGACTGTGCGACGCATCAAAGCAACGTCGGCGACCGTTGCGCCGCCTTTCGAAAAACCGGTTGAAGTTTTGACGAAATCGGCGCCCGCTTTCTTTGCGGCCTGGCACGCGCGCACCTTTTCGTCGTCAGTCAACAACGCTGTTTCGATGATCACTTTGCAAATCGCGTCGTACTCGTGGGCCACCTGGGCCACCGAACGGATGTCGTGTTCGACGAGACAATCGTCGCCGCTCTTCAACGCTCCGACGTTGATCACCATGTCGACTTCCTGCGCGCCGTCGAAGATCGCACGACGTGCTTCGTAAGCTTTTACGTCAGGCAAGTTGGCCCCTAGGGGAAATCCGATCACCGTGCAAACCGGAACGCCGCTGCCGCGTAGATTGCACGCGGCGATACGTACCCACGTTGGGTTGACGCACACGGATGCGAAGCGATACGAGGCCGCTTCCTGGCAAAGCTTCTTGATGTCGTCGTCGGTTGCTTCAGGCTTCAGCAGAGTGTGATCGATAAGCCCGGCCCACTCTCGCGCCGTTCCGGTTTGGCCCAACACGAGCCCGATACGCGCGGCGCCCGCGTCGACGATGCGATGCATCCGCTCAGGGCAGCGATGAAAACATTCGGACGTACAACCGCACATCGAGGCCTGGTCGGCGCCGCCGTCGCCGTTGAGTCGCGCCACGATCGCATCGGTAATCTGTTCGATTAGGAGTTCGTAATCGCCGTTATTTGAGTAGCCCATGTGCCGGGGACATTCTAGCAACTAGCGTAGATACTGTCGCTGGATGGCGTCGATTTTGGCGACGCGCTTACGGTGGCGATCTTCGCTGATTTCCGTGGTAAGCCAGGCAGTCACGATCTCGCGCATTTCCGCGCTCGTGATGGTTTTACTGCCGAGCGTGAGGACGTTCGCGTCGTTGTGTTCGCGAGAGTTGCGGGCCACGGCGACTGAGTAACACGCCGCCGCGCGAACGCCGGGGACCTTGTTCGCGGTCATCGCACTGCCGACGCCGGCGCCGTCGATGATGATGCCGACTTCGGATGTTCCGTCCGCAACCGCGCGAGCTACGGCATGCGCGAAGTCAGGATAGTCAACGGCTGATTCCGAATCAGTGCCGAAGTCCTGCACCTTGTGGCCCAGATCGTTCAACAGGATCTTTAACTCTTCCTTCATCTTGAACCCGCCGTGATCGGCGCCGACCGCAACGTGCTTCGACGCTTTCGATCCGCGACGTGAGGCGCGGCGAGTCAGTTGGATATTTCGTTCGTTGACGATGTCGGCCGCGAGTGGCGTCAGACGCGCGTCTTCGCCGATGCGCAGGACCGCGCCGGGTTCGAGTCCGCGCACGTCGTCCTCGGTGATCATGCTTTTCGCAGACTCGTCGCGGGTGAAGGAAGGTGGCGGCGCTTTCTCTGGTACTGTGTTGACGAACCGGCTCGGTGTTGTTTGAGGTTCGGCGGTTTCGGGCGCGGCTTTGGCCAATACTTCGCGCACCAAAGCTCGAACTCGGTCGCGTGTTGAATCGTCAGACATGATTTGGATCTTTGATCTTAGTGCTTTGTACTTTGTTCGCTGGCGATGGGGCCGCTCTCAAGTGACTTTCCCTCAAAGTCTCTTGCTGGACCGCTTCACTGTGCAACCTCTGTGCTCTCTGCGACTTTGTGGTTATTTTCCGAGCAAATCATTAACCACAAAGGCTCAGAGAGCACAGAGAAAACCTGTTTACGACTTTAGGGCAAAGCACTCTCAAGTCGTCTGTTACACCTGCGAACAAGAACAAAGCACTAAGCACTAAGTTCTACCAGGCGTCCGGAAGCGCCCATCAATTTACCGCTGCGAAAAGTGAAATCAACACGGCCGACGTTGATGCCGCTCTTTCCGACCTGGAAGATTAACGTCTCCGCGCCGCAAGGTTGTTTGGTCTTCACGGGTTCTTTCATGAACGTGTGTGTATGACCACCGGCGATGAAGTCGATGCCGTCGACTTGCGACGCCACGAGCGAATCACCACGTTGGCCGTTCTCGTAATAACCCAGATGCGACATGCACACGACGAGCGCGCAGCGTTCTTTTTCCTTCAACGTCTTCACAACTTCACGCGCCGAAACGACCGGATCGTTGTAAGTAACGCCTTTGAAGTTT
>Ga0209486_10000208_pt1 | contig 28028 bp, 30 predicted proteins | sample NCCompost_FD_187518 | JGI IMG/M metagenome (GOLD analysis project Ga0209486, IMG submission 187518) | Agricultural soil microbial communities from Utah to study Nitrogen management - NC Compost (SPAdes) (version 2) | ecosystem: Environmental > Terrestrial > Soil > Agricultural land | place...
GGGGTCCACGATGGTGAGGTTCCCGTAGGGATACGCGCCGAACCACTGCCCGAAGTACTCGAGCCCCGCCGCCGCGGCCGCGAACTGGCGTGTCTCCTGGCCGCGGTGCTCGGGGCGCAGCAACAGCCGCATCTCGACACTCGGCAGCCTCGGGTGATTGAAGGCGCGCCGCTCCTCGATGAACGAGGGGCTCGTCGTCCAGCCGAAGTCGGCCACGTCCTCGGCGTGGTAGCTGTGCGTGGTGGTACCGTCGGGGTTGTCCACGCGCCGCATCTCGCGGCCGGTGGCGCCCACCTTGTAGCCGCCGGGCACCGTCATCTGCACGTCGTAGACGCCGAAGTCGGCGTAGAACTCGGTGGCGTAGTGGAACTGGTGGGTGTTCCAGCCGCTGTCCTCGAGCACGCCGATCTTCGGGAACCACTGTCCGAAGAAGTAGTAGTCGGCGATCCAGCCGGTGCGCGACGCCGCAAACGGAATGCGGCCCGTCCACTCGATCTCGATCTGCACCGACGCGCCAGGCGCGACCGCTTCCGGCAGGGTGAGGGCCATCACGGTGCGATCGGCGGCGTTGCCGTCGTCGGGCGCGATGTAGCGGATGGCCTTCGTCAGATCGACCAGCGCGCCGCCGGCGGGCGTGACCTTGATCGACGTGACGTCCGAGGCGCCGGTCTCTTCGGGCCGGCGCGCCGCGTCGCCGGGGCGCAGCGGGGCGGGAGCGCGCAGGCGCTCCTCGCGCAGCCACGTCGCGTCGTTGTTCCGCCAGCCGTTCCAGTAGAGATGAAACTGGAGCTCGTTGGTCGTGGCGCCGCTGATGTTGCGCCAGCGGATTGTCTCGCGGCCCTTCAGCTCCTTGCGGACCGGGTCGAGCGTGACACTGATGTCGTAGCTGGCGTTGCGGGGCGACAGCGCATCGGGAAGCGGCTCGTCGAACGCCTGGGCGCCGCCGCGCACGGCGCGCTCCCCGGCAGGCGCCGCGGCGGGACGGGCAGGCGCCGGCGCGGGCTGCTGGCCGACGATACCGGGCACCCCGGCCGCGATCAGCAGTGCGGCGGCAACGACGAAGAGGACACGCCTGGGCACGCTCAGGCCGGATCTTACTTGTCCCAGCCCGAGGGCGCGCCGATCGGCAGCGTTTCGAGAATCGCCTCGGCGGCGTGAATCTTTCCGCCGTACACCTTGAAGGCTTCGAAGGTCACGAAGGTGTTCGAAGCGTTGGCGGCACCCGGCAGCGCGCCCGGTCCGAAGTTCTGCCACAGGAGCACCGTGCCCATCTCCTCGTCCACCGTCACAACGCGGTAGGTCAGGCCCGGCAGTCTGGGGATCTTCTGCGCCTTCATGTTCTGGCAGCTTGGCGGCTGGAACACGCAGCCGGGGCCGGCCATCTTCATGCCGTTCTCGAACCGGTAGGCGTCGTCGGACATCGGTACGTCGGGGTTCAGGAAGCTTCCCGCCCGCAGGCCGGCAGGATAGAGCGAGGCGATTCGCACCAGGTCTTCGCGGGGGTTGCGTTCAGCCGGCGTGGGCACGTAAGTCATGCCCGCGTTCGGCGTCTGGAGATTGTCGGGCTGGAAGAGCACGCCCTCTTCACGGCTGCGCACGACCATCGACTCGATCTCGGTGATTCGTCGATTGACCACTTTCAGCCGCACGGCGACGAGCGCCGGCTTGCCGGCGTCCTCGGCCACCGCAAACGTTGCGGCGGTGCCTTCGCGCACGTCGATGAAGTCCAGCCGGTACGGGCGCAGCGCGGTGATCGTCTTCCACAACCCCTCGCCGAGTGCGATCGGCTTCGTGTCTTCGGTGATACGGACGGTATCGGCGACCGAGACCTTCGAAGGATCTTTCGCGGCCAGTCCGGCGACATAGCCGCTGAGGATGCCGGTGAGGCACGCGCGGTCGCAGGCCGGCGGGGATTGCGCGGCGGCGGACCAGGGTGCGAGGAGCGCGATGGCAACCAGGACGGCGGTTCGGGCGGACATGCGCGGCATTCTATCGCGCTCTTTCGTGCCGGAGACGTGCCGTTGACAGATGTATCTGTAACGGATATAACACGGGCATGCATATCAACCGTCATGTCGTTCACGCACTCGCCACGGCCGTGGCCGTCGCGTGGGCGGCGGCCGCCGCCGCGCAAGCCCGGCCGGACTTCTCCGGCGAGTGGGTGCTGAACCGGCAGGGGAGCACGCTGCCGCCGCCGGTGTCCAACGTCGAGAGCGGCGTCGTCCGCATCGAGCATCGCGAGCCGTCGTTTGCGTTTCACCGCACCTACGTGATGGCCGGCACACCGCGCGAGGCCGGCTTCACCCGGCGCACCGACGGCGCGGAAACCAGCGAGACGGGGCCGCAGGGGCTGACCACCGTGTCCACCCTGCGCTGGGACGGCACGGCGCTCGTGCTCGCGATGCGCATCAAGGGCCCGGGGTTCGAGGCCACCAACGACGTGCGCTACGAGCTGATCGAGGGCGGCCGGCGATTGCGGGCTGCCGAACAGGGGCGCCGTCCGCGAGGGAATCACGACGCGGTCTGGATCTACGATCGGCGCTGAACCATGAGTGCCTATCAACCGCTGACTCCCGCCGTCTTCCACGTGCTGCTGGCCCTGGCCGACGGCGACAAGCACGGATACGCCATCATGAAAAGTGTCGAGGAGCACACCGGCGGCACGCTGAAGATGGGCGCCGGCACGTTGTACGGCACGCTGCAGCGCCTCACCGATGCCGGGTGGGTGCTCGAGGTCACGCCGCCGCAGGCCGTGTCGGTGCGCGACGAGCGGCGTCGCTTCTACAAGCTCACCAGCGAGGGCCGCCAGGCGCTCGGCGCCGAGGTGAAACGTCTCGAGGATCTGGTGCGGCTCGCACGCCGCTCCCGCGGCGTTCCCAAGGGAGCGCGCCATTAACCAGGAGGGAGATCGTGCGCCATGCCTACGACATGCTCCTGCGTCTGTATCCGGAAGCCTTCCGCCGCCGCTACGGCGTGGAGATGGCGCTCGACTTCGCCGACGGGTGGCAAGAGGCAACGGCGAACGGGCCGGCCGCCGCGCTGGTCTTCGCGGGCCGCGTCGCGGGAGATCTGGTCGTGAGCCTCCTGCGAGAGTGGACGCGCGGCGCACGGCTTGCCATCGTGGCCGCCACGGCCGGCGTCACCGTGCTCCTGTGGAGTGTCGCGCTGCGGCCATGGGCGTGGATCTGGGATATCCAGCTCGGGTTGCCTCGGCACGCGTCCGTCACGCAGGTCACCGAGGCCGAACTGCTGGCGCTTGCCGCGGGGGCGTTGCTGCCGGTGATCGTGGTGCTTCTCTTCGCGAGCCGCCTGGTGAAACGACGGGAGCCCTCGCGGCGGCGGTTCTGATACGATTCGCGGCCACCGGAAACCCTTTCCTCGAGGCCGCCATGAATCGCCAGTCCACCGTGTCGTGGGCCGCTGCCGCTCTGCTCGTCACCTCCGTGTCGGCGGGGATCGTTGCGCAAGGTCCCGGCCAGGCATCGCCGCCGCCCAATCTGCCCGCCGAGTTCAACACCCAGACCGGTCAGCGCATCAAGGTCACCATGGTGGCCGGCGGACTCTTCCACCCGTGGAGTCTCGCCTTCGCCGACGCGCGCACGATTCTGGTGGGCGAGCGGAACGGCCGCCTGCGCGTGATCCGCGACGGCGTGCTGCAGCCGGCGCCGGTGTGGGAAGCGCCGCCGCACCCGGCCACCGACAACGGGCTGCAGTTCATCACGCTGCACCCGCGCTTCGCCGAGAACCGCCTGGTGTATCTGTCGCATCCGAAGCGCGGAGAGAAGGGCACCACGCTGGCCGTGTCGCGCGGACGCTTCGACGGCACCACGCTTGCCGACGTGAAGGAGATCTTCGTCGCTGACGCCTGGGAAGCGAGCGGCAACATGGCGGGCCGTCTGTTCTTCGGTCCCGACGGGATGCTCTATGTCACGGTGGGCGACCGCGATCGCATCTGCTGCGACGCGAACCAGCGTCGTTCGGACGGGTCCGATGACAACAGCCTGCGCATGAAGGCGCAGGCGCTCGACAACCACGTGGGCAAGACGCTGCGATTGAAGGACGACGGCACCGCGCCGCCGGACAACCCGTTCGTCGGCCGGGCCGGCGCGAAGCCCGAGATCTTCACCTACGGCCATCGCAACGGCTATGGCCTGTCGATTCATCCCGAGACCGGCCAACTGTGGCAGGCCGAGATTGGTCCGCTCGGCGGCGACGAGGTGAACGTGCTGATCGCCGGCCATAACTACGGCTGGCCGCTCGTCTCGATGGGCCGCAACTACACGGGCTCGCTGGCGTCGGACAAGCCGTGGTTCCGCGACGGCATGGACAACCCGCGCATGTTCTGGGTGCCGTCGATCAGCCCGTCGAGCCTGCTGTTCTACAACGGCGACCGGTTCAAGGGGTGGAAGGGCAGCATGTTCGTGGGCGGGCTCACCAACCGCACGCTGCTCCGCGTGTCGTTCAATCAGCCGTCGCAGGCCGAACGGCGCGAGGCGCTGCTGACGCCGCTCGGCATCCGTCCGCGCGACATTCAGGTTGGACCCGACGGCAACTTCTACGTCGCGACCGAAGGCGCCAGCGGCGGGCAGGCGAGCGATGGGATGGTGCTGCGGATTGAACCGATCCAGTGATGCGCGTGGTCAGGTAGGTCTGGTGGGTCAGGTCCCACCTGACCTTATTGCTTGCCGAAGCGCTGATTCTCCTCGCAGATGAACTCGATGATCTCCTGCTCGGGCATGATGCGCTGGTTCACGCGCACGGTCCACGGCCGGGTGTAGACCTTCGGGTCGTTCACGGTGACGTCGATCGTCATCCGCCCGTAGGTCGGGCGGCGGATGCGCTCGGTGAGCGTGGCGGCGTCGGTGAGCGGCGAGCCGATGATGTCGAGCCAGCCGTCCTCGCGCATGTGCGTGGATTCCACCACGAGCGTGTCGCCCTCCCAGCGGCCGGTGGAGTAGCCGTAGAACCACGGCTGCGGATCGCCGGTCGGCGCCTTGCGCCCGTCCATGAAGATCTGCCGGATGCCGGAACTGGCCTCGTAGAGGATCACGAACAGCTTCGGCGTCTGCACGAACTTCCGCGGCGCGCCCTGCGTGTGGAACTGCATGATGCCCATCGGCAGGCACCACGCCTCGGGGTTGTCCTTGCTGTTGTTGGCGACGCGCTTCTTCAGGAGCTCCTGGCCAAGCGGCGTGAGCGGCAGCCCGCCCTTGATGTTCTGGCCGACGTCTCGGAAACCGGCCGGCGGCGGTGCGTCCGGCTCGGCGGGCGGCGCGGCGCCGCGTCCCGGGAACGCGTTTTCGCCCTGCCAGAGCCCCGAGAAGTCGGGCTTGCCGTCGGCGGTGCGCGGCGTGGGGGCGTTCAGGTTGACCTCGCCGGTCGCGGTCCGGGGGACGGTCGGGTCTGGGTGGTTTGGCCACTGCGCGAACAGCGACGACGACAGCGCCACAACGACTGTGGCGGTAATTGTGAGCAGGGCGTTGGGAATCTTCATCGGTAACTCGTTAAATAGCGAACCGGCGTTAAGCCGGTTTGCCAGATACTGTCGCGCGGCCCGCGTTCTTGGCGGGACGCGCCAGTCATGGGGCGGTATTATGCGCTGGGAGCTGAAGGGATGAGATCCAGGTCGATTGCCGCGTGTGTCGTCAGCCTTGCCGTCCTCGCCGGGTGCGCGCCGCTCGAGGCCCATCACGCCTTCGCGGCCGAGTACGACCGCGACAAGCCGGTGACGATGACCGGCACGGTCACGAAACTCGAGTGGACCAACCCCCACGCCCGCATCTACATCGATGTGAAGAGCGACAAGGGCGACGTCGTCAACTGGGACTTCGAGCTGGGTCCGCCCAACGGGCTCATGCGCCGGGGATGGAACCGCAACTCGCTCAAGGCCGGCCACGTGGTCACCATCGAAGGATTTCTCTCCAAGACCAACCCGCGCGGGGCCAACGCGCGTGCGGTCAAGCTTCCGGACGGACGGCAGGTGTTTGCCGGCTCGTCGTTCGATACCGGTTCCGCTGACGAGACCCCCTCCTCGTCGAAGTAAGAGGCCTCTGGCACGCCTGATGCAGTCCACGAGGCCATGGCCTCGTGTGGCGTCCGCATGCTCGCCGCCGTGCTGGCGTGCGGACTGAGCGCCGGCTGCGCGTCGCGTGCGGCGCGACCCGTCCTGCAACGAGAAGAGCCCGCCCCGCCGCAAGACGAATCGGATAGTCAAGGTTTCAAGAGTTACATTCTTCCGGTCGTCGAGATCGTGGCGATGGACACGGCCCTGAACCTCGTAGGTCGCGTGCTGTACGAGCCCGAGACCTTCGAGGTGTCTTCGGTGTCGATCCGCCGCAATCTGCGCGGCCCCTGGGTGGTCGACGACGATCCCTTCCAGGTCAATCAGTTCGGCCATCCTTACCAGGGCGCGATGTATCACGGGATTGCCCGGTCAAACGGCCTGGGCTACTGGCCGTCGGTGGTCTATACGTTTGCCGGCAGCGCGCTCTGGGAGATCGCCGGCGAAACCACGCCGCCCTCCAAAAACGATCAGATCGCCAGCGGCATCGCGGGCTCGTTTCTGGGCGAGCCGCTCTTTCGCATTTCGCGTTTGCTGCTGGACCGCGCTGACAATGGCCCGGGGGCGTGGCGAAAGCTGGCGTCGGTACTAGCTTCTCCGCCGACCGGCATCAATCACGCTCTTGTAGGGGCTCCCGCGGGACGGCGTTCACCGGACGCGGTACCCTTCTCGGACATCCGCGCCCAGTTCGGCGTCACCGCGATCTCCGAGGGCGGTTCACGCTCGGTGTCCTCGCTCGCGGTGGATCAACCGCGCCTTGCGTTGTCGATGGACTACGGGTATCCAGGAAACGCCGGCTATCGCCACGAGCGCCCGTTCGACTACTTCAGAATCGAGAGCAGCGTCTCGACCGAAGGGCTCGAGCACCTGACGACGCGCGGTCTGATTGCCGGAGCCGACTACGGAGCGGGCCGCCTCGCCGGCATCTGGGGCCTCTATGGCACCTACGACTACTTCGCGCCCGCCGACTTTCGCTTCTCCAGCACGGCGTTCTCGGTCGGCACCACGCTGCAAGCCTCGATAACCGAGTCGCTGCTGGTGCAGAGCTCCGGGCTCGTGGGAGGAGGCTACGTCGCCGCGTATTCAGAGGACCTGCCGACCGACTCCCATTACGGTGCCGCTCCGCAGGCCCTTGCGAATCTGCGATTGATCGCCGGGCGTCGGGCCGCCTTGGATTTGACCGGGCGGGAGTACTTCGTCACCGGCTTCGGCGGGTTCGGCACCGGCCAGCGCGATCTCATCTTCGTTGGAGATGCCTGGCTCGCCATCCGCCTCTATGGGCGCCACGCCCTCGGCCTCACATATCAAGTCGCCGGCCGCAGCTCTGACTACCTCGAGCTGCCGGACCGGACGCGGTCGCGGACGACGGTCGGCGTCTACTACACATTCCTCGGCTCGGGCGGTTTCGGCGCGGTGCGGTAGCCGGGCATTTCGACCTCTCGGGAACCGTCCGCCGCGTTCGTTCGTCTTACGAGGCGCCAGCCCGCCAGGAGCGCCTCGAGTGTCACCAATGCCTGCGGGCCTGCCCCGCCTCATCCTGCTCGCGTCGTGCGCCGTCCTCGCCGTGCTTCTTCCCGCGGCGGCTCAGCAGCGCGAGCCGTCGGATCTCGACGCCTTCATGTCGCGCGTGCTCGCGCGCCGCGACGACAACTGGAAGCGGATGCAGCAGTACGTCCTCGACGAGCGCGAGACGTTTCAGCTGCTCGGCCCCGGCGGCGCGCCGTTCTACGGATTCCGGCGCGAGTACCTGTGGTTTCCCCGCGACGGCGACGGTGTCTTCGTGCGAAGCCCGCTCACGGTGGACGGTGTGAAGCTCGGCGAGGCCGAGCGTCGCAAGGCCGAAGCGGACTACCTGCGGCGCGAGGAGCGTCGCGAGAAGCGCCGCGAGGAGCGCGAGAAAGAGAGCGGGACGCCGAGCGAGGGTTCGTCGCCAACCGAGGTGACCGGCGAAGGCGTCCGGCAGGCGCTCGAGCCTGGCTTCGTGTCGGCCGCCTACTTCCTGAAATTCAAGTTCGATCCCGGCCAGTACGCGCTCGCTGGACGCGAGACGCTCGAGGGCCGGCCCGTGCTCCGCATCGAGTACTACCCGACGAAGCTCTTCAGCGAGGGGCGCACGCGGCCCAACCGCAAGGTCCGCGAGCGGGACGTGAACATCGAGCCCAAGATGAACAAGGCGGCGCTCGTCTCGCTCTGGATCGAGCCCACCACCCAGCAGATCCTGAAGTACGAGTTCCGCAACCTGCCGTGGGACTTCCTGCCCGGCCGCGCGATCGTGCGCGTGGACGAGGTGACGGCGTCGATGGAGATGGGGCAGCCGTTCCCCGACATCTGGCTGCCGCGGTCGATTCGGATCGCCACCGAGTTTTCCACCGCGGTGGGCGAGCTCAAGGGGCGCTTCGACACCGAATATCACGACTACCGCCTCGCGTCCGTCAGCACGAGGATCCGGTGAGCCGGGCGCGCCTCGGTGCATGGGTCGCGGCCGCGCTCCTGGCCGCGCCCGCGGCGGCGCTCGCGCAGGGCGAGACGATTGCCGAGATTCGCGTGCACGGCAACTACACGACGCCCGACGACGACGTGCTGACGCTGAGCGGACTCAGGACCGGCGACCCGGCCACCGACGAACGCCTGGAGACGGCCCGGCGGGCGCTCGACGCCAGCGACCGGTTCGATGGCGTCGAGGTGCGGAAGCGCTTTCGCTCCATCGAGAATCCGGACGACATCCTCGTGATGATCGTCGTGCGCGAACGCCCCGGCGTGACCGAGGACGACCTCACGCCGGGCGTGTTCAAGCGGGTTCGCGCGCTGCAGCAGTGGATGCCGATCTTCAACTACGCCGACGGCTACGGCCTGACGTACGGGGCGCGCACGACGTTCAGTGGCATCGGCGGACGGAACGGCCGGCTGTCGGTGCCGCTGTCGTGGGGCGGCGAGCGGCGCGCCGCCGCCGAGCTCGAACGGACCTTCGACTCGGGGCCGCTGTCGGTGGCGCGTGGGTCGCTGTTCGTCAACCGTCGCGTCAACCCTCACTACGACCTGTCGGATGTGCGCACCGGCGTGCGCCTCGGCGCTGAACGGGCCGTGACGCCATGGTTGCGCGCGGGCGCCGACGGCCGCGTGGAGCGCGTGGACTTCGGCGGCACGGGTGGCACGCGTCACTCGGCGGTGGGAGCCCGCGTCACGCTCGACACACGCCTCGATCCGTCCTTTCCGCGCAACGCCGTGTTCACGCAGCTGGGATGGGAGCGCGTGGCGTTTCCGTCCGGCCACGCCGGCCGCACCCTGCTCGACGCGCGAGGGTTTGTCGGGATTGTCGGCTCACCGGTGGTGGCGCTGCGCGCGCAGATGGCGCGCGCGGATGCGACGCTGCCGCCCGCCGAACAGCCACTGCTCGGCGGCGGGGCGAGCGTGCGCGGTTATCGCGCGGGGCATCGTGCCGGCGACAGCCTGGCCGCCGTGTCCGCGGAGCTCCGCGTGCCGGTCAATTCGCCGCTCTCCTTCGGCCGCTTCGGCGTGAAGGCGTTCGTGGACGCGGGCACGGTCTGGAACGCGGGACAGCGGCTGTCGGATCAGGCGTGGGATCGCGGCATCGGCGGCGGCGTCTACTTCGGCGCCACCGCTCTGATGCTCGACGTGGACGTCGCGTGGCCCGAGCGCGGTTCCGCGCGCGCCCACGTCTCGTTCGGCGTGACGTTCTAAGAGTTCGTCACGCCTTGACCGGTACCCAGATCTCCACCTCGCCGTTGCCCGTGCGCCCGTCGAAGCGCTCGTCGTAGCGCTCGAACTCCGGTCCGCCGGTGGCTTCGAGCCCGGCCTCGGGCAGCCCCTTGTTCCAGATCGAAAACCATGTCCGGCGGATTGCCGAGATGTGGTCCTTGTGCGTGAACACGGCGTAGCGCTGCGGCGGAATCGTCAAGCGGCTGAATTCTGCCGGCACCTTCGCGAAGTCCCGCACCTCGACGCCGGTCAGATAGTCGGCCTGGCCCGCGTCGTCGCTGTTGTGGACGACGCCGTAGGCGGTGTGCCCGACCTGGCCGGGCACGTGGTCGAGATGCGGCATGAAGCGCTGCCACTGCGACGGAATGGCGGCGCTCGCGGTGTTGCCGTAGCGTTCGTTGAGGCCGGCGATGAGCAGGGCCGGCTGGTCCACGATGCGCGGCGGGTCGAGTGTGGTGAGCATCGAGTCCTCCATACGAAGGGCCTCCACAAGAGGAAGATTGGTCAGGTGTCCTCGCGCCCTCACGGCGTCGGGCGTGAGGTTGAACTGCTCGCGAAAGGCCCGGCTGAAGGCCTCGTGCGATCCGTAGCCCCAGTCGAGCGCTACGCCCAGGATGTCGGGGGCGCCGGCGGCGAGCACCCGCGCTGCCTCGGTGAGGCGGCGTCCCCGGACGTAGGCCATCAGCCCCGAACCGGTGGCCAGCCCGAACGTGCGCGAGAGGTGATAGCGCGATACGCCCGCCACGGCCGCCACGTCGTCGAGCGTGAGGTCCTGCGCGAAGTGGCTCTCGACGAACCACAGCGCGCGGGCGATGGGATCCTGGGCGACGCCGTCGCGAGTCATGGGCCCCAGCGTAGCAACGGCACCGCGGGCGTGCTTGATGCGGATTGCGGTGGGCGCTTCAGTTACCGGCCATCAGGCCGTGCGGCAGATCTTGTTCGATGACACACGTGGACGCGCCGTTGACGCCGCAGTCGATCCCTAGCGGGGCGCGCCCATCCGTGAAGCCGGGCTCGTCGGCGAGGTCCGATGGCAGAAGCGACACGGGCGCGCGGCCGCGCGGCGTCACGGAGGCGTGCTCCTGCAGCACCAGCACGGCGGACGAGACGGCGATGACGAGCGCGGCGGCGGCGGCGATCCATGCGCCGCTGATCCGCACCGAGGGGGTGTCATGACGGACGCGCTCGAGCACGCGCACGTCGAAGCCCCCGGCGTCGACCGCCGCGAAAGGGGTGGAGCGCACCGCCGACCGCACCTGCTGCAATGTGCGATAGCGCCGGGCACACGCCTCGCACGTGTCGAGGTGCCCGCGCACATCGCGTGCGTCGTCGTTGGCGAGCTCGCCGTCGAGGGCCGCGCTCAGGCGCGTCACGGCATCGGCGCAGTTCATGGGCGTAATCCTCTCACACGCTGGCCGAGCGCGTCCGCCAGCGCGGCGCGTGCGTTGTGCAGCCGCGAGCGGATGGTCCCAAGCGGCACCGCCAGCGCGTCCGCCATCTGCTCGTAACTCATGTCCTCGTGATCCCGCATGTAGAGCACCGTGCGATGAGCGGCGCTGAGCGTCTCGAACGCGTCGCGCACCAGGCGATCGCGCTCCCGCTGTTCGAGCAGCTCGAGCGGGTCGAGCGACGAATCGGGCAGCTCGGCGAGCGGTTCCACCGCGCCGAGCGCCGCCGGCGCCGTCTGCGGCGCACGCCGTTCCTGCCGTCGATGATCGCGGCAGACGTTGATGGCCACCGCATAGAGCCACGTCTTCGCGCTCGAGCGTCCTTGGAACGTGCCGGCCTTCCGGTGTACCTGCACGAAGACGTCCTGCGCCAGGTCCTCCACCCAGATGCTTCCGGCCCCCACGCGGCAGCGCACCAGGTGCAGGATGCGCGCGCGATAGCGCTCGAGGAGATCGCCGAACGCATGCGGATCGCCGCGCGCGTGCGCGCGGAGCAGCCGCGCGTCGGCATCGTCGGCGGCCGCGGCGTTGTTATTTTTCAAAGTTGAGGTTCGTCGGCGCCGCCGGCGGTGATGCCGGAGGCAACGCACCCGTTGTCTTGACGGTCGTGGGTACCACCTCGAACTTCAGGTCGTCCATCCACACCTGGCCGCCGCCCCCGAGCAAGACGCCGAACGCCAACCGCTGCGCCTCGTTGGGCACGTCGAGGACGATTTCGTACCGCGTCCATTCGGTCGTGCCCTTGATCGGCCGGTCCTGCATGTTGTCGAACGCCAGCGCCGCGTTGGGGTTCGGGCCGTCCACGCGGAACCACAGGCCGGCCCACTGCGTGAGCTTGTCGGACTTGACGAACCCCGACAGCCGCACGCGCTTGCCGCGATACTCGCCCGGCTGCGTCATCTGCATCAGGGTGCCGAACCCCGAGGGTTTCTCGACAATCGACTTCACCGTGGCGCTCGACTTGCCGTCGCGGCGCACGCCCTCGTCGAGGCCCATGTCGTACTCCGCCGGATGGCTCCCGGCCTTGAACCAGCCGGCAGGCAGGTCGGCAAACGCCGCGAGGGCCGGCGCGCCGAGGGCGCATACGGCGGCGGTGGTCACCAGGAATCGCTGGGCAGTGGTCATCAGGTTTTGCTCCTTGTGAACCTTAGTGGCGGTGGCCGCGGGAAAGTTCATCTTGCGACTTCCCCGCCCTCCCGGCGAAGTGCCGACCGGGCCACCTGATGTCGCACTTGGAGGATACACACGAATCGTCTAATCTTACACATGGAGACACCATGCGGACCAACATCGAGATCGACGACGATTTGATGCGCGAGGCCATGGAGGCCAGCGGCGAAACGACGAAGCGCGCTGCGGTGGAACGGGGCCTCCGACTGCTGATCGACACACGCGCGCAGGGTGGGATTCGCCGCCTGCGAGGCAAGGTGAAGTGGAACGGGGATCTCAACGCGAGCCGGGCCAGTCGCGTCGCCGCCGACCGCTGACCATGGTGATCGTCGACACCACGGTCTGGGTGGACTACCTCAACGGGACCGCCAGCCCGGAAGTCGAGTGGTTGGACCGCGAGGCCGAGCGGCGGCGGCTCGGCCTCCTCGATCTGTGTGTCTGCGAGATCCTCCAGGGTCTATCGACGGACCAGGAAGCCGCCCGCGTCTTGCGTCATCTGCGACGCTTCGCAATTTTCGAAACCGGTGGCGTCGAACTGGCGGCGGACGCCGCCCACAACTACCGCCTGCTGCGACAGCACGGCCGTACGGTTCGAAAGACGATCGACTGCGTCATCGCAACATTCTGCCTTCGTGAGGGGCACTCACTGCTCCACTCGGACCGCGACTTCGACGCGTTTGAGAGTCGGCTGGGACTCCAAGTCATTCGCCCGTGAAGTCGTGGGTGTGCGTTCCCGCAAACAGGTAGTCACTGGGCTCGGGCCAGGTACCAGTTCATGAAGAGCGTTGCCGCAGGCGAATCCGCCACGTCGGCGCTATCCCCCAAGCCCCGCCAGCGACTCAGGCCGTCGGAATTCGCGAGAATCACAAAAGTGGTGCCGGTTCGCGGCACCTTCACGATCAACGAGGACGACTCCAACCCGTGACCGTAGTGCCATACGACTTCGCGTCCGCGAGTGGTTTGAACAAACCAGCCGAGACCGTACGGCAACGGTGACCCGTCGCGGCCGAGCGGTCGGCTCCATGCGTTTCGTTTAGTCTCCTCCGCTAACAGGAGCCCTTGGTCCAACGCGATAGAGAATCGTGCAACGTCTGGCGCCGAGGCGACTAAACCTGACGTCGTGGACAACCTGACCGCGCGCGTCACGGGTCTCATCGGCCCGATCAGGCCGGTTGGCCATATCCACCGCGCCCACGCGCGCGCGTAACCCTGGGCCAAGCCGTTGTTGATTGCTTCACGATCGACACCTGACGCCACGAAGTCGGCGCGTGCCGCCGCGATGTCGTCTTCAGTGACACTCACCGACGCAACGAGGGACCAGAACTCTCGTGGTTCGCTCGGATTCGGCGCAGTGTGCGTGAGCGCCAGAGGGCGAATAATCCGATCTGCAAGTTCCTTCGCATAGTCGCGTCCAGTCGTGCGCTCAACGATCTGGGTCAAAGCGCCGAAGGCGTTGCCATCGTACCGATAGGCAGAGCCAGGAGGTTCTCCGGACGTGTGCGATAGGAGATGTCGGATCCTCACTGGTGAGCTGCGTTCCATGACGATCCCGAAGCGCGCCACGGGATCATCCAGATTCAGACGTGCCTCCTGAACAAGTTGGAGAACGACCGTCGCGCCGTACGGCTTCGCTAACGAGGCAAGATCGTAGATTGTGTCCGGTCCCGCCGGAATTGCCCGTTCGTTGTTGGCGTTGCCAAATCCTTGCGCCCAGACGACACGATTGTCCTCGCCGATGGCGGCGGACATACCGGTGATTCGGAGGCGTGCACGCAATGACTCGAGCTCTCGTTCCAGGTCCTGCAGCGACCGAACCGGCACTCGACCGAAGTCCGGTTCCCTGCTGAGCCACCCAGTCGCGGCCGTCGCGATGGCAGCCAACGCTCCGACCGCGAGCCATCGGCGTCTGACCATACGGGCCAATACGAGTTTCGCAGGTCATTCGATTTTCGGGACGGACGCCATCAACTCGATCTGGTCGGTGGCACCCCATCGCATCAGGTCCTCCACTTGGCGCGGGCCGGTAGACTGGGCGTACATGCGCGCATACGTCCTCACTCGATACGGCGGCCCGGCGGCGGCGGAGCTGCGCGAGGTGGCGGTGCCGGAGCCGCGCGAGCGCTGCGTTCGGATCCGGGTGCACGCGGCGGGGCTAAACCCCGTCGACTTCAAGACGCGCGACGGCAAGCTGAAGGTGATCCGTCGCTATCCGCTGCCAATCGCGTTGGGTAACGAGCTGGCGGGCGCGGTCGAGGCATGCGGTCCGGGCGTGACTCGCTTCGCTGTGGGGGACAGGGTGTACGCGCGGGTCGACAAGGACGAGATGGGAGCGCTGGCGGAGTATGCATGCGTGCACGAGGCGCTGGTGGCTCGCATGCCGATGACGCTCGACTTCGACACGGCGGGTGGCGTGCCGCTGGCTGGATTGACGGCCCTGCAGGCGCTGCGCGACGAGCTACGGGTTGCGCCGGGCCAGCGGATCTTCATCGCCGGAGGAGCGGGCGGGGTCGGGACCTTCGCGGTACAGCTCGCCAAGATCCTCGGCGCGGAGGTGGCGACGACGGCATCTCCGCGCGGTGAGGCGCTGGTCAGGCGGCTCGGGGCGGACGTGGTCGTCGACTACACGCGGCAGCGCTTCGAGGACGAGCTCCGCGAGTATGACGGCGTCTTCGACCTGATCGGTGGCGACACGCTGGCGCGCTCGTTCGCAGTGGTGAAGCGCGGGGGGCTGGTGGTCTCGATTGCAGGTGTGCCGGAGCCCGAGACCGCGCGCAAGGATCTCGGCCGCGGTGCGGGTCTGGCGACGCTGTTCTGGCTGGTGAGCCTCGGGACGCGGCTGGCGGCGCGCCGGCGCGGGGTCCGGTACCGTTACTTGTTCATGCACCCGAGCGGCGAGGATCTGGCCGAGCTCGGGGGGTTGATCGACGCGGGTCGGCTCGAGGTCGTGGTCGACCGCGTGTTTCCATTCGCGCAGGTCGCCGAGGCGGTGGCCTACCTGGAAAGCGGCCGCGCGAAGGGTAAGGTGGTGGTGCGCATGATCGAATAGGGGGTGGGCACGGCCGCGGCAAGAAACGTCAAGACACCGGCGGGCGGCTTTGCCTATGATTTCGCCTGTCGATGCCCAGCCGCGCCGATCTGCTCAGCCTGCTGCGCCACGTCCGGGGTGGTCTCGACGGGGACGTGTCGCTCGACGCGCTGGCCGCCCGGTCGGGGTGGTCGCCCTTTCACCTGCACCGGGCCTTCCGGCGCATGGTGGGCGAGACGCCGAAAGCCTACACGCAGCGGCTGCGGCTGGATCGGGCGGCCGCCCGGCTGGCCGCCGGCACCGACCGCGTGGTGGATGTGGCGCTCGACAGCGGCTTTGCCAGTCACGAGGTGTTCACGCGCGCCTTCACGCGGCGGTTCGGCCGCAGCCCCGAACGCTATCGCGCTGCCGCGCGGTCGTCGGCGACCACCGAAGCCCGCGCGCGCCACGCCGAGATCACCGAGGCCGCCGGCCCGTGCCTCACGCTGTATCACCTGTCGCTCGACGAAGCGGCATCACGTAGAGCGGGGTTTCAGCCCCGCCGGAGGAGTCCGTCCATGTCCACGCCCGCCATCGAGCGCCAGGAGTTGACGCCGCAGCCCGCGCTCGTCGTCAAGCGCCGCATCGCCCGCGCCGAAATCGCCCAAACCATTGCCGAGGGTCTGGGGAAGACGTACCCGCACGCGCTCCAGAACGGCCTTGCCATCGGAGGACGTCCGTTCGCGCGCTACTCCGACGTCGGGCCTGGCCTGATGACGATCGAGGTGGGCACGCCGCTCGCGACTCCGGCCGCCGGCGCCGGCGACATCGAAGCGATCACGCTGCCGGGCGGCCCCGCCGCCGTCGCCGTGCACATGGGGACGTACGACACGCTGCAACAGACCTACGCCGCCATCGAGCGTTGGATGGAGCAGCAGGGTGTGCGCCCCGGCGGGGCGCCGTGGGAGTCGTACATCACCGACCCGGCCGAGCATCCAGACCCCGCCAACTGGCGCACCGACGTCTACTGGCCAATTAGTACGTAGAGGGCGGTCTTTAGACCGCCCTGACGTCATCGCACGATCGTCGTCGGCGGGATGGTGCCGGCCCGCGGCCGGCCGAGGCCCTTGTAGAAAAAGCGCTGAAAGCGGCGGGCGTCGAAGTTCTCGCCGACGTAGATGTTGCCGCGCCCGTCCACGGCAATCGCGTGCGGCACGTTGAGCGCGCCACCCCACAGCCCCTGCTGACCGAAGCGTGCGACGATCTGCAGCGACTGGCGCTCGAGGATCCACACGTGGTGGTTGGCGCCGTCGATCATGTAGAGCCAGCGCTGCTGCGGATCGGTGGAGAGCGCAAAGCCCGACGCCGCGCCCTGCAGCAGCGTGCGCTTCGACACGAACGTCTCTTTGACGTAGGTGCCGTCCTTCCGGAATACCTGAATGCGGTTGTTGGGCCGATCGGCCACGTAGACGAAGCCGTCGCGCGAGATGGCGATGTTGTGCGGCAGCCGGAACTGCTGGGCGGCCGGCGCGTCGGGGTTGTAGGGGCCGAGCGGCGTGTCGTCCGGTTTGTTGCCGTAGGCGCCCCACATCCGTTTGAATGCGAACGTCGCGGCGTCGAGCACGATCACACGGCGGTTGCGGTAGCCGTCGGCCACGTAGATCTCGTTCGACACGGGATCGATCGTCAGGTTGGCCGGCTGGCCCAGGTTCCGCGTGTCGGCGCTGCCGCCGTTCGTCCCCGCCTTGCCGAACTGCTGCAGGAACTTGCCCTCGCGCGTGAACTTCAAGAGATGGGCGTCGTTCTGGCCGCTGCCGGCGAGCCACACATTGTCCTGGGCATCCACGAACACGCCGTGCTCGGTCTGTGGCCAGTCGTAGCCTTGGCCGGGACCGCCCCACGAACGGATCAGGGTTCCCGTCTGGTCGAACTCGAGTACCGGCGGCGCCGGGATGCAGCAGTCGGCCTTGGGCGGGGTATCGTCGGACCCCGTGAACCGTTCGTTCGATGCCAGCGACCCCGGCCGCTGCACGACGTAGAGATGATCCTGGCGATCGACCGCCATCCCCCCGATCGGGCCGATGGCCCAGTTTTCCTTCATCGGCTTGGGAAACGTAGGGTCGTACTCGAAGATCGGCACCGTCGCGGCTGGCGCCAGGAGCGCCGGCGGCCCGCTCTGCCGTGCGAGCGGGATGGCGACGATCGCTGCGGTGACGCCGGCGTAAAGCAGGTGGCGCACATGCATAGCGCCAACACGATAGCCCGACCGGTGTCGAAATGCGCCGGTCTCGTTCGACGTGAGATCAGGAGGACGGAAGGGCATGGCTGTAGCGATTTCGAAGGACGGCACCCGCATCGGCTTCGACCGGGAGGGGCAGGGGCCGCCGCTCGTGCTGGTGGACGGGGCGATGTGCTACCGGGGCTCGGGCCCGATGAAACCGCTGGCGGCGGTGCTGGCGCCCCATTTCACGGTTTACACCTACGACCGGCGCGGGCGCGGCGAGAGCGGCGACACGCAGCCGTGGTCGCTCGAGCGCGAGGTCGAGGACATTGCCGCGCTGGTCCGCGAGGCGGGCGAGCCGGTGTACCTCTACGGCATCTCTTCCGGCGCGGTCCTGGCACTCGAAGCGGCTGATCGGGGGGTGCCCATCCGGAAGCTGGCCCTCTACGAGGCACCGCTCATGGTGGACGACTCGCGGCCGCCGCTCGGCGAGGACTTCCTGCCGAGAATGAAGGCGCTCATCGCCGCGAGCCGCCGCGGCGACGCCGTGAAGATGTTCATGAAGGCCGTCGGCGTGCCGGCGATCGGCATCTTCTTCATGCGCGTGATGCCGGTGTGGAAGAAGCTCACCGCGATCGCCCACACGCTGCAGTACGACCTCGGGATGACGACGCCGTACCAGCAGGGCCGGCCGCTGCCGGCCGGACGCTGGTCTGGCGCGGTGATGCCCACCCTGGTCATGGACGGCGGCAAGAGCCCCACGTGGATGCGCAACGCCCAGGCCGCGATCGCGGGCGTGCTCCCGAGCGCCACGGCGCGGACGCTGCCCGGCGAGAACCACATGGTCGGCGCGCAGGCCATCGCGCCGCGATTGATCGAGTTCTTCGCGTGACCGATCCGTACGTAGTTGCGGGTCTTTGGACCCGCCGGCTAGGGCTGCGCCTAACGCGGAAGCGTCGCATCGAGTTCGGTTTGCGAGAACACGGCGATGCCACCGGTCTGCTCGGCCAGCGTGCGCAGCGACGCCTGCGTGGCTTCGAGATACGCGCGCCACTCGGCGGGCCGCACGTCAGAGGGTGGCTCTCGCGGGACCAGGTCGCGCGCCGAGACGACGATCATGCGGCCGCGCGCATCCTTCGTCGTGCGCACGACCTCCGGCATCGCCGGCACGAGGCGCGCGTCGTATCCGTCGGTGAAGTACAGGATGGTGGGTGGTCCCGAGAATGACCGTGCGAGGCGTGTGATCGCCTCCGCGATCGTGACATCGCTGACCGATGCACGGTGCCGTATCTCCGTGGCGGCGTTGGCGTCGGCGGACGCCTCGAGATGCGCGCGTTCCCTCAAGCCATTGCCGGTGATGCGACTGACGGCCGCTCGCAGGGCGGCGACGCCTGGCGTCGGCTCCAGCCGGATGCTCGAGGTGCCGGTGGTGACCAGCGCGTAGGTGTCCTCCTCACGCCCGCTCGCCGCCAGATCCTGCAGGACTTTCCGCACGCGCGGCGTGGCGCGGAAGTCGAGGTGCAGGTCGTCGATGGCGACGAGGTAGGCGCGCGGGCCCGGTGCCTGGGCACCGATGCCGTCGCCGGCCAGGGCCACGACGATCGCGAGAAGAATCAAGGGCCGCATGATGCCGAGTTGGACTCCTGAAACCGCCGCCTGGTCTGTGTGGTCCCGCGCAAACCCCGATTGCGCCGCCCGGCCGGGTCGGCGATACTCCAGGGCCATCATGGCGGGGTACCGCGCAGCGCTCGTCGTTGCCGCGCTCGTGATCGTCACGGGCTGTGGCGCGCGCCGTCCGGCGCCCACGCCCGCCGTGGCCGCTCCTCCGCGGCTCGACGACATCATCACGCTCATCGAGCAGGGCTGCTACCGCTGCCTCGAACGTGCCTACGAGCAGGCGAACGCACGCGGCGCCGGGCAGCAGGCGTTCGAGTCGGCCGTGCTGCTCGTGCTGCGCTCGAAGGAGCTGGGGCTTCCGTTCGACGAGTGGCGGGCCAAGGCGCGCGCGGCCGCGCCCGAGGGCGACGACGCGGCGTTGTACCTGAGGGTGGCCGACGCCATCCCGCCCGATCGCCTCAGCGAGGAACGTTACACGCAGTTCGAGCTCAGCATCCGCAACGTGCGCGCGTCGGTGCCGGAGTGGCGCGAAGCGCTGCGTGCCGGGCCCGCGTCGGAGCTGTTCCGGAGCTATCTCGACATGGCGCTGCTGTGCGCGTTCGGGCGCGTGGGAGAGAACGCGCAGAGCTACACGGGCGAGCTCGATCCGGTGAGCGCCGCGCCGCTGTATCAGTACGCCGTCGGCACCTGCGACGCGTCCAAGGTGCCGCGGCTTCAGGCCATGCGGTCGGCCAACCCCGACTTCGTGGACGGAGACTACGCGCTTGGCCGGTTCCTCGTGGAGGACCCGACGAGTGGCGATCAGGAAGGGGGCCTGCGCCGCCTCGAGTCGGCCGCCGCGGCGTTCCCGCGCTCGCCCGCGATCGCGGTCTGGATCGGCAACACGCATCGCGGCTGGGAGGAGTGGCCGGCGGCGCTCGAGGCCTACGACGCGGCGCTGGCGCTGTCGCCCAGGCATCCCGACGCGCTCATCGGAAGGACCGTGGTGCTGTCGCAGCTCGGTCGCGCGCAGGACGCCATTACCACCGCCACGTCCGTCATCGACGGCGGGCAGTGGATGGTGGGCGAGGCGTACTACTGGCGCGCGTGGAACCAGCTGCGACTGGGCAACCTGCCGATGGCGCGCGAGGACGCCGACCGTGCGCGGACGCAGATGGCCAACGCGCGCGTGTTCGTGCTGTCCGGCGTCATCGAGTGGCGCATGCGGCGGCTCGAGAGCGCCGAGCGCGATTTCCAGCAGGCGGTGACCATCGACTTCGGCGAGTGCGAGGGCGCGTTCGACCTCGGCATCGTGCGCGACGAGCTGGGGAAGATGGCGGAGTCGCTGGCCGCCTTCCGCCAGGCGGGGCAGTGCAACGACCTGTCGATCAAGCTGCGCCGCGAGGCGATTGCGAAGATCGAGGCCGGGCCCGGCACGCCGGCGTCGCGGTCGCGCGACGCCGCGCGGCATCAGCGCGCGCTCAATGAGCTGGAAGAGCGGCGCGACGAGATCGCGCGCGCGATTCACGTGCTCGAGAAGGCCGCCAAAGGCGCGAACTAGTCGCTCACAGGTCCACCATGGCTTTAGACCCTTCGAACAGCCAGTCCCGCTTCGCCGAGGAAAGCAGGAACGCTGGATGGCCCTACGAAGTGGCCGATTCCCAAACAGACGAATAGCTGCCGGTAGTTACTTATGACGTCCACGATGCGTCGTGCCATCGCCTGATTGCGAAGTGTGTTGACGTGCAAATAGAGGTCCGGGTAGCGCACTGCCCGTGCTTCAGCACTCTTGATCTGAATGTCCAGTGCTCCGCTCAACCAGGAGGAAAGCTCGGCCGGATAGTCCCTGTCCAGATCATCGAGGGCCATCGTTACGAGCTGTTTTTGGACTTCGGGCAAATCGGACGCGAAGCGCACGAGCTCGGGCAGGTCTCGCCATTCAGTAAAGATCGGTTTCCCGGCAGCCTTCGCGCGCGCGCGGAATATAGCTTCCGGGATTTTCGTGAAATCGGCTCCCGATTTCCTGTCCTGGATCGAAGTCACCAGTTGTCGCGCAAAGGGAATTGGACGACCGTTCAGGCTTTCCGGGCTCACGCCTTCGGCGGCCAACAAAGCAAGCAATCGCTCCCGATGCGGTTCATCGAGCACGGAGAGCACCGAAAAATCTGCCGACGGCGTCAGCTGTTTTTGGAGTTCGCCAACTGCACTCATCACTTCGGGGGTTATCAGCGAATTGTCCAGGTTCTCCAACCAGACGAGATCGCTGCCGTTGAAGGCCGCTTCGATTTCAGGAGTCAACCAAACGGTGTCGAAACGCACGGGCATCTGTCCGAACAAATACACGCGGGTGTCCAGTTTCTCGGCGACCCAGAGCGCCGGGCCCGGCCGAGTTTGCGCCTTCGGAAGGGCGCCGCTTGCCACGATCAAGCTGCCCAGCAGCCAGGAAAAGTGCCTACGAGGCACGCCGCCTGAAAGAGGCGCACGCGGAGTCGTTTTTGCAGCCATGCGTTTCACGCATCAGACGAGGTCGCGGCCACAGCGGTTGGTCGGCGTCGAGGCCAATTCACATCACCGCAGTGGAATACTGACGGTCTCGCTACGCGTTACAACGATGCCGGTCGACGGAACAGCACCACAGCGGTCATGGGAAGCATCGACGAGCCGGGACTTCGACGGCGCTGGTGTCGCTCAGAGAATAGTGCGGCGTCATGACCACGGTCCGTTGGCGACAACGAGCCAAGCCCAGACCGGCGACGGCGGCGATGCGGGCATGTTCAGTCTTCGGTCGGCCGCTCCACGCGATCGATGACCAGGAACTCGGTGTCCACGCGCTCGCTCTGGAGCCGCAGCCCCAATTGCTCCTGGAGTGCCGTGAACACCGACACGGCGTCGTCGGGCGCCACGGGTGCCTGCGTCAGCGGCGCGCTCGATCGCGCGTCGGCGGTCCACTGCAGTTGGACATCGAACAGGCCGGTGAGGCCGGTGCGATCGACGACCGGACGGGCGACGCGTCGCGACAGGATGGTGGCGAGGTCGGCCAGCGGCCGTGCCGTCATGCGAATCAGCCGATCGGACCCGGACATCTTGCCGCACGGCGGCACGGCGTCGAACGCGGCCGGCGCGGGTGCCGGCTCCGGTTCTGGCGGACACGGCTCCGGGTGCGCGAGCAGCTGCGGCCCCAGCGGGCCGTTTGGCCGTCCGCGAACCAACGCAAAACCCGTCACGGGTCGCATCTCGCGGCGCAGCGCGAGCTTGACGCGATCGGCGAGCAGCGCACGCATCATCGCGTGAAGCTGCGCTTCGGGCACCGCCTCGGCGGCCTTGGCCTGGATGTCGTAGTGCTCGGCATCCACCCAGTCGGGCCCGCCGGTGATGCGGAAGGCGGGGACCTCGTGGACCACCTGGATGATGAACCGCAGCGGCACGTTGCGGACGACGAAGCGGCCGTTCGACTGCGCGCCGATGGCGCCGTCCTGTTCGCCCGACAGGTTGCGCCGGATGGCGGCCACTTCGAACTGCGGCGCGTCTGGCGACTGCGCGGTCGGAACCGGTCCGCCGGTGGCGAGACCGGCGAGGACAGCGACGGCGGCCACCGTGCGACGCATGGCGCCGATTAGGCTATCCTTTTTTTATGCCGCCCAATTGATCCCTCAGCCGTAACCTTCAGCTCTACCTGCCGTACAACATCGCCTCGCTCGAGGGCGTGATGCACGGCCTCTATCTCGTCTGGCTCGTCCAGGAGCGCGGCTTTCCGCCCGCGCTCGTCGCGACAGTGCTGGCCGCGGGCGACCTCTGCGTGTTCGCGCTCGAGGTGCCGACCGGCTGGGTGGCCGATCGTCTGGGCCACCGCCGCAGCCTCATCTTCGGTTCGTTCGTGCAGGTGTGCGGCATGCTCGCGTTCTGGCTCGCCGCCAGTACGCCGGCGCTGCTTGCCGCCACATTGTTCGTGGCGCTCGGCGACGCCTTTCGATCCGGCGCCGACCAAGCGCTGCTGTACCGAAGCTGCGCGGCGCTCGGACGCGAAGCGGAGTTCCAGGCTATCGAAGCCCGAAACGGGTCGGTGAGCCGGCTGGCGCTGGTGGCCTTGTTGGTGGGTGGCGCCGGCATCGTGGCCGTGGCGGGCTACACCGCTGCGTGGATGACCGAGATTGCGCTTTCGGCGACCGGCCTTGTGCTGGCGTGGCTGATGGTGGAGCCGCCGGCAGCGCCTGCGCCTGACGCGGATGCGACGACCGGAGCCCAGGCATCAGGCCCCCGGTGGCGGATCTTCGTTCTGCTGATCGTGCCGGGTGCGTTGCTCGACGGCTTGCAGGCAAGCGCCGCTTTTCTGGCGCAGACCGGCGCGGACGCCGAAGTGGCGGGAGTGACGGCGCTCGTGGCCGCCATGACCCTCAGTGAAGCCGCGGGGGCGTGGATGTCGGCCCGCGTCTGGCGAAACGACGGGCGCCTGCACCTGCTGCTCCTGGCATGCGGCGCCGCTGTTTTTGCGGTGTCGCAGATGTCGCCAGCCGGAACAGCAGCGGCGGCCGTGGTCCTGGCTTTTTTGCCAGGCCTGATCTACCCGCTGCGCGCCGCGGCCCTCCAGCGTGTGGCGGGCGACGGCGTGCGGGCGAGAATCGCGTCGTTTGCCAGCGCGTGCGATATGGCGTGCAGCACGCTCGGGCTGCTCGCGGCGGGCGCCATCAGCGCCCGCCGCCGCCGTTGAGCGTGCTGCACTCGGTCTAGCGACGCAGAGCGCCTCTCAGCGCTTCGCGCCCGCGAGGTCGGCCACGTCGGGCACGTCCTCGCCGAGCGCCGTCGCCAGATCGATCTGGTGCTCCTGCTCCTGCCGCAGGATCTCGCGGATGTCCTCGGCGATGCCGTACTCCTGCATCGCCTCGCACTGCCGCACCCGTTCGCGGTAGTGCCTGACGGTTTCGTTCTCGCTTTCGAGATCGAACCGCAGCATCTCGCGCGGGTCGTCCGACGTCTTGACCTCGAGCGCTTTCGTCGCCGGCGTGCCGCCCAGGTAGTCGATGTGCTTCGAGATCTTCAGCGCGTGCGCGAGCTCCTCGGCCGCGTGCTTCTCGAGCTCCTTGGCGATCGTCATGTACTCCGCGCCTTTCAGCATCTGTGAGTACACGACGTAGGCAATCACCGCCTGATACTCGCGCGCGAGGTCGCCGTTGAGCGCCGTGATGAGTTCTTTCCGGGTCATGTTCTACTCCGTGCCGCCCGTGACCTGCACCTCGGTGGCGACGCGCTTCACGCCGGGTACCGCGTGTGCCACTTTCACCGCGTCGAGATGCGCCTGCAGCGACTCGGTCTTGCCCGCCAGCAGCACCACGCCCTTGTTGACCGACTGCACCTTGATCCCGCTGTCGTTCACGCGCGTGTTGGCCTTGAACGCCGCCACGACCGCGTCCTTCACCTGGTCGTCGCTGCGCTCTACTGCCTTCCTCGCGGAGTCGGGCACCACCTGCAGCAGGTTCTTCACGTCCTTCACGCCGTCGACGCGGCGCGCGGTGGCCTCGGCCTTCGCCTTCTCGCCCTCGGTCGGGACCTTGCCGTGCAGCGTGACGACGCCCATCACCGTGTCCACGTTCAGGTCCGACGTGCTCACGCCATCCGCTGTCATCAGCGCGATGCTGGTCTTCATCGTCAGCCACGCGTCGGGCGCATCGGCGGCGTAGGCCCATCCCGCGGCGAGCGCGACGAAGAGCGGCGCCGCGACGAGCATCCGGACGGCGCGCATGAGTGAGCGTTTCATCGTGGTTCCCTCCAGCCGTTGTAGGACTTGCACTAACTGAGCGGGTGCCACGGGGTGTATGCGTTGCGCTGGGTCCGCGCTCACCCGCTCCGCGAGGGAACAAAGCAAGAGGCGCGCCGTGCAAAAACAAAAACGGCCGGGCTTTTGGCCCGGCCGTTCGATCGTAGGGGCCGCCTTTTTAGGCGGCCAAGGGCCGGCCGAAGCCGGCCCCGACGTTGTGTTATCCGCGCACGTACATGTTGAACCACTCGATCGTGCGCTTCCACGCCGCGTCAGCCGCGGCCTTGTTGTAGCGCGCCGGCGTGGCGTCGTTGTTGAAGCCGTGCACCGCCCCGGGATAGATGTGCCCCTCGTACTTCACGCCCGCGGCCTTGAGCGCCGCCTCATACTCGGGCCACGCCGCCACGAGCCGCGCGTCCTCGCTGCCGTGATGCACCAGCACCGCCGCCTTGATCTTCGGCACGTCGGCCGCCATCGGCCCGCCGCCGTAGAACGGCACGGCCGCCGCGAGATCCGATCCCATCCGCACGGCCAGCGCATTCGAGATGCCGCCGCCGAAGCAGAAGCCGGTGACGCCCAGCTTGCCGGTGCTGTCCGGCCGCGACTTCAGCCACACGGCCGCGGCGTAAAGGTCCTCGGCCATCTTCGTGCGATCGACTTTCTGAAACAGCTGTCCGCCGGCGTCGTCGTTGCCGGGGTAGCCGCCCACCGACGTGAGCCCGTCGGGCGCGAACGCCATGAAGTTCGCCACCGCGAACCGCCGCGCCACGTCCTCGATGTGCGGGTTGAGGCCGCGGTTCTCGTGGATGACGAGAATGCTCGGCAGCTTGGTGGTGCCGGCGCTCGCGGGGCGCGCCAGCAGGCCCGTGATGCTGCCGTTGCCGTTCGGCGACTGCACCGTGGCGCGCTCGGTCTTGATGCGCGGATCCGTGGGCGCCACCTGCTGCGCGGCCGCGTAGTTGGGCGTCAGCGCCTCGATCATCGCCGTGGCCGCAACGCTCGTCGCGGCAATCGCGTTGATGCGCGTCATGAACGAGCGCCGATCGATGTGGCCGTGGATGTACTGGTTGTAGGCCTCGATGGCCTCGGCCGGCACGGTCTGGGTGGTCGGCTCCATGGCGGGTCCTCCTGCTGAACCTCGAAAGGGGGTAGGGGCGAAGCGAGCGGAGCGTATCACGAGCCGCCGTTCGCCTTGTTTCCGTACCGCTCGCCGAAGAAGTTGCCCGGGTTCCACGCCGGCCGCTTCGCGTCCTGTGCCACCAGGTAGCCGAGCAGGAAGTTGAATTTCGCGAACGTGACGGCCTCGCCGAACCGGAGGCCCGGCTGCTGCATGTCGTCCTGCGGCTGGTGGTAGCGCTCGGCCTCCCACTTGTCCCAGATCGCCTTGGGATTCACCGCGGCATCGTCCGACTTGAAGCCGACGACCGTGAACACCGACGGCACGCCCTGCTTCACGAACGAGTACTGGTCGCTGCGGACGAACAGCACCTGCTCGGGCGCGGGATCCGGGCTGAGCGCAATCCCCACGCGCGCGGCGGCCTGGCGCGCCAGCGGGCCGAGCGTGGAGTGCTCGGCGCCGTAGGCGATGACGTCGCGCAGCGGCCACAGGATGGCGCTCTCGTCGAGGTTCACGTTGGCCACGATGCCCGCCTTCGGCACCGTGGGGTGGTTGGCGAAGTAGTCCGATCCGAGCAGGCCCGCTTCCTCCGCCGTCACTGCCACGAACAGCACCGACCGCTTCGGGCGCGGCTGCATGGTGCTGAAGGCGCGCGCCACTTCCAGCATGACGGCGCTGCCCGACGCGTTGTCGAGCGCGCCGTTGTAGATGCGGTCGCCTTTCACCTCGCTGCCGATACCGGTGTGATCGAGGTGCGCCGTATAGACGACGTACTCGTTCTTCAGCACCGGATCGGAGCCTTCGAGCTTGGCCACCACGTTCGGGCTGGCGACGTCCTGCCGCGCCGTCACCTTGCGCAGCCGCGCCGTCACCTTCATGTCGAACGGCTGCGCCTTGCCGGCCTGCGCGGCGGCAAACACGTCCTCGGCGCGGTGGCCGCTGGCCGCGAACAGCTTCCGCGTCACGTCGATGCTGACCAGCACGCCGCCGCGGACCTGATCGAGGTAGTCGTTCGGGCGCCCGTTCCGATCGAGCCAGTTGAACCCCGGGTTGCGGTTGTCGCGCGCGATCATCGCGAACGGATACAGCTTCTCGAGCACCGGGTCCGACAGATGGATCCACCCCACGGCGCCGTGGGCGGCGGCGTTGGCGCGCCGGACGGTGTTCGAGGAGTAGTGCGCCTTCACCGTGGACTCGAACGGCGGCGTGGGATACACCCACGCCACGATCTTTCCCGTGGCGTCGATGCCGCGGTAGTCGTCGTAGTTCTGATCGGGCGCGGTGACGCCGGCGCCGACGAAGACCACCGGCGCTTCCACCGACACGTCGTCGCGGCCGGGATCACCCGGGGCCGTCCACTCTGTGGCGAAGGCCAGCGACTCTTCGCGATCGGGATAGCGAAAGCTCACGCTCGATTGCGCCCCATCCACGATCGTGGAGCGCAGCGGGACGCGCTGGAAGTAGCTGCCGCCGTCGCCGGCCGCCGCCAGGCCCAGCGCCTCGAACTGCGCCGCCATGTACTTGGCCGCCAGCTCATGGCCGCGCGTGCCGGTGCCGCGCCCTTCGAGCGCGTCGTCGGCCAGGAATTGCATGTGGGCGCGAATGGCGGCGGCGCTGATGCGCTCGGCGGCGCCCGTCGCGGCGTCGCGCGTGGTGACGGACGTCGTCGAAGGATCGCCAGTAGTGCATCCCGCGACGCTCGCGAGCAGGACGACGACGACCGCGAGGCGCATACCTACCCCTGTTTGGTGAGTGAGCCGCGGTACTCGGTGGCGCCTTCGGTGGCCCCGAGGCCGGTCTTGTCGCCGAACGACGAGATGCCGGCTTCCGAATAGGTGACGTCGAGCTGCGCGCCACGCAGCTGTCCGGTCATCACGATGCGCTGATAGCGCTGCGTGAGATAGCCGTTCGACGATTTCTCGAAGGAGTAGTCGATCACGTAGCC
>Ga0209486_10000209_pt1 | contig 28026 bp, 15 predicted proteins | sample NCCompost_FD_187518 | JGI IMG/M metagenome (GOLD analysis project Ga0209486, IMG submission 187518) | Agricultural soil microbial communities from Utah to study Nitrogen management - NC Compost (SPAdes) (version 2) | ecosystem: Environmental > Terrestrial > Soil > Agricultural land | place...
TTCTAGCGCAGTACCGCCTCAAGCCGCTCGCCGAGCACGGGGGCCAGTGAGCGCGCGAAGGTCATGGAGATGTGATCGTCGTCGGTGTACAGCACCATCCCGTCCCGCTCGGTCGAGCAACGTCCCCCGCGCATATCACACACCTGATCATTCATGTCGATGAACTCCACCCCGAGGCCGCGCCCGGCCTTGTTCTGGGCTCGTTGCGCCCGGGCCATGAATCCGAGATTCGGCTCGAACCGGCAGTCGGTGGCGAACGGCAACCCCGCCGCCCGACGAGAGAGGCAGCTCGGCACGTCGAAGGGCGCCCAGGGCACGTCGCGCATCACGATGACCTGGATCCCCAAGCGGGTGAGCCGGGCATAGGTCCGCCGCAGCCCCTCGGCCCACACCGATTCCGGAAGCCTCGGCTCGACCTCATCGCCTTCCATGTAGTAGTCGGCGTTCGACAGGATCACGGCGCTGGGCCGCTCGGCCGCCAGCCGCCGCATGACCGCCTCCTGAAAGCGGGCGCACCCGCGATACATCCGCGCGGCCGCCCCGTCGATCAGCCCGCGAAGGTCCGCGACCGGGCAGGCGCCCATGACGTAGGGCTCGATCCGCCAGCCGTGCTCCATCCCGGCCCGCTCCAGTCCTCCCAGCCAGTGCGAGGCATGGGAGTCGCCTATGAGGGCGATGGTGGTCGCGGAGCCGGCGTCGCCGAAGGAGCACCGCCCCCTCGCTTCGCTCGGGGTGACAGCTTGGGGTGACAAGCCCCAGCAATCGTGCCCAATGTGGTCGTTGCGCGCGGCCGCGTAACGGGCATGGACGCTGTGCTCCACATAGCGGGCGCTGCTCCACGCGGCCCCGACGCCCAGGAGCGCAAGCGAAGCGCACACGCCTGCCGCGGCCAGCAACGGCCGGCGCTCGGTCGCCCGGGTGAGCAGGTCCAGAATCCCCTGCCGCTGGATCACCCGGTGGGTCAGCCATGCGGCCCCCAGCCCGGCGAATCCCCACGCCAGCAGCCCCACCGGGCCGATCCCCGGCACCAGGACGCCGCCCAGCACCATCAGCGGCAAGTGCCAGAGGTACCAGGCGTAGGAGAGCCGGCCCAGCCCCACCAGCGGGCCGGAGGCCAGCACCCGGCCCGGGAGGGCCGCGGTGGCCCGGCTGCCGGTCGCGAGCAGGCAGAGGGTGCCGCCGACCGGCGCCAGGGCCATCACCCCCGGATACGCCAGGGTGCTCTCGTACAGCAGCGAAGGCACCAACAGCAGCCCCAGCCCGGCGAGCTGGACCAGGCCGATGCGCCGCGCCGAGGCGCCCACCGCGCTCTGCCCGCCGCCGGTGAGGAAGGCCATCAGGGCGCCGGCGCAGAACGACCAGAGCCGGGTGTGGGGGCCGAAGTAGGCCCACATCGGGGCACTGTCGTTGATCGCCACCGAGAGCGCGAACGACATCGCCCCGGCCACCGCCACGCCCAGCAGCACGGTGCGCTGGACGATCCAGCGCCGCTCGGCGCCGGTCTCCGTGCCGGCAGTACGCTCTCCCCAAGCCGCCAACAGCATGACCAGCAGGGGGAAAATCAGCGCGAGCTGAAGCTCGACGCCGAGGGTCCAGGTATGGAGAAGGGGGTTCTGGCCGGGGTCGAAATAGTTCACCCCGTCCCCGGCGAACGCCAGGTTGCCGGCGAAGGCGGACACGGGGACTACCCGCTCCGCCACGGCGGCGCGGTCGATTGGGGCATACAGCAGCGTGGTGGCCAGGGTCCCCAGCAGCACCAGCACCAGGGCGGGCAGCAGCCGCCAAACCCGCCCGGCAACAACCTCGGAGAGACGAATGTCTTCCCCGGTGGCGAGCCGCCGGGTCAGGGTGGTGGCGAGAAAGAACCCCGAGAGGACGAAGAAAACGTCCACCGCCACGAACGCCCCGCGGAGCGCCGGGATTCCCGCGTGGAAGCCGACCACGAGGAGAACCGCGAGGCCCCGGAGGCCGTCCAGATCGAGGCGTCTGCTGTCGTTCACAGGGGCCAGAAGGCGTAAGGGTCTATGGTTTCAATGCTTACGCTGGGGCTGACCCCGGAGTTTCAAGTTGCTACGGCCGGGAGGCTCCGCTGTCTCGAGGGGCTGGCGAACTGGCCTCGAACATCCCCTTCGGCGTCACCCCCTTGAGGAACGGTTCGATCAGGGCGTGGAGCAGGTCGGGTTGGGTGATCACGGCGGTGTGCGACGTCGCCGGCAGGATTGCGAGCCGCGACGCTGGGAGGGGCTGGCCCATGTCGCCCATCATGCCGCCGCCCAGGAGCTTGAACAGCGCGACCGAATGCTCCAGGGTCATCACGTCGGCGTCACCGCTGACGATCAGCACCGGCGTCTTGATCGCCTTGACCTCCGCTCCCAGCGCCATCGGCTGCTTCTCGAGCGCGATCAGCTTCTCGACCAAGGCGCGAAAGCCGTTCGGATTGGGCGCGAGCCGGCGATAGTCTTCCGCGAACGGCATGCCGAGCATCATCTCCACGTTCATCTGCGGGATAGCGGCCGTGTACACCGGCTGCCAGCCCTTGAGATCGTACGCCACCGATGCCGCGACCAGCTTGTTCACCTTTGCCGGATGGCGAATGGCGAGCTGGAGCCCGACTTGTCCGCCCATGGAATAGCCGAACACATCGGCCTTCGCGAGGCCCACCTTGTCCATGAAGGCGGCCACGTCGTCCGCCAGCGCGGCATAGGAGATGGGCCGGTCGATGTCGGTGGTGCGGCCGTGACCCTGAGACTCCAGCGCGTAGACCTTGTGGGTTTCCGCCAGCTTCGGGATGATCGCGCCCATGCTGGGAATGTTCATGTAGGCGCCGTGGAGCACGATCAGCGGCTCGCCGTTGCCGGACACCTCGTAATACATCTGCATGCCGTTCACTTCGACTCGGCTTCCCGCCGGCCTTGATTCGGCCGGCCCCTCAGGGACTGCCGCAGCTGGAGTCTCCGCCTCGCGAGCACATGAGGCCGTGGCGATGAGCAGGGAAGCGGTGATGAGTGCGATGCGGGACATGGGGCTTCCTCTCTCGGAGGGGTCGGAAGTGCGGTAAGCTCCCTGAACTGCGCCGCAATGGCAACCCGAAGTAACTTGAGGAATGACCGTCGAGCAGCTCACCGGCGCCCTGGGCGACCGCTACCGGATCCAGCGCGAGCTGGGGCAGGGCGGCATGGCCGTGGTGTACCTCGCCGATGACCTCAAGCACGATCGATCGGTCGCGATCAAGGTGCTCCGGCCCGAGATTGCCCGGGCCCTGGGCGCCCAGCGGTTTCTGAACGAGATCCGGCACCACAGCTGGACTCCACCACCCCCACATCCTCCCGCTCCACGATTCGGGCGAAGCCGGCGAGCTGCTCTTACTACGTCATGCCCTTAGTGCCCGGTGAATCGCTCCGCCAGCGGCTCGACCGCGACGACCCGCTCCCGGTACCTCTGCCCCGCTCCCAGGTGATCTGGGATCGAGCCATTCCCGGGTAATGAAACCGGGGGCTCGCTTGCGCTTGCCCCCGGCCTCGTCGGCTTCCCGGCGCTGGGTGATCGGGGCACCGGTAACCGTGATCCACCCTTCACGCCGCGGGACGACTTCGGCAACACGGGCGGCTCAGGCACCGGAATGCTGCGGTCGCCGCGAGCCCTCACGCCACCACCCAGCACCTGCTTGACCGCTGTCCACTCCGCCATCAACTTCGGGCTGATATCGAAGTGGTCGCGGGTGGTCCCGTCAAGCACCTCACCTGGGCACCAGGTCGGCGGTGCTTCACCTCAGTGGCGGCTCACGTCAGGTTTCCCATTCCCCGCAGACCTGACCAGACCATTCGGCCACGGTCACCCATTCGTACCAACCCGTTTCCGTCTGCGTCAGAACCTGCAACTCGTAATTCGCGGTATAGCATTCCCCACCTCCCCCGCCGCCGGCCCAGCACCCGGAAGTAAGCGGTTCGTAGTCGTTGGTACTCTTTACCACGCCAGGGTAGTCGTTGTTCACGTGGGTGCTGCTTGCGAGTAGCTCAAAGCAAAACGCACTGGCGGTTTGTGAGTCAACCTCCCAAAGAATGTCTTTCTCCATCGACAGGTTGCAACTTACGATCGGCATGCCTCCAAACGCCGCACTGGCTACCTCGTCTTGCTCGTCTCTCTCTATCACCCAGTGCGTGGTGCTGGTTATTGTGGCGCTTGGCGGGCTTGAGCAATGCGGCCAAGGAATTCCGGCTGTGGCGACGACTGTGGCCAGACCTTGATTGAAAGTAATCTGCGTATTACCAGTGATTACGGGCGCAGTTTCAGTATTCGCGAACAGTGACGATCCGAATGGGTGGCGCTGCGCCTCGTAGATCCTCTGCATGTGGCTCGTCAGCTTCGCGAGCCTTGCCACATCACGTGTCGTCAGCTTCCCGGTCCGTTGCGCCTTATCTGCGAGGCTTAAGTACTCCTTTGTGAGCAGCGCGACCAGGCGGTCCGTCGCAGCTGTCCCCAGATAGGATTTCACTGGAGCGCTTCCGTCAACCCTCATTGTAGGCGCGATCGGTTCTGGGCCTGTGCCGTCTGTTGATGAGCAGCCGACTAGACCACTGGAGATCGCCAAGCATGCCAGAATGGTCCGCTGCTTGGAGCCCTTGCCTTTCGCTCTGATGTTGGACAGCATGTGATCGTCGGTGTTGCAGCCACCGTAGTTCCGAAAGTGAGAGCAAACTCTAGTGTCACTTCGGCACAGACTTGACGTGCACCAACTGGAGGTGGGAACGTACAGATTGAGATAACGGGCCTGAGGCCACCGCCGCCAGTACTACGAATCCAGTTGAATCGGAGGTCACGACCCTTGCCTCCGTGATCATTCCATCTAGGGGCAATACGAGCGGCGTTCCCCATCTGTGGCCATCGAATTCGATGAACGACGGGGTGTATCTGCCATCATTTAGCGCGGCAAATACCAGGACCGCACCACTCCGGCCATCTGGCAGCACGCTCAAGTTTGTGGGTGTTGCTCCAGTGCCAGTCGCCACAACATTTGCCGCGGCCCAGTCGCCGGTGTTCATCATCCTGGTGTGGACGAGATCCCACCTTGTTCCCCCATCCGACTCCTGAAACCACACGGCATGTAGCCTGCCCAAGACATTGAGCGAGCGAACCTCGTATGCCGTGGGGGTGCCCGGGCTCCCGAGTCGAAGAATCGTCGGCGTCGTCCAGGTTTCTCCGCCATCAGTTGACAGGACCGAGCTAACGCTATTCCGGTTTCTGCCACCCGATGAGACGGCTCCGATATACGTGAGGGCGAGGCGCATGCTATCAGCGGAGAGTGAGGAATAGATAACCCCCCCATTGGGCCGGATGAGCTGAGATTCCCAGTGTCCACTCTTGTTGCCCACCAGAAGTACGATGCGGGCGGTGGACTTACCTCCGGTCATCGGGCCAGCGAGCAAGACGCGACTTCGTAAGTAAACGGGGTCCGATACGCTTGGACTATCCCACAGCAAGCGATCATAGGGGCCGTGAAATATGGCCGTTGGTTTGGCCCAACCCCCAGGTTCAAGGCGGGCTGCGTAAATCGCCCTTGTTCTTTCTCCATTGCTGAGTGAGTCCATGCCCCAGACGGCGTATAGTGCACCCCCTAATACAACTGCTCTAAGGCCCAACAACTCTCTGGGCAGAACCAGTGACGGGTTTAGCTCTCGCCAATCTGAGCCAGGTGAGCGACTCCAGGTTCTTAGGCGGGGCCGGGCCGTGGAGGCTATCGAGTCATGCATGTTTGCGGGGTGTTCCCAAGTGAGTAAGAACTGCTTTGTTCCGAGAGATGCTTGAACGGGGCCTCGAAGGATCAACCCTATTGATTCGCTACCACCGAGGGTGGTGCATTGAATGATGCGCCTGGGTATAGTGGGACACTGGCTTGCTTGAGCGTAACCAGTCAATAGAACGAACAGGGTGAACATTGTGGCGCTCCCACCAACGCGGCTCTGGCCGAAGGCTCCCAGAGTCCATATCGCAAAAGGTAGAGAATGTCGGTTCCGGTCCTAGGCTCTTCCCACAGTCTTTGCCCAATCCCCGGCGCCAGCCCTGCCTGTGGACGGTAGCACTGCGGGCGAAGCGAAGCAATCCGGCCGCCTCCAGGAGTAACTTCCGGAATGACGGTCGAGCAGCTCACCGGCGCCCTGGGCGACCGCTACCGGATCCAGCGTGAGCTGGGGCAGGGCGGAATGGCCGTGGTCTACCTGGCCGATGACCTCAAGCACGAGCGATCGGTCGCCATCAAGGTGCTCCGGCCCGAGATCGCCCGGGCCCTGGGCGCCCAGCGGTTCCTGAACGAGATCCGCACCACTGCCGGACTTCACCATCCCCACATCCTCCCGCTCCACGATTCGGGAGAAGCCGGCGAGCTGCTCTACTACGTCATGCCTTTCGTGTCCGGCGAATCACTCCGCGAGCGGCTCGACCGGGAGGGCGCGCTCCCGGTCCCCGATGCGCTCCGGATCACCCGCGAGGTCGCCGACGCGCTCGGGTATGCCCACCAGCGCCAGATCATTCACCGCGACATCAAGCCGGAGAATATCCTCCTCGCCGACGGCCATGCCTTCGTGGCGGACTTCGGGATCGCCCGCGCTCTTCGCAGCACCGGCGATCCCCGGCTCACCCGCACCGGCACCAGCATCGGGACTCCCACCTACATGAGCCCCGAGCAGGCCTTCGGGGAGAGCTCGGTGGACGCCCGGAGTGATCTCTACAGCCTGGCATGCGTGGTGTACGAGATGGTGACCGGGCACCCGCCCTGGAACGGCCCGACCGCCGAAGCCGTCCTGGTCCAGCGGTTCACCTCCTCGGCGCCCCGGCTCCCGGACTCCCGTCCAGATCTGCCCGCGACGCTCGACGACACCCTGCAGCGGGCCCTCGCCCGCGATCCGGCTGACCGCTTCCCCAGCGCCGCCGAGTTTCTGGCCGCGCTCGAACCTGTGGTCTTCGCAGAGACCGGGGTTTCAACCCGAGCCGCCCCCCGCGCCGCCGCCCCTCGCCAAACCGTGGGTCGCGAGGCCGAGCGGGCCGAGCTGCTCTCCGCCTTCGACTCGGCCCGGCAGGGCAGGGGTCTTCTCTTCGCGGTCTGCGGAGAACCGGGCATCGGCAAGACGACTTTCGTGGAAGACGTCCTCGCCCAGCTCGCGGCCGAGGAATCGGTCACCATTGCGCGGGGCCGCTGCTCGGAGCGACTGGCCGGCACCGACGCCTATCTTCCGCACCTCGAAGCCCTCGAAGGGCTGCTCCGGACCCAGGGTCCCGAGTGCGCCCAGGCGATGCGGGAGCTGGCCCCCACCTGGTACGCCCAGGTCGCCACCCAGCCCGACTCGGGCGAGCGAGCCGCGCTCCAGCGCGAGATGGAGTCCGCCTCCCAGGAGCGGATGAAGCGGGAGCTGGGTGCCTTCGTCTCGGCGATGGCCAGGCTCCGTCCCCTGGTGCTGTTCATCGACGACCTGCACTGGGCCGACATCTCCACGGTGGACCTGCTGAGCTACCTGGCGGGGCGCTTTCCTAACACGGCGGTGCTGGTGGTGGTCACCTACCGGCCCTCCGACCTCCAGCTGACCCGGCACCCCTTCCTTCAGCTCAAGCCCGACCTCCAGTCCCGGGGACTCTGCCGGGAGCTCGAGCTCGCCTTTCTGACCCTGGCCGACATCGTCGCCTATCTGGCGCTGGTGTTTCCGGGGCACCGCTTCCCGGAAGACTTTTCGGCGCTGATCCTCGCCAAGACCGAAGGCAGCCCGCTCTTCATGGCCGACCTGGTCCGCTACCTCAAGGACGGTGGAGTGATCCGGTCCGAGCCGGACGGCGGATGGGTGCTGGCCCAGGCGATGCCGGACCTGGAAAAGGTCCTGCCGGAATCGGTGCGCGGGATGATCGAGCGCAAGATCGGCCAATTGGGCGATCAGGACCGCGGCCTCCTGGTTGCCGCGAGCGTGCAAGGCTACGAATTCGATTCCGCGGTCGTGGCCCGGGCGCTGGCCAAAGAGCCGCTCGACATCGAGACCCGGCTCGAGGAGCTGGAGCGGGTCCACGCCCTGGTCCGGGTGGTGGAGGAGCGCGAGCTCCCCGACCGCTCCCCCTCGCTCCGCTACCGCTTCGTCCACGCGCTCTACCAGAACGCGCTCTACGCCACCCTCCGGGCCACGCGCCGCACCCAGCTCCACACCGCGGTGGCCGGCGCGCTGGAGACCCTGTCGGGCGACAAGACCGCCGAGGTGGCCCAGGAGCTGGCCATGCTGTGGGAGGGTGCCCGCGAGCCGGCCCGCGCGGCGGGGTACCTGCTGGTCGCCGCACGGCAGGCGTTCGAGGTCCACGCCAACCACGAATCGGCCGCGCTGGCCGCCCGGGGGATCGCGCTGCTCGAGGGGGCGCCCGAATCGCGGGACCGGGACCGGCGCGAGCTGGCGCTCCAGGTTGCGCTGGGCGCCGCGCTCCGGATCACCCGGGGCTATGGCGAAGCCGAGGTCGGCAAGGCGTACCGACGGGCCGCCCTGCTGTCGGAACGGGCCCGGGACGATCGCCAGCTGGTGGCGATTCTCCGGGGGCTCTGGGAGTTTCACGAGCTGCGGGCCGAGTACGGCGTGGCGCTCGAGTTCGCCAAGGAGCTGTTCACTTTCGCCGACCGCCGGCGGGATCCCGCCCTGCTGATCGTGGCCCACGACGCGCTGGGAGACACCAGCCTCTGGACCGGGGAGCTCCGCGCCGCCCGCCGCCATCTCGAGCGCGGGGCCGAGCTCTACGAGCGGGAGGGACTGGGGTCCGACGCGACCCAGTTCGGCTACGACTCGGGCGTGGCCTGCCTCTCCTTCCTGGCGCTCACCCTCTGGTACCTCGGGTTTCCCGAGGAGGCCCGGGACCGGTCGGAGGAGGCGATGGCGCTGGCCAAGGCGCTCGGCACCCCGGCCGGGATGGCCCAGACCATGTTCTTCACCGCGTGGGTGCACCAGATGCGGGGCGACACCGAGGTGGCGAGAACCCGGGCCGACCAGCTCATCACCCTTTGTGAGGAGCAGGGCATTCCCATGTACCTGGCCGCGGGACGGCTGCTCAAGGGCCTGCTGCTGTCCCAGGATGGGAGAGCGGAGGAGGGCGTGGCCTTGATGCGGCAAGGAGGCGACGGCCATCGCGCCACCGGCACCGAGCTCGGGGCATCGGTGTGGGCGGGTGGATGGCTGGCGGAAGGGCTGCTCCACGCCGGCCGGGTCGAAGAGGCGCTACAAGTGCTTACCGATGCGCTGGCCTTCGTGGAGCGAACCGGGGAACGGTTCCACGAGGCCGAACTCTGGCGGCTCCGGGCCGAAGCGCTCCGGCGGCACGGCGCGAACGACGCCGAGGCCGAAGCGGCGCTGGAGCGTGCCCTGGCGTCGGCCCGGCAAACCAACGCGAAATCCCTGGAGCTCCGGGCGGAGCAGGCGCTGGCGGAGCTGCGCTCGGCATGAGCGTTCCATCCCGCCTGGCACTGGCCCTCGGCGGTCGTTACGCGATCGAGCGGGAGCTTGGTGCGGGCGGCATGGCAACCGTCTATCTCGCCCGGGACCTGAAGCATGACCGGGAGGTCGCGCTCAAGGTCCTCCGGCCCGAGCTCGCCGCTGCCCTCGGAACCGAGCGTTTCCTCCAGGAAATCCGGATCAGCGCCCGGCTCGACCATCCCCATATCCTCACCCTGATCGATTCCGGTGAATCCGACGGCTTCGTGTGGTATGCCCTGCCGTACGTGCGGGGCGAATCGTTGCGCGCCAGGCTCAGCCGGGAGAAGCAATTGTCGGTCGAGGAGGCGGTGCGGATTGCGACTCAGGTTGCCGGTGCGCTGGATTTTGCCCATCGCCAGGGCGTGGTGCATCGGGACATCAAGCCCGAGAACATTCTGCTTCACGAGGGAGTGGCAGTCGTGGCCGACTTCGGCATCGCGCTGGCCGCTTCCGAAGCCGGGGGCGATCGCCTGACCCTGAGCGGCCTGTCCCTGGGGACGCCGCAGTACATGAGCCCCGAGCAGGCCACCGGCAGCAAGGACATCGATGGCCGATCCGATGTGTACTCGCTCGGCGCGATGGTCTATGAGAGCCTGGCCGGCGAGCCGCCCCATAGCGGTCCGACGGTCCAGGCCGTTATCGCCAAGCTTATCAGCGAACCGCCCACCCGGATCCGGGTGGTCCGGGACGCCGTACCTCAACACGTCGAAACCGCGGTGTTGAAGGCTCTGGCCAAGGTGCCCTCCGACCGGTTCGCCAGCGCGGGGGAGTTCGCCGCCGCGCTCGCTGCCAGGCCGGCGTCTGCCGCGCCGCAATCGCGCCGTTGGGCATGGACCGCCGCCGGCCTCGCGGTGGCTCTCCTCGCCGCGGTCCTGGTGATTTGGAGCCCCCTCCGCCCGGCCGCCACTCCGCCCGCTGCCAGCTCTGCGACCGAGTCACCTTCCGTCGCCGTCCTCCCCTTCGAGAACCTCACCGGGAATACCGCCGATCAATACCTCAGCGACGGGATGACCGAGGAGATCATCGGGCAGCTGGCCCGGGTCGGCGGGCTCAAGGTCATCTCCCGCACCTCCACCGAAGCGCTCAAGGGCCGCGGTCTTACAATGCGCCAGATCTCGGATACCCTGGGGGTTCGTCACATTCTCGAAGGCTCGGTTCGTCACGAAGGAAACCGGATCCGGGTGGCGGTCGATCTCATCGACGCGAGCACCGACGCCCACGTTTGGACATCCCGCTACGATCGCGACCTCACCGACGTGTTCGCGGTGCAGGAGGAGATCGCCCGGCAGGTGGCGGACTCGCTGGTGCGGACGGTCGGGGTGCGCCCGGCCGTCGGCCGAGTGGCGCGAACCGGGAACCCGGAGGCCTACGCGGCGTATCTGGCCGGGACATCTCTGGTGTACCGTCGGACGCGTGAGGGGTTCCGAGCTGCCGTGGCGCAGTTCGATCGGGCCATCGCGGAGGATTCGAGCTACGGGCCCGCGTACGCCGGACTCGCCACCGCTTACACGCTGTGGACGTATTACGCCTATCCCGGCCTCGATTTCTACGATGCCACCAGCAAGGCGCTGCGCCTGCTTGATCGCGCCGTCACCCTGGACTCCCTGTCGGGGGAGGCCTATGCCGCCCGGGGCCGGGTGTTGACCCGGTCCATGGCGCCGGCTGACACGGTGGAGGCCGACTTCAAGCAGGCTCTCGCGCTTCAGCCCAACTCGCCCGACGTACATCAATGGTATGCCCTGTTCCTGGCAACCCAGGGTCGCCACGCCGAATCGCTTCCCGAGAGCGAGCGTGCGGTTTCCCTCGATCCGCTGGCTCCTGGGGCCCGCATCGCCGCGGCAAACATGACCCTGGCGGCCGGGCAGCCCGCCTCAGCACGACAGGAAGCCGACCGCGCCCTCGCGCTCGAGCCGGGGCTGGTGCGGGCGCAAGAGCTGCAGGGGCTGGGCGACCTCCTGCTGAAGGAATTCGGACGTTGCCTGGACCTGGACCTCGGGACCAGTTCCGGGGCCCGAGCCATGTGTCTCTACTCCTTGGGTCGAGTTCGGGAGGCGGAAGCGGCCGCCGACGCCCTGCGCGCAGCCTTCGCGGCGAAACCGTCGCCCGATGCCGCCACCAGTCGGGTCGGGCCGGCCCAGAGCCTGGCTCGATATTATGCCTGGACCGGAAATGCCGAGCAGTCGCTGGCGTGGCTTGAGCGGGCGTTTGCGATCTCACCGGAGGGCGAAGACCTGGTGATCATTGCCTCGGGGGTGTACGACAAGGTGCGAAACGATCCGGGCTTCAAGGCCGGACTGCAACGAATCCGGGCTCAGATCTACGACCGGGTTCAGAGGGCTAGAGTCCGGCCCGGCCGGCCATGAGCATCGAGGTGACGATTCTGCCCGGGATTCTGCGCATTGCCTGATGAATGGAGGTCTCCATGAAAGCCGCGAAACGATCGTGGATCCCGCTCGTCGCCTTGCTCATTGGCTTCCCGCTTCTCGCCCAGCAGCCCGCGGATCCGGCGCTGGCGGCGCTCAAACAGGGCGACGAGTACTTCGACCAGGCCATCAAGCTGTTCGAGGCCAGGAGCTATCCCCAGGGGAACGACGCGAAGGTCAAGGGCATCGAGGCATACAAGAGGGCCATCGCGCTCAACCCCAGGCTGTTTGAAGCCCACCGGCGCCTGGGCGACCTCTACCGCAGGAATACCCAGGATCGAGCCAACTTCGAGCGGGCGGCGGAGGCCTACAAGAAGGCCCTCGAGATCAAGGCGGATGCGGAAACGGCCAGCCGTCTCGGGATCGGCTACAACGCGCTCGGAAGAGCGGCGGACGCCATTCCCGCCTTCGAGCAGGCCGCTCGGATGGAGCCCGGCGCCGGGGTGTACCAGTACAACCTCGGCTTTACCTATGCCGAGCTGGCGAACTTCCCGGCGGCCCGAAAGGTCCAGGCGCTGCTCCAGAAGATGGACACCGCGTATGCCCGGCAGCTCCAGGACAAGATCGGAAAGCTGTCGGGCGAAGCGTCGCTGCTCGGCCGCCCCAGTAAGTACACCAATCCGAAGATCGAGCTGGTATCGGTTCCGGCCGGCAGCTTCGAGATGGGGGGCAATACCGGCGAGGGCGGCGCGGTGATCACACCGGGCCGCAAGGTGACCATCAGGAACGGCTTCCACATGGGGAAGTACCCCGTCACCCAGGCACAGTGGCAGGCCGTGATGGGGGACAACCCCAGCTTTTTCAAGACCTGCGGCGGCAGCTGCCCGGTCGAGCAGGTCACCTGGCACGACGCGCAGGCCTTCGTGACCCGGCTCAACCTGCTCAACGACGGCTTCCGCTATCGACTGCCCAGCGAGGCGGAGTGGGAATACGCCTACCGGGGCGGTACCTCCTCCGGCAGCTACGCCGTCGGCGATATCGGCTGGAATAGCACCAACTCGGGCAGCAAGACCCATCCGGTCGGGGAGAAGCCGGCCAATCCTTTCGGGCTCTACGATATGGGGGGCCACGTCAAGGAATGGTGTCAGGACTGGTACGTCACCCCGCCCACTGGCACCGATGCGAGTCCGGTGGCCGCCGGCAGCGAGCCCTTCTCCCGAGTGCTCAGGGGCACCACGTTCTATGCCATGCCGGGCTGGGGCGCCGTCGTTCGCAGCAAGGGCCGGGTCGACGAGGTCAGCCGCAACCACGGTTTTCGGGTGGTGGCCGAGAAGCGGGGTTGAGGCCGAGCCGGTCGTGACACCGTCTTTCCTGGTTCTGGCGCTCGCGGCAGCCACTACGCAGGGGCGGGCGCTCGAGTCGCTCTGGTATCTCCGGGGCGAGGAAAGCATCCAGGCGTTCCTCGCCCACGCCGACCAGATCTCGATCGTGTCGCCCCAGGTCTTCGTGATGGACTCGAACGGGATCATCACCGGGAGCGTGGATCCGCGGGTCGTGACCACCGCCCGAGCAAAGGGGGTCAAGTTGATTCCCCTGGTGATGAACCCCGGGTTCGATCAGCCCTCGATCCACCGGGTGCTCAACGACTCCGCGGCTCGCGCGACCGCACTGCGCTCGCTGGCCGAGCTGTGCCGGGTCAACCGGTTCGACGGGATCCAGTTCGACTTCGAGAACTTTCATGTGAGCGATCGCGACGCCTTCACCGCGTTCACCCGGATGGCGGTGGACTCGGTGCACCGGGCCGGCTGCTCCCTCTCCGCGGCGGTGGTGCCCAGGATGACCGACGATCCCGGCTCGGGCAGCTACGATCGCTGGATCCACGACAACTGGCGGGCCGGGTTCGACTACAAGGCGCTGGCCGATACCCTGGACTTCATCTCCTACATGACCTACGCCCAGCACACCGGGGGCTCTTCGCCCGGGCCGGTGGCCGGGTATCCCTGGATGCTGGCCTGCCTGGAATACCTGCTGGCGCTGGGCGTCCCGCCGGAAAAGATCTCCCTCGGCCTGGCCGGCTACTCCGACTGGTGGTACCCGTCGTACGATGAGAGGGAAGGGGCCCGGCTCCGGGGCAGCGATATCTCCTACGCCAAAGGAATGGATCTCCTCGCGGCAGCAGGAGCGAAGACCACCTGGGACAGCGTGCAGCTGGCTCCCTTTGCCATGTGGGAGTCCCAGGGCGTCTTCCAGCATCTCTGGCTGGAGGACGCCCGGGCCTTCATGGCCAAGCGGGAGCTGGTGATCCGGCGGGGGCTCCGAGGCTACTCGGTGTGGCTGCTCGGCTCGGAGGATCCCGCCGTGTGGACCGCGCTTCGGAAGGCCGCGCCGACCCACCGCTAGTTGAGATGCCGGGCCTATTATTGAGGCACACCCCCGTGAAGGGCAGGTACCTCTGAGCGACACCCTGGCCGGGCTCGGCAGTGCCCTCTCGGATCGCTACCGGATCGAGCGCTTGCTGGGCGAAGGCGGCATGGCGATCGTGTATCTCGCCTTTGACCTGAAGCACGACCGCAAGGTTGCGCTCAAGGTCCTGCGGCCCGAGCTGGCCGCCATGCTCGGCGGTGACCGTTTCGTCGCCGAGATCAAGACCACCGCCGGCCTGCAGCATCCCCACATCCTGCCCCTGTTCGACTCCGGCCAGGCCCAGGCCGGCGGGCGCAGCTTCCTCTATTACGTCATGCCCTATATCGAGGGCGAGACCCTGCGCCAGAAGCTGGACCGCGAAAAGCAGCTTGGCATCGAAGAGGCCGTGAGAATCGCCCGGGCGGTGGCCACCGCGCTCGACTATGCCCACCGGCGAGGCGTGGTGCACCGCGACATCAAGCCCGAAAACGTGATGCTCTTCGAGGGCCAGGCGCTGGTCGCCGACTTCGGTATCGCCCTTGCCGTAAGTCAGGCCGGCGGCATGCGGGTGACCGAGACCGGTCTCTCGATCGGGACCCCGCACTACATGAGTCCGGAGCAGGCTTCGGCCGACCGCACCCTCGATGCCCGGACCGACATCTATTCGCTGGGCGCGGTCACCTTCGAGATGCTGGTGGGACGTCGCCCCTTCGACGCCGCAACCACGCCCGCGGTGATGTCCAAGATCCTGACCGAGGCCCCCCGGTCGATCCGCTCCGAACGGATGTCGGTGCCCCGGAACGTCGACGCCGCGGTGCAGGTGGCCATGGCCAAGCTGCCGGCCGACCGGTTTGCCACCGCGGCCCAGTTTGCCGACGCCCTGGTCGACCCGGGCTTTGCGCTCACCACTGAGCATGAAACGCCGGCCCGGATCGAAACGGTGCCGCGGTGGCGGCGGCTGCTCTGGCCGGTGCTCACCGCACTGGCGCTGGTGGTGGCGTGGCTGGGCTGGCAGCGTGCCCCGGTGCCGGTCCCGGTGCTGCGGGCGCAGATCGATCTCCCCGAAGGGCTGCAGCTGTCTATCGCACCGGGCCGATCGGATCCCTTCGACATCTCCCCGGACGGGGCCCGGCTGGCTTTCCTTGCCGATTCCGGCAGTGGCCCGGAGCTGTACGTACGTGATCTCACCAGCATCGCCGCCCGCGCACTTGAAGGCACCCGGGGAGCGACCCAGCCATTCTTTTCTCCCGATGGCCAGTGGATCGGCTTTTTCCGGGACAACTCACTCTTCCGGGTATCGGTCGCGGGAGCGGCGCCGATCGTGGTCTGTGCCACCAGAGGCGCGACCTTTGGCGGCAGCTGGGGCCCGGACGACCGCATTGTCTTTGCGACCGACAGCGGGCTCTTCCTGCTGAACGGACCGGGTAGCCCCCCGACACTGGTGCCGCTCGACAGCATTCGGTTCGTGCGCTGGCCGCATTTTCTGCCCGGGGGCAAGCACGCCCTCGCCGCCACCGACTCCGGCACCGTGCTGGTAGATCTCGAGAGCCACACCGCGAAATGGCTCCTGGCGGGGGACGATGCCCGCTACATCCCGACCGGGCATCTCGTGTTCCTGAATGAGGACCGGCGAGTCCGGGCGGTGTCCTTCGATCTCGGCCGGCAGCGGGTCATCGGGTCGGAGTTCCCGGTGCTCGATGAGGTATTCCGCGGCCCCGGGTCAGGCGCCGGTTTCTTTGCGGTGGCACCGGGCGCCGGAACGCTGGTCTACGTCCGCGCCAGCTTCAATCGTACTCTGGCGCTGGTGGACCGGGATGGCCGCGAGACGGTGGTTCCCGCCGAGCCGCGGGGGTACCGATTTCCCGATGTGTCTCCGGATGGACGCTATGCGGCTGTTACCGTCGATCCCCGACCCTCCGACCTCTGGGTCGTGGACCTGTTGCGGGGGACAGCCGAACGACAGCAGACCTCCGCCCACGACGGCTGGGGCGTGTGGTCTCCGGATGGGCGGCGGCTGGCGTTTATCCGGGGAGGAAACCAGGGGCTCGGCTGGCGGACCTTCCCCTTCTCGAGCGACCCCGTCGAGATCGACACCCGGGGAAAGGGTGGCACCTATCCGAAGCAATGGGTGGCCGGCGACCAGCTGCTGGGCTATACCGCGGGGGATGTGGTGAGCGTATCGGTCCGCGACGGATCCTTGCGGCGGCTGGTGGCCACGCCCGCCACCGAGCAGGAGCCGACCCTTTCGCCGGACGGGCGATGGCTGGCTTACCAGTCCGATGGGTCAGGCAGCAACGAGATCTACGTCCAGGCCTACCCGGAAGCGGGGCAACGGGAAGCGGTATCCACCGGTGGAGGGGTGGATCCGGAGTGGGCTGCCGACGGTTCCGAGCTCTACTATCGGAGAGGAAACACGATCATGGCCGTCCCGGTGCGGACCGGGCCGCGGTTCCAGATGACCGGTGCGCCCACCGCATTGTTCACCCGGCCCTACGACTTTACCCAGACCGGGAACTGGACCCGGGGTCCCGGGGGTCGATTCCTGATGATCAAGGCCGATCCCACCACCACGACACGATTTCAGATCGTGTTCAACTGGTTCGAGGAGATCCGGACCAGGTAGAGACTACGGAGTCCCCTTGGCCGGAACGAAGCTGCCCGGGAGTGGGGTGCCGGTCGCCTGGCTCTGGACCTCCACGACGTCTCCCTTCATCGTGCCCAGCGCGGCAAGCAGCTCATCCTGCTCGGCCTGCGGCACATTGAACGCCTTGAGGGTGGTGACCAGGTCTTCCACCAGTGCGCTGAATTCTCCCTCGGTGACGCCCATGTTGAGATGGGCTTCCTTCATCGGCCGCCCGGTGTAGGTGCACGGGCCCCCGGTCTGGGCGCAGATCTGCTCGACCAGCATGGTCTTGACCCGGGCCATGTCGCTCCGGGCAAACTTCTTGTTGACGCGGCCATCCGCGGCGGCGATCACCACGAAGGAATCCACCACCGCCACGATGGCCTCTCTCCCGCCCAGCCGGTCGTACAGGCTGCGGGCCGGGGCGGCCGCTGCGGTCTGGGTGGTGTCGGCCGAGCCGGCCTCCTCGCCTTTGCCGCAGGCCGAGAGCGTGCCCAGTCCCATGGCGAACAGCAGGGAAATCTTCAGATTCTCGCGCATAGCAGACCCTCGATAGAGAAGTGCTCGCTACGGTCGCCCGATCGCGGCTGGTTGTCAAGCAGAGCCGCTGCTCCGTGGGGCGTCAAGGAACCTTGGGCGGCTCCACCCTGGCAAAGATCCCCCCCAGCCCCTTCTCCCGGAGCAACCGGTTGAACTGGTCCAAGTCGGTCTGAATGATCCGGTCCAGCTCGTCCCGCGCCGCCCGGGCCCGCTGCCGCAGCACCCCGCCCACCTCCCGCTGCGACGCGGTGGGTGCGTTGTCGGTGCTGCTGATGTCGCCGAGCAGGTAGACCAGCTTTTCCCCGGTCTTGGCGGGATAGCGGATCAGATCCTGTCCTCGGCCCGTGATCCTCACCTGGGTGAGCTGCTCCTCCACCCCCACGAACTTCTTTTCCAGCGAGTCGGTCGCCCGAACCACCGCGGTGTCTTCCTTGGCCAGCGCCTTGAGGGTGGCAAGCTGCAGCCGGACACTCTCGATAGTGTTGGTCATCTCCACCACGCTGTCGAGCGTACGGGTCAGCTCCCCGGCCAGTGCCATCTGGGCCGTGATGTCCTGCTCGGTTCCAGGCGTGTTGGGGTCCTTGCGCAGCTCGAGCGGCTGGGTGAACTCCTGCCCGCCGACGCGGAGCCGCACGGTGTACCGCCCCGGTGGCGCCAGCAATGCCACCCGGCCCAGGCTCGGGCTGGCCTTGCCGGCCAGCTCCGCCCGGACGTGCGGCGCATACATCGGCGGAGTCCGGACCAGCGGCTCTTTGGTCTGCTCCATCTGGAGGTTCCAGGTCACCCGGTTGATCCCCGCCGCCTTGGGAGGGTCCTTGATGGTTCGAACCACTTTGCCGGTCGCATCGAGCAGGGCAATCGACACACTGTCCTGCTTGGTCTTGAGCAAGTAGTTGATCATGGCCCCGTAGGGCGGATTCTGCCCCGCCACCGGGTCGTAGTAGGCAAAGAACGGCGCTTCCGCCCCCCGGAACCGATAGGCCGGCCTCGGCGCGAACAGGTGCGCATCCTTCCCGGCCACCTCGCTGGTGAGCTGCTGGAGCGGGGTGATGTCGTCCAGGATCCAGAAGCCCCGCCCGTAGGTCGCGATCACCAGGTCGTTGAAGTGCTCCTGCACCGTGATGTCGTGCACCGGCGCATGGGGCAGGTTGCTCTGGAGCGGTTGCCACAGCTCGCCATCGTTGAACGACACGTAGAGCGCGTTCTCCGTCCCGAGGTAGAGCAGCCCCCGCCGCACCGGGTCTTCCTTGACCCAGTGGGCGTAGCTGAGCGGCGTCCTCGGAATCCCGCTCACGATCAGCTTCCAGCTCTTGCCCAGGTCGGTGGTCTTGAGGACCCAGGGCTCCCGGTTGTCCACCTGGTGCCCGTCCACCGTCACGTACGCGGTGGCCGCGTCATAGCGCGACGGCTGGATGTTGCTCACGGTGCCCCACTCCGGCATCCCCGGAGTCTTGGGCGTGACGTTGGCCCAGGTCCGCCCTCCGTCCTGACTCAGCTGCACCAGCCCGTCGTTGGTCCCCGCCCAGATCAGCCCCTTGGTGAGCTTCGACTCGGCGATCGCGAACACCACCCCGGTGTATTCGACCCCGATGTTGTCGGGGGTGAGGCCTCCCGACACCCCCTGGCGGGTGGTGTCGTTCCGGGTCAGGTCCGGGCCCAGCACCCGCCAGGTCTTGCCCCCGTCGCTGGTGCTGTGGACGTGCTGGCTGCCCACGTACAGGGTGTTCCGGTCGTGGGGCGAGATCACCACCGGGAAGGTCCAGTTGAAGCGGTACTTCACCTCTTTGGCCGAGTGGCCGGCCGTCATCTCCGGCCAGATCTCGATGTTGTTGGCGATCCCGGTTCGGACGTCATAGCGCGCCACGATCCCGCCCACGCTGCCGAAGCCCGAGGCGCTGGACCAGACCAGATTGGGATCCTCGGGGTCAGGCGTGGCCCAGCCGCTTTCTCCGCCGCCTACCGAGTGCCACATCCCCCGTGGAATCCCGATGTCGCCCCAGAAGCTGAACATCCGGCTGTTGCTCGGCCCCCGGGCCGAGGGGCCGTCCTGCCGGTTGCCATAGACGTAGTAGGGAATCCGGGTGTCCACCGTCACGTGGTACATCTGGGCGATGGGGAGCTGAACCGCGTTCCAGGTCTTGCCCCGGTTGGTGGTGATCGAGATTCCCCCGTCGTGCCCCACCGCCATCCGGTTGGCGTTGCCGGGATCGATCCAGATGTCGTGATGGTCTCCGCCCGGCACTTCGGTGAACGGCGGATTGATCGAGGTGCGGCCCCCGTCCAGCGTCTTGGTCCAGCCCGAGGTGAGGAAGTAGGCCTCGTCCGCGTTGTCGGGCATGACCGCCATGCGGGTGTAGTACTGGGTCCGTCCGGCAAGCTCCCGGTCGTGGCTAACCAGCTCCCACTTCGCGCCCCCATCGTCGGAGCGCCACAGCTCACCCGACTCGGCCTCGACGCCGGGAAGGGGAACCCCGTCGCTGGTCTCGATCAGGGCGTAGACCCGGTTGGGATTGGTCCGGGCCACCGCGAGGTCGGTCTTGCCGATCGGCTTGGAGGGAAGCCCGTTGCCGGTGAGCCGCTTCCAGGTGGTTCCGCCGTCCACGCTCTTCCAGATCCCGCTGCCCGCGCCGCCGCTCTTCCGGCCCCAGGTGTGGATCACGAATTCCCAGGTCGAGGCATAGAGGATCCGTGGATTGACCGGGTCCATCGCGACGGCATAGGCGCCGGTGTTCTCGTCCACGAAGAGCACCCGCTCCCAGCTCTTCCCGCCGTCCATGGTCCGGTAGACCCCGCGGTGCTGCTGGGGACCATAGGCCCGACCCACCGCGGTGGCGTACACCACATCGGGATTAGTGGGATGGATCACGATCCGCGCGATCCGGCCGGTGCTGTCGAGCCCGGAGCGAATCCAGGTCTTGCCCGCGTCGGTGGACTTGTACATCCCCCAGCCCAGCGAGACGTTGCTGCGGATCGAGGACTCGCCGGTGCCGGCCCAGACCACGTTGGGATCCGAGGGCGCTACTGCCAGCGCGCCGATAGAGGAGACCGGCATGCTGTCGAAGACCGGCTCCCAGTGCAGCCCGCCGTCGGTCGACTTGAAGATCCCGCCCGACGCCGCTCCGGCGTAATAGACGTTGGGGTCGCCGATCACCCCCGCGACCGCCGAGACCCGGTTTCCCTCGGGTCCGATGTGGCGCCACTTGAGCTGGTTGAACAGCTCCGAGGCGACCGGAGGCGGCGCCGGGGTGCGCTGGGCCCAGGCCGCAGCAGGCAGGACAAGAGAGGCGGAAACGAAAAGGCGGACGGCTCGGGACATGCCGGCTCCTGTAGGAGTATATGAGGGCGCTCTACCTACGCATCAAGGCATCCAGCTCGGCGATAAGACGCCCCGGCTGATCGAACTGAATGAAGTGATAGCTGTCTTCGATCTTGACGATCTGCGCGCTCGGCGCGCCGGCATATGCCGCCCGCATGGCGGACTCATACTGCGCCAATGGTATCGGTGAGTTGGGTGGCAGCACGTAGAGTACCGTCATGGGGGCCGTGATCCTGGACAGCTCGGGGCGCAGGTCGGTGACGATCAGCTCGTGAAAGGCATTGGCGGTCGTGGCCCGATGACTCCCCCGCGAGCCCTCGAGCAACATCGGTCTCATCGAATCCACCTTCGTCATTGTCGGAACCATTTGCTCGAACATGCCCGTCCCCGGCGCCGCCGCGAGGATCCCCGCGCGCATCGAGTCGGCCATCTGCCGCACGGCCTCGGCCGTCGACCCCGGCGGGGTGAACATCACCCCCAGGGCGGGAGGCATGTCCACCACCATCAGGCGCCCGACCAATTCAGGGTGCCGGGCCGCCAGCATCATGGCGATGGTGCCGCCCATCGAATGGCCGACCACCGCCGGGCGGTTGAGCCCCGTCTCGGTGATGTAGCGGCCGATCTCCTCTGCGGCCGGCGCCGACACCGGCCCGTCGGCGTTGGCGCCGGGTGCAAGCCCGGCAAAGCCGTTCACCTGGACCAGGTGCAGGCGGTACCGGCCTTCCAGCGAGTCGGCTAGCCCGTCCCAGACATCGCGATGCGAGTCCAGGCCGGGGACCAGGACGATGTCGGGTCCGCTCCCCCGGGTCACAACGGAGATCCGGTCGGACCCGAAGGGCCGGTCGGAGGCCTGGTCGGCGGGAGGGGCAGGAGACTTGGAACAGCCCGCGAGAGTCAGCGCCGCGCCCGCGACGAAGAAAAATCGCTTCATGTCACCACTCGGCGTGAAAGGGCAGTCGGAACGATGCATAAGGTAAGCGTGGAACGCTGCGCGCGCCGACCCCGGGGTGTGTGGCTGCGCTTGACCGGCTCGTCCGGCCGCGCTAGTGTTCAGGTAGAATGTCTACCCAAAGAGACGACCGCGAGCGCCTTGCACTACTTCAGGGCACCCTCGACCTGCTGATCCTCCGGACCCTGCTGCTGAGTCCGGAGCACGGGCAGGGAATCGCCCGCACCATTCAGCAGCGCTCCGACGAGGCGATCCTGGTGGAGCACGGCTCCCTGTACCCCGCGCTCCAGCGGCTGGAGGCCCAGGGGCTGGTCCGGGCCGACTGGGGTGTGTCGGAGAACGGCCGCCGGGCCCGCTACTACGAGCTGACCGCGCGGGGCCGGAAACACCTGGCCGCTGAAGCGAGCCGCTGGCGAGCCATGACCGCCGCGATCGGGCGGGTCCTGGGACCCGCGCTGGCCGAAGGCTAGCCGATGCGCTTCCGCAAGCGCTCCGACCAGGACTTTGCCGAGGAGATCCAGGCCCACCTCGAGCTGGAGACCGACCGTTTGATCGCCGGCGGCATGACGCCCGGGGATGCCCGCGCCGCGGCGGAGCGCGCCTTTGGAAACCGGACCGCCGCCCGGGAGCGCTTTCACGAGGCGCGGGCCTGGATGCCCCTCGAGCAGCTGATGCAGGACTGCCGCTATGCGGCCCGCTCGATGCGGCGGACCCCGGGCTTCGCGATCATCGCCACCCTCATCCTCGCGATCGGCATCGGCGTCAACACCACCGCTTTCAGCGTGCTCAACGCCTTCATGTTCCGCGACTTTCCCGGCGTGGTGGAGCGCGACCGGCTGGGCGGCCTCTTCATGGGCCAGGAGACCGAGTGGGGCCGCTCGAGCGGGGGGCCGATGTCGGTGACAGACTGGGAAGCGCTCCGCGCCGGAGTCCCGGCCTTCTCGAGCCTGGCCGCTTACGGACTGCTGCCGCTCTCGGTGCGGATCGGCGAGGAGCCGCAGGCGGTTCGCGCTCATCTGGTGTCGGCCGGCTTCTTCGACGTGCTGGGCGCGCGGCCCGCCGCGGGCCGGTTCTTCAGCGCGGGAGACGATCCCCGGCTTCTGGAGCAGGTCGCGGTCATCAGCCATCGCTTCTGGCAGCGTAATTTCGAGGGCCGTTCTGATGCAGTGGGCCGGGTCATTACCATCGGGACCCGCTCCTTCAGCATCATTGGGGTCGCTTCCGCCGGCTTCTTCGGAATCTCTCCAGGCGAGATCGTCGATCCCGACCTCGGCGCTCCGGAGCTGTTCGTGCCCCTCGACGCAGCACGATTCCTCCGCACCGAATCGGCAGTCACCGATCCGGCCCGCGTGCTCTCGGACCGCTGGCTCATGGTGTTCGGCCGGCTCGCCCCAACCGCCACGTTTGAGCAGGTTCAGGTCCAGGCCAACGGGGTCGCGGCCCGGCTTGCCGCCGCGTATCCGGAGCAGCGCAACAACTCCTTCGCGACGCTGGACGCCGGCGTGTCGGGGACCAGGAACTCCGCCGAGGCGCTCCAGGGCGCACTCTTCGTGATGGTGGTGCCGGCCATCATCCTGCTGGTCGCCTGCGCCAACCTGGCCAACCAGCTGCTGGCGCGGGCCATCGAGCGGGGGCGCGAAATCGCGGTGCGGCTCTCGCTCGGCGCCACCCGCTGGCGGGTGGTGCGGCAGCTTCTGGTGGAGACGGCGCTGCTGGCCATTGCGGCCGGCGTCCTCGGCGTGCTCCTGGCATGGTGGCTGCTCGACGCGCTCCGGGTCTGGATCCTGGTGCTTCCGTTCCGGATCCCGATCGACCTCACCGTGCTGGGCTTCACCCTGGCCCTCGCGCTGCTCACAGCGCTGGCCTTCGGTCTGGTCCCGGCGCTCCGGGCCACCCGCACCGATTTGAGCCGCGCCCTCAAGGACGGCTCCCCAGGCAGCGGCAGCCGCCGGTCCCGGCTCCGGAGCGCGCTGGTGGTAGTGCAGATCGCCGCCTCGCTCGGCATGATCGCGATGTCCAGTGTCTTCGTACGAGCCGCGGAGCGCCCCCCCTCGTCCGCGCTCGACGAGCTGGCCGATCGCGCCCTGCTGGTGTCGGTCAATCTCGACCTGCTCGGGTTCGACTCGACGGCCGGGCGCGCCTATCAGCATTTGATGCTGGAGCGGCTGGCCAATCTCCCCGGTGTGTCGGCGGCCGGCATGGCGCCCTTCGCGATGTTCGACATGATCTCCGATGGCGTGGTGCGGGAGCCGGGCCAGGACCCGCGAGATGCCGAATACATCGACGTCGCCGAGGTCTCGGGCGGGTGGCTCGAGGCCACCAATACCGGGGTGCTGCGGGGGCGGCTGTTCACCTCGGCCGAGTTGGCGGCGCCACCGACGGTGGCGCTGCTGGACGAGGAGGCGGTGCGGGAGCTGTGGGGCGGGGAGGCTGTCGATCCCATTGGCCGGACCCTTCAGATCGGCGATTCGGCGCCGAGCCTGGTGACGGTCGTTGGAGTCATTCCGACCCGGCAGGAGATGGCCTTTCGCCAGCCCGAGGGGATGCTGGTGATCCCAGCCACCGGGCGTTACCTCCCGCGGACGTATTTCTACCTGCGCACCAGAGGTCCGGCGCAGCCGATGATCTCGGCGGTGCGGCAGGCTGCGCGGGAGGTCGATACCAGAGTGCCGATCCTTTGGGTTCGCACCCTCGAATCGGTCGGCGCGCAGGCGGTGGCGCCGATGACCATGATGGCGTCCGCCCTGGCCGGTCTTGGTGCGGTGGCGCTGGGGCTTGCCGCGCTCGGCCTGTTCGGCGTGCTCTCGTTCCTGGTGGCGCAGCGCCGCTACGAGATCGGGATCCGCGCCGCCCTGGGCGCCCGGGCCGGGGACGTCACCTGGATGGTGCTCAAACAGGCGCTTCGCTTGGGTCTCGCCGGGGGGGTGGTGGGCGCGCTCCTGGCCCTCGCGGTCGTGACGCTCCTGCGGTCGATCATCCACGGACTCGAGATGCTCGATCTCAGGGTCTTTGCCGTCATGGCGGGTGTCATGGTGCTGGTTGCCGTGCTGGCGAGCGTGGTACCGGCCCGGCGCGCAGCGTCGGTCGACCCGATGGAGGCGCTGCGGGCCGAATGAGCGGGGCCGTTCTTGCGGAGCTGCTCGAAACCCAGGGGTATGTCGTGCTCGATGGTGGGCTCGCCACCGAGCTGGAGCGCCGGGGCGCGGACCTCGCGGATCCGCTCTGGTCGGCACGACAGTTGGTCGAGGGGCCGGACCTGATCCGCGAGGTCCACCAGGCCTACTTCACAGCCGGCGCCGACATCGCCGTGTCGGCGAGCTATCAGGCCAGCATCGCCGGATTTGCCGCCCGCGGGATCGGCTTTCAGGACGCGGTGCAGCTGATGGCGCTGAGCGTCGAGCTCGCGAAGGAAGCCCGGGAGAGATATTGGCACGATCCCGCCCGGCGCGCGGAGGGGCGGGCCTGGCCGCTGGTTGCTGCCTCGATCGGCCCCTACGGGGCCTCGCTGGCCGATGGCTCGGAATACCGGGGCAATTACGGCCTCTCGGGCCAGGAGCTGGCCGATTTTCACGGGTCCCGGCTCGAGGCGGTGATGACCGCCCGCCCCGACCTGCTGGCGATCGAGACGATTCCCTCGGCGGAAGAGGCCGCTCTGGTGCTCGAGCTCCTGGCGCCCTGGCCGGAGATCCGGGTCTGGGTCTCCTTCACCTGCCGGGATGCCGAACGAATCAGCGATGGCCGGCCGTTCGCGGACGCGATAAGCAGCGTGGAGGACCATCCCCAGGTCGCCGCGGTAGGCTTCAACTGCGTGCCGCCCTCACTGGCCGAGCAGCTGCTGGCGGGCGCGGCCCGGGTTACGACCAAGCCCCTGGTGATCTACCCCAACAGCGGGGAGCGGTGGGACGCCGTGAGGCGGCGCTGGGTTCCCGCTGAGGGTCCCTTCGATTTCGGGGCTGGTGCCCGGCGCTGGCGCGAGCGCGGCGCCTGCCTGATCGGAGGCTGCTGCCGCACCGGACCGGAGACGATCCGGACCATTCGGACTTCGCTCAAGCTTCACAGCGACCGATAGCCGTTCCGGGGGCACCGGTTCGGCGCTATGGTTCTGCATCGCGGCACCGGGGGGCCGGTGGGAAACCAGCTCGAGCAACTGAAGCGCGCGGTGGCGGATCGCTACCGGGTCGAGGACGAGATCGGCCGGGGCGGGATGGCCACGGTCTATCGCGCCCACGACCTCAAGCACGATCGCTCCGTTGCCCTCAAGGTTTTGAGGCCCGAGCTGGCCGCCTCCCTGGGCCCCGAGCGGTTCCTTCGCGAGATCACCCTCACCGCCCGGCTGGATCACCCCCATATCCTTGCGCTGCTCGATTCGGGCGAAGCCGACGGGCTGCTCTACTACGTGATGCCCTTCGTGGAGGGCGAGTCCCTCCGGGCCCGGCTCGAGCGGGAGAAGCAGCTTCCCCTCGATGATGCACTCCGGATCGCGAGAGAGGTCGCCGACGCGCTGAGCTACGCCCACCAGCATGGCATCGTGCATCGCGACATCAAGCCGGAGAACATTCTGCTCGCCCGCGGGCATGCAAGAGTCGCCGACTTCGGAATTGCCCGCGCGGTCACCGCGGCCGGCGGCCAGACCCTCACCGAGACCGGACTGGCCGTGGGAACGCCGGCCTACATGAGCCCGGAGCAGGCCGGCGGTGAGCGGGAGATCGACGCCCGCACCGATGTCTACAGCCTGGGCGCGGTGGTCTACGAGATGCTGGTGGGTCAGCCGCCCTATACGGGAGCGACTGCCGGGGCGATCATGGCCCGCAAGGCGATGGAGCCGGTACCGAGTCTCCGGGTAGTGCGGGAGACGGTGCCTGCACCAGTCGAGCAAGCCGTGACCCGGGCGCTGGCGAAAGTGCCGGCCGACCGGTTCGGCACCGCGCAGGAGTTCGCCGAGGCGCTGGACCAGCGAATAGCGAAGAGCGAGGAGGGAGTAGCGAAGAGCGAGGAGCGAAGAGGGACAGCCGCTTCGCGCTTCGCTGCTCGCTATTCCCTCGGGTTAGGGCTCCTGGCCGCTGGCGCCGTTGCCGGCTATCTCCTGATCGCCAAGGGCGGCGGTGCGGCGGCGGGACCCAGAATCGAATCGCTCGCGGTGCTCCCGCTGGAGAGCATCTCCGCCGATTCGCAGCAGGACTATCTCGCGGCCGGCATGCACGAGGCGCTGATCCTCGACCTGGGACGGCTCAGCGGCTTGAAGCGGGTGAGCGCCCGCGGGTCGGTCATGCGATACCAGAACACCAAACGTACGCCAAAGGAGATCGGCGCCGAGCTGGGGGTAGACGCCCTGATCTCCGGATCCGTGCAGCGCTCGGGGGACCGGGTCCGGATCACGGCGCACCTGGTCCGGGCGGCCGACGAGGAGCCCCTCTGGTCGGACGACTACGAGCGGGAGTTTCGGGATGTGCTCGCGCTCCAGGACGAAGTGGTCTCCGCCATTGCGCGGGAGGTGCGGCTCCAGCTCACCGCCAGTGACCGGGCCGGACTGTCCCGGGCGCGCCGGGTCGACACCCAGGCGTATGAGGCGTACCTCAAGGGCAAATTCCAGCTCAACAAGTTCACCCCGGAGTCGTTCGAGAAGGCGCTGGCACTGCTCAAGCAGGCCGTGGCCATCGATTCGACCGAGCCGCTGGCCTGGGCCGGGCTGTCTCAGGCCTACGGCCTCACGGAGCTGTTCACCCCGCTGCCCCGGGCCGACGCCATCCCGCTGGCCAAGGAGGCAGCGCTCAAAGCGCTCGCGCTGGATGAGACCCTGGCCGAAGCCCACGTGGCCCTGGCCGACATCCTGGCCAACGAGTGGGACTATCCCGGCGCCCAGCGGAGCCATCTGCGGTCTCTGGAGCTCAACCCCAACCTGCCGGACGCCCACGTGCACTACAGTTGGTACCTGTCGATCTTCGGAACCGAAGACTCGGCGATTGCCACCATGAAGCGCGGTGTCGCGCTCGATCCGCTGTCTCCGCTGTACAGCGCCTGGCTCGCGGGGATGTACTGGGAGTTCGGCCGGTTCGACGACGCCATCCGGGAAGCCAACAAGGCGATGGAGCTCCAGGCCGATTTCCCGGTCGCGCTCTTCGTGCTGGGCCTGGCCCATCTCGACAAGGGGGATCACGCCCAGGCCATCGCGTACCACGAGCGGGCGGTGGCCAGGTATCCCAATCAGAGCATGACCTGGACCCTGGCCCGCACCTATGCGATGACCGGCCGCACCGCAGACGCGCGGAAGATCATGCGCCGCCTGGAATCGGGAGCGCCCGGCGACGCCCAGCACCCCTGGTTCATCGCCTCGGCGTACGCGGCACTGGGAGAAG
>Ga0209486_10000210_pt1 | contig 27947 bp, 24 predicted proteins | sample NCCompost_FD_187518 | JGI IMG/M metagenome (GOLD analysis project Ga0209486, IMG submission 187518) | Agricultural soil microbial communities from Utah to study Nitrogen management - NC Compost (SPAdes) (version 2) | ecosystem: Environmental > Terrestrial > Soil > Agricultural land | place...
GCAGGTTCTGCACGTGGTGCCCGATCTCGTGAGCGATGACGTAGGCCTGCGCGAAGTCTCCCGGGGCGCCGAAGCGCTGATCGAGCTCCTCGAAGAAGGAGGTGTCGAGATACACCTTGCGGTCGGGGGGGCAGTAGAAGGGCCCCATCGCGGACTGGCCCAGACCGCACGCCGTGTCGGTGGCGTCCGAGAAGAGCACGAGCGTGGGCGCTTCGTATTGCTGGCCGCTGCTGCGGAAGACGCTGGTCCACGTGTCTTCCGTGTCCTTCAGCACCACGCGCATGAAGCGAGACTGCGGATCGGTGGCGGCCGGCGCGTTCGGGTCGGGCTCGGAGTAGCTGCCCTGATCCGTCGACCCGCCGATGAGATCGAGCGGGTTCTGGCCCGTGAGCGCGGAGACGAGGAGCAGCAGCACGACGCCGCCGATGCCGCCGCCAACCGGCAGGCCCATCCGCATGCCGCCACGGCCCATCCCGCGGCGATCCTCGACGTTGCCACTCTCGGCGCGACCTTCCCATCTCATCGGCTTGTACCTCGCTCCGTTATCATGCAAGCGATGGACCTGAGCCTGTCGGGCAAGATTGCCGTTGTTACCGGCTCGAGCCGCGGGCTCGGGCTTGCAAGCGCGCGCGCGCTTGCCGCCGAGGGTTGCCACGTCGTGCTGTGCGCCCGTTCGCGGCCCGGGCTGGATGCGGCCGTGCACCTCATTGCCGAGACGGCCACGCCGCCAGCGCGGCTGCACGCCGTGGAGGCGGATGTCAGCACGAGCGCGGGCGTGCGCGCCGTGATCGACGCTGCCGTCGAGCAGTTCGGCGGCATCGACATCCTGGTGAACAACGTCGGATCGTCGATGGGCACCGACCTGATCGGCACCGGCGACGACGTGTGGCACCAGGCGCTCGAGCAGAACCTGTTCCCCTCGATCCGCGCCTCGCGCCTGGCGGTGCCCTACATGGAGCAGCGCGGCGGCGGCGCCATCATCATCATCGCGTCGATCTACGGCCGCGAGGCCGGCGGCCGCATGACCTACAACGTGGTGAAGGCGGCGGAGATCAGCCTCGCCAAATCGCTGGCTCAGCAGCTCGCGCCGTCGAATATCCGGGTGAACAGCGTGTCGCCGGGGTCGATCTCGTTCGAGGGCGGCACGTGGTGGAAGCGTCAGCAGGAAACCCCGGCGGCAATGGCCGAGTTCGTGAAGCGCGAGATCCCGATGGGCCGCTTCGGCCGGCCCGAGGAAGTGGGCGACGTGGTGGCGTTTCTGGCCAGTGCCCGCGCGAGCTGGATCAGCGGGACGTCGATCGTCGTGGACGGCTGCCAGAGCCGGGCGTTCTGATACTTATTGGCTTTGGCCTCTTGCCTTTGGGTACTACCCGTGTCTGGCTTTGGCTAAAGGCCAGAGGCTGAAGGCTAAGGGCCAACTCGGGTTCCTTCATCGCCGGCTCCTGTGACACAAACCGGCGCCCCCCGTATATTTCCAGTGCATGGCCGCCGAGGGTGCGTTGCTCGTCCGGTGGATCTCGAGGGACGAGATCGATTGGGACGAGGTGTATGCCGAGCAGCTGCCACGCGTCTTCAACTTCTTCCGCTACCGCTGCGGCAACGCGGCCGACGCCGAGGACCTGACGTCGATCACGTTCGAGAAGGCGTGGCGCGGGCGCGACCGCTACCGGCGGGACAAGGGCGCGTTTTCAACCTGGCTCTTCACGATAGCGCGCAACGCCGCGGTGGATCACTACCGCGCGAAGGCGCCGGTCGTACCGCTCGACGAGGCCGCGCTGGTCGCCGCGGCGGCCGGGACGCCCGAGGATGAGACCGCGCACCGATCGGACGCCGCGCGGCTGGCCGTGCTGCTGCGGACGCTCTCGGATCGGGATCGCGATCTGATCGCGCTCAAGTACGGCGCCGAGATGAGCAACCGCGACATCGCCCGCGCCACCGGGCTGAGCGAATCGAACGTGGGGACGATCGTGTATCGCGCCGTTCAGGCGCTCCGTGAGCGATGGTGAGCCATGGCTGAACCCAACCTCGACGCGCTTCGACGCGATCCCGACCCCGAGTTCGCCGAGCGCCTGCACGCGCGGCTGCGGCAGCAGCCGATGGGCCGCCCGCACCGCGCCCGCCGTCCGTTGGCGAAGCTTGCCGCTGGTGTAGCGGTGGCGGCCGGCATCGGCTTCGCGCTGACGTTGCCCGAGGTGCGCGCCAGGGCCGCGTCGTTCCTTGCGCTCTTCCGCGAGGTGCACTTCATGGCGATTCCGGTCGATCCGGGCCAGGCGCTGGAACGCACGGCCGGCCTCGATATCCGGAATCTCATCGGCGATCGGGTGCAGGTGATCGAACAGAACGCCCCCGTGTCGGTGGTGTCGCGCGAGGCGGCGAGCGCCGCGGCAGGTTTCCAGGCGCAGATGCCGACGGTGCTCCCCGAGGGCGCGGTCCTGACCGAGATCAAAGTGAGCGGCCGTAACGTGGTGCGCGTGACGGCGGACACCGCCCGGCTGCGGCAGCTGCTCGACGCCCTGGGCCTTCGCGACGTGGACGTGCCCGAAGAGCTCGATGGCGAAACCGCGATGATTACTCTCTTGCCGATGGTCATGACCGAGTTCACTCAGGGCGAACGCCGCGCCGGCCTGATGCAGGGTCCGATTCCCCAGGTGCTGATGCCGGCCGGCGTGGATCTGGCGCAGCTCGGCGAAATCGGACTGCGAATGATGGGCCTGCCGGCGACGGATGCGCGCGAGTTCGCGAAGAAGGTGGACTGGAACACGACGCTCGTGGTGCCCGTCCCGCCGATGGCCACGCGGTTCCGCCAGGTGGCCGTGGGCGGCAGCCAGGGTGTGGAGATCGAGGGGCCGATCATCGATCCCGAGACCCGCGTGGAGAAAGGCAACTGGAATCTGCTGCTGTGGTCCAAGGCCGGGCGTGTCTACGGCATTCGCTCCACGATGCGCCTCACCGATGTGCTGGCGATGGCCAACTCCCTCCAGTGATCGAGCGCGTCATCGACGCCCGCGGGCTCCGCAAGTCGTTTGGCGAGACGCTCGCGGTCGATGACCTGTCGCTCACCGTCGGCGCGGGGGAAGTCTTCGGCTTCCTCGGGCCGAATGGCGCCGGCAAGACCACGTCCATCAAGATGCTGCTCGCGCTCGTCACGCCCGACGAGGGCGAGGGCGAAGTGCTGGGCGCGCCGATTGGCAGCCGCGAGGCACGTGCGCGAGTCGGCTTTCTTCCCGAGCACTGCCGCTTTCACGACTCGCTGACCGCCCGCGAGCTGGTCCGGTTCCACGGCCGGCTGCACGGCCTGCGCGGCGAGGCGCTCGAGACGCGGATCGACCGGCTCCTGGTGCGGGTCGATCTGCTCGATGCGGCCGACCGTCCGTTGCGCGGCTACAGCAAAGGGATGCTGCAGCGAGCCGGTCTGGCCCAGGCGCTCGTCAACGATCCGCGGCTCGTGTTCCTGGACGAGCCGACGTCCGGACTGGACCCGCTGGGCCGGCTGCTCGTGCGCGACATCCTGGGCGAGCTGCGGTCGAACGGCGTGTCGGTGTTTCTGAACTCGCACCTTCTCGGCGAGGTGGAAGCCACCTGCGACCGCGTCGCGTTCGTGAAGCAGGGACGCGTCGTGCACCAGCTCACGCTGGGCGCGGCGCCGTCGTCGTTCGAAGTCGAGATTCGCGCCGTGCCGCTCGATCCGCCCGTCTTGGAGGGGCTGGCGCGATTCGGCACTATCGTCGGGCGCCCGGGCGAGGACCGCGTATTGCTGCGCGTCGCCGGCGACGCCGTTCTGCCAGACGTGTCCCGGTGGCTCGTTGGGCAGAACGTGCAGCTCTTCGAGCTGCGCGGGCGGCGGAAGTCGCTCGAGGAGTGGTTCGTGGACGTGATGGGTGACGACCAGCGCCCGGGATGAACATGCCCGCGTTGCTGACCATCGCGCACCTCACGCTGCACGACGCCCGCAGGCGCAAGATTCTGAGCGCGGCGGCCGCGTGCGGGGCAGTGTTCCTGGCCGTGTTCTGGACGGTGTCCTTTTTCGTCGCGCGCGACCTGGAGCAGAACCCGCCGTCGTTCTTGCAGCGCCAGATCAACCTGGTGATCCTGTCGCTGTTCGGGCTCTACGCCGCCAACTTCCTGTCCGTGCTGCTGGCGTCCCTGCTGCCGGTGGACGCGCTGTCGGGCGAGATCGACTCGGGCGTGATGCAGACGCTGGCGTCGAAGCCCGTGCGCCGTGCGGACATCGTCCTGGGGAAGTGGCTCGGATTCGGCACCGTGATCGTCCTCTACTTCCTGGCGCTGGCGGCCGGAGTGCTGGGCGCCACACGGTGGATTGCCGGCTACCAGCAGCTCAATGTCTGGATCGCGATCCCACTGATGCTGCTGGAGCTGGTGGTGATGCACACGATCTCGATTGCCGGAGGCACCAGGCTCGGCACGGTCACCAACGGCATCATGACCATCGGGGTCTACGGCGCGGCCTGGATCGGCGGGTGGGTCGAGCAGCTTGGCACGATCGGTGGGATTCAGTCGGCGCGCGCGATCGGTGTCACGGTGAGCCTGTTCAGCCCGGCCGACAGCATGTGGCGTCTCGCGGCCTACTACCTGCAGCCGGATATCGTGCGGAGCCTTGGCAACGCCGGACCGTTCGCGGGCGGCTCGGTGCCGTCGGCGCTCATGGTGTGGTGGGCGCTGGGGTTCACGGCAGCCGCGCTGGCCTTCGCGGTCTATTCCTTCGGACGACGTCAGCTCTGACGCAACGACTCCCCGCATAGTTTCGCGCGCGGCCTTGCCACGCCGAGCCTATACTCAGGCCGTGATTGCGCTCGAGGCTCCGGTGTCAGCGAGCCCGAAGAGCAGGAGTGCAGCTGACCGATGGTTCTATGTGAACGCTTCCGCCCGGACGGTTCCACTCCCGCTGACCCCGATTGATCTCGCTCACTCCCTTGCGTCGGTCACCTGGGTTCTCGTGTTTCTGGCGCAGGCCACGCTTGGGAGCGTCGCATCCATCCTGTGTCGCTCTGGGGCGCGATTGTCATAGTGCTGTGGAGTACAGTTTTTCTAATCGTCCTCCCGCAGACGGCCGGATGGCGCAATTTCGCAGCGTGGGTCATTCAATAGAGAGGCCGCTCGCGGCTGAGCGGTGTTTGCGTTAGCCGGACACCAAGATCGGCGCCACTCCATGCTGCGATGAACCCAGAAAACACGGGTGATCGGGAAGGGGATCCGGTAGTTCGGCGGCTGACCATACTTAGCGTGGCAGCGGCCGTTGCACTCCTGACGTTGGCCCCAACAACGGGCCAATGGCTCAATTATCCGACGCCAGGAATTCCGCGACTGCCTGACGGAAAGCCCGACCTGGCCGCGCCGACGCGGCGCACCATGGACGGGAAAGTGGATCTTTCAGGGCTATGGCAGCCGAACGCCGGTGGTTTTCAGCACAACGTCACGGCCGACCTGTCGCCGAACGAGTTTCGGCCCTGGGCCGCCGCGCTCACGAAGCAGCGTGTAGAGCACTTTGGCAGGGAGAACCCGGCTGCGTTGTGCCTGCCGTCCGGCCGGCCCTAAGAGCCATGATGGCGATGGTGAAAATTGTTCAGACACCAACCGTAATCGTCATGCTGTACGAGTCCGGTGTTCTCGACCGGCAGATCTTCATGGACGGCCGCGCACTTCCCGAAGACCCCAACCCGACGTGGATGGGCTACTCTGTCGGACACTGGGACGGCGACACGCTCGTGGTCGAGAGCGCAGGCTTCAACGACAAAACGTGGCTCGATCTCACCGGTCACCCGCACAGCGAGGAGCTGCGCGTGACGGAACGATTCACACGCCTCGATTTCGGACACATGCAACTCCAAATGACGATCGATGACCCACGGGCCTACGCCAGACCGTTTACGATCCCGGTGGACCTTCAGTTTGTCGCCGACACCGAGCTGCTCGAGGACGTCTGCAATGAAAACGAACGGGATGCCGCACGAACCGCGGGTGCGACGATGTCGGTCGTCACACTGCCGTCAAGTGTCCTGTCGACATTTTCGGGGACATACGAGGTCACGGCTGGAACTCGGTTCGCGATCGGGAGGGTCTTCGTCGTCACGCGTGCAGGCGATCAGGTGATGCTGCAGCGTCCCGGAGACAGGATTGGAGTGCCGCTCGCACCAGTCTCGGACACCCGTTTTGTGCTGATCGGCGGCGGCGCGAGTATCGAGTTCGTCAAAGACGCCAAGGGTGCTGTGACGCAGCTGGTCTTTCGAAGCGTCGAAGGTGAAGCCCGGGCTGTTCGAGCGGCGGAACGTTAGACCATGACGAGCCAGCTCACAGATCGCGGTCACGAAAGTCTTTTGCAGGCGTTCGCTGACGCCTGGAACCGCCACGATGTTGATGCACTGATGTCGATGATGACGACCGACTGTGTCTTCGAAGCTTCGGGCGGCGAATCAATCGACGGCGAGAGACACGAGGGGCAACCGGCCGTACTGGCCGCGTTCATCGCTGTGTTCGAGCAGTATCCGGATGCTCAGTGGGCTGATGCACGACACTTTGTGACAGGAGATCGAGGTGTGTCGGAGTGGACGTTCACCGGAACACGAAAGGACGGCAAACGAGTCGAGGTCAACGGCTGCGACGTGTTTACGTTCCGGAATGGCCAGATTGCGATAAAGAACTCGTTCCGCAAGAATCGGTCGGCGACCGCCTTGGTGTAAATGGTACGCGTAGTTTCATACGGCTTTGCAAAGGAAACCATTGGCTATAACCACTTTCAATAGCTTCACCGACGGCCTCGACCCGAGTCGCAGAAGCCGTGAACATTTCATCACCAACATCGATCTGGAAGACGACCGTCGCTGGGTTCCGTATGCCGACGGCGTCTGGTTTCAGCCTTGCCACTTCAATGTCACGTCCGGGGGATTCAGCGTGATCCTGAAGGGTCTCCCCGGCGCCAAGTTGGGCACTCACTACCATGTCGGCACGGTACGTGGCTACACGATGCGTGGTCATTGGCGGTACCTCGAGCACGACTGGGTCGCCAAGCCTGGAACCTTCATCTACGAACCCGCCGGCGAGGCCCACACGCTCGTGATCACGCCCGACTCACCGGAGCCCGCGTTGATCATGTTCGTCGTTGAGGGTGGCCTGATTTACCTGGACAAGGCGGTCGACGGTAGCGTGGCGGCGTACGAGGATGGATTCACGGCGCTCGAGCTCACTCGGAAGCACTATCGCGAGGCCGGCCTCGATGAGCGTCAGCTGGACCTGCTGGTCCGCTAAACGAGGCGCTCAGGAGTGTTGCAAGCGCAGTTCGCGGGCACAGCTCGACGAATACGCATCAGGGGGGCATTGCCATGGGATTCCGCCGATCTCCCGGTCGCATCGCCGCCGCTCGCGATTGGGAGCACTTCGTGAGTGCGAACGCTCGCCTGCTCGGCGCCACTGGCCTTCCTCCAGCCGTGACCGCCAGCATCGAGAACTGGGATGACTTTCTCATGCACGGCTGCCTGGCCTCCGATCCCGGAGGCCCTTCGATCGAACAGCTGACGCCGTCGCAGTACGAATCATTGAAGGAGCTCGTCGGCAACTATTTCCATGCGGGCTACGAGTTCTACACCCCATTGGCGCTCGAGCCGGATGACCAGGCCGCGCTGCGCGCTCGCTTCGTATAGAACGCATGCCGTACTTCGATCAGCCGGCAACGGCCTGCGCTGCGATGGGGTCTCGTCGGCCTCGAGTCGCGCGTCGCGTCAGCGCGCCGGCGGCTGATAGAGCTGAATCAGGTTGCCGCAGGTATCCGAGCACACGGCAATCGACACCGGCCCCATCTGTGTGGGCATCTGGGTGAATACGACGCCGGCGGCCTGCAGCCGCTCCACTTCCTTGGCCAGGTCCGTCACCTCGAAGGCGGCCACCGGGATGCCCTGCGTGAACATCGCCTCCTGAAACGCGCGGCCCGCGGGGTTGGCGTTGGGCTCGAGCGACAGCTCGGTGCCGTCGGGCGCCTCGGGCGACACCACCGACAGCCACCAATACTGGCCCACCGGGATTTTCTGCTTGGGAACGAACCCGAGCACCTCGGTGTAGAACCGCAGCGCCTTGGACTGGTCGTCCACCATGATGCTGGTCAATTTGATGCGCATCAGGCAGTGTCCATCGGAGCGTCGCGTGGCTGCTTCTCCAAAGTTGCAAAGGCGGCGCCCATCAGGTTGAGGCAGCCGGGATAGAGCGCTGCCGGCCGCTCGGATGGCGATGTCGTTGCCCGGACCTCGGCCCGGTACGCCGAGGGCGACCGGCCGACACGTCGCGCGAAGAGCGCGCTGAAGCTGCCCAGGCTCGAGAAGCCGACGTCGAGGCACACGTCGGTCACGGCGCGGTCGGTCAGCGCCAGCAGGCGGCGGGCGCGGTCGAGCCGCGCCGCGATGCGGAGCTGGTGCGGCGTCTCGCCGAAGAGCGCCTTGAACCGGCGGATGAACTGAAACGGCGACAGTCGCGCGGCAGCGGCCGCCTCGCGAATGGCCACCGGCCGCGATGAACGCAGCCGCGCCCGCGCGCGGCACAGGTCCGCGAATGCGTCTTCGGTCAGCTGCGTCGTGACGCGCATCGGGCTATCGGCGCCGGCCGACGGCGATGAGCGACAACCCGATCGGAGGCGGCAGCAGCCGCTCGCCGGGCAGCGCCCACGGAGCCACGAGCCGGTCGAACACGCGCACCTGCGTCAGGCTGTGGGCGCGCGATTTCAGGACGTGCGCATTGAACATCCATCCCAGCAGGCCAATCGGATTGGAGTAGCGCAGCGTGACGACGTCGAGGCCGGCGGCCGCGAACGCCGCGCCCAGCGACGCCTTCGAATAGCGCCGGAAGTGTCCGAGCTCGGCGTCGAGCGGTCCATACGCCGCCTGCACCGCCGGCACCCAGATGAGCACATGCCCGCCCGGCGCGAGCACGCGGTGAAACGAGCGCAAGGCCTCGCGGTCGTCTTCGATGTGCTCGAGCACGTTCACGCAGAACACCGTGTCGAAGCGATGCGAGGCCAGCTCCGCGAGGTCGCATTCTTCGAGGAGGCAGGTGCGGAGGCTGAACTTCGGCTCGCCGCGCATCTCGTCGCGCACCAGATCGGCGCAGTGCGGGTTGGGCTCGATGCCGAGGACCGTGTCGGCCACCTCGGTGAGTCGCCGGCTCATCGTGCCGATGCCGCACCCCACTTCGAGCACGCGGCGTCCGACGTAAGGACGAAAGAGGCGGAACAGATGCGCGCCATACCGCTTGGCCTCGCGCATCGTTTCCAGATCGTCTGCCGCGTACTGTTCGGCCGTCTGTGTCTGTCGCCGGTCGGTGTAGCTCACGCCCCCTCGAGGTTCCATTGCACGGTACCATACGGCGACGATCGCGGTTAATGCAACGCACCGTGGAACGCGTGATCGAGGGGCTGGCGCGATGGCCTCTGTGTGCCAGCGCACTCGCCTACGCGGCGGTGGCGGTGGTGGCGGGCCGTCTCGTCCTGGCGCATCCGGCCTCGACGATCGTGCACGACGTCGGCGACCCGCTCCTGACGGCCGCGCTGCTGCACTGGAACGCCTGGACGCTGCCGCTCACGCACGCCTGGTGGCAGCTGCCGATCTTTGCGCCCACGCCGGACGTGCTGGCGTTTTCCGAGCACCTCCTCGGGCTGAGCGTGGTGGCGGCGCCGGTCGAGTGGCTCGTGCGCGACCCGCTGGTCGCGGCCAACCTGGTCACGCTGCTCACGTATCCGCTGTGCGGTGTCGCGATGTTCCTCGTGGTCCGGCGGCTGACCGGCAGCGCCACCGCGGCGTTCCTCGCCGGGCTCGCGTATGCGTTCTCGCCTTATCGGGCCGCGCAGCAGCCGCATCTGCAGATGCTCGCCACCTTCTGGGCGCCGCTGGCGCTGCTGGGGCTGCACGGCTACGTGGACTCGGGCCGTCGTGCCTGGCTCGTGCTCTTCGGCGCGGCGTGGCTGCTGCAGGCTCTCGCGAATCTCTACAGCCTCTACTTCCTGTCGGTGCTCGTGGCGCTCTGGACGCTGTGGTTCGTGATCTTGCCGGGCCGGTGGAGCCAGCTCCGTGACATCACCGTTGCGACGTTGATCGCAGCGGTGCCGCTGGCGCCCACCATCGGCACCTACGTGACCGTGCACGCGCGTCATGGCTTCACGCGCTCGGCGGTGGAAGCGCAGGCGTTCAGCGCTGACCTCACCAGCCTGCTGTGCGCGGCGCCGGAGACGGCGATCTGGAGCTGGCTGCAGGTCGGATGCCGGCCGGAGGCGGCGCTGTTTCCGGGGCTCGTGCTGATGGTGCTGGTGGGCATCGCCATTGCGGCGCTGCGGCGCGAGGGGGCCACCGAGCCCGCGTCGACGCGCGCCCTCCGCCTGCTGCGCGCCTGCGTGGGACTCGCGGCAGCGGTGGGAGCGGCCGGGGTGCTCAGCGTCGTCGTCTTCGGACCCTGGCGGCTGAGCGTCGCGGGGCTGCGGCTGTCGGCGTCCGAGGTGGACAAGCCGTTGCTGATCCTTGCGCTTGCCGGCCTGGCCGCGATCGTCCTGTCGCGGACGGCGATTGCGGCCGCACGCCAGCGAACCGTGGCCGGGTTCTACCTTGGCGCGGCGTTTGTCATGTGGCTGCTGGCGCTGGGCCCGACGGTGGTGTTCATGGGTGTGGCGCGCGCCGTGCCGGGGCCATTCCGTCTGCTGTTGTTGTTGCCCGGCGGCGGGGTTCGCGCGCCGGCGCGCTTCTGGCTGATGTCCACGTTGTGCCTGTCGATCGTGGCCGGTCTGACGGCCAGCCGGCTGCTGGCGGGGCGACGTCCGCGTGCCGCGCTCGTGCTGACGGCGCTGCTCTCGATCGGGCTGCTCTCCGACGGCTGGGCCACGATTCCGGCGGCGCCCGCGCCGGGGCCTCTTCCCGAGGAAGCGGCGATGCGCGGCCATCTCGTGCTGACGCTGCCCATCGGCAACTTTCAGGATTTCGGGCCGCAGTACCGCGCGGTGGTCGGTGGCTGGCGATCCGTCAACGGCTATAGCGGCTACGAGCCCAAGTATTACGAGGCGCTGCGCCAGGGTGCGCGATTCGAGGTGGACGGACTCTTCGAGCCGTTCCGTGCGCGTGAGGATCTGTTCGTGCTCGTGCACGTCGGTCAGCCCCGGCTCACGGCGCTGGTCGAACGTCAGGCGGGCGCGGTGCTCACCGCGGAATGGCAGGGCATCCGCCAGTACCACCTGCCGCGGCAGTCGAAGGAGGCGCCGCCGCATTCCAACGCGGCGGCAGTGCACATTGCGAACGCCAGCGCATCGTGTCCATCGGCCGCGGCGGCCGTGGACGGAGACCCCGCCACGCGATGGGCGTGTGGTGAGCAGCGCGGGATCGAATGGTTTCTCGCCGACCTGGGCGCTCCGGTCACCGGGGTGTCGGCGGTCCGCTACGTGATGGGCGAGTCGTATCGCGAGTTTCCTCGCAGGCTCGTCGTCGAAACCTCGATTGACGCGGTCACGTGGGACCCTGCATGGGACGGCGACGTGATCGGGCCAACCATCGAGGGCAGCCTGCAGAACCCGCTGACGGCGCCCGCCACCCTGCCGTTCACGCCGCGGCGGGCGCGCTACGTCCGTCTGCGGCAGACCGGAAAGGACACGGTGGGCTGGGCGCTGCCGGAGCTTTCGATCCTCGCCGGCGGTTGACGATCAATTGGCGAAAATCTGTTGAGCGCGGCGGCACTTCGCCTTATATTCGTCCGACGACGATGCTCCCGGCGAAGCGCAGTGATCCGGCGCGGGCTCTCGCGCTCAACGACGCCCTGGACCGCCTGACGGGCGGGCCAGCCGGCCTCGAGTGTCCGGACAACCCGGACGGCTGGGTCACGGCCGTCCGCCGCCAGCCGGCGGCTCCAGCGGCGTTTGCGCCGTTTCCCGACCTGGTGGACCCGCGCCTGCGGGACGTCCTGAGGGACCGCGGGATCGAGCAGCTGTACACCCATCAGGCGGCTGCCGTGGGCCATGCGCTGGCGGGGCGCCACGTGGTGGTGACGACGCCGACGGCCTCGGGCAAGACCCTCTGCTACAACGCGCCGGTCCTGAGCAGCATCCTGCGCGACCCGTCCACGCGGGCGCTTTATCTCTTTCCCACCAAGGCGCTCGCACAGGATCAGCTGGCCGAGCTGCACGAGCTGGCGAACCGGTTGTCGCGCCCCGACGAGCTGGACATCGGGGTCTTCACCTACGACGGCGACACGCCGCAGGACGCCCGCCGCGCCATCCGGGGCCGCGCCCACGTGGTGCTGAGCAACCCGGACATGATCCACTCGGGCATCCTGCCGCACCATCCGCGTTGGGCGAAGCTGTTCGAGAACCTGCGCTTCGTGGTGATCGACGAGCTGCACGCGTATCGCGGCGTCTTTGGCAGCCACCTGACGAACGTGCTCCGACGGCTGCGGCGGCTGTGCCGCCACTACGGATCGAATCCCACGTTCATCTGCTCGTCGGCCACGATTGCCAACCCGCGCGAGCTGGCCGAGGCGCTGGTGGAGCAACCCTTCGAGCTGGTGTCGGAAACCGGCGCGCCGCGCGGCGAGAAGGTGTTTCTCTTCGTCAACCCGCCGGTGGTCAACCAGCAGCTCGGGATCCGCCGCTCGTATCTGGCGGAAACGCGGCGCATCGCCGCGGAGTTCCTGAAGCGGAAGCTGCAGCTGATCGTCTTCGCGCAGAGCCGGCTCGCGACGGAAATCCTGACGACGTATCTCAAGGACGACTTCGCCGGAGCGCCGGGCAGCCGCGACGAGATCCGCGGGTATCGCGGCGGCTACCTGCCGCAGCGCCGGCGGGAGATCGAGAAGGGGCTGCGCGAGGGCAGCGTGCGCGCGGTGGTGTCCACCAACGCGCTCGAGCTCGGCCTCGACATCGGCGCGCTGGACGTGAGCGTGATGGCCGGCTATCCCGGCACGATTGCCGCCACCTGGCAGCGCGCGGGGCGGGCCGGCCGGCGCAGCGGGCGCTCGGCGGCCGTGCTGGTGGCGAGCAGCGCGCCGCTCGATCAGTACATCGTGCGGAACCCGTCGTATTTCTTCGACGCGTCACCGGAGCACGCGCTGATCAATCCCGACAACCTGCACATCTTCGTAGACCACGTGAAGTGCGCGGCGTTCGAGCTGCCGTTCACGACCGCGGAATCGTTCGGGCGCCACGACGTGCAAGAGGTGCTGGGTGCCCTTGCCGAGAACGGCTTCGTGCACCGCAACGATGGTGCTGACGAGACCGACGGCGCCTGGCAGTGGACCAACGAGTCCTATCCGGCCGACGCGGTGAGCCTGCGGTCGATCTCGTCAGACAACTTCGTGATCGTCGATACGACCCGCGGCGCCGACGTGATTGGCGAGACCAGCTTCAACAGCGGCCCGTCCACGCTGCATGAGAAGGCGATCTATCTGCTCGAGGGCGCGCTCTACCAGGTGGAGCGGCTCGACTTCGAGGGGCGCAAGGCCTACGTGCGGCAGATCGACTGCGACTACTACACGGACGCCATCACCTACACCAAGGTCACGCCGCTCGAAACGTTCGAGATTGGAGACACGCGCTCGCACGGCGAGGTGCACGTGTCGTCGCGTGTGGTGGGCTTCAAGAAGATCAAGTTCTACACGAACGAGAACGTCGGCTCGGGCGAGCTGGACCTGCCCGAACAGCAGATGCACACCACCGCCTACTGGCTGACCATTCCACAGCCCGTGATGGCGGCGCTGCCGTACGCCGCCGACGATCGCCGGGACGGCGTGGTGGGCCTGTCGTTTGCCATGCGCCAGGTGGCGCAGCTGCTGCTGATGTGCGACCGGCAGGACATCGGCGTGTCGATCGGCAGCGGCGAGCAGGGCGACGAAGTGGATCCACGGTCGGCGCCCGTCAGCCTGCCCGACGAGCCGCGTATCTTCATCTACGACAACTATCCCGGCGGCATCGGCTTCAGCCAGCCGCTGTTCGCGATGCACGCGGAGCTGCTGCGGCGCACGCGCGAGGTGATTGCGAGCTGCTCGTGCGAGCACGGGTGTCCGACGTGCGTCGGTCCGGTGGGCAACACCGGTCCGCTCGCCAAACTGGTGGCGCTGCGCATTCTCGATCGACTGGCGCACCTGTCGCTGAGCGGCGCCGCCGCATCGCCTGAATCCGAGCTCGACGCCGGCCTGTCCGGCATGGCCGTCCTCGATCCGCCGCCGGCGCGGTCGCTGGCCGAGCCGCCGCCATTCTGATGATCTCGCTCAAGGATCGCCTTCGCGGCGTCATCGGGGTCCGTCGAGGCGGGTCTTTGGACCCGCCTGAAGACCCGGCTGAACAGAGCGACTCCAACGACCCCGCCGAAATGCTCGGCGGGGTCTGGCAGGAAGCGGCCGGCCACCGCTTCGTCGTTGTCGAGCGGAAGTATCCGCCCGGCCACCGCCACGGCGACGTCACCGTCGCCGACGGGCTGCCGCCGTCCGATGGTGCGTGGCCGGCGCTGGATCTGCTGGCACGAGCGGCGTGCCGCGATCGGCTGCTGTTCGTGGACCTCGAGACCACCGGCCTTGCCGGCGGCGCCGGCACCTACGCCTTTCTGGTCGGCTGCGCCTGGTTCGACGGCGGTTCGTTCCGCGTCCGGCAGTACCTGATGTCGAACCCGCTCGTGGAGCGCTCGATGCTCGGCGCCATCGCGGAGCTCGCCGGCGAGGCGGGTACGGTGGTGACCTACAACGGCAAGACGTTCGACCTGCCGCTCATCGAGACGCGCTATCTGTTCCACCGCCTCGACACGCCGTTTGCGGGGCTGCCGCACGTGGACATGCTGCATCCGGCGCGGCGGCTGTGGCGCGCGCCCGCGGCCGCCAGCGGTGGCGACGACTACGGGATGTTCGATGCCGGCGGCTGCCGCCTGACAACGCTCGAGCGCACGCTCTGTGGCTTCGAGCGCGAAGGCGACGTGCCGGGCTTCGAGATTCCAGATCGGTACTTCCGCTACGTTCGGACCGGCGACGCGAGGCCGCTTGCCGGCGTACTGGAGCACAACCGGCTCGATCTGCTGTCGCTGGCGATGCTCACCGCGCGCGCGGCGCAGCTCGTGGAGGATGGCCCGCCGGCCGTGCGGACGGCCCGCGAAGCCGTGGGCCTCGGACGGCTGTATCAGGTGGCAGGGCGGACCGAGGACGCCCGGCGCTGTTTCGGTCTGGCGTGTGGCGTCGACGCCCGTGCACCCAGTGTGCCGCTGCCCGCCGGCGGCGACGGAGCGCAACTGCGCGCCGAGGCGCTGTCGTCCTTCGCGCGCCTCTCGCGGCGTGCCCGCTGCTTCGACGATGCCGCCGCGGCGTGGTCGTGTCTGCTGACGCTGCCCGGATGTCCGCCCGCCATCGCGAGGGAAGCCGCGGAAGCGCTCGCCGTGCACCACGAGCACCGTCGGCGCGATCCGCTCAGTGCCCGCAGCTTCGCCCTGCAGTCGCTGCAGCTGCCGCTCACCGCGTCGCGCCGCGACGCGCTGCACCACCGCGTCGCGCGGCTCGAGCGCAAACTCGCCGCCGCGCCGGTCGCGACGTCGGCGTCGCTGTTCTGAGGTACGACTTACGTCGTGGCGGCGGAGGGCTTGGCCTTCTTGGTCGCAGCCACCTTGGTGGCCTTGGCGGCCTTCTCGGCGGTCTTGCGCTGCTCGGAGGTCTGCGCGCCGTACTTCTTCGTGAACCGCTCCACGCGGCCCTCGGTGTCGATCAGCTTCTGGCGTCCCGTGAAGAAGGGATGGCACGCCGAGCAGATTTCGAGGTGCAGCTCGGGCTTGGTCGAGCGCGTCTTGAACATGTTGCCGCACGCGCACCGGACGTCAACTTCCTTGTACGCGGGGTGGATGCCTTCTTTCACGGTTGTGCTCCTTGCCGCCGCCTGACCGCTGTTCGGAGGCCCTCTCAGTTCAGACCAGGCCGGCACGAACGGCTCTCCGCAGGCGGGCGGAAACTCCAATTGTAACGTGAGGCAGGGTCGGCAGGGTAGGCGGGGCGGGCAGTGTAGGGAGAACCCTCACGAATCACAGGGCTTCAGGGCAACGAAACGGGCCTGATTCCGGGCGGCATCGGCGGTCGGGAGCCAGTCGGACACCACGGCCACGCCGAGCTGGCGGGTGTCGCCGGGCGGCCGGGGCGACGGCTGCCAGGTCCGCGATGCCCGGATGGCTGCCTCCAGCACGTCGGCTCCCTCGGGCAGTTCGAGGCCGACGTTGAGGGGCGCGGCGGACGCCAGCGCCTCGTCCACGACGACGCCACAGGGCGTCGTCACCGTTACCTGGACGGGCGACGAGGCGGCGTCGGGATGCTGCACCCACAGGCGCAGCAGCAGCCAGCGTGTCTTGGCCGCGAACAGGAACCGGGCGTCGCCGTTTGTCCACCTGAACAACGTGGCACCGGCGAGCGGCTCGAGGTCGTAGGCGCCGACGATGTAATCGCGGTGCGCGCGTTTCGCGCGCTCCGGCACGCTCAGCCACCCGCGCGCGAGCACGGCGGTCCCGGCGGCATGGAACGCGATGAGTGCCACGAGGACGACGGCCAGTCCACGGGCGGCGCCCGGGGCCAGGCGGCCTTCGGCGAGCGGACCCCTCGAGGCTGTGCCCCACCACGCGACGAGCGCAAAGAACCAGAGCAGCACGATCGGGTTCTGCGTGGGCATCCCGACCAGCGACGCCACGCCGATGCCGGCGAGGAGGGCGCGGGGAAGCCACGCGTCGCCGCGGCCCGCACGAGGCGAGGCCGCGATCACGCCGGCCAGGAGCAGCGCCGACCACGCGAGCGCCGGCATCGCGCCGAGCGCGCCGAGCTCCGACGCCTGATGGCGCCACCAGTTCTGAGCATTGTCGAACGCCAGGGTCATCTGCCGCGACACGCGCTCGTAGTCGGGCGCCATCACGTGATACATGCCGGGCCCGACGCCGGTCCACGGCGTCTCGCGGAGCATCTGCACGGCGATCGTGCCGTAGCCGCCGCGGCTCCACAGCAGGTCCGCGAGCCCCGCGCGCGACAGCGGTACCTCGGCGATCCGGCGGAGCGGTCCGATGGCGGTCCCGGCCGCGATGAGGGCGCCCAGAAGCAGGACGACGGCGACGCTGGCTGGGGCGACGCGCCGTCCGAGAGGCGGGTCTGAAGACGCGCCTCTCCGTACGAGCACGAGGGCGACCGCGAGGCCCATCACGCCCGCCACGGCGCCGAGCAGGGCCGTACGCGACCCGGACATCCAGAGTCCACCCGCGTTCACCGCGAACGCCGCCAGCGCCAGCGCCGGACGCGACCGCAGGCACCACGCGGCCACCGGTGCCCCCAGTGCCGCCAGCATGCCGTAGCCGTTGGCGTCGAGCAGCGTGCCGGCCGCCCGGAGCTCCTGGGCCCAGAACGGCGTGCTCAGGAACGTCAGGTCGATCCAGCCCTGATAGACCGCGACCGCGCTGGCCACCGTGACGCCGATCCAGAGCGCGTGCAGCGCGCGCGGCGGCCCCGGGGCTTCGCGGGCGAAGCGGGCCCAGAGCCAGTCGAACCACAGGAGGGCGAGGAGCTGGGCCTGGACGACGTAGAGGCTCCAGGCCACGACCCGGGCGGCGGTGAGCATGGCCCACGAGTTCACGGCCGCGTCGTCGCGCAGCGTCTGCCACTCGAAGCCGAGCTCGCGGGCCACGACAATCGGCCACGCGAGTGTGAGCACGAGCGCCCAGGCTCCGAGCAGCAGCCGCCAGAGCGGCGGCAGGCTCCAGCCGGCGCCCACGCCAGCCCGCAGCAGCGCGCCGGCCAGGCCCGCCATCCACACGACGTCGAGGACGGGGCCTTCGCGGCCCGTGGCCAGGCGCAGCAGCGCCGGCGCCAGCGGCGCCACGACGATCCACGCGGCGATGCCGGCTCCGGACGCGAGCGGGCCGACGAGCGCCCCCAGGACGAGAGCGCCGAGGCCGGCCCACTGAAGGGCCGGCGTCAGGTCAGGGTGAAAGGCGAGCTGGAGGATGGTGATGGTGGCGACGGACGCGACGAGGGCGATTCGGCTCGCGCGCTCGAAGACGGCCACCACGGGGTAGAGGATAACGCGGCCTCTTGCCTCTAGCCTCTTGCCTCTAGGTACTACTCCTGTTTGCAGGGCAGTTCTGGCCAGAGGCTAAAGGCTAAAGGCCAAAGGTTAGAGGCCAGAGGCAATCAGCTTTTTCCCGACGCCATGCTGGCGAGGAACTCGGAATTGGCCTTGGTCTTCCCGAGCCGCGACAGCAGCAGCTCCATGCCCTCGGTGGGCGACAGCGGCGTGAGCACCTTGCGCAGCACCCACACGCGATTCAGGTCCTCCTTCGGCAGCAGCAGCTCCTCCTTGCGGGTGCCGCTCTTCTGGATGTCGATGGACGGGAACACGCGGCGGTCGGCGAGCTTGCGATCCAGGTGGATCTCGCTGTTGCCGGTGCCCTTGAACTCCTCGAAGATCACTTCGTCCATGCGCGAGCCGGTGTCGATGAGCGCGGTGGCGACGATGGTGAGCGACCCGCCCTCCTCGATGTTTCGGGCGGCGCCGAAGAAGCGCTTCGGGCGCTGCAGGGCGTTGCTGTCCACGCCGCCCGACAGCACCTTGCCCGAGGTCGGCACGATGGTGTTGTAGGCACGTGCCAGGCGGGTGATCGAGTCGAGCAGGATGACCACGTCCTTCTTGTGCTCGACCAGCCGCTTGGCCTTCTCGATCACCATCTCGGCCACCTGCACGTGGCGCTGCGCCGGCTCGTCGAACGTGGACGACACCACCTCGCCGCGCACCGAGCGCTGCATGTCGGTCACTTCTTCCGGCCGCTCGTCGATGAGCAGCACGATCAGATACACCTCGGGATGGTTCCTGGTGATGCTGTTGGCGATGTTCTGCAGCAGCATCGTCTTGCCGGTGCGCGGCGGCGCCACGATCAGGCCGCGCTGCCCTTTACCGATCGGCGTGAGGAGATCCATCACGCGGCCCGACAGGTTTTCGCCGTCGGTCTCGAGGTTCAGCTTTTCCTGCGGATAGAGCGGCGTCAGGTTCTCGAAGAAGATCTTTTCCTTGGCCTTCTCCGGCGGCTCGAAGTTGATCGCTTCGACCTTGATCAGCGCGAAGTAGCGCTCGCCGTCCTTGGGGGCCCGGATGACGCCCGACACCGTGTCGCCGGTGTGCAGGTCGAACTTGCGGATCTGCGACGGCGACACGTAGATGTCGTCGGGGCCGGCCAGGTAGTTGTAGTCGGGAGCGCGGAGGAAGCCGAAGCCGTCGGGCAGCGTTTCGAGCACGCCCTCGGAGAACACCGAGCCGCTCTTTTCGGCACGCACGCGCAGAATTTCAAAAATCACTTCCTGCTTGCGCATCCCGGTGGCGCCCGCGATGTCGAGATCCTTGGCGATCTTCGTCAGCGCGGCGATGCTCATTTCCTTCATCGCCGAGAGCGAGATCGTCTGCGCCGGGGTTTGCGGCGGCGGGGGCGCGGGTGGTGCCGGGGCGACGGCTGGGGCCGGGGCGGCGGCTTGTTCGGGAGGGGGGGCGGTGGCTACGCCGCCGTCCGACTTGGCAGGCTTGCGATCGTCTTCCACAGTGCGTCCAGTCCTTCCCCCGTGTGGGCTGAAACCAGCGCCACCGGGGCATCAAACAACGAATGAAACGTACGTGCGTGCCGGATCCGTTCGGCCCGCGTCAGCTTGTCAACCTTGGTTCCCACGACGTGTCTCCGGCAGCCGCGCGCCCCGAGCCAGGCCCAGGCCTCGAGATCCGATTCGAGTCCTGGATGGCGCGAATCCACCAGCAGCAGGACGGCGGCCTCGCGCGCGAAATAGGCTTCGGTCAGGCGGGTGAATTCCTCGGCTGAGGCGTCGCCGCCCCGCGCATATCCATACCCAGGCAGATCGACCAGATACAAGGGCTGTGCCGCCCCGCGCCGCACCCGGAAGAAATTCGCCAGGCGCGTCTTTCCGGCGGCTGCGCTGGTACGGGCCAACGGCTGCCGCACCAGGGCGTTGATCAGGCTCGACTTCCCGACGTTCGACCGGCCGACCATGGCCACCTCCGGGAGCCGATCCCGGGGGAACCCTTCCGCGCCCGCGGCGCTGGTGACGAACTCGGCCGTAATCTGCAGGGGCTTCCTACTCGCGACGGTCGCGCCGCACGTTGCTGGCGCGTAGTGCCGCCGACTCTTTAGTGCGTCCGCGATTCGCCCGTATCGGCGGCCACTTCCGCCACCACGGCGGGCAGCCGGGCCGGTAGCGGCGAGACCAGCGCGATCTTCAGCACTTCGTCCATCTGCGAGACGAGATGCGTGTCGATCACGTCGAGCACGTTCTTCGGGATGTCGGCCAGGTCTTTCTCGTTGTCGCGCGGCAGGATGATGTTCTTCACGCCCGCGCGGTGGGCCGCCAGCACCTTCTCCTTCACGCCGCCGATCGGCAGCACCTTGCCGCGCAGCGTGATTTCGCCGGTCATCGCCACGTCGCGCCGAACCGGAATCTTGGTGAGCGCCGAGACCAGCGTCGTCGCCATCGTGATGCCGGCCGACGGCCCGTCCTTCGGGATCGCCCCTTCCGGCACGTGCACGTGGATATCGAGCTTGGAGTGGAAGTCCTCGGCGAGCCCGAACTCCGACGCCCTCGAGCGGACGTAGCTGAGTGCGGCCTGCGCCGACTCCTGCATGACGTCGCCGAGCTTGCCCGTGAGGGTGAGTTTGCCCTTGCCCGGCATCAGCGTGGCCTCGGTGACCAGCAGTTCGCCGCCGACTTCGGTCCACGCCAGACCCGTGGCGACACCGACCTCGTTCGATTCCTCGGCCAGCGACGGACGGAAGCGCGGCACGCCCAGGTAATCGGTGACCTTGTCGCCGCCGATCTCTTCGAAGAAGTTCTTGCCCTGAACCACGACCTTGCGCGCGACCTTGCGGCAGATCGACGAGATCTCGCGTTCGAGATTGCGGACGCCGGCCTCGCGCGTGTAGCGCTGGATGAGCGTCTGGATCGCCTCTTCCTTGATGACGATGTTCTCGGCCGTGAGGCCCGCGCCTTCGACGGCCTTGGGGGCCAGGAAGCGCTTGGCGATCTCGATCTTCTCGTGCTCGGTGTAGCCGGCGAGCTGCAGCACTTCCATGCGGTCGCGCAGCGCCTGCGGAATGGTGTGCAGGACGTTGGCGGTGCAGATGAACATCACGTGCGACAGGTCGTACTCGACGTCGAGATAGTGGTCGAGGAACGTGCCGTTCTGCTCGGGGTCGAGCACTTCGAGCAGCGCCGCCGACGGGTCGCCGCGGAAGTCCATCGACATCTTGTCGATCTCGTCGAGCAGGAACACCGGGTTCTGCGTGCCGGCCTTCTTCATCATCTGGATGATCTGGCCGGGGAAGGCGCCGATGTAGGTGCGGCGGTGGCCGCGGATCTCGGCCTCGTCACGCACGCCGCCGAGCGACAGGCGCACGAACTTGCGGTTCATCGCGCGCGCGATCGACTTGGCGAGCGACGTCTTGCCCACGCCGGGAGGGCCCGAGAAGGTGAGGATGGTCGCCTTCGGCTTCTTCACCAGCGAGCGCACGGCGAGGAACTCGAGGATGCGGTCCTTGATCTTCTCGAGGCCGTAGTGGTCCTCGTTGAGCACCGTCTCGGCGTGCTTGAGGTCGCGGTTCTCGCGCGTCTTCTTGTGCCACGGGACCGCGATCAGCCAATCCAGGTAGTTGCGCGAGACCGTGGCCTCGGCCGACATCGGGGGCATCGCCTCGAGGCGCTTCAGCTCCTGCAGCGCCTTCTCCTCGACGTCCTTCGGCATCTTGGCCTGTTCGATCTTCTTCTTCAGGTCGTCGATCTCGTTCCCCTTGTCGTCCTTGCGGCCCAGTTCCTTCTGGATCGCCTTCATCTTCTCGTTGAGGTAGTACTCCTTCTGCGCCTTCTCCATCTGCTTCTTCACGCGAGACTGGATGCGGCGATCGACCTGGAGCTTGTCGACCTCGATTTCGAGGATGCCGGCGATGCGGTTCAGACGCTCGAGCGGCGAGATGATTTCCAGCAGGTTCTGCTTCTCGTCGACGCCGACGACCAGGTGGGCGGAGATCGTGTCGGCCAGCTTGCCGGGATCGTCGACGCGCACGGCCGCCACCATGGCGTCGTACTGCAGGTTGTTCGACAGCTTGACGTACTGCTCGAACAGCGACACCACGCGGCCCATCGTCGATTCGACGTCGCCGCCGGCTTCCTTCTGCTTCTGCAGCACCTTCACGACGACGCGGTAGAACCCCTTGTCTTCCTTCCACTCCACGGCGCGGGCGCGGTCGATGCCCTCCACGAGCACTTTGACGTTGCCGTCGGGCAGGCGCAGGTGCTGCACCACGTTGGCCACGCAGCCCATGGTGTAGATGTCGTCCGGGCGCGGGTCGTCGATCGACGCGTCGTGTTGCGCGGCCAGGAAGATGCGCTTGTCCTTGCCGAGCGCGTGATCCAGCGCGCGTGTGGACGAGGGCCGCCCGATTACGAACGGCATCATCATGTGGGGGAATACGACGACGTCGCGGAGGGGAACGATGGGTAGCGTTTCGTAGACTTCCATTAGATCCTTGTCGGCCTTGGGCCTTGGGCCTTGGGCCTGGCTGGCGTTGGGCCAGCTGGCCATTGGCGCGAGCCCGCAGCCGGGGGAGGCTAACCCGCCTTTTCGATGAGCGTGATCGACTTGTCCTTCGCTTCGACGATCTCCCGCGTCACGACGACTTCGCGCAGCTTCTTCTGACCGGGCACCGAGTACATCAGGTCGAGCATCAGGTCTTCGATGATCATCCGCAGGCCGCGCGCGCCGATCTTGCGCGACAACGCCGACTCGGCAATCGCCTCGAGCGCGTCGTCGGTGAACCGCAGCTTGACGTTCTCGTACTCGAACAGCTTCTGGTACTGCCGCGTGATGGCGTTGCGGGGCTGCGTGAGGATCTGGATGAGCGCCGGTTTGTCCAGCTCGTGCAGCGTGCCGACCACCGGGAGGCGGCCGACGAACTCCGGGATGAGCCCATAGCGGATCAGATCTTCCGGCTCGAGCTGTTCGAGGGTGGAGCCGACCTCGCGCTTGGAGACCGACTTCACGTCCGCCTTGAAGCCCAGGGTCTTCTTGCCCACCCGGCGATCGATCACCTTGTCGAGGCCGACGAAGGCGCCGCCGCAGATGAACAGGATGTTGGTGGTGTCGATCTGGAAGAACTCCTGGTGCGGGTGCTTGCGCCCGCCCTGCGGCGGCACGTTGGCCACGGTGCCTTCCAGGATCTTCAGCAGCGCCTGCTGGACGCCCTCACCCGACACGTCGCGCGTGATCGAGGGGTTCTCGTCCTTGCGGCAGATCTTGTCGACTTCGTCGATGTAGATGATGCCCTGCTGGCACTTCTCGATGTCGCCCCCGGCGGCCTGCAGCAGCTTGAGGATGATGTTCTCGACGTCCTCGCCGACGTAGCCGGCCTCGGTGAGTGTGGTGGCGTCCACGATCGTGAACGGCACCGAGAGGAGCTTGGCGAGCGTCTGGGCCAGCAGCGTCTTGCCGGTCCCCGTGGGGCCCACCAGCAGGATGTTCGACTTGTTGAGCTCGACGTCGTTGCGGCCGCGCGGCTGCTTCTGGATCTCGATGCGCTTGTAGTGGTTGTAGACCGCGACCGCGAGCTTCTTCTTGGTCCGTTCCTGGCCGATGACGTACTCGTCGAGGAACTTCTTGATTTCAGGAGGAGAGGGCAGCGACGAGCGGACGCCGCGGTTCTCGAACCGGTTGTCGTCGGCGATGATGTCGTTGCAGACCTCGACGCACTCGTCGCAAATGAAGACCGTCGGTCCGGCAATGAGCTTCCGGACGTCGTTCTGATCCTTGTTGCAGAACGAGCAGCGAAGAATTTCGGTCTCGCCGTTCTTCTTGACCATGCGTCGGGAACCTTTACCTGCCTAGGAGCTCTTATCTATGTAACGCGCTATTGTATTGAAAAGCTTGCGCTTATCGTCGCCAACACCTGGGATCCTGAATCGAGTCTACACCCGTTTCCGGATGACGTCATCGATAATCCCGTATTCCTTCCCCTGGTCCGCCGACATGATGTAATCCCGTTCGGTATCCTCCTGGATCCGCTTGAACGTCTGACCGGTGTGCGTCACCAGGATCTCGTTCAGACGCTCGCGCATGCGCAGGATTTCCCGGGCGTGGATATCGATGTCGGTGGCCTGTCCCGCCAGCCCTTGCATGAGCGGCTGGTGGATCACGATTCTGGAATTCGGCAGGGAGTAGCGCTTGCCCTTCGCCCCGGCGGAGAGCAGCACCGCCGCCATCGAGGCGGCCTGACCGATGCAGATGGTCTGCACGTCCGGCTTGATGAACTGCATCGTGTCGTAGAACGCCAGCCCGGCGGTGATCGAGCCACCCGGGCTGTTGATGTACAGCATGATGTCCTTGTCGGGATCCTCGGCCTCGAGGAACAGCATCTGCGCGATGGCCAGATTGGCAATCGTGTCGTCGATCGCCGTGCCGATGAAGATGATGCTGTCCTTCAGCAGGCGCGAGAAGATGTCGTAGGCGCGTTCACCGCGGTTGGTCTGTTCGACCACCATCGGCACAAGCTGGGCGTGGCTCATGGTTTCGGGGCCCGCGCTACGCGCGGGCAAACAGCGAAGTTATCGTTTCTTGCGTCCAGAATGAACTGCTGACGGTTGGGGTCCGGGAACACGCGATTCGTCTGCCTCGACTCCTCACGCGCCGTCGGCTTCTCGGCGGGTCTCGGTAATCGTAGCACGCGACATCGCCAAGTCAACCGCCTTCTCCCGCCGCAAGCCCACCGAGAGCCGCGACACACCGCCTTCTTTCTCGAGCTGTGCCCGCAGCGCTGCGGGCGTTCGCCCCGCCTGTCCGGCGAAGCGTTCGATCTCCTTATCGACCTCTTCAGGCGTCACCGTCAGATGCTCGCGGCGCGCGATCTCGTCGAGCACCAGGGCGCTCGCCACCGAGGCCAGGGCCGGCTCCCGCTGCGCTTCGCGGAACTGATCCCAGTCGATGCCGGCCTGCCGCGGATCCATGTTCTGTTGCATCAGCTGGCGCGCGAACTCCTCGACGCGCCGGTCCATCTCGCGGTCCACCAGCGACGCGGGTGGATCGAAGCTGAGGCGCTTGGCGAGATGCGACAGCAGCTCTCCGCGGAGCTGGCGGTTGGTGTTGTCGGCCGCCTCTTCCTGCAGATCGGCGCGCACCCGATCGCGCAGCGCCGCCAGCGAGTCGAAGGCGCCCACGTCCTTGGCGAACTCGTCGTCGAGCTCGGGCAGCACGCGGTGGCGGACCTCTTTCACCGTCACCTTGTAGGTGACCGTCGTGCCGGCCAGCTCCTTCACGGCGTACTCGGCGGGGAACTCCACCTGGAACGCCTTGGTCTCGCCGGCGTTCATGCCGATCAGATTGGCGTCGAACCCGGGCGGGTTGGCCGGCGATCCCACCTGCAGGGTGACGTCGTTGTGCGGCTCGGTCGTGCCGTCGGCGTCGGTGCGCTCGAGATCGGCCACCAGCGTGTCGCCGTCGGCGACCGGCCGCGCGTCGATCGGTTCCAACTTGCCGGCGCGTTCGCGCAGCCGCTGCAGCGTCTGCTCGACCGTCACATCGGTGACGTTGGTGACCGTCCGCGTCACCGCAATCGACGACAGGTCGCCCGGGTCGAACGCGGGCACTGTTTCGACGGCCGCCGTGAACGTGAGCGGCTGCCCTTCGTGAATCGCGACGTTGGTGATGTTGGGCGTGTTCACCGGCTCGATGCCGCGCTCGGTGAGCACCGCTTCGACCGCCTTCGGGATGAGCCCGTGCATCACGTCGTGGTGAATCTGGTCGCGGAAGCGCTGCTTGATCACCGACGCGGGTGCCTTGCCGGGGCGGAACCCGGGCAGGCGCGCCTGCCGCGCGTAACCCTTCGCGATGCGATCGATTTCCGCATCGACGAGGTCGCTCGGGATCTCGACGGTGAGCGTCTTCTGAGTATCGGAAACGTCTACGAAGTCTGCCTTCATGGTCGGCTTGGGGCTAAAGGCTCATGGCTCGGCGTCGGAATGCGAAAGGAGGGACTCGAACCCACACACCCTCTCGGGTACCAGATCCTAAGTCTGGCGCGTCTGCCAGTTCCGCCACTTTCGCGTTCCTTGCAGCGTACTCCGGATTCTGGACGCGCGGAAGGGCACGCGCCCCCAGGGTTTCCCTACGCCCGCCCGGGCGATCACGAGCGGAGCCTCGCTGCCTTCAGGCGGTTTTTCGGCGCCGCGCCGGAAGAGCCGGCAGCATGCGCGGCCGCACCCTGGCCAGCGACGGACGGCTGTTGGTGACGATCAACTCGTCCACCGGGCCGCGCGCGGTCGCGCGCGAGTTGATCATCCGCCGCGCGGGGACGCGGTGCACCACGAGGCCCGCACGCCGCGGGCGCTCGCTCGAATAGAGGCCGACGATCTCGTCGGCGCTGGAGTTGGACAACACCACCGTGGCGCCTCGCGCGCACGCATCGGTGACCGCCGCGCACAGCCGCGCCTGATCGTCGGACGTGAAGCCGTCGGCGGTGTAGTTGGCAAAACTCGCCGTACGGCTCAAGGGCGCGTAAGGCGGATCGCAGTAGACGAAGTCGCCCCGGCCGGCGTCGGCAAGCACGGCTTCGAAGCCGCTCAACTCCAGTGTCACGCCCGGAGCCCGGAAGGCTTCGGCCACCGTCCGCAGGTGCGCCGGATCGCAGATGCGCGGCTCGGCGTACCGCCCCGCGGGCACGTTGAACGCTCCGCTGCGATTGAGCCGGAAGAGACCGTTGAAGCCGGTGCGGTTCAGGAAGATCAGCATCGCCGCCAGCTCCGGCGGATACGCCGCGGCCAGGCGTTCGCGCCCCTTGGCGCCTTCCGAGAACGGTTCGGCGCGCTCCGGGTTGAAGCGCCGGTCGCGCACGTCGTAGTAGCACGCCTCGCCGTGCGAGCGGTGTTCCGTTTCGAGCGCCGCGAGCGCCGCAATCACCCGGCTGGTGTGGTCGCGCAGCGTCCGGTAGCACCCGATCAAATCCGGGTTCACGTCGGCCAGGGTGACGCGCGTGCCGGCCAGCCGGCCCTGGGCCAGCAGGTCGAAGAACACCGCGCCGCTGCCAAGGAACGCCTCGATATAGCGGTCGAACCGCGCCGGGTAGTAAGCCGCAAGTGCCGGCAGCAGTTGACGTTTACCCCCCGCCCACTTGAGCAGGGGACGGCTGGGCACCGCGACGGCCTGAGGGGTCTGCATCCGCACGAGCCGTGTATCGGGGGGAACGACTGTGCACTTTAGAGCAGCGCCCCGGCGCCCTCACAGCCGGACGATGTCCGCGTGCAGGGTCCCGTCGTCACCCAACCGCTCCTGGTGCGGCGTATCGTAGACGACCATCACCGACCGCCCGTCCGGGAGGTCGGTAAACCCCTCGGCGCGATCGGCCGTGTCGCGGGTCGGCAGCAGGCGAAGCGGCGTCACCTCCGACTCCGGCCCGCCGACGGCGCCCTTCTTCCATCGCCAGATCGCGCAGGCGCCGTCGAGCGCCATCGTGGGGCCGGCGAGGATGAGGAGGTCGTCGCCCAACACCAGCAGATCGCGGATGCCGAGTCCGCCGAGATTCAGGAAGTGTTTCCGGTAGGGCAGGCGGCCATCGACGCGTTCCAGGTCCAGGTGATCGCCGGCGTCCACGGGGTGCACTTCGAGCACGCACGCCCACCCGCGCAGCACGGGCCCGCGCAGCCCGATGAACACGCGGTGGCCGTTCACGGCCAGGCCTTCGACGTCGAAGCCGTTGTCCTTGCCCGGCACGGGCACGAACGGCGCGAGGTGGGGATCGCCCTCGCCGTCGGCGCCGCGCTTGATCGCCTTGAGGAGCGCGCTCGACTTGGGCCGCGTGTCGATCGACGCGGCGCGTCGCTTGCCATGCTTGCGCCGCAGGGTGGCGCCGTCGATCGGAATGCGCGCCGGCAGGTGGCGGTTGCCGTCGCGGCTGAGGGTG
>Ga0209486_10000211_pt1 | contig 27932 bp, 36 predicted proteins | sample NCCompost_FD_187518 | JGI IMG/M metagenome (GOLD analysis project Ga0209486, IMG submission 187518) | Agricultural soil microbial communities from Utah to study Nitrogen management - NC Compost (SPAdes) (version 2) | ecosystem: Environmental > Terrestrial > Soil > Agricultural land | place...
CTTGCGCTGCACTGCATTATACTGCTTTGCTGTGCGCTAATGTCTTGGTACTTCACTCTGCTTTGCCTTGCTCTGCGGTGCGGTGCTCTGCGCTGCGTTACATTGCAGTGCTCTACGCTAATGTCTGGTACTTCACTTTACTCTGCACTACTCTGCATTGCTTTGCGCTGCCCTGCGCTGCGGTGCCATGCCGTGCTTTGCAATACTCTGTAATGCGCTGCTTTGCATTGCTGTGCGCTACTGTGCTCTGCAATGCGCTGCGCTAATGCTCAGTATTCACTTTGCTCTGCGCTGCGATGCTTTGCATTGCCTTGCATTGTGCTGCGATGCGCTGCCGTGCGTTGCGCTAATGTCTTAGTACTTCACTCTGCTTTGCTCTGCTTTGCATTGCTCTGCTCTGCTCTGCTATGCAATGCTTTGCTTTGCAGTGCTCTGCTCTGCAAAGCTTTGCGCTGCGATGCAGTGCTCTGCGTTACTCTGCGCTGCTCTGATTTTCAATAACGCATTATCAAACAACAACTTGCGTAATTTTTATACTATCCTCATCGATAATAAAGGTCCCATAGTCGCCTTTGCGAGCTGGCCGCCATGTGCCAAGCCCTTTGAAAGAACCACCCGACTGAAGATACTTCGCGACTCGCTCAGGATCAATAATCTCATCGGTGATAATCAATCGGCAAGGGATTTGCCACTCGTGGATAATTGGAAAATGACGCCACACACGCTTGCCGCCGCCGCTTTTCCCATCAGCCGGGACAAATTTACTTAGACGCTCGACATCCTCTGACTTAATCGGAGAGCCATCACCGTCAAGAACCGGGAATTCAACCGCATCAGCCCGCAACCCCGCCTGAAATTTCCCCGAGTACGTTTTTTGGCCCTGACCTTTTATTCGTTCAGAAAGGTAGCTCGCTGCATCCAGAACACAGGACTTAATGGCATAGCCACTCATCACTACTTCATTGTTCTTATTGAGATTAAGACGCTCACGCCAAGTCCTAAGCTCAAATTCATCGTCAAGTTCATTACCTTCTTTCATGGACTTTTTCACGGCCCCGAACAACAGGGGCGCCGTACCTACTAGCGTTGCGCTAAACCGATACATCCTATGCCTCCTTGCTTAGTAGCTCCCCAACACCCTTCCGAAAGTTCTCATCAGTAGAATCTGACAGAATGGTTTTGGCCATATCCTCAACTGCCAGATGCATTACTTTAGTTTTAGTAATGTCCATATACTCGCTTAGCAATGAAACTATATCATCAGTTAATGTCCATACCGATGTCTGGCGACGTCCTTTTCTAGCCGCACGCTTAACAGAATGCGTGAATTTCTCACTCATTTCTTGCTCTTGTCCGTTGATATGTTACTTAATTAATAACTGTAATCATTATACAATAAGCCTGATTGGAATTCAACTGCTTTAGTGAGAAAGTAGACAAAAAAAATGAGGAACTATCAAGCTCCTCATCTGTGATTATGACTCATCTTTCTAATCAGGAGTGCAGCAATAGGCATCCCTGTCGCCGACCTAATTATTGCAGAACCATCGACTCCACCACCGAAGAAGTCTCGGTAAAGATCGATGGAGCCAATTTTACCCGCTAGGACCTACTTTTACTTCCTAAACGCCCCGTAGGCATCCTTCACCCCCTCAAGGCAACTGCGCATTAGGATAAAATCGAGCGTTTTAAACTCGGCAAGGTATATCTTCTTAAGGCACCTCACTGTTGCCCTGTGCACTTCGGTTCCCTCTGCTCCCTTAACCAAATTGTTATCGGCGTCAAAAACGCCCGTATCCACTAGCGCTGCAAACGCGGGAACCATCGCTGCCTGCTGAGCCTTGAAACAAAATACCTGCAAGGTTGGATGATCTGGGTATTCCGCCTCACAATATTCGTATAGCCCGGACATCGCGTCCGCACGTGCAACCGCCGGAAGAACCGATGCCATCATGAGAAGAACTGCTACTGCATGTTTGACTGTTTTCATTGCCGAATTCCTTTTGTGACGTTGTTCGTTATCCATCCTCATGCTCGGGGAAACACCGTTTCGTCATCTCGACGACGGCCAGATGCACAACCTCGACCTTAGACCTGCCCAAATGTTCACTCAGCTTTCTGAGCATATCATCGGTAGTTACCCATATGGCTAACTGCCTTCTCGACTTATCCACCTGCCATCCTTTTTCCATTCTACCCTCCGTGTAAGGTATACATACATTAGATATTTGTAGTATACAGAACGTATAGCATAGACGCAAGTGGGAAATGAAGTGACGAAAGGTCTTGGGGATTGAGTCCCTTTCGGCATACTTCCAGGTCACCCAGGCACCCATCATCACCTGTGACGACAGTGACAGTGACACCCAGTGACACCCCCGTCAAACTCCTTATATATATTCTCTACCCCCCCCCCTTTTACGTTTCCCGTGTATTTTACTTATATACCTGTCACTGCTGTCACTGTAAGGATATATAATAGTATAAAGATAGAGATTACAATTATTTACCAGAGTGACACCCACAGTGACACCCACAGTGACACCCCCAGGGAAACAGGCAGAGGTGGCACTGAAAAACACCATATTGTTAAAGTATTACTTTAGGTAGCTATCAAAATGATAGAGGTAGAATTTTGTAAAATGGTAGAATAGCGCTTTTTATGTAGAAGGGCAGGGGGGGGGGTGTCACTGCCCTTTCGGAGGGGATTAGTTACGGGGCTAGAACGGCACCTTGTCGCTATCGTCGGGCCCAGGTCTCACCCAATAACTTTTACCATCGCTCTTCTTGCGGTACCAACCGTTGGCCCTAAGGGCATCGGTCACCTGCATTTGCAGGCTTTTGTCTTTCCACTGGTCTTTCGACTTGAACTCAAAGTAGTAAGTACAGATCTCATCCCAGGTCGTTTTATCCAAATATTTATGGATACCTTTGCCGTTGAGGAAATCTTTCAGGCTATCTTCAAACACATTCTCGACCCTACGCGTTTCCCGTTGCTCTTTAATCGTGGACTGCAGGCCATCTGGCTCTTCCCACCAGTGAGCCGACGGGTGTTCGAGTAACCATTCCTTCGCCTCGGCGAAAAGTTGCTCCCGCTCGTGTTTGATGGCATCCAGGTCGAAGCTGCCCGTGTTGATGGGCAGGAATCGGGTATTCCCAGTGAGCCCTCGCAGATAGTCGGAGTCATTCGTCGTCCCAATAAAAACCGTCCGTCTTGGGTAATCGACACTGTGGTTGGAATATTTAGGGACATAATGATCAGATGTATTGGTCAAGAACGCTTTGAGCCTAGATTCACTCGACTTATAAAGCGTATCGAGCTCTTCTAGCTCCGCAATCCAGTAGCCATGGATCGACATGTGAGCCTCTTTGCTTTCAAGGCTTATCTTCAAGGTTGTTGCCCACTCACCGCCAAGTAAAGCAATGGCTGTACTTTTGCCTTGGTTCTCCTCCCCGTTCCAAATCGGCACCAGCCTAGCAATGCAGCCGGGGTGAAATGCGCGGTTCATCATTTGCAAGAGGGTTACCTTGCCAACCCACCTTGAATAATCTGAATCCTCGGCCCCGCACATGTCGATCATCCAAGTTTCGATTCTTGGGGCCCCATCCCACTCGGGCAAGGTACCTAGCCACTCAATAAGAGCGTCGTATTTATCCTTGATCGCGGTCGCTTTGATGGCATCGGATAGAAGTTGCCTACGGTTACCGCCAAAGCGGTAATGTGACCCTAGCCACTCGGAGATGCGATATTCAGTCTCGTCATTTACTGGCTTGCCGTCGAGTGTCGCCAGGTTGCGAAATGCGTCAAAGCGTATACGCCCTTGCCATTCCTGATGATGTTCCAAGATCATGCTCATGTTGTAGAAACACTCCAGTACCTTTATCCCCTTGGCATCCAGTTGCAGCATCGAAGCCAGATCAGCATCCGGCATATGCCCATTCATACTGATATCCGCTGGCGCCCGTTCCGCCTTTTCTTTCTTCGGAAGATACGGCTCAATAGCAGCCTCGATGTCTTTCATCATCTTAGACGACATATATGGCTGAGAAGCCACCATGATGCGGAGCTCTGGGTAACGCCAGCATCTACCCAGGAATGGGAATAAGCCCGTCCTATGAGCATCCTGGAGCCAATTAGAGGTATTCAGGCATTCGGTGAGTATATGCACGAGTACCTCACTCTCATTACCAGACCCCTGCATCCTATCCACTCGTTGCATCCAAGTTTGGACGAGGTGAGTCTCGATAATGTGGGTGAGCTGGGATTGTCTCGGCCTGGCATCTGCATCCGTCCCAAACTTCTCCCCAGTAATGGGGATCATATAGTCCTGTGTCCATACCTCGATATCGCCGGACTTGATATTGGCCTCACCTTTTGACATGAGAATTAAATGTAGGCCGTTGTCATCATCAATTTCAGTATAGGTATCGAGAAGTGCAACGATCTCTCCTGGCAGGATTTTGATTTTCCGGGTTCCTTCATCAAAACAATTGATGAGGTGTACCACTGCAAAGAGATCTTTATCTGTTAGTAGAAAGCCGAGTCCAAACCCGTCATCAAGGCATCGCTGGTACGTTTCAGTCAGACTTCCCGGTTGGGAAATAGGAGTGTGGCATTGTTCACCATGTTCATTAGAGGTATAGACCCAGGACACCCACTGTGGGAAGCTAGATAAAGCTTTCGGGATGTTGTGAAAAATAGGGAATGCTGGTGATAATTCCGTAGTATCTGATTGACTTTCGTTACCGGGAGTGATATCATTCATATCAACCTCCTCTGAAAGTTGTGTGCTTAGGGTTACCGGCTGGAATCCCACCAGCCGGTAATTGCGTTAGTACACCTTTGCGCCGTGGCGGTAGGCCCGCGACTTGTTGTAGGCATGCTTGGCCAGAATCGCCTCGCCAAGATCAAACTTCTGCTCCGTGGCAATCAGGCAAGTTTCAATGATGACGGAGGCAAGTGCAGATTCTGTACTGAGCTCGTCGTTGTCGACGGTGAACGCGAGGATCGCCTCGCCTAGGTAGGAGACGATGGCGGCGATTCGCTCGACCGGATTATTCAAGGTGATGTTGTGGGCTGACTTGAGGATGTCGAATGGATTGGCTACAAGGGCGTCAAAGCAGCAGACGAAGCGATCCTCGGGGTTGCCGGTGCAACAGGCATCAAACAGCTCCGCTTTGGCCGAGAGCTCTGGAGATGCGCCCAGATCGAGGCGATAGAATGTACATAAATCAGCAATGCGGATGATGATATCAGCGAGCTCTTCTTCAGCGTGGGAGAAGGCTAGAATCTTGGTGGATGCCCTCGGCGTCCTGAATGCCTCGATTGCCTCGCCTAGCTCTGAAGCCACAAGGGCCATCGCCTCAAGAAACGACCTCCTCCCGTCCCACCATCCCTTTTGATACGCCAATTGATGAGCCTCATGACAGAACCAATCCCATGACTCCGCCAGATTATTCATATGTCACCTTAATTAGCTTTTGTTAAGTCATATTAGGTTTTGGTAGGTTTTCATCTTATATTGTTGAGTTTCGCAACTTACTTAGGTACAATGGGTAGCCAAACGCGCGATTGGGTGCATTTCAACTCGTGCGGCGGGGTGACTGGTGCTACCAACGCCAGTCACCCAAATCACTGTTTTGCATGTTTCCCTTACCTCCCCCTCATGATCAAAATTGCTTTACCCAGATCTGAGTGGTATCCTCTGCCCACCTGCGAACCTCAATTTATCAAACTCACCAGCTCATGTCAAATGGAAAAACCATTGGCCACCACTCAGTCAAGCAAAATTATCGCTATCGATCCGGGTGTACATGGGGCGATTGCCTACGTAGAGAGAGACGATAGAGGGAGACCTATACGTGTTTGTCTCCAGGATATAATTACGCGCAATCACCCCTATGGAAAGATGGTGGATGTTGATCGGATGCTGAAGGAGCTTGACGGTATTCCTGGGCCCGATTTGGTACTATTTGAAGAGCCATTTGCAGTCTACTCGCAACCAGCAAGGCACGGGCAGGTACCAAAGATTAGCACAAGTGCTCATACGATGAAAGTATCTTTGGTAAACTTCGGGCGACTTCAAAGCGTCATCGAGAAGGTAACGGGGGTCAGTGAGTGGCAGACCGTCCACCCTGGCGTATGGAAGCAAGCGATGAATCTAACAAGTAACAAGCAAATATCACTCATTCACGCACGGAGTAGCTTTGCAATCGTACAGGACTTACTCATGCGCAAAAGTGATCACGACAGAGCAGAAGCACTCCTTCTAGCCGAATATGCACACTGGCACCTGTGGACCTCTGACTAGACTGGGCCACCCTGGGTGTAGTCGGATACCTCCAGATGCCTACCGATGTAGCACCCGCATACGTTATAACCTCTTCCCCCATAAAAGGTGATGCTCATCTGCTGCCATCTTAGGGTGAGCAACCCATGGCTGGACTGGACCCATAGATCCGTGGCCCTAGCCACTTGCGGATTCCCCTCAACAAATTCGAGCATATCGACTAGCGACCCCATATTCATATCGGCATGCTTTTTAAGCATCCACTTAAGACTTCGTGCCATGGCAGGCGGTAGGAGTTTATCGATCTCACCCTCTACCATGACAGATTCCTACACCCGAACCATGTTAATAATGCGCTCTGATAGAGCAGATAGCCTTTCATCAAGCTCTAACATACAATAGTCGCATAACTCCTCCGGCCAATGACAAAACTTCCCATCTTCATCGATATCGATGGTCCCAGAGCATTTGCACATGCTACAGCTAACAATATCGCCGATGTTAGCCAATACGGCATTCAGGACTAAGTAGTCCTGCTCAGTCTCAATATTGGTGTGTGACCCACAACCCGAGCATGCTTCTAGAAACGGCACTCTAAACATGATATACCTCCTATTAATTGATGCCGATTCATATTCAATTCATACGATAAACGACATAGAACAGCCTTGTCAATATAAATGTACGCCAATTGGTTCTTGACAATATCATTTCCGATTGGTATATTATGGTCATGCGGCAGGGGTTTTCTGGGGCAGCTATGCAGGGCGCCTGCTCCTCAGTTCCTTTTCCATCTGCCGCGTTTACCTAAAATTCCACGGCAGGAGGAGAAAGACGATGGCTGAAGATGTGGTCACCAAAGCGATTAGGGAGGCTGAGGAAGCATGCCAGTTGGCCATTGCCACGACGCCAGAGCAATACCGCCCTTTTATCACGTTGATTTCACAGAATAAGCGGGTTGGATCGAAACAGAACCCACAATATGCGACCATCCGCCTGCCCTATATGGGCGTTGATGGACGTGTCAAGATGGCACGGGATGAGCACCGAGCTGCGGGCATGTCGTTGTCCATCCACACCGATTTTGTAAATGTAGGTGAAAGTCCCGTCTGTAAGGCAACCATCAATTCGGCTCTGCTCGGTATCTCAGTTGACTATGCCGAGATCAAATTTGGCGGGCAGGGTGTCGATGCCTCTAATCCCATTGAAAATGCGATCACAAGCGCAGTAGGCCGTGCCCTTGGCAATCTTGGCTATGGGCTCTACGGGACTGGGATTGCCTCGGCTGAGGAAGTTCTGGCGGCGATGAGTGAGCAGATACGTCAGAAGGTTGAAGGCGCCTTGGCGCCTGATGCGTTTGTGCTGGGGCCTGTGCAGCAACACCGGATCATTGATTATGGGGCTGCTTCGCCACGTGAACCTGCCAGTGAAAAGCAAATGGGGCTACTCTATGGCAAGCTAAAGGCATGTGGCGTTCGCGATGGTCACAAGCGGGAACTCATTGAGTTTGCTTATCCCAGCGGGCTTGGCAAGCGGGTTGCCACAGAAATAATCGATTTCCTTAGCCATGAGAATACGCTACCAAGCTGGCTGCGAACCCCCTATGTGAGATTCCTCATCAAGACGTATGGAGTGAACCGTCAAGACGTTGGGAATTACATGGATAAGACCTTTAATCACCATGATCCCACGCTGCTGGATCACGAGCAATTTCTAGCCCTCATCGACTACCTTGCCCCCAAGGAACAACCCGAGTCTGAGCCAGACGACATCTACCTGCCCGGTGAAGCGGTCACCGCACCCATGGCTAGGGAGGAGTGGACGGAATTCGGTGTCAACCTGTGCCTGGCAGAGCGACTATCGAATGTTCAATTCGAAGCGTGGGCCATTGCGAATTTCGGAAAAGGGACTGAAGAAAACATATCACAGCTCTCTAGAGAGGCATATAACTCACTAGTAGCGATGGATACGAGTAAAATTGCACAAGAAGTCAAAACATTCGCTCAAAAGAAGGAAGGACAGGGCGCTTTGCTACACTGAATTGATACAGCATCGTATCTGTTGAGGATTTGTCTCTTCACGGGACAAATCCTCTTTTTTTATTGCTTTTGTTTGTAATTCATGCTGTATAGTCGTATAATTTACCGGTCAGTAAATAAAGAGAGCGTACCTCAGGAGGTATTTAAATGAGTGAGATCAGCGAGAGCTTGATGACGATTGAGGAAGTAGCAGAGCATCTTCGTGTAGCGAAGAGCACCATGCGCAACAAAGAGTTCCGTCAACGTCTTGGATTAAAAAGTGTCAGAGTTGGCAAATCAGTGCGGTTCCGCCGGGAAGATGTCGAAGCCTTCGTAAAAAGTAATGTGGAAGGCGGCAAGGATGCTTGAGTGCAATGTCACGAGATATATACTTGAACGCGAGGAGACCGGCGACTATTTTATCGGCCTTAGCTTTGAGCCTCCTTATGTTAAGGTCACGGGAGGATTATGTTTAGCCAGGATGTGGAAACAGAAGGAAAAAGCTAGAAAAATGGCATTAAGGCTAGAAGGCAGCAATCTCTGCTTTGTGGTTAGAGAAATTTACATTGAAACGAATGGGGATATAAAGCTGGTAGGCGAACGCGATGGATAAGGCCAGAGTCAAGAGACATTTAGCTCACGTCGGCATCGGGTTTGCTGCGGGGTTTATTGCCACGTTGACCTTGACCGGATTGGTCCTGTGGGTTTTGGGCATCCTCACCTTTCTAGGGGCGGAGTAGTATGAGATTAGTCAGATTTACTGGGCCAGGTGGGTCACCTATTTTCGTTAACCCAGCGAGCGTAGCCGTCCTCTATGCCGATCCCACGACTGTAGAGGCGAGTCTAACTTGCATTCGCATGGCATCTGATTTCCAAGTATTTGTCCAAGAAGACGTGACTGCTGTGAGAGATGCGCTATGCGATGTCTCTTACGTGCAGAGGGAACAATGGACGCAGACGATTCGATTAGGGGACATGAATAAGTAAAGGCCCGCTGGGTCTTGGTCGTAACCCAGCGGGCAGCAGGCGGCTGTACGACGAGGCGAGAAGGCTTGCCGCTGAAGGCATCTCGGTCTTTCCTTGCAACTCTAGTGTAGCATGCCTGATTTATTCTTACAATAAAATTATAGGATCTGTTATAATGAAGTTGCATTCTAAGGTAGGATGCAAGATTACGGCCGAGAGGTCTATCTGGCTGCACCTCTCGGCCATATCTTATTCTAGCGCCACTGATACAGCCAAACGAGGATGCCAATAATCCCAGTTGACGCTACTCCCACAATGATCCCGGAGATGGCATCTTTACTCTTCACCCTTGCCCTCCTCTTCTCCAGCTTGCATGGCATCATGCCAACAGTCATCACAGATTACATCAAAAGGCTCAAGCGGCTCAAATAGGCGCCCACACCGACACTCACGCATAATGATTTTAATCTTAAGCATATGATCCTCCTAAAGCTTTTTGAACCATTATTGCTAGTTCAGGGTCGCTTGTGTAGTCGCTGATCTCTCTGCCCTCATTTGTCTTGATGCTGTGGGCGATATCCTCGGCAAGTTTCTTGCTACTGGTCCCGCGGGGCCTCCAGCCACGCCTGCTCGTTTGGGCATTTCGGCGCTCGAAGCTGCGTTCCCTCTTTACTGATGCAGCCCGCAGTAGCACCTCGATGGCGTCGGTTTCGTCATCAGGGATAAGGCCAGCCGCTTTCCGTTCACTATGAGTGAGTTGCTTGGCGACCAGGTTCTTAACCGTGTTCGTGTAGGGCTGGATGGCTGCCCTTGCATCCCCGTGGAGACGCACTGTTTCCTTCACAATGGCAGTGGCAATGGTTACTAATTCGTCCGCAGGGACAGTTAGACCGTTGATTTCGTTTAAACCCTGTGCTAACATTTAGCTACCCTTTCCTATTGGCGAATCATGAGGCTGACCAGAAACCCCCATCCCTGGCCAGCCTTTTGTCTTTTGGCTCATCAACTATCTAGATTATATTCCAATCGGTATAAGTAGTCAATAGTCAATTGCGTGGTTATTTAATAATTTTTATTCACATATCTTTGTGTTAAGCGCCTATATGTATGCAATTGTACTTTCCCATCTGTTCCGAGCCATTTTCGCCATTCCAATCGGGAACACAGCTATTTAACTTCTCTTGACGATTGACAAAAATATGGCCATGTGTTACTATATGGAAAACTTGCAAGTGAAATTACAATACCCAGGAGCGGGACTCATGGCAGAGACTTTATCCGCCATCATTGCGGGGAGGATACGTCGTGCGAGGCTAAGCAAGGGCTGGAATCAGGGTGATCTCGCGAGAGAGACAGGCATCTTGCAGGGCACTATCTCACGCTATGAGAGCGGGGAGCGAAGAGGAGTCCATCCTGAGAACCTGATTAAGATTGCAGACGCAACAGGCGTGACTGTAGACTTCCTAGTGGGCAGAACGGATAGCCCTGATATTGGCCCACGGATCGCGAGAGCAAGAGGGCTAAAGAGCATGTCGCAGCAGCAGTTAGCTAATGCTACAGGAATTCCGGTCTCGCTCATCCGTCAGTTTGAAGGACAGGGAGGGATGGAAATAGATCCGGAGATCCTGGATAGAATTGCAAAAGCGACTGGCGTACAGATAGATTACTTACTGGGGATTGAATAAACATGTGGCAGCTGGACCCGATTTATTCTGGTATTAGAGCAGTGAAAACGGCCATCAATCTTCTGGATATTGCACTGAGAGACTGGGAAAATGAGGATGAGGAGTGCGCTCGGATGATGAATGAAGTGTGGGATGCCAAACAAGCCATTGTCAGGATTGAGGCGAGGCTGGGTGAGGTCGCAGCAGCACGATGAAATTCTCCATCTACACCGTCATTGCTCTATGGCTTTGGTGCGCAGCAGCCGCCGGTGAGGAAATTCCCCTTGTCGTTACGCCTGAAATCCTTCAGCAAAATGCCCACACCGCCACGCTACAGACACCCTGCAACTGGGACAAAGACCTGGGTAATGTCAAAGTCATGGGCTTCTACGGAACACCTGAATCGGACATGATGCAGGCTGCGATAGAGCCCACAGCCAAGACTACGGTTGGTGCCTTTCTCCAAGTCACCATCAACCCCAGCGATTACACCCACGAGCAACGCCCTCTCCATCATGCCAATGTCGTGATCAATACGACAGGCAAGCAGTGCGAGGGAGGATTCGGTTTTAACCCAGGCAATTTCACCAAGCCCCGACGCTAGGAGAGCCAGTGGAGACGAAACAGACTGCCAAAGATTTCCTAGCCCGTGTTTACCATGCGATGATGAAGGATGGAAATAAACCCCAGGATCATGAGGTATCCCTCCCTAGCGAGATGTATGTAACGCTTTTTAATGACGCCCACGGAGGTGGTGTTGAACCGGGTTGGGTAAAATTCATGGGCTTTACCGTTATTGATGGCGGACCAGAGCTGTCAATCCCCTTTGTGGTCAAGACAAAAGTTGAAGACCCGTATGCTCTTGCCAGGAGTAGTAAGATTCAGCCGAAATTAAAACTCAATCCCCAAGGCACGCATTATAAAGGACCGGGTGGCACGAAGCTCTGCGTCTTTTGCAAGAAAGATCTCGACACCCATCCACGCTGCCGCAGGTGCAGTGTTCTCATCCACCGGCCAAATCCAAAATATCCTGACGCGGCGCAGGTAAGAAGACGCGTGCACGATAGGCGACTGTGTGCCTACTGCTACGACAAGCACGAGAAGCCTACCCAGGGCCGATGTGGACCCCTCTGAGTGTACTAAATACGCCAAAGGCACTGAGCAGCCACAGAACGACCGCAATGATCACCACAATATTTAAGATTCGTTTGATCATTGGGTCCATAGGGATAAAATTGTTAACTAACCACAAAAGAATGCCTACAACGATCAAGACGACTACTAATTGCACTAGGTCCAAGGTTATACCTCCTCAATACTCATCTCCACATCACACATGCCATGGGCGTTGGTGTAGGTGATGGGGCCGCCACTTTGCCACTGGGCATAGCCGTAGTAGAATGTGTACTGCTCAGTCTGTTGCGTGCTCGGGTTTGGATCCCACTTGTAGGTCATCGGGATTTTGGACCCGTAGGTTCGGTTGATCTGCCGCCAACGGATGACCTCTGTCGGCGTCTGCATCGGGAACGTGAATGTCCCGACATCGATGCCACGCTTTGGCCTCACCACTGCTTCGCCGTTGAGTAGCCGGATTGCCGCTGACGGATCATTCCTCCCCGTTCTAGCCCCCAACTCGGGGCCTAGATTTGGCGTGAACTTCACGCCCACCATCACGACGCCTGCCCGGAAAAACCCAGCAGGGTTACTATTGTCCACAATTTGCAGCCCGATATACCGGTGCGTCCTGATCGAACCGTGATAGGTCCAGGTGTCGTACTCCGGGAACGGTGTCAGATCACCTGGAAAACGTAACGGAAAGGTGGAGCTCGTATAGGCGGGGGCTGTGAATAGGTCAGCTAGGGTGTTAGTCGCGAATATCTGTAACGTGCCGGTGAACCCATTGTGACGCAGCAACGCCACCGTGTCCCACTGTTTGCTAGATCCCCCGTCGAGCGTTACTCGTAGTGTCCCGAGTGCTGCCGATTGCCACTTGCGGCTAGGCTGAATGAAGAGGAGATTCGATGCCGCTACATTGACATTTGCTTGACTTGGGGATGTCGCTGCTGCACCTGCTGTCCATGATGGTGGTAAAATGTGGAACCCGCTCATTTGCTATGCCCATACGAGTAATTGGGTAAGATCTTCTTGGGTCGATGTGAGTGCCTTCTCAATGACCTCGACGACGATGCCTGTCTTCAAGTTCCTGGTCCCGAGGGTAGGAACCTGGAATAGCACCGTATCCCCTACTTGGATACGGAATGAGAAACCCAGGACGGTAACGTCATATAGACCCTGGAAGCTGTGATCTCTGAATGCCAGGAATGCAGCTACTGCACTCACATTAGCAGTGTTGTCCATTAGGGTGTCAATCGTCAGCACTTCCGTAGAGTCATAGTGAGGCAGTCGCGTATTGGGAGTCCCATACCACGTCAGCACTTTATACGAGAATTCCCGTTGTAAAAATGTCCCCAGGTTTCCCGACGGCTGAAGAAGAAAATCAGTGGGGCTTAAGAGGGTCCAATTCTTGTAGTGGCCCAGTCGGTATCCACTACCTGCCTTTGGTGGCGTGCGCTTCGATGGGACCGCATCTTCAAAGATATTATGCTCACCTAGAACTGCTACTGGATCACGAGCCCGGAGTCTTTGGATGCTCACGACGCCCAGCGAATTAACCCGGATGATTGCCCCTATAGGTTGGATAATGGCATTGAGGGCGGCTCGCAGGGTCATTTCATCCTTGATATAGATGCCATGGCCACCGATATGCTCCGTCTGAAACGCATCGAACGAGTTCTGATCGATGGTGCACTCAGGTGCAGCACGTTGAATCATTACCCGGCAGACCTCTGCTGCAGATATGGTCGTTCTGGAGATCCCAGTATCTCCCCAGAGTTCTAAGTGAACCGGCGCGATGGGGGCAAGGGACAGTCGAAACATGCCCTTGGCATAATCGACTCTATACCCAGCAACATTAATCTCGGCTGTAGTGGGTACCCACGTCGTTAGATCTGTATGGCCGCTTGGAACGCCGCCTAAATTAGGTATATTGATGGCACCTGAGTAAAGCGCATTGAACTGGTGGATGGCGCCGTCATGCACCTGATAGAGGTGTAACACGCTATTAATGCATACTGGCGTTATATGCCGGACAAAGCCAAAGGTGAGAGGCTTATTGACACCTAGAACTTCTGAATCACCGTCGTAGCCACCTGTACCTGCATAGGTGTTGGCCTGTATCGAGCGATCGAAGAGCACAGAGTGATCACGTAGGACAATCGTCAGTCCATCGAGATCTGCTTCTGCCCTCTCGGTCTTCGCACGTAGGATGACTCTATACGATCCAATATCTTCGTCTGCAAGACCGACCTTGATCTCAATCGTGCGGGTGTCCCAGCTCTGTTGGATGAGATAAGCAAACCACTGATCACCAAGCTGAATCGAAACCGTTCCGACTCTTGGCACACTAACCCCGGCATATCCCCCTTTATACTGTTCCACCGACATCGACACATCGCCAATGGACACCAGGCCTTCCAGCCAAAGATTTACACCGTCATAGGCGAATGGGTGCCCGTTGCTGATCCGGATCGTCGCCGCTCGCTGCGGTTCGGTTCGGTCCAGTGTAGTGCTGATGACATTGGATGCACTCACGGTGATCCGGTAGATGGAGATGCCATCCTCGGCGATCATCTCTAGATACTCACCGACATACTGGAGGCGATCTAACGGAACTACTGGCTGAGTGCTGCTCGACGATAACACATTGGATGAATCGCTGGTGACGTAGTGGAAGCCTAGACTCGGGTCCGTAAAGACGAGAGCAGCAGGAGGAGTGGCTGTGTTGACATACTGGTCGGTCTTGTCGGCAAACTGCGTTGGCGTCGTCGTGCCTGTAAGCACCCCACCGGGAGACGTGACGCGGAAATAGCTGAACGCCCCTGATTGGTAATTTTCGACGGTGGGAATGACATAGGGAACTCTTTGTATAATCAGTTGGGACACCTGGGGCCTGGGCGAGATTTCTGCCAGGACTGCTAGACGGCGATCGATGCCAAGCTCAGGAAAGTCCTGAATAAATTCAGTGACAATAAAACTACCGCTGTAGAAGACGCCCGCTGTGTAAGGATTGGTGCCCAACGTTACTACCCAAGCTACTGATTTATCAGAGGGATGAGTCTGGTGGACTTGTCCATGGTTTGTTCAGTGTCCATTATACAAAGTTATGGCACTTACTTCCAGAGAGGGGATTTTCTGAGGTCCCTAAAATAAATATAAAAGCCTATTGACTTTTATTTGTCGTTTGGTATATATTGTCATCTAGAGAGAGGTTAAAGGTTCCGCAGTTTTCATTTGCAACTTCTAGGCCGCCGATGTATGGTATTCTAGCCGATTGCAGCTTTTGGCAACAAGCACTGACTAAGGAGAGAGTTATGTCTATTTTTATCGTATTTGTAATGCTACTATGGTCTGGAGTCGGTTGGGCATCGTCCCCAGAGATGAGAGTTACGGCAAGTAGTTACGAGAAAGCGAACGAACCGGGCAATGCAATCGATAATGATCCTTCCACGCACTGGACATGTCGCGGGGGATGCTGGATTGAGATAGATAGAGGCTATGTGGGTACTGATGTCACGCATTTCTTTATTGCATGGTTGAACGAAAAACGAGAAAACTTCTTTGATATTGCTGTCTCGGTGGATAGGGTTAACTGGATGACTGTATTTAGTGGAAGTAATCTCAGTGAAAATACGGGAACAGAAACAGGTGAGTATGAGTTTGATCCTGATCTTACAGGCACTGAGCACGGCATGGTCTCCGCACGTTACATCCGCGTCATTGGCCATGGCAATAATGTCAGCAACCACAACTCGATAGCCGAGCTTAGCATTTGGACATTCGACCAAAATGAAGAGGAATTCCTCGAGCATGAGGTTGCCTCGGCCACTGCCAGTGCTAGTAATAAAACGAATACGCCCGAACGTGCCGTAGACGGTAATCTGGCTACCCACTGGACTGCTGACAACGGAGAATCGCTACAGCTCGACCTTGGCTATGTGGATACCGTAGAGAACGTGAAGATTGCCTGGCTCAGCGGCAACAAGCGCAAGGCAGACTTCGACATTGAGGTATCAGTGGATGGCATCAGCTGGGAGCTGGCCTTTTCAGGAACGAGCACTGGCGCCAGCCTGAAGCTGGAGAATAATTTCTTCGGGCAAGAGTACTGTGCCCGCTACGTGCGGATTACTGGCCTCGGCAATGACCATCCGACTCAGGGAAATAAAAACTCAATTACCGAAGTCGAAATCTGGGGATGGAGTCGATATTTTGATCTCTCATGTGAAGAGGAAGTCGGTGGCGAGATTGATGCAGTTGCCGGTCGGATGTAACGGATAGAACGGTCCCGAGAGAGAAATCTTTCGGGTCTGCAAGGGCTGATGGTCTCTGCCGGTCAAAGCTGAACTGTCAGCCCGCTAAGCCCCGCATTATGCCTTCATTTCATGCATAACCCTAGTTAATACCTTCCGCATTTCTACAAACTCTGCCGTCTGTGACCTTGCAATACGGATCATCTCGTTAATGCCAAGTGCGGTAGTCGAATTGTTGGAGCTGATCTGCCGTAGGTAGTCCACTGAACTCCTGCCAAGCTGGACCTGTTCGAGCTGCCTTGTTTCCTGCCTAACCAGATTGGCCCGCTCCAGCTCAATCCTCCGAGCCTCCCGGTCCCGCATATTGGTCAGCACCGTTGCGACCTCATTCCGTGCGTCCATAGACCCGCCAGTGCCACCCCTGATCTGCTGGGCGATATCGGCAAACTGTCTCCCGGCTTGCAGCGCTTCACTTATATCGCCACCTCTCACGGCCTCCATAAACTGCGTCCTGGCCTCATCAAGCCGCTGTTGAGCCGGCAGGACATCAGACAACCTGGACTGCCCCAGATAGTCATCAACCTGCTTAAGGGCGTCGCGTCTTGACTGGAATGATTCATCGATCGCAGTAATTGCATCCTGGCGAATGATATTCGCTTGTGCTTTAAATGAGTCTGTTAGGTCCTCTGTGGATAGGCCCAAAATCTCGGCGGATTGGATAAGCCCAGCGACTTGCTCAGTTAGTGCCTGCATCCTCTGGATCGTTTCACTTCTCTCTGGTAACCCCGCTTCGATGAATGACTTGAAGGCATCACCAATCCCCTTCATATTAGAACCACCGCCGCCGCTGATCGCCTCTAGAGCCCGGTCGACCTGTGCGGTCGCGACTGCAAGTCTTTTAAATTGATCGATCCGGCTCTGAGAGACTAAGCCTTTATCGGCTAATTCTTGGAATTCTCGCACCTGCTCATTGATCTGTATCATGGTCGCCAAGGCCGGGTTCACAAATTGTAAGAGCGACTGACCAAATTGTATTTGCTGCTCCCGCTTTTCTTCAGCCTCTTGGCGCCTGCGCTCTAAGTCCTCCTTCTTGACTTTATCCATCGCCAACTTCGCAAATTGGTCAACCAGGCCTTTGGGAATTAGGCCCTCCTTTGACTGCTGCCGGAAATCAGCAACCTGCTGATTAACATCGTGCATAGCAGCCCCGAGCGGATTCGTAAAATCGAGAATCAGGCCCTGGATATTGGCCTTTGCATCGGCAGCCCGCTGCCTCTTTTGCTCTGCATCGGCTTTCCGCTGCTCCGCCTGGCGCTGTGCATCGGCCCTCCCCTGGGACGCGCTGCTACTGCTACCGCCACTGCTGCCACCACGGCTACTGCTACCACCACGATTACTGCCGCCACCACTGCTGCCACTACGGTTGCTGCCACCATCAGAGCGCTGTGGTGTGCTCTGTCGCGCTGGACGCGGTGTGCCCCCTCTGAGTAGTCCAGTCAGATCCGGTACACGGAGCGTCACTTGCCTCGCCTGTTGCGCTGGACGCGGTGTGCCCCCTCTAAGTAGTCCAGCCAGATCTGGTGCACGGAGCGTCGGTACAACACGGATCGTTGGTTGCGGCGGTCTCAACGCCGTCGCAGTCACTCGCCCCCGTGTCACCGCACTCCCACCTGCCCCGCCACCGCCATATGCCCCACCCACACGGGTAGCAGCACTGCTGCTACTATATCCAAGCCCCCCTGTCGGCGTCTGTCGCGCTCCTGCCGCCGACTGTCGCCCCCCTGTCGGCGTCTGTCGCGATCCTGTCGCAGGGGCTCTCGGGATCGATGGACGCTGTTGTGCCGCATTCACAAGACTAGCGGCAGCTGCATTTGCCGCTCCCGTTATGCCACTTAGTATACGAACGACATTGCTTGCAGCGTCCCCGAATGCGCCCGAAATGACACCTGCTGCGTCCTGGGCACCGCTTATGATGGTGCTGTATGTGCTCCCGGCACCGAGTACGATGGCCTCGTTTGCCTCCTGGTTCCCGCTTACGATGGCCTCGGTTGTCTGCTCGGCACCTCTTGTGGTAGCGTCGTTTATTTGGTTGTTAGCATCTGTATTGGTAGCTACACGATCGTCTGCAAGATCTCTTTCTAAGTCTGCCCGCTCAAGTGCATGCTTTCTGTCCAGCTGCTCAAGATCGGCTCCGATCGCGATGGCTTGATCCCTTTCCCGCTTCTGTCTCCGTTCAAGGTCGTCCCATCGTTGCGCGATTGGATCGGTAAGACCTAGAATGTCATTGGCGATGGACTCGTTAAAGTCTGCTAGTGCATCTGCGGCCGCTTTTGCACGCGCGTCCTCTGCGTCCTGTGCCGCTTTAGTAGCCTCCCTATACCACTCATCCACTAGCTCCTGAGGGATTAAACCTTCTGCAGCCTGGGCCTTGAAAATGATGAGTTGTTGATATATCGAGTGCATAGCGGCCGCGAATGGGTCCGTCATCCCCAATATCAGGCCAACAATGTTCCCGCGGGCTGCATCTGACTGCATCTGGATTTCTTCGTTGACTCGCTTCTCAAGCTCGACTCTCTCTGCGGCATTGAGTTTTTCAACCTCTACGAGATCTGCCCCTGCATCGATGGCATTCTGATACCGCTCTGCTTGCATGGCTTCTAATGCGTCGAACTCTGCGGCAACGGGATCTGTAAGGGCTAGGAGGCTATTGGCGATACCCTCATTAAAATCCGTTGTGACCTGTGCAAGCAGCCTGTTTTGCTCTGCTACGATCTCGTCAATAGGAAGGCCCAGAGTAGTAGCGCGATCAGCCAGTGCTTGGAATTGATCGTTAATTGCGTTGATCGCAGCTGCGGTATCAGAGAGTGGCCCTATCTTGAAGTCCTCAATCATCCGCAGAATTTCTAGTGCTTCCTCTGCCCGCTGCACGATAGCCTGGATATTTCCGGCATCAGCACTAAACTGCTCGCCTACGATATTGGTTGCAGTCGCCTCGTCTGTGAGTGCAGTGAGTGCATGGTGAAGGCGGAGTTGGATGGCTTTGGCAATAGCATCGTCCACACCTTCAGCCTGCACCATAGAACCCGCGGGTACTGCTGTCTGAAAATACTGCGTGACGATTGCGCGCTGTTGGGCATTTAGATACTTGGCAATGGCAGAGTCAATTTCGGAAATGGCCATCGTGGCAGCGCTAGCCGCCTCCATTGATACGACAGACTGATCGAACAGTGAGACAACACCAAATGGACTTCTGCTCGTTGGACCTTCGTGCGGGTTTGTCGGCGCCCCCAGCGATGTTTGTAAGATGAGGCGCACCTTTTCATTGTGCTCGCTCAATATCCCGCCGAGCATGCCGCCGATAACAGAACCCGCTGCGGCACCTATGACTGGGCCAACGGCTGTGAAGGCGCCGACAACTCCTCCAACGACTGCGCCAGCAATGCTGCCAATCGTAGCGCCAGTATTATTTACGCCAGCCACCTGAGTTGCAGCCATGCCCACGCCAACACCCGCAAAAACACCCCCGGCAATCTCGCCAAATTTGCCACCACCACCGCTAATCCCTAGCATTTGGGCCAGCTGCCCTATCTTTTGTTTTGCCTGGTCCACGAGCTTATTTATGCCCGTGATGACCTGATTCATAATGGGTTCCATGGCAAAGGATGAAAGGAGTTCAGAGGTGATGGTGGCGGCGGTATCGGCGAAAAGATCACCGATGGCGTCAGCGAAATCTGCGATATTGTCTAGGTCTCCGGTCATGGCATCACGGATACTACCGGCAAGTAGAGATTGGATATTCTCCTGCATGTTCTCGAAGATTTTACTAATCTCGTTGGCAGTCTTCTGCTCTTCAGCTATCCGCTGTGCGTTTGTGCGTTCTACGATTTTAAGGAATGCATCATGTGTCTCTTCTTGTGCTTTGCGAGTCTCGTCCTCTAGCTTCTCACGGATATCCTGAACCTTACTTGCCGCTGTATCCTCTTGCTCAACCCATTCTTCATTTTGTCGAATTCGCTCTTTATTAGTACGGTCTAAAATACGCAAGAACTCATCGTGAAGTTCTTGCGCTACCTTCTTTTCTGCTTCTGGATTTACAATAGTTGTTTTTCTATTTAGTGCTTCTAGCTTCTTAACAAGGTCCTGAATAACAGGGGGTACATCTGTCGCCGCTTTCTTTGCTGCATCAGTTTGTTCTTTTGGATCGACAAGTGGCTTCATATCTAAATCCAACCACGTAGCGATCTCATTAACTAGATGCTTGATGTCCTGGACGAGTGCTTTGCCTTGTGCCCCGGTTACCGGAGCCATGACATCGCCAACCCCTTTGATAGAAGTGATACCAGCGATTGAGCTTTGAAGACTGTCAGTGCTTAGCGATACCGTATCAATGTCCTTGCTGACAAATCCAAGGGCTTGACCTAACTTTGTAGACCAGGTTGCGAAGTTATCAAAAAACGATGTCAGATTAGGCAAAAACTTCCCTAGAAAATCTGCTATATCCCTGAACGTCCCCATAATGATATCTCCCACTTTCTGGAAGATAGCACGCGAGAGTTCTGCAACCGTCACGACGATTTTGATGATATTATCTGTCGTCTGCGTGACAACGCTGGGATCTGGGAAAATATCCAGCATATTACTTTCGAACTCGACTGCCTTGATGGCTTCACTTGAGGCAAGAACCCCTTTCGTCAAGTCCACAAACTCGTTAAAGATCGTATTAAACCCTCTCGTAAATTGAGCAGGGATGGTAGTAGCGGCAGCTTCCGCTAATGCAGCGTAATCCTTGTGAAGTTGATTCGCCAGGAGGAGCATATTGTCACTGCTTACAGTGCCTGCTTGCAGCATTTTAGAGAGTTCCTTTGTGGTCACCCCCATTGCGTCTGCAAGCTTTTGAAAGGCAGGCACCCCATTTTCAGCCATTGTCGATAATTCTTCTCCTTGGAATTTCCCCTTGGCCATGGTTTGCGTTAACTGATTGAGAACCCGGTTATACACCTCAGAACTCGCACCCGTGGCGCGCATCGTCTCGCCAATCGCCTGGAAGACGAATTTAAGTGCCTCACCATCAAGCTTTGTGCCTTTGGCTGCATTAGCCAAACGCGCATATGCTTTTGCGCCGTCAAGGTTGCTGAGAGCCAACCGATCGGTCTCTGCCCGAATAAATGCCATTTCGGCAGCAGCAGCTGTAGAACTTCCTCGTAGGCTCGTCAGTTGCCGCTCTACGCCCGTAATGCTCTCAGCAGCCTTAATCGCGCTTGTGGCAAACTGCACAAGTGCCCTGGCACCCACATCTATACCGAGTGCACCCAGCATGCCTTTCATGGTTTGTAGAGCTGGATTTAGTTTCTGGCTTACTGACTGCGCTGTCTTATTGGCTGCCTGCGTCGTCTCGTCGAGCTTCGTATTAACCTTCTGTATCTCGTTAGCGGCAGGCCCAGCGCCACTACCGACATTCTCTAATGCTTTACGCATATTAGCAGTGGCGCGATCAGCGGCACTTTGGGCCCTCTGTAGGTCCGCATTGAATTTGTCTAGACCTACTCTAAGATCAGCAACTAATGCCTGTTCTGCCACTGGCCTCTAACCCCTGTCGAAGAAGGTAAACCGTTTATCTGATGGGGTGTTGTAATAGTTCTCTTTCTCCAAGTGGAGCCTGTACAGTGCCGTTTGGAAAATGCGAACTTCCTTCGGGAGCTTTAACCACAGATGGAACGGCATATGGAACTGCGTCATGGCCATCTCGGCCTCGAAGTAGAGTCCTGTCATCCGCTCCATAGGATGACGCCATTTCTGTCCACCCCGGCTATGGTTTGGGTGAAGCTGCTCGGGCGGGTAGACCAGGCTATACGGCATGCCCAGAGCAGCCATTACTTTTTTGTTAATTCATCCTCGTCGTCTACTTCAACCTCAAGTGACAGGTCCTCGATCGCCTTTTCAATGTACTCTAGTTGCTTTTCGGTCAACCTTAGCCGCCTTAGTACCTCAACAGCCCCATCATAATCGCTACCCAGTTTATCATCAGGGTCCCAGACCACATTCCCCCGGCGGTCCTTCAGCGGGATATCGAGCCCGTGCAGTATCTTGTCGATTCTGAGCTTCTCAGTCAGCCTCGTGAACTCTGCTACTTTTTCAGCGTACTGTGGGTGTTGCATATCCTGATCCCACCCACCAATATGCCCCTTTCTCGCCTCATCCCATGGGCCTACGTCTGGAAACCTTTTTCTAGGGATTTTCTGTGCAGAGGCATTATACTCAGCAGAGATCTCGGTGAGAACATGAGAAGGGATGGCCTTGATGGGCAACTGGTATAATTCTGCTTTCCCATTGACCTTAACGACTATTTCAACTTCGCCAGTGCCCTGAAAGGACATTGACGACGCATCCAAGGATTCAAGACGCCTACGCACCTGCTGATCATAAACCTGGCGGGCAATGATCTGCTCCGGTGTGTCATCGTGGTATTTGGGCAATGCCTCGGTAGGGGACAACAAATTCAACGAGTTATTCTCTGACATCAACTATCCTTTATGACGGAATTGACTCAGTACCCGTAGGCCAATCCGTTAGATTGGGGTTGATCTCGCCCCAGATTTGGGCCGTGACATCGAAGTACATGAGCTGGCCCTCGGGCACGTCTTGCACGTTGGTGACCACGACGCCTTTGGCTTCACACACAAACGGGGTGCCTGCTGGTGCATCTACAGGAACGTTATAGCCCCAGCAGACCGATACCATGCGGGTTTGTTGCTGGACATCCTTCGGGTAGAGAGCAGGGATGGCAAGGCCGTCCGAGTTGTAACGAACACCAAGTGATGATGTGCCTAGACCAACCCAGGTATGGGCACCAATGGTCCATGTCGTTTTCGCCCATGGGTTGCCGAGGGCGTCAACGAGCTGCAAGCTTTGTGACATATGCATGACGCGGAAGGTGACTTCGATAGGCTCGAATGGGATCTGCTCGTTATCGATATAGGTAACTGCATACTCAGTCATTCGCCCGCCATCGAGCTGAATCGCTGTCGTCGGCCTCGGGGCCATCGTCGGCAGAGTCGGTTGTTCCATTTGGAAATATTGGACATATTTACGGGGGGACCCTCCGTCGTACACTCTAAAAAACCTGTCCTTTACACCTGAATTGGAAACGGGCATAGTTACAACTCCTGACTGGCATTTCAGTAAAAAATGTCGTTACCTTGGGGGTTTCGACCATTGCTGATGTTGGTTAGGGCCGAGGAGGGGTGTTGATAGCATCCCTCCTCAACTCAGATTTATGACCTCATGGTACCGAAGGGGTACACTAATATTTATTTGTTGGATACCGGAATCCGGCACAACTGGGATTTCATTTACGTCAGGTCTGCCCCAGATCATGAGTGCACCCGCCCATGGGGTGCCCACCGCCCCATAGTCGTATACAGGTATTGCAGTCGTGATGAGAAATTTATGGCGCACGTTCTCAACCATCCCAATTAAGGCATAAAGGTTCGGCGCCCCTGTCCCCGTTTCCTGGTGCTCGAACACATTGATATTGAGAATGCACTGCGTCCAGGTCGAGATCGAGTTGCCGGGTGCCGTCATCAGATCCCCCACGCCATCACCGGGTAGGAGATCAACCTCGACCCACCTCCGGGGCAAAGTCCCTGTACGATCCTGCCCCATGTAGTAGACGGTATAGCCGAGTTCTACGGATACATGCGTCCTAACGAAGGCATTCACACTCTTGGTGATGTTGTCGAGCCTCGATCCTGCTTCTAGCGATGCCATTAGCTTTGCTTCACTATCCTGACGAGTGCATCCTTGAGTGGCAGCGTACGCTTTGAGATGGCACGCCGGACTGGTGCAGCCGGCTTCTGCTTCGGGAAGATGCCGCCACCTACCTCAACGCCACCCGGTAGGACATGTGCTCCTACCCGCTCCGTCTTAGGGCCAATACCAGGGTAGCCACCGTACTCAATGGTTGGCGCATAGTCGATGTCGTTACGCAACCGGTAGTGTGCGTGACCAACCTTCGTTGGCCCCTGCCATGCTGCACGGGATGCACCCGTATCGACCGGCCAGCCCTTGATGATCTCATCTCTTAGATGACCGGCTTCTACCCTGGTGACCTCGTCGGCCTTAGCTCTGCGATCATCCCCGTAGCGTTTGACTAGTTGACTAAGCGTCGAAGCCATTACGGAGTCCCTGCAACTAAGCCAAGACGGAACGTATCAGTGCCTGTACCCGTCACGGTAATCCCTAGTGCCGACGCGCCGACGGTACCAAAACCTGTGGGCTCCCACTGCATAATAGAGCCGCCCGCCTTCACGATCGTCCCATTGGTCGCCGTGAACATGCTGTATGGGTTGACACCGGCAGCTACGAACGTCATCAAAGCAGTGCCCAGATTGTCAATCCGGTAACCCAAGACCCGGAGTCCTGTAAGATTCAACACGGTCCGGTCCGTACGGACTAGGCTTGTTGTCAGGTTTAAAGCGAGAGTTCCAGCTGCCAGAGCCAGTACGCCCGACCATACTTGCGTGGCTACGGGCACCGTCGAATTGGAAGCCCGGAAGGTAGTGTCCGGCATCGAGTAGTCAAAACCCGCAGTTGCGCCGAATGGCCCAACGGTCTCCTCATACAGTTTGCCAAAAAAGAGCATTTCAGCCGTTACATTGGCCATTACGTTCTCCTACGTGTTAATAAAGTCCACTCAACGCCGAATTCATCCTTGGTTATGCCCGACGCCAGTATTTCGTAGTGAAAGGGCCCAACTGTCAGGATATCATCGGACTTCAGATCACTGGCGTACTTGCACCTCATGGTCCAGCGTGTATCAACCTGATTCAGACCGGCACTCGCAAAGTCGATGCGTTCCCTAATCGATAGCGGCCAGGATCGCACGATGACATCAGTTACTGAGTCTGTGTACGCCTGCTCACCTGTCACGACATCGAGTTCACCAAACGTCCGTCGCCTGAGCGTCGCCTTGGAATCAACACCGATCAGACGATCCGCATGCTTTGCATTCCGGTCTAGCATCCGAGCTATCGGCTTCATTAGATCCGCACCACCCTACGAAAGGGGCCACCCGCCACCATGCTGTATGGCCCGAGGAGCAGGTTTACTACTCGCGGGACCACAGCAGGGGGGTTGCCATCAAACCACATCTCATAGCTAGGTGTCGCGAGGCGTTTAAGCCCGTGGCCAACCTCAGCATAGGGGTCTGGATTCTCATAGAGCGCTACTGCCCACTCAATGGTCGCCATCTCCACAAAGGTAGGGATGACCGTATCCGAGAGCAGCACGCCTATGCTGACGTCCACCACATGCTTCCTTGGCCACATCAGCGCCTGGGTATCAGCCGTCTTGTAGCCGACAGGCGTAAAGTAGCGATCGATTAGCCTCGTCGCGTGTACAAGGAGTTGAGGCTTATTCACATCCGCATCATGCAACCATGCTTCCATGTGCGGCATGGTCTCGGCAAGGATGCCGGCTCGAGCAACCGTAAGGTAACTATTGCTACTTACTCCGCCCACTGTCGCGTCAATGACGATTGCCACTACTGAAACCTATTGTGAGTTGACCAGAGTTCATGGACCACCGGGTCATATTCCCCATAAGGAATCTCTTTCCTGGCCTGTCTATGCTCTGGGTTGATGATGTTTACTGACACCGTGTTACCCTGCTCATCCATAATGAAGTCCGGTGCCGATGGGCGATGAGGTATATGCACACGCTCCTCTGGCGGGACTGATTCCGCTTTCGGCCCCGTATAAGGCCCCGGCATGAGGTCGCCCCAGCGCACATGGATTGCCGGATCGTAGTCAGCGGCGTTGATGATCCACTTCTGAGCAGGGTCCTTCCAACTATGTACTTCCATGGTCGGCAATTCTGCCATAGACTAGGCTTCCTCTGCCTTTTCTTTATCTTCTTCTTGCTTCTGGGCCTCTTCTGCCTTTGCGGCAGCCTCGTCAGCCTGCCGCTGAACTTCTGCTACCCGCTCCATTTCCTGTTCGGCCCTATCTTCATCTGGCCCTGATATATCCTGTGGCTCATCACCCCGTTGCCGCTGGATCATCTCAGCAGCTTTTGAACCTGGAGCTTCGATAACAGCCGCATTGGGTTCATCAGGCAGCGACTCCGGAGTCATGGCTACCGTAGGGTCTTGCATCGGCGGGCCAGCTGCGGAATCGTGGTCTGGGTCATCTCCCATCGGCTCAGACCACATCGTATGGACAGCTGGGTCATAGTCGCCCCTGGGGATGGTCTTTTTCTGAGCCGGGTTATCGGGGTCGTGAATATCGACCATTTCCATTTCAGCCATGAGTTACTCCTTGCAAAATAACCGAAATATTGTAAACTCATTTAAAATCAATGACTTAGGTCCAACCGCGCACTGCCAGGTTAGGGTCCAGCACCTGAACGCCATATAGGCAATCCAGCGAGATATAGCTCTTCTTATTCACACCATCACCCCAGCGCGATGCGCGAATCGACATGCCTGTTACGGGATCTGTTACGGTTTCGATTTCCATGTTGGGGATGTTGCGGGGCAGAGTGGCGAATACAATAGCAGCCCAATTACGGTTGAATAGGAGTTGCTGTCTCGCACCGCTCGCCTGCACGTAGGCAGTGACCACCGCGCCACTGGAGTAAGCCTGCACGGCGGGAGGCGTAAAGGACACAGTTGCCGCACCACCCACCATGGCGACGTTAGCCGTCACCGCGTAGCGCTGGCTATTGCCTGCAATGCTAAACGTATCACCGGCTGTCAGGGTGTCAGTGCCGGCACCAAACGAACCGACTGCCATACTGGTCGCGCCAATTGCCAAATTTGCAGTTAGTGCACCTAGTTGGTCCGCACCACTAACGACGGTGCCTACGGTATGTGTCGGGGCATTTTGGTTGGCAAAAATCTCGATGCCGTAGCGGTTTCCAAGGGTACCATTGAAAAGCGTCTGGTTATTCCCCGGTCCTGTCATGTCCGCGGAAATGAACATGTTCGAGTCTTGGAAACCCTTTTGCAGAGTACCGTCAATTTGCAAATGCCAATTGGGATCTCGCATGTTGGCATTGTGGTCGAAGGCGGTCTGGTACATGCCGGTGAGAACTTGGTGGTCGGTGGCAGTCCCATAGTCATATAGCCATGGGACGAATTTGTAGAGGGCGTTGACATCCTGGTCGATCTGATCAGCTAGTGCATAGGCAGCAGGAGCAATATGGTCACTGATGAGGCGCTCACCCGTGTAGGCATATTCAACGTCAGTCACTTCAAAACGGACTTCCGGGCGTTGGTCAACGAGAATGTTAACGACTGCTGGCCTTAAATCCTGTGTAGTGATTGAGCCTTTTTGAGCAACGAAGGTACCAGGGCGGGAGATGCTAACGACGGAGCCGACATCGCGTGTGCGTCGTTCTGCGTCATATCCTTGATGGATACGCTGCGCGATGCCAAGGGCTTTACGGAGCTGGATGAGGGCTTCCTGCGCGTAGAATAGCGCATCATAATTACCGAGTACGTTTACCATTACGGTACCTCTGGATTACGTAAGTGATTACCTGCTTGGTCTCGTACAACGAGATAAGCACCAACGTAGCCAGAGCACAGCAATGGCTAACTATTCTATTTTCAAGGCATCGCCCGGT